>Ga0134128_10004590_pt1 | contig 16871 bp, 18 predicted proteins | sample KB31754_FD_96462 | JGI IMG/M metagenome (GOLD analysis project Ga0134128, IMG submission 96462) | Terrestrial soil microbial communities with excess Nitrogen fertilizer from Kellogg Biological Station, Michigan, USA - KB3-175-4 | ecosystem: Environmental > Terrestrial > Soil > Unclassified ...
TCTTCGACAAAGCCGTGTACGACAAGGTAATGGACGATGCCAACGCAATGAATGCACGATTCGATAAATCGCATAATTTTTAACGGAGAATTACATGGCTACTTACGACGAACTTCTTCTCGCGGCCGCGGATACCGGATTAATCAACCATGTTCGCGTGGCCGTATTCGTTTCGGCCACCAACATCATGACTGAAGCGACGGCAACCACGAACCACGCCAACCGGCTCTTATGGGCCAAGACGGTATTCAATGATCCAGCAGCGGCAGGCGCAAAAATGATGTGGCCGGTACTCGCGCAAAACAAAACCGCAACCCTAGCAGCGATTACCGGAGCCGATGATCCCACGGTACAAGCCGCCGTAGATGCAGCCGTCAACGTCTTTGCAACCGGGGCTTAAACATGGCGCTCACAAAAAACGCCCGTACAATTCTGGCCAGCGTGGCATGTGTCCCAGCAACCCCTCAGCGCGGGCGCCTGGACATGAACGCGGTACAAGGTGGCGGCTTCCTAACCATCAAAATGACCAATGGAGGAACGGGGCCAACTGTGCAATGCCTGTGCAATATCCTCGTTGCGCACAACGCAGTGCTTCCGGCTGCAGCTAGTGCAGGCACTGACTGGAAAACGATTGCAACAATAGGCGGCGGAACAGTAGCGAGTTACCCAACTGAATTAGGCATACCCATTGACCCCTCTATCATGTGCCTTGAAGTCGAATTTACCGGCAACACCGGGCAGAACGTAACCGTTGAAGCATACCTGAGCGAACTCACGACAATAGCCTAACGCAATGACCATTGCCCTATTAACGCGGCGGGGCAAGTTCTACAAATCCCCCGGACCACAGGCAAGAATAGTTCAGGCATACCGGAACTATGCACAGTTTTACTCCCTGATGGACGGGGAGGTATTCGCACGCGACATAGTAAACGGTAATAACTCATCCACGGCGCCGGGCGCATCTCCACCCACCACAGTAATAACGCCGTGGGGCAAGTCACTCCATTTTGACGGATCAAGCCAGGGTCTTTATTCCGCAAATAAAATCCCTGTGCTATCTGCTGTCACGGTAATGGCATGGGTAAGACCGGCCGCGCTCAATACTAATTACGCTCGTATAGCCGAGACTGATTACGCAACAAACTTTTATTTGGGCAGTAACACGGCATCAAAGTACGCTGTCATGTTCAACAATTCCTCGCTGGAAGGTTGTATTGGCGGGCAACAGGTAATAGGGCAGCGAGATTTTGTAGTAGGCACGTTCGACGGAACCAACCGTAATCTTTACGTAAACGGGGTTCTTGTAGCATCCGCAACGGCGACCGCACCAACCTTTCCCCAAGAAGTCTTTATAGGTAAAGGTGCGGGGGGGTCATATGGGTATTGGAATGGCGAAATTGATAACGTTTCCATATGGAGCCGGGCCTTCGCGGCTGGCGAGATATGGCAGGCATATCAAGATCGATGGCGTTTGTTCGAGCCGCCAAGACTGTACATTGGAGCGAACTTTGCGGCTGGCGGAAGTGTTACCGGCACGCTTGCCTACACCAACAAGAATGACACGGTAGCGGCAAGCGGCACAACCACAGTCACCGGCACGATTGCCAGGACGAATGCCAATGATACCGTTGCAGCTTCGGGTACGACGACTGTAACCGGTACCCTGGCCAGAACAAATGCAAACGATACGGTTTCCGCCAGCGGCTCACCGATTGTTACAGGTTCACTCGCAAAAAAAAATGCGAATGACACGGTAAGCGCAAGTGGTTCAGTCGGATCGGCAATAACCGGATCACTGGCGTACACCAATAATAACGACACGGTTTCCGCTTCGGGGACGACGCCGGTAGTTGGCACTCTGGCAAGAACAAATGCCAACGACACCATAGCGGCGACAGGGACAACAACAGTAACAGGTAGCCTCGCCAAGACCAACGCGAATGACACTTGCGCGGCAAGCGGAACGGTAACAAATCCGAGCGTATCCGGTTCACTGGCTTACACGAATCGCAACGATACGGTAGCGGCAAGCGGCACGACGACCATAAAAGGAAGTGCCGCTTATACCAATAATAATGACCGATTATCCGCATTCGGCACGATAAATAACGGCATCGTATTCGAGTCGGAACTGATGACCGGGCAGCCGGTATCAACAGCCATCAAGAAACCGGGAGTGCCCACAGGTACGCCAGATTGGGAAAAAACGATATTTGAAATAATGCTGGGACGGCGGGGGAATGCAATACCTATTCCTGCCGAGCCGCCTTTGACCTTTTCCTCTACGCCAACACAGGCCGAATGCCAAGCGCTCTTTGCGTACACCAATACGGTACGAAATGCTCTGGATCAACTCATTACGAGGTTCGATAGCTGATGCAAAACGAACAACTTTTGAAGCTGCTGAAGGCCAACATCGGCGCGCAATTAACTGCGGATCTTGCGGCTGATATTTACATCATGGCCGGGTATCTGTCCACGCTCATTCAGCCCAGCGTTATCAAGCGCATACCGCCAACGGAATGGCAAGATTACACGTTCCACGTGGAGCTCATGGAAAAAATAGTTGATGAAATGCGGCCCTTGCACCTGGAGCATTGGAAAGAAACCGAGGCGCATCGGCACGGCCTGAACTTCAATCCTGACTACGCTACTTTCATCCGATACGAACGGGCGGGGCGATACGTTCTTTTCACGCTGCGCAAGGAAGGTAAGCTACTCGGCAACTGTGCAATGTACCTGTCCGAAAGTGCCCACACGAAATCTATCCTGGCAACGGAAGACACGCTATTTATCCTAGCGGAAGCAAGGCGAGGCCGTCTGGCCGGGAGATTCATCGAATACTGCGAAGATGCGCTTAAATCGCTGGGAGTCAGGGAAATAAACGTAAGTGTCAAAACCGTGAACAAGGCAGGGCGGTTCTTCCGGATGCTTGGATACAAACATGTTGAAGATGGACTGAATAAAATATTGGAGGTTGAACATGCGTAAATTACACGGCGATACCGAATTCCTGAATCCCAATATCTGCTATTGCTCAAGTTCCCCGCCTCCGCCTGATCCACTTATCGGTCAATCAGCCGCGGCGAATGCTGAAATTGGGCAGCAACAGGTAGACCTTGCCAAGCAGCAGCTAGCCTGGAATCAGACAAGAGCGGCAGCACAAGATCCGCTCATTGCCAAAATAGCGCAGCAACAGATTCAATCCGCCGACACGAACACCGCGCGCGCAAACGACCAATGGAACCAGTACAAGACGATGTTCCAACCCGTCGAGAATCAGATGGTGACGGATGCACAAAACTTCGATTCTCCCGAACGGCAAGCGCAACAAGCAGCAATGGCCGGGGCCGATGTTACCAGCGCCTACGGAGGTGCCCTAGACTCAAACCAGCGCAACATGGAGCGCATGGGCGTTAATCCTAACTCCGGCAGGTTCCAAGCGATTAACAACGAAACCAATCTGGCACAGGCAAAAGATACCGCTGGCGCAATGAATAACGCCAGGAATAACACCATCATGCAGGGTATGGCGCTGCGCCAGGGCGCGGCACAGTTCGGGCGCAATATGCCCAACACCGGACTTGCGGCTGATTCGCTCGCGCTGAATGGCGGGAATGCTGCCGTGGGGAATATGGCTACCGGGGCGAACATGAATAATGCTGGGGTGAATACTGCAGCTGGGCTGTATGGCGGGGCAGCTGGTGCATATGGCAGCGCTGGCAGCTTGATGGGCAACCAGTATCAAAGCCAGCTCAATGCATGGGGTCAGCAACAGGCGGCTATGGGTGGTCTCGGGCAGGGTTTAGGGCAACTTGGCGGCATGATGGCGATGGCGAAAATGATGCCGATTCCCGTTCGAAAAGGCGGGATGGTCCAAAATTACGGCATCCATCGCATGCGAATGAAACATTTCGGTAATAGACGTGGCGGGTTATCGAAAATACGCTACGAAGAAGGCGGCATGATTGAAGGTCCGGGTGACGGCACTAGTGATTCAATCCCTGCCAGCATTGAAGGCGTGCAACCCATCCGGGTATCAAACGGCGAAGCGATTCTTAACAAGGCTGCGGTAGATCTGGTGGGCGAGGACTTCATACACCGGATCAATGCCGGTGGATTAAAGCGCAAACCACAAACAGCTAATGAACAACAGGAGACTCAATAATGGGCGGCGGACTTGCTTTCTTAGGAGGATTGGCAGGGGGTGCGGCACAGGGAGCGCAAACCATGCAACAACTTCAACTCCAAAATATGTACTACGGTGGAAGGGTGGATAATGGGGAAGAAGCAAACCGTATTCGTGAAGAAGCGATAGCCGCCCGGACAGGAAAGGGTGGTGGCGGCAGCAGCGGTAGCGGCGGTGGTGGTGGTGGAAGTAAAGGTGCGGATTACGAGGGATTCGACAATTCCCTTATTCCAATTTTCCAGGCTGGCGAAACCAACAAACCTGTAGTACAGCCTGCCCCAGCAATGGCGAACCAGGCCGGATTAGCTGGGCCTGGACCATCCTCGGCAACATTACCCAATGTGGGCACGTTGGCGAACAACCCCGCTGCAGCCTATCAAGGCGCTGGACTTGGCGCACCGGCACAAGCCGCGCCGGCAGAACCCCAAACGCCAATAAACCCGCGACAGGAAATCGTAAAGCAAATGATGTTTGGCAACCTGGCCAACGAACCGGACAAGCTTAATGCGATCGCGGCGGCGGCGGCTGTGCACGGCCTGGGTGACAAGATTACGCCGTGGCTAGAAGGCATATATAAAGCCAAGAAAAGCGGGATTCTCGATGGCGCAATGAACTTGATCAACAATAACATTGATGGCGCAATCAATAGTCTCAAGCAGGGCGGGATAAATCTCGCGGGCAGGCCGACAAAAGTGGAGCCAGATAACCCCAATGACTACCGATGGAAAATAAATATTGACGGTACGGGCGAGCGGGTGATGGACGTAAGAAACATGGTTGCATCCACAATGGACCCTGAAAAGTTCATGGATCTACAAAACAAAACAAAAGTCGCAAATGCACAGGCCGATGCGCATACCGCAAATGCAGAAGAAAGTCGGGCGAAGGCGAAGGTATACGGTTCTGGCGGGGGATTGGGGCGTAGCTCTGGTGGTGGTGTAGCGAAAGCGCCGCGAGTTTCTAAAGTGATGGAAACAAATCGCGGTATTGTGGCAATCATGTCCGACGGATCGCAGGTTATCCAAAAGGGTCCGGACGGAAAACCCATGTTTGGCCCATCAAACTTAAAGACGGCGGCGGGTTTGATTGGAAAGACTCTTGATCCGCTCGGCGACAATAGCGATATTGCTGGAAAAGTAACCGGATTGGCTGATCAACTTAATAGCGGAGGGAAGCCTCCTCCTGCCACTCTGAAAGACCTTCCAGAAGACGCCAAAATGATAGGCACGTCCAAAGGTAAACCGATTTACGAGGTAAATGGTAAAAGATGGGAATCGAAATAATCCACTTGCAAGTCTGATAATATCGTCTATAGTGATATTAGGAGGGCCATATGAAACGGCTACTGATCTGTGTAATGGCGGTTTTCCTGTTTTCAGGGTGCGCGACAACCAGCGTAAACAAGGAAGCCAAAACCCGCTATAAAGAAAAAATGGACTTGTTTCTAGGTGAAGACGAGTCCTTTTTGGTGCGGTGGTGGGGGGCGCCTGATAGGGAATATGAACTTGATGGAGTAAAATACTTAAGATACTCATCTTCCAGGACTGTTCCATATCCAATGCCATTACAGATAAGCGTTCCCTCCTATAATCGCTTCGTCATGTACGGCGGAGGGGCAGCAAGCATGAATTGCGATAATACTTTTGAAATCCAGCGCGGAATAGTTGTCGCGTGGCGATTCAAAGGTAACGGCTGTAGATAAACGCAGCATCATGAACATTCAAGCCGCCTTCGAGCGGCTTTTTCTTTTTGAGGCCACATGGCATATACCGAATTCAATGGCGAACTGGACGGCGAAGAACCCGGCTATGTCGAGTTCAATGGCGAACTGGATAAACCAGAGTCAAAACTGGATAAGGTTAAATCCGTTGTGTCAAAGGGTGTGGACGCTGGGCTGTCCATGCTCACGCCCAAGAAAAGTATTGCGGATCAGGCACAGACTCAACCTACACAACCTGCAAACGCAGCCAGGATACAGCGCAACAATGCGATTGGATTAAGAGCATTTACCTCCGCCGAACCGGTCCCCCAAGAAGGCGGATTCGTTAACTCTGCTGCCCGCACAGTCGGGCAGGGCATCAAGGGTGCCGGACAGGTTGCCGCTGATTATCTCGGTGCAGACCGCAACAATGCCGCGAAACGATACGGACAAGCGGTTATCGATGCAAATCCCACGGCGGTCAATTCCCTCGAAGACATAGCCGCCAAACCGGGTACCGCCATTGCTGAAGGCACAGGCAATGCAGCGCCATCCATGGCCGGAATGATCGGTGCGCGAGCTGTAGGCCAAGGCATTACCGCACTCTCCCCGCTGGCTGGTCCCGCTGCCCCTCTGGTAGCTGCTGCCGGTCAAGTCGTGTCATGGCTCGGACCTGCTGCAATCGCTGCGCTACCTTCCTACGGCGGTATTCGCGACAAGCAAATACTCAATGATCCGGCGGCTGAACAATCAGCCAAATCCAAAGCTATTGCAGCAATGGGAGCGGCGGCTGTTGCTGGGATAGAAACCGCATTCGGCCCACAGAATTGGGCACTTGCTGCGATGACCAAGCAGGGCCGGGCAAAAATGGCAGAGAAGTTTGCCGCGACAACGCTAGCCGGATCGATTGGGAAAGGTGCCGTCAAAGGCGCTGCTATCGAAGGCTCAGAAGAACTCGCCCAGAATCCCATTGAACAACTCGCGGCTGGTGACAATCCGACGACCAAAGAGAATATAAAAGATACCTTGTTCGGTGGCGCAATGGGCGCACTCAGCGGCGGGGTATTGGGCGGCGGGTCTGGAATGCTGCTCGGTAAACCCATCACACAGACACCAGACAACGTTCTCAAATACACTGCTGAACGGGGCGGCAAGAAGGCCAAAGAAACCGCACAAGCAGAATTAGACCGCAGGGCGCAAGATGGGATCGTTAATAATACCCCTGAATCAACACCTGAAGCCGTACAGCGCATCATAGCCACAGGCAAGGATAAGGCAAAGGATATTAATCCCGATGCAGCCACGGGCTCAGATTCTATTCAAAGCAGCATATTTGAGGAACCAGACCATGTTGTTGACGCCAACAAAATGGATAACGCACCGGATCAGCCGACTCCCGAACCCGTAGAAACGCTCAACGCACAACTCAATGCGCTGGCCGATGGCAGAAAACCAGGTGTTCTCATCACTCCGGGCGAACCCATGCCGGATTCTCTACCGCAAGGCATTAAATCTGCCGATGTGCCGGGACACGGTACGCTCCTATATCGGGATGAGGCCACCCTGCAAGCTGCAAGAAATGGACAGATGGGAGCCGCACTCGGCTATGGTATTGATGAGAAGCCAGCGGGCGCTACCCATACTGTGACCGCACGCGACGAGAAAGGAAATGTCATTCAGGACGTGGCGACCGATGGCAGTCATTCTGTCATTCAGGCGGCCAAAAATGTGGCGGGGCCTGCCGGCACGGTCGAAATTCGGCCTGTCGCTGATGCGATGGTGGAGCGTGATGCCAACGTACATCAACCCACTCAAGAACAAGTGGAAAAGGCCGGCGCACAAGCAGCAGAGAAAGTGGGGCTCCCTAAAGTTGGGTCACGTATAGAATACAAGGGTCCTTCAGGGGAAACTCGATCTGGCACCGTACTTGCGTACGGAGTTTTGCAAGGGAACGGGAATGTTGAACATCGAGTGCGTATCAAAGATGATGAGGGTTATGAAACAGCACCAATGGTGGACGCAGCCAATCCACGGTTACCAAAAAAACAGGCAACTTTACCCAATAAACCACTGGACGAAACACAAGATACCAAAACAACATTAGTCCAATCCGGGGGAGGAACTAAGCCTGTAGCCGCTCCCAAACAGGAGAAAACGGAAGACACACCGAGGGCTCACCCTATCCGACCCCTCCTGGAATCCCTCATCAAGCGCCGGGCGGCAGCCAAACAGGTAGGCAAGGAACGCAGCATCAACAACGCCATTGCTCGCGCCAAAGAAGTAATGAGTGGCAAACGCGCAGATACTGACCTTGAATCAAAATGGTTCCGCTTGCAAGCTGGCGCAATACGAAAATCAGATCCTGCGACTGCTGATTTATTGCACCAGATCAGTGAGACCATTAAACCGCTTGCAAAACAGAAATCAAGCGGATATGATAAATCACATGAAATATCCAGCCAAAAGAAGCCCGAAACCAAGCAAACTATCCCTGTGCGGGGGAGTGAGAGCGCCGTTCTACGTGAACGGGGTGGACGTATCCTCGCCAACGGGATCGTTCAAAGCATACAAACACACGGTATTTCTGCCCTCATCGGAAAAACCATCAACTCCCCCGAGCAGCTTGCCGAAATAGCCCAGGTTTACCGCAATCCTCGTTACGAAACCTTCCGTATTTTCTTCACCAAGGGCATCGAAATTGTTCACGCTTCCGGCGTGACGGCTCGCCTTCCCGGCACTACCCCTATATTCCCTAAGGACATGTCCACCGAACAAGGTGCGACCTGGATCAAGGATATGATGCAATCCTCCGGGGCAGACGGTTACTGGATGCTACACAACCATCCGTCTGGCAACCCTACCCCAAGCGATACCGATATCACAGCGACAAGAAACATGGCAAAGCTGATACCCGGATTTAAGGGGCACGTAATCATTAACTCAAACAAGTACGCGCAGATAATGATCCCTAATAGCCGAATATCTGCAAAAGTAATCAGCAAACATTTTTCCGAAGATAACCTCCTGAAAGCCTCAAAACCAAGCGTCTATATTGGTAAGCCCGTTCCCAATCCGAGCGTTGTAGCAACTATCGGGAAGTCCTTCCAAAAAGATGGATGGGTAACTCTTATCGGTGTTTCCGGACTCTCAGGAGTGAGATCCATTGCTGAAATACCGTCCTCCACATTCACTAATCCGATATTGGCAAGAGCCGCTTTAAGACGGTTTGCGCGGCGAACCGGGGCTGAGAGTCTTTTTGCGTATGGATCTGCTTCGGATTTAATTTCCGGTAATGCCAGCGACCTGATTACAGAAGGTTTCCTGCGTGGAGCCGTGGATGAAGGAGGGAAAGCGCATATTGGGAAAAATAAAGGTAAATCCTTCGGAAAAACCACAGGGGAAGGGGGCATACAATTAGAACAATCGAATGCCCCCTTTAATCCTTCCTGGAACTCCCCCGAACCGTCAAAGCTTGACAACCTGATTTATACCCTGCAAAACAAGCATGTCGATTTGAAGCGCGTCGTGGAAGCGATCCAAACGACAAGCGGGAAACTGGCCGACCAGTGGAACGCGTATCTGCAGGAGGAATTATTCCACGGCAGGGCGGCGAAGCGTACGCAAGACTTCGTGAACCGAGAACTCAAGCCAATCATGATGGGGATGAAACTCCGGGGCCAAACTGTAAAAGACGTTGACGATTACCTGCATGCTCGCCATGCGGAAGAAGCCAATAAATTAATCGCAGATCGCAACCCTAATGACCCTGACATGCAAGACGGCGGTTCCGGCATGGACACGCAAGACGCAAAGGATTATCTAACCAACCTTCCCGCAGACAAGCGCAAAGCACTCGAAAACACCGCCAAGCAGGTAGACGCCGTAATCGCCAAAACGCGAGACACATACCTTTCCTACGGCCTGATTGACCAAGACACCGCCGACACCTGGGAGCATATGTTCAAGCATTACGTGCCGCTCATGCGTGAAGATAACGATGGCGGCATGGGGGTAGGGCAGGGCTTCTCGATCAAAGGGAAAGAAGCCAAGCACCGGACCGGCTCAAAGCGTAAGGTAGTAGATATCCTCGCCAACATCGCTTTGCAGCGTGAACGTGCCATCGTGCGAGGGGAAAAGAACCGGGTTGCCGTATCACTGGCCGGACTCGCCAAGCTGAATCCTAATCCTGACTTCTGGACGTTTGAGAATGTGCCGCAACGTCATTACAACGAGAAAACGGGGCTCGTAGAAGAACGGGCCGATCCTCTCTATAAAGACCGCAAGAATGTTGTCGTCGCTAAGATCAAGGATAGCAAAGGCAATATCCAGGAGAAGGCAATAATATTTGAGAAAAGTAACGACCGCGCCATGCGCATGGCCGCTGCCATGAAGAACCTCGATGCCACTCAGCTTGAGGGATTATTCGGAGTATCTGCTGCAATCACACGCTACTTCGCCGCGATCAATACGCAATACAATCCTGTTTTTGGTGTGGTCAACCTGACGCGAGACTTGCAGGCATCGCTACTCAATCTTTCCTCGACTCAGATCGCTGGACACAAGGCGGAAGTTCTGAAGAACATCGGTCCCGCCATTATCGGAATTTACAGGGCATCGCGGGCCAATACAAAGGGCAAGGCGCAAGTTCGTTCGCCTATGGCCGACTTGTGGGATGAGATGCAACAGGAAGGCGGCATGACCGGCTACCGCGATCTATTCAAGACCAGCGAGGACCGGGCAAACGCAATCAAAGGTGAACTGGACCCTACCGCCTGGATGAATAGCGGATTAGGAAAGATATTCACAGCTGGCGGTGCATTGAGGGTGCCCCTTGCCGTCGCTCAGAAGAAGGCAAAGTGGCTGTTCGATTGGCTATCCGACTACAATCAAACACTGGAAGGTGCCATGCGCCTATCGGTTTATAAGGTAGCAATCGACAAGGGATTGAGCAAGCAACAAGCCGCCAGCATAGGCAAAAATATCTCGGTGAATTTCAACCGAAAAGGACAATCGGGGCAACAGGCCGGGGCACTCTACGCCTTTTTCAATGCCGCAATGCAGGGCACAGCGCGCATGGGCGAAACCATGACGACGATGGAGAAAGGGGATCCCAAAACATTCAAGTTCAACCGAGCCGGGAAAACGATTATTGCGGGCGGTATATCGCTCGGCATACTGCAAGCCCTCGCTCTATCCGCTGCCGGATTTGATGATGACGAACCGCCTGAGTTCGTGCGTGAGCGCAGCCTGATAATCCCGATAGGCGATAAAAAGTACGTCACGATCCCCATGCCGCTCGGCTTTCATGCCATCCCGAACATTGGCCGGCTGAGTACGGAATATGCGCTGGGCGGTTTCAAGAAACCTGCCACATATACCGCCAAACTGTTCTCAGTATTTGCCGAAGCGTTCAATCCGATAGGCAATGCGGGAATGTCCATACAGACGCTTGCGCCGACCGCCATTGATCCGCTCGTGGCGCTGGCAGAAAACCGGGATTGGACCGGTAGGCCCATAGCCAAGGAAGATTTTCATAAGCTATCGCCAACACCCGGTTTTACGCGAAACAAGGATACGGCAAGCGATCCGTCCAAGTGGATAGCCGAAGCGATCAATACCATTTCCGGGGGAAACAAGTACGTTCCGGGCGTAGCGAGTCCAACGGCAGACCAGATTGATTACCTGTTCGGACAAGTTACAGGCGGGGTAGGCCGGGAAGCCGGGAAAGCGCAGCAATCGATCAAAGCATTATCCACTGGTGAGGATCTGCCGCCGCACAAAATACCGCTCGTAGGAAGGTTCTACGGCGATTCTTCGGGGCAATCGAGCCAGGGCAACGCCTTCTATTCCAACCTGAAGCGCATCAACGAGGTTGAGGCTGAATTGGAAGGACGGCACAAGGATAAATTGCCCTTGGATGAGTTCAAGGCTGAGAACCCGGAATATCGGCTTGTGAAACTTGCCAACATGGTAGAGCGATCGGTGTCCAAGCAGCGTAAGCTAAAGTCTGATCTGATCAAGCATGATGCACCGCGGGAACAAGTAAAAGCCGTGGAGGATCGGATTACACAACTTATGTCTGGATTCAACGGCAGGGTGAAGGAATTAAAACAGGCGCACGAGACCGTACACTAATGTTACCAAGACCGTGAGCCCCATAGCTGACCAGACGAGGAACAGGAATAGTTGGATTCCCTGCTTTGGGGATGCTGCAATGAATGCCAGGAACGCGACAAGGAACAGGGAGGAAAGGGCTAAAAACATATTAGAGAGGACTTACCCACCCCCTCTGCTATTCGGGGTTGATACATTAACCCATAGCGCCGGGCGGGGATAAGTCCGAAATTACTAAAATACATTGATCAGTACCGATCCTACGACGATCACAGCACAAAGGCTTGAAACGGCAGCCCACTTTGCTGACGCTTTTCTGGCTTCTTCTGTTTCCTCCCTTGCCTTCCGCAAATCATGCCTTATCTGTTCCCGGCCTTCTTCCATCGCCGCCAAGACAGCCGTGTTCACCTGATCACTTACAAAAGCTGCGGCCTCGGTAATAACCCTTCCTGCGGTTAACTTTGAATCAACGATGGCTTTCTGCTGAACAGCTTCGAGCTTCTTTACCAGTTCCTCGTTTTGCTCATTGAGTATTTCCACGTACCGCTGAAAGACCAACTCATTCAGGGTTACGCCAATCAGGATGGGGTCATCCTTCGCAATTAAAGCATTGTTCGAAATGGCGACCTGCTTCCTGATTTCATTGTAGTCAATCATAAAGGTTCCCCGTTAAAGAACGGTTCCGAGTTGCCGATATATCTCCTGCTGTACCCGGAATACTCTTGATTTATTCATGATGAAAAATTCAGGCGACTGCCTAACTTCATCAAAGGTCAGTTTGGATTTGAGCATTTTTTCAATATCCGCGCTAAACATTTCCGAGTATTTTGGAACCCCGACAACGGCATGTATCCGATGCTCGTTCTCAAGATATATATTCATTTCTTCAAAAGGCTTGCCATCTGCCTCAATCTTTCCAAAGAACTCGTTGAGCCACACGATAAGTTTTACTTGTTCCGGCATCTGCTCGACCATTTCCGCAAACCCGGAAAGGGTATCCATTAAATGAGACTCCCCGGCGATCACGATATGAGCGTAAACCTCTTTTCCGCTCTCTTTGATCATATCTACCACGCCGTTCTCAATCATGTAGTTGTTTAAGGGTATGAAGCTCGACGCACCACAGTCAATCAAAAAGCTTGAATCTTCCTGAAGTACACGATTCATCAGTAAGTCAAATTTAGCCTCCTTCAGAACCGTCCCTTCCATCAATTGAATATGCTGTGCTTTTAACGCTTTGAAACCCGAAAGCGTGGCATTTGATGGATCTGTATCTATTACTTCCAGTAGCTCACCTTGACTAAGCAAATATTGAGCAAGCCAATTAGCCGTAACAGACTTTCCAACCCCCCCTTTTTTCTGCAAAACGAAATGGGCTTTTTTCATAGCCGGTTCATCCCTTTGGTTTGGGGTGGATAAGATCGTCTCTTGGGGTAGGGGAGCTGACAAAGGCGGGTTGGTCAGGTGTTCTTGGTCTGACGGGTCTGGTTTCCTTGCGAGTGGCGTTTTTTCCTTTTTCCTCGATTGCTCGATTAGTGTCTCCATTTTCATTCCTTATATGTTTACGAACGTATTTACCGAATTGACCAGATTTAATACTTAACTTCTTTTCGTACTCTTCAAAAACTGAAATCATGGGATAACCAGCATCAAGCATCTTTTTTATCCCTTCCAGGTGCGCCATAAAAGCGACCTTTCCAGTCCCTTTTCGCACCCTCTTTTTTAAATCAGCCATCACCACCTCCTTAAAGACCGATACTGCCAAATCAATGTATCAGTATTGTGCCGTATAGTCAACGTGTAATAACTGATAATACACCGATAGTGATTTAATGTAATTAATAGTGGATTTTTCCCCTAAAATGGGGTACAGTTACTAAGGCGTAATAAAAGTTCTACGGAGTAAGAAGGCAAGATGTGTAATGTAGGCCTACGCGCTGCGCGCTACGTCCCCCATTACCCCCTTATTCGCCTTCGGCTCAACGGGGAATCTTGCTCTGCGAGGCTTAAGCAACTGGAGGAAAGATGGTTTTAGCAGGAATAGAATTTGACGAACGATCCCTCATAAAACGGGTGATGATGAATATTAAGCGCCCCCCCAAAGGTACATACAGCGCCTATCGATGGGCCGTTGTTATGGATACGTTTGGATGCGGATCTTCGGTAGCTCAAGCGCTATGTGTTGAGTTCGACCTTGATCCTGATGAAATACTAAAGTGAGGAAATAATCATGCATACGGAAGGAAAGTTGCGACAAGACGCAAACCTGATTAGCGATGAAAATGGATTTTTTATTGCCAGCACTTATGGTGAAGGGATTGCCAAAGACAAGGAAAACGCCCGACGCCTCGTTGCATGCTGGAATGCGTGTGATGGTTTGCCCACAGATATTCTGGAATCGATGGTTAATCCTGCCGCTACATACACAGCTTTAATGAAAGAGCGAGGCGAACTGGTTAAGTTGTTACGCGATTACATGAACAAAGCGCCTGGCTCTATGGCAAAGGCAGCATACATCCTCGCCAAATACCCAGAGGCCCCAAATGCTTAACCACCTAATAGACCCCGACTATTTAAGGGGGTGAATCATGAACACACCAGCAAAAATGACCGAAGAAATGCGCCAAGCTTTTTTCGATGCAAATGCGAGCTACCAGCAATACCGCGAAAGAGAACAGCAAAAAGGGCGGGGTTGGAAAACGCTGCCTGATTATGTCTACGATGCTGTTATCTCCGCCGCCCCTACCCCGCCGAAGGTTAAGCTTTTGCTTATCACGGCAATATCTACGCCAGAGAAGTTTTGCCAAAAACCAGTTATGAGCACCCACCCTGCGCCACCATCCGAATTGGTAAAAGCACTCGAAAGTGCCGAGGCTGGATTGGCGGCTTTCTGTGATGGTGATGATTGGCTCGGGACTATGCCTGGACAGGCTTTAAAAAAGGTTCGGGATACCTTGGCGAAGGTGAAGCTATGAAAATTAACTCATTGACTGAAGAGGAACGCATCCAAACAGCGTGGAGCACGCTAAAAGATCAGCTTGGCGCGGACACTTGGACAACTGGCGAAGCTGCCAATTATCGGGGGTTTTTTGTTTGGGGATGGAAAATGAAGGCTGCGATGGACCAAGCACAGAAAAAACTAAATGACCAGACCCCGTGCTAAACCTATCAAAGTTTTTGTCACAGACGAAGAACGGGCCGAAATCCTGCGTCTTGCCCAATCCTCGAACCTCTCGCAATCCGCTTACCTCCGCGCGGCTGGCCTGAACCATCAAGTCCGCTCAATCATCGACATGAAAGCCGTAGAAGAACTCGCCAAGGTGAATGGCGATCTTGGGCGGGTTGCTGGCCTGTTGAAACTCTGGCTTGCCACAAAACGCGGGGAGGGTGCCGATCCAAAGGATGTTGAAAGAATGATGGACGATTTTCGGCGGCTTCAACACAAGATTCTTGAAATTATGGGGGGAGTGATGCGATGAATATTTATGTTGTGGGATGGATAGCCGCCGCGGCCCTTCTACTTGCTGTGGCTATATACGCCATGTCCCTAGAATCTAAGCGTTGGGATGAGTTTTCAAGGACTCACGAATGCAAATTAATCTCGGTGGATTCCGGGGATTCTGTTCCTGTTATCGGCGCAAACGGCCAATTGTCGTTTGCTTTTGTGCCGGGGAAGAAAGGTTACAAGTGCAATGACGGCGTAACTTATTACAGATAAAAGGGAGTGTGTTGTGATGAAATGCAAGGTAGGGGATTTAGCGATAGTGGTCAAAAGTCCAAATAAATTCACCATTGGATGGATAGTAGAGATTAAAAGATATCTTGGTGATTCTTATGGCGGTTATCGATATGTGTGGGAAGTAGAGGCAAAGAATCATCAGCCCAAGATTGGAAGATGGATTGGTTCCGATGATTGGCTTCTCCCCATCCGCCCCGGTGACTTGCACGAAATAACAGAAACAAAAAGAGTTTTGGAATTGGCGATCCATGATAGCCAAGCGGATTGACACCAAAGCCAAGATCCCACGACTAGCCCGCCTCGTCAAGTACGTTGTAGCCGCTCAAGGTGGTATTGATCCTAGAAGCTGGACCCGTACCGCTGACTATGTACTGAACTCTGGTGTAAGCAATCGGGGTGAAAAAGTGGGCGGCGTTCGCGTGACCAATTGCCATACCGACGACCCAGCAGCTGCTACGGCGCTGATCGAGTGTACTCAAGCCGCGAATACTCGTTCCAAGACTGATAAGACTTACCACCTGGTGTTTTCCTTCCCCCCCGGTGAAGAACCTGCCCTTGAAATCCTTCACGCAATCGAGGATCAACTGTGCGCCTCAATCGGATACGCCGACCATCAGCGCATCAGCGCCGTGCATATCGACTGCGATCATCTGCATGTCCATGTGGCGATCAACAAGGTACACCCCAAAGGATTTCAGAACATAGAGCCCTACTTCGATAAAAAGAAGCTGATGGAAGCGTGCGAACGTCTCGAATTGGAATACTGTTTGACCCGCACGAATCACGGATTAACCGGCAAGAAACCTAAAGCGAAGATTCTGGACAAGCAAGCAACCGCCGAAGCGCACAGCGGAATCGAAACACTCACCGGCTACATTACCCGCCAACTTGCCCCGACAATCCACAAGGCCGGAAGCTGGCAAGAACTCCACACTGCCCTCGCCTCTCATGGACTCGAAATAAAGAAACGCGGCGCTGGGTTGGTTATCGGAAGCGGTAATTTGTGGGTACGTGCAAGCCAATGTGATCGCCAATTCTCCCTGAAATATCTTACCGATAGGCTGGGTGAGTTTGAAGTGGCCGGTAAGAATATCAAGCGTGAGCCCTATCAACCTAAACCCCGCCAA
>Ga0134128_10004594_pt1 | contig 16868 bp, 12 predicted proteins | sample KB31754_FD_96462 | JGI IMG/M metagenome (GOLD analysis project Ga0134128, IMG submission 96462) | Terrestrial soil microbial communities with excess Nitrogen fertilizer from Kellogg Biological Station, Michigan, USA - KB3-175-4 | ecosystem: Environmental > Terrestrial > Soil > Unclassified ...
GGCCAAGACGGCGGGACGCAACACCCTGCGCTTCTTCGATCCGTCCGTGCAGGCCGCACTGGAGTCCGCACCGCCACGGCCGCGGAACTGCGCCAGGCAATAACCCGCCGGCAATTCAAGCTTCACTATCGAAGGCAGGTCAATGCGAAAGATGTGGGGGTGCCGAAGCCCTGCTCTGATGGCAGCATCCCGAGCGGGGGACGATTTCTCCGGTGGTATTTATCCCGGTGGCTGACGAAACGGGCCTCATCGTGCCGATTGGGAAATAAGGTGCTGCAAATGGCGTGTGCCTACTCAGGCAATGGGAAAACGACCCGACCACCTGCAATTTCATGCTTGCCGTGAATATTAGTGTGCGTGCAGACAGCTCCGGTGCAATCTGGCAAATATTGCCCATCCCGCCAAAAATGTAAAATTAGCTTAAAGGGGGCTTGCCTTCTTCTCATAACGCCTTGCTCCAGCATGACGGGTCGGCATAGCGTGCGACTAAGGCGTAGCTTACTCTAATTCAACACACCATAAAATAGGTTATCAACTGTAAATAGCGAGAACTCGGCAATGGAAACAACATAATCTATCATTTGGAGAGTCCTCCACAATTCACGATGCCGCAAAGCTGCATGGAATATAACTCAAAGAAGTTGAGATTGATTTTTCAGAAATATCAACTAGTGTTAAAAAATACCGCTTCAAGTTTAAGCAAGTAAGGAGGCAATGGCATGGCTACAAGAAAAGTAAGCGTCATGAATCCACCTGCACGGTCAGTTGAAGAGTTGGTCCACGCGTCAAGCCTGATCTTCACTGGCGCCGTCGTTGAGCGCGGCACCTCGACGGTACCTGCTGTGCCGCCAAACGAAAACCTGGTGGTGGTCCGTTTGGAACGTGCTCTACGGGTCGATCCGGTGCTTGGTGATCTGCGCGGCAAGATGATCACGGTTGCTGCTAACACGCCCGAGAGTCTCAGTCCTGACCAAAAGGCGGTGTTTTTCACAAACAGTTGGGTGCATGGCAGAGGCATCGCCGTACGCGAAGTAGAGCACGTGGACATCCGCGAAGAGGCGAGTGTAGCCACAGCCGTGGCCCAGTTGCCCCAGATCCACCTCGGGGACAGGCTGAAGCGCGCCGAACTGGTGGTGGACGCGGAGGTGGTGCGCATCAGCCCCGTCGAGAGGAAAAGCTTCGAGCGTAATGCCGCCCTATGGGCGGCGGCTGAACTAAAAGTCGATAGAGCACTGCAGGGTAAGCCCAGCGAATCGACCATGGTTTACTTCCCAACCTCAGACCATCCGTTGTGGGCGCGCGCGCCGCGCTTCAAGGAGCGTCAGCGGGGTATCTTCATCCTTCATGCGCCCTCTCCTAATGCCACGCCGAGCGAGACGACCCTGGAGGCCGGTAGCCTGGTGGCCCTCGATCCAGCCGATTTCCAGCCAGAGTCGCAATTAGCTGGGATGAAAAAGCTACTCGCTGCTCTTAAGCGGGAAGGAGGTGTCCAATGAGAATCCTCAGAATTGTCAACGTCATTCCCAATGACCATAGCAACGAAGCGAACCCGGATAGCGAGCCGAGTATTGCGGTCAACCCCAACAATCCGCATGAAATGGTGATTACTGCGTTCACGCCGCCCGACGCTGGTAACACCAGCGGACCCCTGTTCTATTCTTCTGACGGAGGGGAGAACTGGAGCTTGAAGTTCGACATTCCTGGCGGCGAGACGCACGATCAATCACCCTGCTTCGCCAAGACTTCCAACGAGCTGTATACGGGAATACTACGGGGCGATAATGGTAACCTCAACGTTTTGCGCACTACCGATCCGTCGGCTGGCACTGCGCTCCCTGTCATTGAGGCGCGCCCACCAGTCGACCAGCCATGGGTGGAGGCGACTACCGTCGTTGGCGGGGCGGATGATGGCAAGGACCGTCTTTATGTAGGTTATAACAATGGTGGGGCACAGTCTGCGACTGTCGATATCTGCCTCGATGCTCGGGCGGGGACCCCGACATTCAATCAGGTGCGACTAGATCCCCGATCGCCCTCGCCCAATGATGGTTACGAGATTCGGCCTACGATTCACAGCGATGGGACAGTTTACATCGCCTACAAAAGCCGGAGCTCATTCGTAGGCGACAATAGTGTCACAGATATCGTGGTGGCTCGCGACGATAACTGGGGTTCTGGTGGTTCGCCTTTCACTGCGTTGACGGACCCGGGTGATAGTAAGGCTGGGAGGTTGGTGGCCACCGGCGTGCCCATTAATGAGGGCAACCTCGGCGGAGTACGGCTTAACAATGACTTTAACATAGCGGTCGATCCCACCAATAGCAACGTTGTCTACATTGTATGGTGCGACAATGCAGGGTCTCACTACACGCTGCGTGTGCGGCGCTCGCTGAACCGCGGCTCGGACTGGTCGGGCGATCTCATAACTGTCGATGACGCCACCCTGGCCACCATGACGATCAATAGCCGCGGGACAGTCGGGTTGCTTTACCAGCAACTGGTCGCCGGCAAGATGGAGAGCCATTTCCGGACTACCAGCGATGGAGTGAACTGGGACGATACGTTGCTGGCCCGCACCGCGACCAGTCCCAGCTTTACAGGCGACTACGCCCGTCTGTTCCCGGTTGGTCCACACTTTTATGGCGTGTTTCCGGCCATGAACACGCCGGACCCAGCTAACTTTTTCCCTAATGGGGGAGGCACGTTCAGGTATCAGCGCAACACCAGCGGCACATCGTTGATAGGCAACGATGGCATGACCGTCATCCAGGCTTCTGTGGACCCGTTCTTCTTTAAGGTGGAGGAGAAGGACGTCACGTTCATTCTTAATCGCAATCCGATTGGGCAGGATGAAGTGGATGCGCGACGCAAGCAGCCGCACGGTTCACTTGGTGGGCTACCGATCCAGGACGCGTTTCGGGTAGTGGTCGATGGATTCACGGCAGCCGAACTTGGGCTCACCGGACCTAGCTCGACCCTGCCGACGTTACCGGCGGTGTCGCCCGCGACTGGCATAACCATCAGCCCGAGCGCACCCATCGCAAACACATCGGATAACAGCGACTATGGATCGGAAATCCAGCGCTTTACCTTTTATTACGACATTGATTTCTCTGATGGCACAGACCCCGCTTTCAGTTTCAGTGGGCAGACCGAGGATCTTACGTTAAGCGTAACAGTTGGCGGCGTACCGGCCTCTGCACTGCTTACCCTGATCAAGCAGCCCGACCCCTTTCTGCTGCATGGCGACCCAGCTTGGCTTAGCATCGATCTTCGGGTTTTTGTAGTGCGAGCGGGAGTAGATATGTTGGGCGTGCCTGGAGTAACAGGTGCATCAGATGCTCCAAGGTTTATCCAGCAGTTAATGGCTACAATAACTCCTGCACAATTCGACAGCCTCTCCCCTGTCGAAGACCAGTCAAGGCTCTACCTCCAGCCTAAGGACGAGAATCAGGTCCCTGTCTTTAATTTCGCGCTGGCCAAGGTGCACTACATCGGCCTCATCGGTGCCCCTAATGTGCGCTGCTTCTTCCGGCTTCGCCAAACCCAAGTAACATACGCTGCGTACGATTATCCACCCGGTGCCCAGTACAGGCGCGCGACTACCAATCCCCATGGTCAGCCGATTGCACTTGCAGGGATCGTGGGAAACGAATATGTCACCGTTCCATGCTTCGCTGAAGGGCGTGTTGATTCAACCACAGCGGGTATGGACCAGCAGAACGATGATCCCAATGTTCTTACGATCATAGCCCATGCGGATGGCTCTGAGGTAGACACGTTCTTTGGCTGTTGGATCGATATCAATCAGCCTGATCTCCGTCTTCCGGTTGAAGTGCCACCCCAGCAGGACGGTCCGTTCGATGTCAACGACTCCAACCCGAATTTCCGGCCGGTATCGCTCAAGCAGGCGCTTGCGCGCAATCTTCATCTGTGTCTTATAGCTGAGATCAATTTTGATCCCACTCCGATCCCGTTAGGTAAGGATCCATCCAACTGGGACAAGCTTGCGCAGCGTAATATCGCGTGGAGCGACTCGGGCTCTGCGCAAGCGGTAACCACGTTTGAAATCCGGCCCACACCGATTGGGCTGCCTGCAGGCCAAACTCCTGATGAGTTGATGATCGATTGGGGAAACACACCCAAGGATAGGGTCGCGTCGATCTACTTGCCCGCAGTCAACGTTGATGACATCTTGGCCATGGCTACCCGGATGTATACCTCCCATCGGTTGGCGCGCACCGACGATCATACGCTGCAATGCAAGACTGGGGGCATCACCTATGTCCCGATTCCGCCTGGCGCCAACATGAACTATGCTGGCCTGTTATCGATCGATCTGCCCGACCATTTGCACCGGGGCGAGGTCTATACCGTTGCCGTCCGGCAAGTGACCAACGCCTTCAGAGAAGTGATACCCCTGCCGCAGATCGCAGCACGTCGCCGAGCAAGTGCAGCAGCCGCAGTCGCATCGGCGGAGATCGAATGGCGCCAAGTTCTGGGCGCCTTCCAGCTCACCATCCCGGTGCATGCCAAGGCGTCGCTGTTATTGCGGGAAGAGCGGGACCTTTCGGTCTTGCTCTGGATCGGCGAAGCGATTCCCCACCATAGCCGCTGGTATCCGGTGTTCCGCCGCTACCTGGAACTGATCAAGGGCCGGGTGAAATCGTTTGGCGGTGATCCGGGGCAGATTCTACCATCGCCCACGGGAGACGGACGACGCAAGCATCCTTGCCATGGAGAGCACGAGCATGAAGAACGCCGACTAGCCTTCACGGGCAAGATTGCCGGCCTGATCTTTGATCGCTTCGGAGATTTCGAGGGTTTCCTGCTCGATACCGAAGACGGTGAGCGAGAATTCTTCAGTCGCGAGAAGGAGATCGAAGAACTGGTCGAGCGTGCCTGGCGCGAACGGTTGCGCATCACCGTCTGGGCCGAGTGCCACCAACCCTGTCGGCCCCGGACCATCATCGTGCGCGAGCCGCCCGTACCGTTCGGGCGTTGATTCACAATGCGGAAGCATACGGCGTACGCCGTATGCTTCCTGCTAACCTTGGAGGATGTTCTTCTTTACTCTTTTGTCATATTAAAGGGATAGAGTTATGAGCATAAAAGACCTTTTTAAGAAGACAGACATATTTCCTTTGGAGGCCATCAGGGCGACCTATCATCAGAATTTGAATGAAGACAGACTGGTGGACCGAGCTTAGCTAATATTGCCCATCCCGCCGAAATAAGGCTAACTGCGGCTAATCCCGTCCGAATACGCCCCAAACAGTAGTCACTCTTTTTGTTGTGACGGTAGTTTCAAAGCTACTTCCTTTACCCGCATAATTGTTTGCCGAGTCCCCGAGAAAAATAAGCTTCTGGAAGTGGATCGCTACGAATTTCTGATTTATTGGCTGCTGCGCAACGCGCTGGAAGCGGGCGATGTGCTTGTCAAGGAGCAACGAGTTCCGCGGTTTCGAGGATGACTTAATCAACAATGCGAGTTGGCAGGACAAAGACGCTGTATTGCGCGAGATTGGTGCGCCTATCTTGCTGGCGCCGATCAAGGAAACGTTGACGGCTTTTCACGAAACACTGGAAGCCAGATTCAAAGCCGTCAATCAGCGCATCGATGACGGTTTGAACAAACACATCAAGATTACCGGTGCCGCCGAGAAGCGCCGCTGGACGCTGGCTTATCCCAGCGCAGAGGAACCGGTCAACAACCCCTTTTATAGCCAGTTGCCGGGGATCGCCATTGCCGACCTATTGTGGTTCGTTGCCGAAAATACAGGATTCCTGGGCGCTTTCAGCCATGTGCTCGACCGTTACGTCAAGCACGAACCCGATCCGCGCGAAATTCTCGCTTGCATCGTGGCCATGGGTACCAACATGGGACTATGGAAAATGGCGGAGGTATCAAGCCTTGGTCACCCGTCGATGGCGACGATGGCGCGCAATTATCTGCGGCTGGAAACAGTGCGCGCCGCCGACGATGCCATTACGAATACAACTGCGAAGTTGCCGGCATTCCACCTTTACGACATTCAGGATAAAGTGCACTCTCGCAGGGATGGGCAGCGTTTGGAGACACAGATCAATACGATCAATGTGCGTCATTCACCGGAATATTTTGGATTGCAGAAAGGTGTGAGCGCCTATACCTTGGTGGCGAATCATGTGCCCATCAATGCCAAGATAATCGGTACGCACGAGCATGAGAGCCATTACGTTTTCGATTTGCTGTACAACAACACATCCGACATCAAGCCAGAACGGCATTCTACCGATACGGGCAATATTAGCCAATCTCCGCCTGGGCTTATCGTTTTGAGGAGGACAACCTGAATCCTGCCATCCGTTCCCCTATGCCCCCGAAGCTCCGGAGTCGACGATCGCTGCGGCGGCATCTTCCAGCGCGACGATTGCGGCGGGAATCGCCGCCACATTGCCGGAGGTTACCGCGCCGGCGCAAAGGATCAGCGCGGAGGCAAGATCAAGCGCCTCTTTGAAAATCGCGATGCGATGCACCGCCGACTTTGCATTCTTCACGCTGGACTGCAAGCAGGCGAGCGTGCCCCGGCTATCCTCCAGTACGAGGTCTATCGCGCTGGTATACAGGTTGGACGCCGCATTGAGAAGCTTGATTTCGCGGTCGTCGAGTTCATCCCATTGGGATCGGCTGAGGCGGATCCGATTTTTGATGCGCCAGTCCCCAAGTGCGATGGCCGTATCGCGGAACTGGTTGCCCAGCTCGAAAGCATCATCCGATGTGAACTTATCCATGTGTTACCCCTTCTCATCGCGAAACATCGAGCAGATCCCTGTAAGCGGCCCGAAGCGCGTCGATATACGGCCTGAGCTGCCGGTCAAGCGCATCGCTGCCGATTTCGTTGCGGTTGTCATAAAGGTACTGGTGCCCCGCAGCGATCCTGTCCAGCACGGCGTCGTAGCTCAGTGCGCTCCGGATACGGTCGTCAACGCGGCCCAGCGCTTCCGCCTCCGCTTCCTTTGCCAGCGTCATTGCAACAGGCTCTGCGGGATTGCCCGGCGCGAACATGAAATTGTCATAATATCTGCGGATCAATGCGGACTCCCCCTGCAAGTCGGCGATTATTCCATTTTTCGTGATTTTACGGGTAGCCCTGATCACCTCCTGGAGCGGCGGATTGCCCTCGCGGATGAGCTGCTTCATTTCATGCTGGCGGTATACCGTGGTGGCCGCCCGAGCGAGCAGGGTCGATAATGCACCGACGGCCTGTTTCTCGTTGCTGTCGAGCAGTGTCGCTTTGTTGAGATTGGCACTGAGGTTGCCAAGCGATCTGTCGAACGTTCTGGTTTCGCCGGAGGCAAGGTTGCCGAGACCCTGCATGTAGTCTGCTACCGTTTGCTGGAGCACATCCAGGCTTGCCTGCTGCGCCTTCCGGCGCATCTTCAGCACGTCCAGATTGCCATGGAACTTCTCCGGCTGGTACTGCTTTCTTCTATCGAGCGCTCCGATATAGTCCCGTGTGATGGCTTCATGGCTGGCGGCGCTGGCGGAAAGCGATGCAAATGTCCTGACTTCCCTGAAACCGGCGCATCCGGACAGTGCCGCCATCAGCAAGGCGGCGAAGACCCATGGGACCGCGAGCCGGAAACCCGCATTCATGTATCGCGCATCTTTTGGCTGGAAAGCATCCATCATCCTAAATCCGGCAGTTGGACGGGCGGAGTGTGTGGTTTTTGGGGTGCAGGTAAGGCGCAACGCCGCGAAATGGTGCGACCGCGCAGGGCGGAGCAGTGCCTTCCGCAGGAAGGTGCGACCCCGCAGCGGGATGCGGGCACCATGAAATGCGGTCGCGGCATCCCCTGCGCTGCCCGATCCCCGCTGCGCGGGACCCCTCGTGCGACGCTCCAGGACGCCCCATTTCAAGGCGTTGCGAACAACGCTGCCATGCGCCATAAAAACTATGCAATCTGCCCCGTAGCGGGCTCACCCAGAAGATGAGGGTCAAATAGCACAAAATATTTCTATTTATCATAGCTATAAACTGATAAATGAGCGGTCAACTGCCGGATTTAGGATCATATCTCGTTCCTGCGCATGGCGGGCCGGGTCTTGATCACGAACAGCAATGGTAAACCGGTTATGGACATCTCATAAAAGGCGATTGCGAAACAGCCATGCGGCAAGGGGAAGCGTAATGGCCGAAATTATCAGCAAAGGAATCAGGTTATGGGCGACCGTAAGCAGGCCTACCCCTTCGAGGTAAACGCGTTGCACCAGATCGATGGCAAAACGCAGCGGATTGATCAGGGTGGCGATCTGCAGGAACTGGGGCATATTGCGTACCGGTGTTGCCAGCCCGGAAAGCAGTATCAGCGGCATGATCAGCATGAATGTGTAGAGCATGCCCTGCTGCATGTTTGCCGATACCGCCGAAATCGAGAGTCCCAGTCCGACGCTGGCAATAGTAAAGAGGCTCAGTCCGGCATAGAGCGTAACCAGCGAGCCGGCCATCGGTATCTTGAACCAGAACAGCGCTACCATCAATACGATTGTAGATTGAAACAACCCGATCATCATGATGGGGATCGCCTTGCCAATCATGATCTCCATCGGAGAAAACGGCGTCACCAGCAGCTGGTCAAAGGTCCCATTTTCCCGCTCGCGGGCGACGGACAGCGCGGATAGCATCAGCGTCTGTATCATGCTCAGCGATGCGATCAGGCCGGGCAGCAGGTTCCAGCGTGTCTCCAGGTTCGGGTTGAACCACGCGCGCGACTCGATCGTGAGCGGCGGGCCGGCACCGCCGCGCGCAATCGCGTTATACGACTCGATCACTGCGCCGACATAGACTATCGCGGAGCCGGCCGAGTTGGAATTGCGTGCGTCCAGGATCAGCTGTATGGACGCGGATTCGCCCGCGTTCAACTGGTCCTCGAAGCGTGGCCCGATCTGGATCACCATCAACGCATCTCCCTTGTCGATTATGCGGGCGATATCGCCCGGCGTTTGCAGCGTTGCCACCCGATGGAACACGCCGGTACCGTCCAGGTGGGCAATCAGTTCGGCCGATGCGGCGCCGCGGCTCTGGTCCAGCAATGCGTACGGTACGTTGGTCAGGTCGTAGGTGGCGGCGTAACCGAACAAAAAGCTCTCGATCAGCGATGGCATGACCAGAATGACGCGATTGGCAGGGTCCTTGAAAATAGCCAGCAGTTCTTTGCGGCACAGGCTGGCGATACGGCGCAGGAAATCCAGCATGGCGTCAGTCCAGCCTCTTTCGGGTGACGAACCGTGCCAGCCCCAGCAGCACCACGGCATAAGCCGCCAGGATTGCGCAGTTCTTGAAGATCAGCGGCCATATGTTGCCGGCCAGAAACAGCGTCCTGATCAGTTCCATGAAATAGGTGGCCGGCAATGCCTTGCCTACCAGATAAATAACCGTCGGCACGTTGCGCAAGTCGAACAGGAAGCCTGAGAGCATCAGTGCCGGCATGAAACTTGAGATCAACGCAAGCTGGCAGGCCAGGAACTGGTTTTTGGTCACGGCTGAAATGACCAGGCCGATGCCCAAAGCCACCAGGAGGTAGAGCGTGGAGCTGAAGAGTATTATCAGCAGCGAGCCATACATCGGCACCTCGAACAGAAAATGCGCGGCCAGTAGACACATGCCCAGACCAAGCATCCCGATCGCAAAGTACGGAATGATCTTCGCCAGCAGAATCTCGGTGGGGCTTACCGGCGACACGAACAAGGCTTCAAGCGTGCCGCGCTCCCATTCCCGTGCCATTACCATCGCCGTGAGGAAAGCCCCCACCAGCGTCATGATCAATACGATCAACCCCGGTACGAGGTACCAGGTGCTGGTATTGGCGGAGTTGAACCACATGCGTTCAACGAGTGTAACCGAACCCGCGATAGAGGTGCCTGCGCCCGTTCCCATCGCCATTCCACGGTCGGCCTGGCGTTGCACCCACTGGCTCAGCGCACTGCTGACATAGCTGCGTACGATCAATGCGCGGCTGGCCTCGGAACCATGCACCAGCAGCTGTATCTGTGCATTGCCAGCGGCAAGGCGGCGGGAAAAATCGCTGGGCACCTGCACGATGCCATCCACTTCGCGCGCCAGCATCAGGCGCCGCGCCTCATGCATGGAGGGAACCAGAATCGGCGAGATATAGGCGGAAAGCTCCAGCCCCGAGACGACATCCGCCGCCGTGGGCGAGGCGTCCTCCAGCACTACCGCCACCGGGGAATTTTTCACGTCGAGCGAAAGGCCGTAGCCGAAAATCAGGATGAGTACGATGGGCAGGCCGAGACCGATGGCCAGGTTGCTCCGGTCGCGCAGCAACTGGCGGACTTCCTTGCGGGTCAGCGAAATCAGGCGCGACCAGAATCCCCGCATTCCTTTATATCCCTTCTGCTTGCCGTGGCTGCCGCCAGCATTTTTCACCTTGTCCGCATCGGGTTCCTCGTGGGCTGGTTCTGTTCGGGTTTCGCTCATGGGTGGGCGTCCTCCTTCGCAGGGCGCTCACCATTTTTTTTCCGCTCCTGCTCGACGATGCTGATGAAGGCCTCTTCCATATCCAGGCTGCCCTTGCCACCGGCTTGCATCCGTACTTCCTGAGGCGTGCCGAGCGCCAGCAGCCTGCCGGCATCCTGGATGACGATACGGTCGCAGTACTCGGCCTCTTCCATGAAGTGGGTCGTAATGACGATCGTCGTGCCCACCTCGGACAGCGCGGTAATACGCCGCCAGAACTCACGGCGCTTGAGCGGATCGGTGCCGCTCGTGGGTTCGTCGAGGAACAGGATTTCAGGCTCGTGCAGCAGGCCGACCGCCATCGCCAGGCGCTGCTTGAAACCGCCGGGCAGTTGCCCGCTGGGCGATTTCTCCCTGCCTTCAAGGTCGAATTGCTGGATGACGGTACCGATGCGCTCACGCAAGCGCTTGCCATACAAGCCGTAGGCACTGCCGAAGAATTCCAGGTTTTCCACCACCGAGAGGTCACCGTACAGGGCGAATTTTTGCGACATGTAGCCGATCTTGCGGCGCGCCACTGCACGGGCACGCAGCAGGTTGAAACCCGCGACCTGAAGGAAGCCGCTGGTGGCCGGGAGAAGGCCGCAAAGCATGCGGAAGGTAGTGGTCTTTCCGGCGCCATTGGGGCCAAGCAGGCCAAAGATTTCGCCGCGCCGCACCGAAAACGATACATGGTCCACCGCGGTAAAATCGCCGAATTTACGCACCAGGTCGCGTACCTCGATGGCCATTTCACCCGCATCCCCCTTACTTTTACCTTCACTTTCATCTTCACCTTCGCTTTTCCGGCGGTTGCCAGCGCTCAGCGGTACAGTATCCAGCGAGGGTGTGTCATGCCACTTGTGCAGCAGCACCATAAACCCGTCTTCCAGGCGTGCTTCGACCGCTGTAGCGGAAATACCATCCAGCAGCGTATCCAGGCGCTGCGGCTTTACTCCGGCGCGGAGGATGAAGTGCACGCCTCCCCCATAGGGGACGGCATCGATGATGCAGTCGACATCATCCAGCAGCCGTGCCTGGAGGATGCGTGGCGATTGGCCTTGCGGTGGGATAACGACAAAACACAGGTCACGGGCATGGTGGCGAATTTCTTCAGGGGTTCCTTCGGCCAGCAGTTTGCCTTCCTGCAGGACGAAAACCCGGGCGCAATGCTCGGCTTCGTCCAGGTAGGCGGTGGTAACCAGTACGGTCAGTTGCTCCTCATCAATCATTTGCTGAATGATTTCCCAAAGCTCGCGGCGGGACAGCGGATCCACGCCCACCGTCGGCTCGTCGAGCAGCAATAGCTCCGGCGAGCGCACGAGGGTGCAGGCCAGTCCCAGTTTCTGCTTCATGCCTCCGGAGAGCTTGCCCGCGGGACGCGCGGTGAAGCGCGCCAGATTGGTCATTTCCAGAAGCCGGGCGTAGCGTTTTCGGCGCATCGCCTGGGTTACGCCATGCAGGTCGGCGTAGAGGTCAAGGTTCTCCTGTACGCTGAGGTCTTCATACAGGCCGAAGCGCTGCGGCATATAGCTGATGCGATCCTGCACCGCTTGCGGGTCGGCTGCGACGTCAATGCCGAGTACTTCGAGCCGGCCCTTATCGGCTTTCATCAGTCCGGCTATCATCCGCAGCGTCGTGGTTTTGCCCGCCCCATCGGGACCCACCAGGGCGGTGAGCGAACCCATTTGCACTTCCAGCGAGACGTCAGCGACAGCTTGAACTGTTTTACCCGTTTCCTTGACGAAGAAGCTTTTATGAATATTCCGGGCAGTCAGCGCCGCTTTTTCATGCATCAACCGCTACTCCGGCCGAGCCCTGCTCGCCGCGCAGATCAATATGCACAGTGGCAGGCATGCCCAGGCGCAGGCGATCGGCGGCGTCCTCGACGAAGACGCGCACTTCGTAGACCAGGCTGGTGCGCAGTTCTTCGGTCTGCACGGTTTTTGGCGTGAATTCCGCGACCGAGGAGATGTAGCCGACGCGCCCCCGGATCGACTGGTCGGGATGGCTGTCCGTGATCACGCGCGCGTCCATGCCGGGCTTGACGTGGCCCAGATCCGCCTCCGACACATAGGCCCGCACCCACTTGGGGTCGGTAATCGCCAGCGCATATACCGGGCGTTGCGGCGAAGCCATATCGCCCGGCTCCAGCAGGCGCGAACGCACAACCGCATTGATGGGGGCCTTCAATTCGTACAGACTGAGCTGGTGCTTGAGGAGGGCCAGTTCAGCCTGGGAAACGTTCAGCTGCGCCTCGGCTTGGGCAATATCCTCCTTGCGCGGACCGATCACTGCCAGTTGCCGCGCTTTCCGGCGATTGGCCAATTGTGCCAGGGCCACCTTCCTGCGTGAACGTGCACTGTCCAGGTCCTGCTGGCTCACCGCCGAACCGGAATCCTGTTCGATGTTCTGCAGACGCTTGAGCTGCTGGGCGGCGAGATCCGCGTCGGCCCGGGCGGCCGCAACGTCCGCCCGGGCCTGGGCTATTTCTTCCGGCCGGGTGCCGTTCTTCAACCGTAGCAGTGCCTGCTTTTGCACATCGATCTGCGCTTCAGCCTGGCCGATCTGCAGGAGCAAGGTGCGGGTATCGAGCATGGCCAGCACTTGGCCGGCCTCCACTCGGTCGCCTTCCTGCACGCGCATGTCAGCGATCCGCTCGCTACCGTTGAAAGCCAGGGAAACCTGGCGGATATCGACATTGCCAAAGAGCACCAGCGTATCCGCATTACTCTGTTGCCGGGTAAAATACCACCCTGCCAGCACCACGATGGCGAGGATAAGTCCTGCAGCGACTATGACGAATCTTTTATTCATGAGTGAATGGGTTTGTTGCGCCTGGCGCCGCCGAATGCGCGCTAGGCGATGATCAGGATCCGCTCCATCGGCTCAACGAGGCAAGCGGATCTATGCTGGTGGCTTTTCCTGAGACTCCTTTCCTTCCCGTCCCATTCGCTTGCTATGCCGCTGCAAGTGGGCATTCAACTGAGCAATGATATCCGAAGCAACGTTAATGATCTGGCTTGAACCGAAGCCCGTGCGGGTCATTTCCTTATAGAAGGATTTTGCCATGATTTTTGCGATTTGATCCGGATTATGCAAAATGCTTTCCAGTGAGCGTCCGATGTTTTTTTGAGTTTCCTGTATCAGCGCCATCTGGGCGAAACGGGAATTCAGCAAGTTCTGGAGTTGTATCGTCTGAATGGATTTGCCGATGAACAAGGCCACTGCATCCAGCAAATTCAGGTCGTCCGGCTTGAACGATTTTCCACTCCCGCACTCCGTTACATTCACCACACCTGCAATACGAGCGTTGATTCTGATGGGAGAGCACAACAGGCTTTTGTGCGGATCTTTGGCGCGGCGGGCCTGATTGGCGAACCTGGATTTGCTTATATCATCGATAAACAGCGACTTCCCGGTGGCCACCACGTAGCCTGAGATGCCTTCCCCTTTATGTACGGATTCCTTATATGCGGCGGTGGGCAGCGGACCGTAGCTGGCGCAAACCTTCATGCTGGGATTTTCAGATTCGCCATCGTTCAGAAGCATGATCGAGCAGTGTTGAGCTTCCAGGATTTTAGCGGTCTTTTCCGCAAGCCGTAAGAGATTGTCGTCGAGACTGCCCTCTTCCAGGAAGCCGGATATATCCTGGAGCTTGATGAGCTGACTTTCGATCTCGCCTGTCGCATCCATTCCTATTCCAATATAGAGATCAACAATATCCTGATAACAGCGCGTTGCCCAGTGCGCTGCCATCGTGGAAAAATTTTTGATGGACGGAATGTGCTGAAAAAGACAGCATCCGTTTCTATCCTTCCGTTGTCCTCTCCGGCTTCAACCATCCCTCGCATGTCGCAAACCCGTGAATATGGCAATAGCCTGTACTGGCGTCTACCCGCAACGACCACGGCAGGTATCCCCCGCTGATCATATCGCGTAACGGACGGTCGGTCCACGTATGCCAATTGCAAGGCTGCGGCCAGTGCCGGCCGGAGTCTCCATTCATCCCTGCTGCATTTCATCGTGCGGAGCCGAAGCTGCCCCCGCCTTCTCCGGTGAATCGCGGAGGCAATAATCCGGCACGCTATTATATAATCGGGATCGCGGTATGGGTAAACCTGCTTTCGATCCTTTTATCCCGAATCCATGGAAAACAGACGGCTTTGACCCGCAATGAATGCCACGGGACAGAAGCCTAGTCCGCTATGAGATCATGAGGTATGCGGCGAGACAGCATCCCAAAAAGCCGATGAGAAAGCCAAAACTCGCCGCGAAACGGGTGGAATAAGAAGCGGGCAGATCAACCGGCGGAAGCGTAGAGATAAATCTTCGATGAAAGACAGTCGCAGCCAGGGCTGTCAGCGCGCCCATGGCAACAAAAAATATGCCCAGTGCCGAGGATAAGCCGGAGTGTGCGTGCAGCTTGACAGCTGGCACCTGGAGCGCCATGAGTTGCAGGAACAGGCCAAACCGGGCAATCACGAAACCGAGCGCCATGACGGTGAGCGAAGTCCGTATCCACGCGAGCAGCGTACGTTCTGCGGCGAAAAATGTTCGTGGATCGGATTGGGATATCGCCATTCGGATAATAGCCGCTTCGCTTGAGCAACCGGGGCCAACTCCGGCTATGCCCGGAAATTCAACGTTTCTGCTTCCTTGAGCCGGCTTCCTTGAGGAGCTGCACCATCTCCTGATGACCGTTCTGCGATGCCATTGCCAGCGCGGTGAGGCCATCCTTCGACTTGGCGTTCAGATTGGCTTTGGCATCCAGCAGCACCTGCGCGACTTCCTGCCGGCCATCCTGCGACGCCATCATCAGCGCGGTGATGCCATCCTTTGACTTGGCATTGACATCGGCGCCGCCAGCGAGCAGCACGTATACCACTTCCTGCCGGCCATCCTTCGCCGCGGCCATCAATGCCGTCACACCATCGTTCGATTTGGCATCCACATCGGCCCCTGCTGCGATCAGCTCATGAACCACCAGCTGATGACCTTCTTTCGCCGCGGCCATCAGGGCGGTGACGCCATCGGTCGTGCGTGCGTTCACATCGCCTTTTGCGGCAAGCAGCGCCTGCGCCACCTTCTGATGGCCCCGTTCCGATGTCAGAAGCAACGCTGTCACGCCTTTGTCCGCCTTCGCATTCACATCGCTCCTGGCAGCGAGCAGCTCGTGCACCACCATGAGGTGGCCTTCCTGTGCGGCCGCCATCAACGCAGAGACGCCATTGTTCATCCTGGCATTCACATCGGCCCCTGCTGCGATCAGCATCTGTACCACATCCGGATGGTCCATTTCCGACGCCATCAATAAAGGAGTAACCCCCTCTTTTGTCTTGGCATTCGCATCGGCTCCGGCGGCAATCAAGGTCTGCACCACCAGCTGGTGTCCATTCTGGGATGCCATGATCAAGGGTGTTGTACCATTGTCCATGCTGGCATTGACATTGGCCTTGGCGGCGAGGAGTTCCTGCACCACGCGCTGGTGATCTTTCTCCGACGCTATCAGCAATGCCGTGAGGCCATCATTTGTCTTCGCATTGACATCGGCACCGGCTTTGAGCAATTCCTGCACGACTATCCGGTATCCTTCTTGCGCCGCCGCCATCAACGCGGTGACGCCATTGCCCGTACCGGCGTTGACATCGGCCCCGCCGGCGAGCAGCGTGTGCACGACTTGCGGGTAGCCGTTTTCCGAAGCTATCAGCAGGGCCGTCAAGCCATCGTTCGCTTTTGCATTCACATCAGCCTTCGCATCGAGCAGCGCTTGCACCACTTGCCGATTGCCTACCGCCGCAGCAGCCATAAGCGCCGTGGCGCCGTTGGCCATCCTGGCGTTCACATCCGCCCTGGCGGCAAGCAATGCCTGCACTACCGCGAGATGCCCCGTGGTAGAAGCCGCCATCAACGCCGTGGCGCCATCGTCCCTGGGTTCATTTACATCGGCCTTGGCACCGAGCAGCGTTTTGACCCGGAAAAGATCGCCTCTTCTGGCTGCGACGAGCAAGTCGCTGTCGGCCCATGCGGTGGACGAAACGCAACATGAAGTCATCAAAGCCATCAAGATGCCAAAAATACGCATGTTTCGTGAGGCAGTCATTCAGTTCTCCTTTCCATGGGTCCATGCCCGGGAAATGGCACGGGTGAAAGTTTTCCCGATGTGTTTCGATACTTCCATTTATCTATTCGAATTCCACATTTCCTTTTCTGCGATACCGGCGATTTCGATCACCTTCCATCAATACGCAGCATGATGAATCACTATCCGGCCCCTCTTTTGTTCTTGTCCTTTTGCTTTTTGGCTAATGTCCGGTCACGGTATATATTCTAGCCAATATACAGGGTGCATCCGGTGGGTTATAACAC
>Ga0134128_10004595_pt1 | contig 16866 bp, 13 predicted proteins | sample KB31754_FD_96462 | JGI IMG/M metagenome (GOLD analysis project Ga0134128, IMG submission 96462) | Terrestrial soil microbial communities with excess Nitrogen fertilizer from Kellogg Biological Station, Michigan, USA - KB3-175-4 | ecosystem: Environmental > Terrestrial > Soil > Unclassified ...
GAACAGGTCAAGAACCTGGTCAACAAGCAAAAGGAACAGCAGATCAACGCCTCTGCCTAAACACCACACGGCAGGCCCGGTGCGGGGAACACTTCGCACCGGGCCTGCCGTGTTTTAACGACCGGTGGGTTTCGAGAAGCTCAACCACCGGGTTTCGGCTCAGCCAGCCGGGCCGGGCCCGGGGGTCTCCTATGTATATCAAGCAGTTTTTTTGAAGGAATTCGGGGCGTTCCTAGTTTTCCACCCCCGTCATCAGGCCAGCGGCCCTGCTGCGCCGAAAACGGGGCCAACACGCGGCAAACCAAGCCCCGTCCACCCATTACGGGGCCAACCCGCGCCGCCGGTGCATCTTCCCGGTGCGCTCGCGGGGTGGCCCCGCAATCGCGGAAACCACTACGACAAGCCGCCATTCTCGCGGCTTGGCCCCGCACTCACCGTGGGTTCGGGACAGACGTGACCACCGGGTGCGGACCCCGGGCCTCGACGCGCTCGCAGAGCTCGCTGCTCGACCGCCGGGTTTCGACAGGCTCGACCACCGGGGCGGACCACAGGCCTCGACGCGCTCGCAGAGCTCGCTGCTCGGCCACCGGAACCTACGCCTTCGCGATGGCCTCTTTCAGCGCACCCAGCACCAGCACCACGGAGCCAGGGTTGGCGTTGGGTCCCATCATGCCGATCCGCCACACCGTAGAGGCAAACGGACCGGAGCCGGCACCGATCTCCAGGCTGAAGTGGTCCAGCAAATACGCCCGCACGGCAGCCGAGTCCACCCCCGAAGGCACACGCACCGTCGTCAGCGACGGCAGCCGCGACCCCTCGGCCGCGAACAGTTCCAGCCCCATCTCCTGCAAACCGTCCTGGAGCGCAAGGCCGGCGGCGGCGTGACGCGACTGAACGGCGTCGAGCCCTTCATCGAGGACGCGCGAAAGCCCGGCGTCCAGGCTGGCGATCATGGTGACGGGGGCCGTGTGGTGGTAGGTGCGCTTGCTGCCGCTGGCCGCGCCGACGTAGCCGCCCAGCAGGCCGATGTCCAGGTACCACGACTGCGGATCCTTGATGCGGCGCTCAAAGGCGGCGTCCGAAATGGTGAACGGGGACAGGCCCGGCGCCACTCCCAGGCACTTCTGCGTGCCGGCGTAGCCCACGTCGATGCCCCAGTCGTCCGCGAGCAGTTCCAGCCCGCCGATGGAGGTGACGGCGTCGGTCAGGAGCAGGGCGTCGCCCTTGAGCTGGCCCAGGGCGGCAATGTCGGAGCGCACGCCCGTGGAGGTCTCCGCGTGGACGGCGGCAATGACTTTGGGCGCAGGGTGCGCGGCGGCCACGCGCTCCGGGTCGATGGGCTGGCCCCACTCGTGGTCCACCCGCACCACCTCGGCACCGGCCCGCCGGGCAATCTCGCACATGCGCTCGCCAAACTGCCCGTTGACCGCCACCACGGCCACGTCGCCCGCGCCCACGGTGTTCACGAACGCGGCTTCCATGCCCGCCGAACCCGTCCCGCTCAGGGGCAGCGTGCGGGCATTTTTCGTGCCCCAGACCTGGCGCAGGCTCTCGCAGGTGCGGTCAAGGATCTCGATGAACAGCGGGTCAAGGTGTCCCAGGACGGGGTTTCCCAGCGCGGAAATCGCCTCCGGATAACAGTTGCTGGGGCCCGGTCCAAACAGGTGCCGGTAAGTGAGGGAGGCGGTCATGGGAGGCTCCTTTGGCGCGGGCGGACGGTTCCCCTACAGCATATGCGCCCCGCGGTTCCGGGTGCCGGGGATTAAGCACGACGCCGGCCCCCTCCTCCCGCTTCCGGCCGCCAGCTCCGCTGGGTGCGCGGACCGTGCCAAAAACCCGAACGCTCCCGCGCAAAAGTGCGGGAGCGTCGGGGAAAAGTGCCCCGATTGCAACCGAGCGTCGGTATGGGGTGGATGGGTGGGGTGGAGGAAGGTTGGGCTGGGCCGCTTAGCCTAGTTCGCGGGAAATGGCTGCTGCGGTTTGGCGCATTAGCGGTATCCGCGTCTTGAGCTGCTCCAGGTCCGCCACCATGCGGATGGCCGTCAGAGACATGGCGCCCACCACGCCGGCGGAGCTGTGGATGGGCACGGCCACGCAGTTGACGAAATCCTCAAATTCGCCGTCGTCGGCCGCCCAGCCCTGCCGCCCGATCGCGGCCAGCTCCACGTCCAGGGCGCCCCGGGTGAGGATGGTCTTGTCGGTGAACTTTTCCCACGCCGTCTCGCCCAGGATGGCGTCCCGCTCCGCCACATCAACATTCGCCAGGATGGCCTTGCCCACCCCGCTGCAGTGCGGGCGGACGGCGGCGCCAATGCGCGAGTACATGCGCACTCCGCTGGCGTCCTCCACCTTGTCCACGTACACAATGCTGTGCTCCATCAGCGCCGCCAGGTGGATGGTGTTGCCCACGGTCCGGTGGAGCTTGCGGATGTGGTCGTGGGCGGCCTCGCGCAGGTCCAGGTTGTCGAAGGCGTTGCGGGAAAGGGAGATCAGGTGCAGCCCCAGCGAGTACGTGCCGTTCCTGCGCCGGCGCACGTAGCCCACCTCCTCCAGGGCCTGCAACTCCCGGAACATGGTGGACCGGTGCAGCGAGAACGCCTCCGCCAGCTCCATGACGGTCTTGGGCTCCTCGGCGATCGAGTCGATGATGCGGGCTGCACGCCGGACACTCTGGGACATGGGGGCCTTCGGCTAGGAATACGGCTAGAAATACGTGGGTAAAAGGTTGACAACGCGGTTCGACCCTCGCTGTTCCACCACCGGAATGAACCACCACTTGTCGAAGGCCGTGCAGGGGTGGGAGAGACCCAGCTGGACCACGCTGCCCACGGGAAGCGCCGTGGCGGGGTCAAATTCCACAAAGGCGTGCTGGTCGTTCACGGCCGTGACCTTTGCCCCGGCCAGCGGCTCCATGGCCTGGCCCAGCCCGGCGGCCCGGCCCAGGGGAATCGGCAGGCCCCAGTCGTGCGCGAAGTCGCGCTTGCCGCCGTCGAGCAGGGCAAGCCCCGGCTCCGGGTTGGAAAGCACGCGCGCCATCCCGTGCATCGCGGCACGCAGGGTCCCGGAGCGTGCGCCGGAGTCCGCGCCCGTGTCCGCGAGCGGCGACACCCCACGGTAGTAGCCGTCGTCGTGCGTGACATAGGAGCCGGACCGCAGCACCCAGCGCGTGCGCCGGTCGGCTGCCATGGCCTCCGCAAACTCCTCCGCCACCAGGTCAAAGTAGGCGCTGCCGCCCACCGTCACGATGGCCGGCTCCGAGTCGTAAAATTCCTTGAGCGCGCCGTGCAGTTCAAGCTGCGCCCGCAGGAAGGCGCGGACCGCGGCCAGCTCCGCAGGGGACCGGTCATGCGCCAGCGCCCCTTCATAACCGCCGACGCCGGCCAGCCTCACCTTGGGTGCCGCGGCCAGGCGGCGCCCGATGGCAACGCCCTCCGCCACCGAGCGGGCCCCGGTCCGGCCGTGGGCCGCACCCAGCTCCACGCACACGTTGATGGGCCGGCGCAGCTCAATGCCGTCCAGCGCCTGCTCCAGGGCGGCAACGCCTTCCACGGAGTCCACCCAGCACAGGAACTCGAGCCCGGAGGTGTTCAGCTCACCGGCAATGTACTGCACGGCCAGCGGGTCGGTGAGCTCATTGGCCAGCAGGATCGAGTCAAAGCCGAATTCCCGGGCAACCCGGACCTGCCCCATGGTGGCCAGGGTGATGCCGGTGGCCCCGGCGGCCAGCTGCTCCGCCCACAGCTGCGGGGACATGCTGGTCTTCCCGTGGGGCATCAGCTCAAAGCCGGCGTTGGCACACCAGCCGGCCAGGGCCCCAATGTTGCGGCTGAGGTTTTCGCGGTCCAGGACCAGCAGGGGAGTCCAGAACTCGTCCAGCGTGGGCTGGCTGGCCAGGAAGTCGCGGATGGTCATCCCGCCGGCCCGGGCGGGAAGCCCCTTGTCAGTGGCGGACAGCGTGATGTCGGCAATGGCTTCGAGTGTTGGGATGTGCATGGGGATTCCTGACCGTTAAATCGTGTGCATTATTCGCACAATGCGTTGCGTCAAGAGAAAATCTACCCGCCGGCGGGGGCGGCGGCAAGCAGGGACCTATTCGGCAAGTGTGCAATATATGCAACGATGTTGCAATTTACGCACAACTGCCTGATAGTAGTTCCATGCGAAACAACGCAATCCCCGAACTCATCGCCATTGGCGAAACCATGGTCCTGGTCACGCCTGCCACGGCCGAGCCGCTGGAATCGGCCGCCGACTTCCACCTGGCCGCCGGCGGCGCCGAGTCCAACGTGGCCATGCACCTTGCCCGCCTGGGGCATTCGGCAGCGTGGGCCAGCCAGCTGGGCGACGACGCCCTGGGCCGGCGCCTGGCCGCCCAGGTCAGCGGCAGCGGCGTGGACACGCGCTGGGCCCTGACCCATCCCTCGGCACCAACGGGCGTCTACTTCAAGGATCCCGGACGCGGCGTGCTGTACTACCGGGCAGGGTCCGCCGCCTCCCACATGGGGCCGGAAACCGTGGCGGGAATCCCCCTTGAGCAGGCCGCCGTCGTGCATGTCTCGGGGATCACCCCCGCACTGTCAGCCAGCTGCAACGCCCTGGTCCGCAGCGTGATGGAGCGTGTGGCGGAGTCGCCGGCGTCGCTCAGCTTTGACGTCAACCACCGTGCGGCGCTGTGGGGCGGGCGTGATGCCGGCGCCGAGCTCAGGGAGCTTGCCGCCCGGGCGGACATTGTCTTTGTGGGCCTGGATGAGGCGCAGGTGCTGTGGGGGACCGCCACCCCGGAGGACGTGCGCGCCCTGCTGCCGGAGCCCGCGGTCCTGGTGGTCAAGGACGGCGACGTCGGAGCCACCGAATTCCATGGCGGCACTAGCTGCTTTGTCCCGGCCATTCCCACCGAGGTGGTGGAGGCCGTGGGCGCGGGTGATGCCTTCGCCGCCGGCTACCTCTCCGCGCACCTGAACGGGCTGGATTCCGAGGAAAAGCTCCGCGCCGGCCACCGCCAGGCCTCCCTGGTGCTCCAGTCCACCAGCGACGTCCCCCACCCCTGATCCGCAGTTCCACCGAAAGGACCCCGCATGCCCACGAACCACGAATTCACCGAACTTTTCACCGGCCAGCCGCTCATGGCCATCCTGCGCGGAATGGGCGAGGAAAAGAGCCTGGCCCTCGCCGAGCAGGCCTGGAGCCTGGGGATCGGCCTGGTGGAGATCCCCGTCCAGACCGAGGATGACCTCCGCGCCCTGCGCACGGTTGCCGCCGCCGGCAAGTCCCGCGGGCTGCTGGTGGGCGCCGGGACAGTGGTTTCCCTCAAGCATGTGGAGCAGTCGGCCGAGGCCGGCGCGGCGTTCACCGTCAGCCCGGGCCTGGACCTGGCCGTGGTGGCGGCGTCCACCGAGGCTGGCATGCCCACGCTGCCGGGCGTGGCGACGGCGTCGGAGGTGCAGCTGGCCCTGTCCGCCGGGCTGACCTGGATGAAGGCGTTCCCCGCGTCCCTGCTGGGCGCCGGTTGGTTCAAGGCCATGTCCGGCCCGTTCCCGCAGGCCCGCTTTGTAGCCACGGGCGGCATGGATTCGGCAAACGCCGCCACGTTCCTGGCCGGCGGCGCCAGCGTGGTTGCCGTGGGCTCCGCCCTGGAGGACCCGGCCCAGCTGCGGGCCCTCGCCAAGATCATGCAGCGCTAAGCACTACGGCGGCGGGCCGGCGGGTGCGCGTCCCCGGCCCAGGATGCCGAAACGGACATTTGCCGCCGGCATAATCGGGGTCGGATGACCGTTTCGGCATCCTTTACTCGTATTCCTCAAACCGCCACGACAGCCGCTTGTTTTCGGTGCAGCCAAGGCCCCGGCGCAGTCCCTCGAGGACGTGCTGCACGGCTTCCAGCCCTGTGGTGAATCCCTGGTGCCAATTGGGCATTGCTCCGGTTGGGGGCTGCCAGCCGCGGGCCAGCAGGAACTCCGAATCCTGGGGCCGGCCAAAACCGGGAGCCGTGACTTCGGGCCGGAGGTGGCAGCTGAATTCCGTGCCGACAAGGGCGATGCAGGCGTAGGCCTCGGGCTCGGGTTCGCCGCCGTCGTAGTCCACCAGAAAGTAGTCGGAGCTGGTGAGCATCCGCAACTGCCGGGCCAGGAACGTGGCCGTGCCCTGCCAGAGCAGTTCCTCCTCGCCGTGGCCCGGGGCCGTTTGCCAGGCCGGCGGCTCCACCACCTCCAGCATCCGCGCCAGGTTGGTCCCGTCGGTCCCGCCCAGTGCTTCGTAGGCGATGCCGTCCACGTAGACCCTGCGCCGGTCCATCACTTCCTGGCACGCGGTGCCGTCATCGTGAGTGGCACCCAGTACCGTGGCCGGGCTGTACTCGCTGGCTGTCCCTGAGGCGTCGGACAGTCTCACGTACCTGTCCAGCACATCGGTGACCCGGGCCGCGCACCAGATGCACAGGTAGTTCAGCGGCACCAGGATGTCCGTGCTGACCCTGCCGCAATGGGCGCACACCGCTTTTCCAGTGTTCATGCCCCGATCATAGGGGAGGGGTCAGACATTCTGGCCAAACGATGCCCCGCGGCTGACCATCCACGGCTGCCCCCGCAAGGGGCGTCGCCAAATGTTTGTCAAATAGTCGCGCTTTGTATCTCTACTGACCGGTAGTTTGACCCCAATTTTAAGGCCGCTGGCCGCTCCCTTGACGCTCCGTGAATGTAGTGGCAATATCAAAGTATGCCCTTCAAAAACTCAGCATCGAGTCTGCGGTTTTGAACCGGCAGTGTATTAATAATGGGGAAGTCTCTCACCGTTTCTTTATAAGAATTGGAGACAAGTATGTCTATTTCAGAACCTGAAGTTGTATCCGGATCCTTCGCCGAGCAGTTTGAAGCCGCTTCGGAAGAATCGTCGGCCGCCCCGGAAGCCTTGGCGTCTGCCGGAACGTCCCAAAAAATGGAGCTGTTTGCGAACGGGGCGTCCATCGGCTGGCTGGGCGAAAACAGCGGCGAGTGGTGCGTGGTTGCAGCCCAGGATGCGGCCGTGTCCATCGAGCCCTACGTGTGGAAGAACGTTCTGTACTACCGGAACGCCAACTCCACTTCACGCTACCTTTCGGTCAGCGACAACAGCCACTACGTCGGTTTCTACAACTGGATGAACGCTCGGGGATGGACCCTGAACGGAAATGTCCTGACCTCGCTTTACACCAATGCGCAGCTGTCCTTCTGGTCATCGGAGAACGGCTACGTTTACGCAAATTCCGGAAGTGGATACACGCCGTTGACGGTTGCATTTCACTAAAAACAATTTCCAAGGACAACAGTTTTTGTCTAATGCCCGGTATTAATACCGGACAGTAATACCTCATTGAATGTCACATTCAGTGGAATTGACCTGCTGTGACCGTGCAGCATGCCGGGCCGGGGCCTCATTAACCAGACCCCGGCCCTGCTGGTTCCCGCGACGCGGCCGCAGCACAGTGGTTTGCTTCGGAGGGGAACGCAGTGAAAGAGAAAATCGACCACGTGGTGGTCTTGATGCTGGAAAACCGGTCGCTCGACAGTGTCTTGGGCTGGCTCTACAGGGACGAACAGCCCCAGCATTTCTATGGCGCGGACACCACGCCCACCTACCAGGGCCTGCAGACAGGCGAATACTCCAACAAGTACGATGACCGCACCATCCCTGCTACCTACGGGACAAAGGGGGAGACGGGCTACGCCGGCGTCCCGGCGCAACCGATGCGAGTTCCCGGCTATGACCCCGGTGAAGAGTACGCCCACGTCAACCAGCAGCTGTTCGGCTCACCCGGCCACTCCGTAAAGACCAATCCGCCAAGCGGCACGCCGGCGCCCATGGCCGGGGTGGCCTACGACTACGGCGCGTTCTACGAAAAGTGGGAACAGCTGGGCCAGATCATGGAGGCATACACTCCGGAACAGCTGCCAATCCTCAATGGCCTGGCCAAGGCCTATGGAGTGAGCGACGCCTGGCACTCCTCCGTTCCGACCCAAACGAACCCCAACCGGGCCTATTCCCTGTGCGGGACGTCCCTGGGCAGGGTCAATAACACGTGGGACGCCGTCGAGCAGTTCAACACCCGCACCATCTGGAACGCCCTGCCCGCCGGCACATCCTGGGGCATCTACTACCACGACACCTGGCAGGACGGGCAGTGCTACACCCAGTACACCTTCCCTGGCTGCACAGACGCCCTCAAGGACGGGGAAATCGCGTCCATCGACACGTTCTACAGCAAGGCGCGCAGCGGCTCCCTCCCGCGATTCACCTACCTTGAGCCGAAGTGGGGCTACGGCCTGGGCAAGCTTGACGGCTCGGGCTTCCTGTGCGGGAAGCTGTTCGGCAAAACCTACGGGGCGCAGGGCAACGACTACCACCCGCCCACCTGGGTGGGGCCCGGCGAGGTGTTCGTCAACAACGTCTATGAGGCCTTGATCGCCGATGCCGACGCCTGGCAGCGCACGTTGCTTGTCATCACCTTTGACGAGCACGGCGGCACCTATGACCACGTGGACCCGGGATGGGGCGCGGTCCCTCCGGACAGCCAGCGCGGTCCTGACGGCTTTGCCTTTGACCGCTACGGGGTGCGGGTTCCCACCCTTCTGATTTCACCGTGGATCCCGGCCGGCACCGTGTTCCGTTCACCGAGCCCCACGCTGAAGTACGACCACACCTCCATGGCGGCCACGGTGTTGAAGTGGTGCGGTGTTGACCCTGCAGCGGCCGGCCTGGGCGACAGGGTGGCCGTGGCCCCCACTTTTGACGGCGTCCTTTCCGAGCAGCCGCGGGCGGACGTCCCCACCTTTACGGTGCCGGAAGGCTACGCGGACCAGGGCAAGGACTGCTGGCTTGAGGACGAGTCCCAGCGCCTGCCCGTCGGGCTGATGCATTCATTGGTTGCCCGTAGCGCGACGGTGGAGGAACTTGAGGCCAAGGTGAAAGCAGCCCTGAACCTGTAACAGCCGGACAGGCACGACGGCGGCCACCCACCTGCCGCCGTCGGCCCGCCTGGCTTCCGGAGGGCCGGCACCCAACACCAAGTGTTCCGTGATGTTCAGTCCTCATCGACCCCGTCCGGGAAAGTTGCTGGCTCCCAGCCCAACCTCCGTGGATCGCTGCAACCGCGCCCGTATCGCAAGCCGGCCAAGATAAGCGCGGCCGTTGCGGCCGCACCGGACTGGATCCGGTGCCAGTTGGGGTTCTCATCGCCCGGCGGGGTCCATCCGGCAGCCACCAGGTAGGCCGAATCGAGCGGCCAGTCGTCGGCGGGCATGAAGGCGTTGGAGACCACCTCGCAGTGGAACCCGTCGTCCTCAATGGAAAGCTGTCCGTACACCACCAGCTCCGGGTTCTCCGTGCCGTAGTCGACCGTGAGGAAATCCCCGACCTTGAGCCACTGGATCTCGTCCGCAAGTGAGCCTGCCGCCCGGTCCCAATAATTGTCCAGGTCCTCGGTTCCGGGAGCTACCTCGTCAGCATTCGGCTCCGGAGATTCCAAGGGCAACAGGAATGCCCCGCCGAACCGTCCCTCGACCACACGGTATGCGGTGCCGTCAACGTACGCCCTGGCCCGCTCAGTTACCTCAGCGCAGCGGGACCCATCTTCGTGATGGGCGGCAACTCCGATCGGAGAGATGGTTGAACCCTCCGTACGAAAATCGTTGAAAAGCGTAACGTGCTGGCCCATCACATCCGTCGCCCTGCCCCGGCATGAATCACACAAGTAGTTTCGCGCAACTAGGATGTCCCGGCGGTTGCCTCCGCAATGCGGGCATGCCGTTCTGTCGGTGGCCGTAGCGCGATCTTCAGGGCGGGGGCCAACCGTTCGCCTCAGCACCTCCATGAACGCCGAATTCGGGTGGCTGTTGGGCAGCACCCGGCCAATGCGCCGCAGCGACTCCATGGCCGAGCCGCCCAGCATGGCCCCGTAAATGGCCGCGACAGTCGGTGTCCGGCTCTCCGCCTGCACGCAATGCAGATAAACGGTGCGTCCCTCAGCCCGGAATTGGGCAACGGCTCTCGCCGCATCCGCCAACACAAAACCCAGTTGGGCATTGTCCGCAGCCTGGTTGCTGTCCACCAGCCAGAACACCAGGTGGTTTTCGGCCGCGATGTGCGGTGCCTGGTCCTCACCGACCCTGCACAGACTGACGACGGCGGACACCTCGCCGAGCGCTGCGGGCAGGCCGTGGGCGGCTGCCTCATGTGAGCCAAGGAATGGGAGCTGGGCGGCGCCGCCAATCCAGACGCCGGGGTCGTCGGGATGTTGCACAACAGTGCCAATTCCGCGCCACTGCCGGTAGTCCACCACCGGAATGCGCGGCCAAGTTCCCGGCTGGCGTCGGCCTGCCACCAGTTCCAGGGACAGCTTCACCAGGTCCCGTTCGCCCGCATCCGGGCCATACGGCTAATTGGCAAAGTAACCACGGAGACCTAGAGCGTGTCTCCCAATGCGGTGGCCCAGATGATGACAGCTTGTAGGACGGCGGCTGATCGGTAGGTTTGGGCGAGCAAGCCGCACGCGTGTGGCCAGTCCGCGCCATTGCTTCATGGTGTTGAAGCTGCGCTCTACGATATTGCGGCATTTGTAGGCGTCCTTGTCGTAGGTGACGGGCCGGCTGCCGGCGGGGCCCGTGCGCCTGCGGTTGGCTTTTTGGTCTTCCTTCTCCGGGATGACGCATTGGATGCCGTGGGCGCGCAGGTAGCTGCGGATCCCCATGGTGGAGTAAGCCTTGTCGGCCAGGGCGCGGTCCGGGCGGGAACGGGCCCGCCCGGGGCCGTCCCGCTCGACTTTCAAGGCTTCCAGAAGGTTTTCAAACATGGGCGCATCCCCTCCCTGTCCGGGGCCGAGCAGCAGGACCAGGGGGTGCTTGTTGCCGTCGACCAGGGCATGGATCTCCGTGGTCAGCCCGCCTCGGGAGCGGCCGATCGCATGGTCCCCAGGCTCCTCCAACAGGTTCTTGCGATTCGAGAGGTCCCCCTGTGTGGCGGGGCAGGTTCGTGCCGTGCTGGTGGGCACGGTTCACTGTGGAATCCACCGACACCTCCCAATTGATCAGCCCGGCCGCATCGGCACGGGTCAGCAACGCCGCCAGGACCTGGTCCCAGGTTCCGTCCAGGCTGTAGCGGCGGTGGCGTTTCCACACGGACTGCCACGGACCAAAATGCGGTGGCAGGTCCCGCCACGGGATCCCCGCCCTGTATCGGTAAATGATACCCTCGGTCGTGAGCCGGTGGTCATTGAACGGGCCGCCCCGCCTTCCCCAAAGAGCTGGGCATCAACGGGGCAATGAACTCCCACCGGGCAGCGGACAAAACGGAATAGCGAGAAGACACCCCGAAATAATGCCTAACCCCGAAACGAGCGGTTACGAGACTCGCTCTAAGTGCCTCTATTTTCTGATGCTAGGCTACTACGGTGCGTGATATAGATGTCAGACGGGCTTTGCATTCACATCTCGTTGAGGAACACGCCTCAGAGCGTGCTCGGACGCGGTTTGTCGATGAACTAGAGATATGCGGCGAAGTCCGGGTGGACGTCGCGGTTCTCAATGGAAATTTCACGGGGTACGAGCTGAAGAGCGCCAGCGACAATTTGAGTAGACTACCCAAGCAAGCAGCAATGTATTCCAGAGTTTTTGATTATGCGGTGCTGGTCGTTGCCGAGAATCATCGCCGGTCTGCCCTGGCTATTATCCCGAGTTGGTGGGGCGTCATGGTTGCGTGTACGACTGGCGAAGGAATTGTTGAGTTGGCGATTGAACGTCCCAGTGTGTTCAACAACCAAGTAGAGGCGGATTTTCTAGTACGTCTGCTCTGGCGAGATGAGGCACTTTCTGAGCTGACGCGATTGGGCCTAGACCGGGGCGTTCGCTCTAAGCCTAAATCGGTACTTTGGGACAGACTCGCAAAATCAGTAACCTTAACCGATCTGAGAGAAATTGTTCGATTGCATCTCAAATCTCGCACTAATTGGAAAGTTGATCCAACACACTCCGAATATGATGGTACGTGGCCCAGCGGCGCCAGACAGTGGGATTGCCGCCAGACTGCGTTCGGTTGATTACCCCATCAAACCAGTCGTGTATTTTCGAATTTGGGAATTCTCGATAATCTGAGTGGTTCCTCAGCGCATTGATCGTTCCACGCATCGCGTCACCACCTAGTCCACGGCCTCCACTGGCCTTGTAAAGATCGCCACGAGCGAAAAGCCAGTTGTTTCCGTTCGTGTAACGAATCGTTGCACTTATCGTGAGTAGTTTTGGGTCGATGTCAAGGCCCGGAGTGTCGCTTGAAATGACGTAGTCCGAGAAGTCAACCTCTCGAAAACCCCGGTTTCGGAGCGTGGCATTAACGTCGTTCACGGTAGCCCAGTCGGCTCTTGCGATTTCGTGAACTCCTCTACCAGCAGGTGTCTCATTTGGAAATGCTGCGCCCGCAACTGTCATTGAACGCCAAGGACCAGCAGACACGGCCTCTATAACGTCCGGAAGTACGGCCTTAGAAGCCAGCTCACTTGCAATATTGGCTCCCAAGTCAAAGATTAGATCGACGTCTGCGACATCTAGCTTCAGCTCTGTGATCAACTGACTGAATTCTGCGGATACTAAAGATGTGCTGCTCTTCAATGGGAGACGAACGGCAGCACCATATCCGTGACTTTTGGCTATCGAGGCAGCAGCCCGAACTGTGGCTACCGAAGATTGCGGGTTTACCACAGGTACGAGCGTCTGCCCTAGCTTGGCAGTCTCGTCCACGAGCCATAGGAGTGCATGCCTCCCGTCTAATATGGTGTCAGGTTCATCCAGATGCCGTGCATCGATAAAAGCCATTCGCTGACCGCGTGCCTTTAGGAGATCGGCCGGGAGCTTTTGAAGGTGATGCAAAGTCGTCTTCTGGTATGCGCCCGTGTCATAGTCCCAAACTCGCGGTGCAACCAAGAAGATGGGGATAAACCGATCATGATATTCAGGCTCGAGCGCCTCAAGGGCTTGGCGCTCGCCCATCCTAATTAGAATCGTAGGTTTGTAGTTCATAGTAGACATTTCTTCCCCCAATAGTATTCGAGTGACATACGACACTCTAAATCTATACGATCTGGCCCGCAGATGGCTAGCGTTGTTGAAATTTCGGATTGCCAGACGATGGGAATGGATCAAAAATGACTGGCTTATCGGGTCTGTTTTTCCGTGCGATGTGCATGGCGAAAGCAGAATTATGGATCGCATCGAGGGCTCCGCAAGGGTTTTGCTGGCTGAGATTGTCGATGGCTCAACGTACGTGTTTTCTGCGATCGGACGTTCCAGACGCCATACGATCTCTGAGGAGACGTCCACGGGTGCATATCGGCCCCTTCGGAATGTGGGGTAACTGTTTTCTGTGGTGGTTCACGAATGCGAAGTCGGAATTTAAAGGGAATAGGTCAGTGACTCGTCGTGCCAGTTATTTCTGCGGAGCCAGTTTGGTCACACGGGGCAAGATCTTCGTCTTTGCCCACCCACCGCATAGCCTGGCCAAGTGAACACATTTGATGGGGATGAAGCACCGGAGCAGTTGGCTGAGGGACTCTACGAGCTCCTCCATACGAAGGACCTCGGTGTGCGCCTCGCCGCCGTCCCCGACCTTGAGCCCCGGATCGTCGAGTTGGACAAGGAATCGTCGCCGGAGGCACTTGCCCGGCACGTCGCCGATGCTGTCAAACAGCTACTCATAGATACCAAGGAAGACGAGCGGGTTGCCAAGACCAACCAGCTTCTGACCATCATCAACCCGGGGAATCAAGTCACTCAGGGTCCCGCCCAACTTCGTTCCCTGCACCGCCCCGACGCACTGAAACGCCGCCAACTTCGCCGTCCCACCACAAATCTCAGTGACAGTGCCCTGCTCACCAATGGCAAGGATGATCCGAATCTTGCCGCCGAAATCCGCGCCGAAATCGAGTCTGCCGACTCAGTGGACCTGCTCTGCGCTTTTATTCGTTGGACAGGAATCCGGCTTCTCGAGCCGGCTCTCGAAGGACTCAAGGAACGTGGCGGCACCTTCCGAGTCATCACCACCACCTACATGGGTGCCACCGAACGCCGTGCCATCGACCACCTTGTCAATCGGTACGGGGCGGAGGTCAAGATCAGCTATGAGACCCAATCGACCAGGCTTCACGCTAAAGCGTGGCTGTTCCACAGGAAGACCGGATTCAGCACAGCCTATGTGGGCAGCTCGAACCTGAGCCAGGCAGCGATGCTTGACGGCCTCGAATGGAACGTTCGTTTGTCCAACATCGCGACGCCGGCACTTCTACAGAAATTTGCCATCACTTTCGACAGCTACTGGGAGCAGCGGGCTTTTCAAAGTTACGATCCCGCCAAGGACGCGGACAAGCTGGACGCCGCGTTGCAGCGAAACGGGGGCAAATTAACATCGGCACCTTCCGGATACACCGGGCTAGAGGTTGAACCTTATCTTCACCAGGTTGAAATGCTGGAAGACCTCGACGCCGAACGCACCAAAGGCTTTCACCGAAACCTGATCGTTGCAGCGACGGGGACGGGCAAGACTGTTATTGCGGCATTGGACTATAAACAACTGTGCGAAGCGGCCGGCCGGGACCTGACGTTGTTGTTCGTGGCGCATCGAAAGGAGATCCTGCAGCAGTCGCTGACCACCTACCGGAACGTCATGCAGGACGGCACCTTTGGTGAGCTCTATGTCGGTGCACACAAGCCGGAGCAGTGGAAGCACGTGTTCGCGAGCGTTCAATCCCTGTCAGCCAAGGGCATTGCCGCGCTGCCGGCGGACCGGTTCGACGTCGTCGTCATCGACGAATTCCATCACTCGGCGGCCCCCACTTATAAGAAGCTGATTGAGCACCTGCAACCCTTGGAGCTCCTCGGATTAACGGCCACGCCCGAAAGGGGCGACGGCGTCCATGTCGCGGACTTGTACTTTGATGGACGCACGGCGAGTGAACTACGGCTCTGGGACGCACTCGATGCAGACCTGCTGGTTCCGTTCCACTATTTCGGTGTCTCGGACGATGTCGACCTGAGCCACTTGGAATGGAAGCGTGGATCGTACGACATTCAGCAACTCAGTGCGCTGTACACGGGGAATGATGCTCGTGCTGCGAAGGTGATCAAGGAACTGCAGGACAAGGTAACCAGCACGAAGGACATGCGCGCTATCGGCTTCTGTGTTTCGGTCCAGCATGCCCAGTACATGGCTCAAGTTTTCAACCAGGCGGGCATTGCGTCAGTTGCGGTGTCTGGCCAGACCGACGACGGCGAACGTGCCGAGGCACTTCGACGCCTGCGCAAGATGGAAATCAACTGCATTTTCGCGGTGGATCTGTTTAATGAGGGCCTGGACCTGCCGCAGGTGGATACGATCTTGTTGCTGCGGCCAACACAAAGCGCCACGATCTTCATCCAGCAGCTGGGCCGCGGACTTCGGCGGGCTCCTGACAAGTCGGTACTTACCGTCATGGATTTCATTGGTCAGCAGCATCGTGAGTTCCGCTTTGACGTTCGGTTTCGGGCGATAACGGGCTACGGGCGGAAGCAACTTCAAAAGGCCGTCGAGGACGAGTTCCCCTTCCTTCCCTCGGGTTCGCAGATTGTCCTGGACAGGGTCGCCAAGGACGTTGTGCTGACGAACCTCAAGGCACAGTTGAACTTGAACAAGACGAAGCTGGTGGCGGACGTAAAGTCCTATGCCGAGCTGTTGCTTGCGGAGTACTTGGCCAAGTCTGGAAATGATGTCAAGACCATCTACAAGTCGACCAAGAATTCTTGGACTGAATACTTGCGCCTTGCAGGGCTCATTGAAGGACTTTCGCCCCTGGAGGCGCTCGCGACGGGCAAACTCAGCGAGCTCACACATACTGAAGAAAATAAGCTTCTCAGCAGGATGGCCGCCCTGATTCATGTGGATGACCGGGATCGTGCTGAGGCATATTCAATGCTGGTTTCCGAAGGGGCCCCTAAATATTCAGAGCTGACCCCGCGTGAGCAAGTGTTCGCCCGAATGCTGTTCTTCACCCTCTGGGATGATGCCGGCGGTTTCAGTTCATACGATGAGGGGTTCGCCCACCTGCGCCAGTATCCATATGTTTGCAGCGAGATCCAGCAGCTTATGGAGCTGGGAGCGGCAGCGTCCAGGCGATCTGGGCGAAACCTTGGCGGTGAATTGGCATGGTCGCCGCTGCAGAGCCACCTGACATACGGCCGATACGAGGTGCTGGCGGCCCTGGGAGCCAAGTCGCTTGAAAGTGAAAAACAAAAGAAGCTCATCAGTATGGGTGGAGTCGCTTGGTGTGAATCGAGCAAAACCGATGCTTTCTTCGTGACTCTTCACAAGGATGAGGCCAACCACTCAGCGACCACAATGTACAAGGACTACGCGATCAGCCCGGATCTCTTTCACTGGGAGTCCCAGAACGCGACCGCGCCGACCAGCCCGACGGGGAAACTGTACCTGGACCCCAAGGGACACGGCTCGCAGGTGCTGCTCTTCACGCGCGACACTGCAGGTGACGAAACGGGGCTGACCGCGCCCTACACGTGTCTTGGCCAAGTCGACTACGTCCAGCACAAGGGTGAAAAACCGATTGCAATCACGTGGAAGCTGCACCGGCCGATGCCGGCGGATGTATTTGCCGACGCGGCGGCCGTGGCGCAATAGGTTCCTCTCTAAAGCGTCGGCCAGTTGACCGAGCTCAGTTTGGAAGACGGCCGGAAGCCGCGCGTCACATACTCGTTAGTAGCGATTTTGCCTGCCACAGTGTTTGCGTACCCGCTTCTACAGGAGGACTGCTGTGACCGTTCGCGACAACACCAATCGACGACTCAAGGAAGTTCTGGACATCATGGC
>Ga0134128_10004596_pt1 | contig 16865 bp, 20 predicted proteins | sample KB31754_FD_96462 | JGI IMG/M metagenome (GOLD analysis project Ga0134128, IMG submission 96462) | Terrestrial soil microbial communities with excess Nitrogen fertilizer from Kellogg Biological Station, Michigan, USA - KB3-175-4 | ecosystem: Environmental > Terrestrial > Soil > Unclassified ...
CGGCGCGCAGGCACCCGGGACGGGCCAACTAGACTGGATGGCGGAGCTGTCCCGCAGCCCGCAACGGCACGCACCTGAAGCAAAGTGAGGTCCCACCCATGGCCATCTTGAGCATTCGCCTCATTGGCGACCCCGTCCTGCGGACCCCAGCCTCGGATGTGACTGAGTTTGGCCCGGAGCTGGCCAAGCTGGTCGAGGACATGGCCGAGACCATGGCCGATGTCAGCGGCGCCGGGCTCGCCGCACCGCAGGTCGGCATCAGCAGGCGCATCTTCACCTACGCGGTGGACGGCCACGAGGGCCACGTCATCAACCCCGTGATTGCCGCCAGCGACGACTTCGCCCCCGACGAGCCCGAGGGCTGCCTGTCAGTCCCCGGCCTTGGCTTCCGCGTCCGCCGGCACCGCTGGGTGCGGCTCACCGGCGTCGACATGAACGGCCAGCCGCTGGACATGGAAGCCACCGGCATGCTGGCCAAGTGTTTTCAGCATGAAACGGACCACCTGGACGGGAAGCTCTATGTGGACCGGCTCGAAGGCGAGGACCGCAAGGCCGCCCTGCGCTCCATCCGCACGGCCAATTACCACAACGTCACGGCCCAGACCCTTACCAAGCGTGCCCGCACCGTCGGCTCCGCGTTCGGCGCCGGTGCCGCCGGATGAGGGTGTTGTTTGCCGGGACCCCCGCCGTCGCCCTGCCGTCCCTCGAGGCGCTCCGGGCCGCCGGGCATGAGATTGTCGCGGTCCTGACCCGCCCGGACGCGCCGCTCGGCCGCAAAAGGGTCCTCACGCCGTCGCCCGTCGCAGTGCGGGCCGCCGAGCTCGCCCTGCCCGTCATCAAGGCGGACAAGGTCGACGCCGTTGCGCGGGAGGCCATCGCGGCCGCCCGTCCCGAGGTGGCCGCCATTGTGGCGTACGGCGCCCTCGTGCCTGAATCCGCACTGTCCATCCCGGAGCACGGGTGGGTCAACCTGCACTTTTCCCTGCTGCCTGCCTGGCGCGGGGCCGCCCCCGTGCAGCACGCCGTGATCCACGGCGACGACCTCACCGGCGCGTCCACCTTCCTCCTCGACAAGGGCCTGGACACCGGGGATGTCTACGGCACCATGACCGAAGCCATCCGCCCCGACGACACCAGCGAGGAACTGCTGGAGCGTCTTTCGCACAGCGGCGCGGTGCTGCTGGCCCAGACCATTGACGGCCTGGCCGCCGGACGCCTCACCGCCGTTCCGCAGGAGGGCGGGGTCTCCCTGGCGCCGAAGCTTGCGCTGGAAGACGGCCACGTGAACTGGCAGGAGCCCGCGACGGCCATCGACCGCAGGGTCCGCGGCGTCACCGCCGAGCCGGGCGCCTGGACGCGGCTGCGTGGCCAGCGCGTCAAGCTCCGCCCCGTCACGGTGCGTCCCGATGTCAGGGGGCTGGCGCCCGGGCAGCTGCGGGTGGACCCCAGGGCCGTCCTGGTGGGCACCGGCTCCCACGCCGTCGAACTGGGCATGGTCCAGCCGGCCGGCAAGAAATCCATGAAGGCAGGCGACTGGGCCCGCGGCCTGGCCAACAAGGAAGATGTGGTGTTTGAATGACCAGCGAGCAAGGCGGGCCTTCGGGCCGGTCCAACCGGCCCGGCGGTGTCCGGCGACGCGACGATGCCGGACGTGAACGCAACCGGGGCACCGGGCGCAACCGCACGGAGTCGGCACCGTCCCAGCGAACCCGCGCGGCGGACCCCGCCCGCCTGGTCGCCTTTGAAGTGCTCCGGGCCGTTTCCGGCGACGACGCCTACGCCAACCTGGTCCTGCCGGCGCGCATCAGGAACCACCACCTGGACCGGCGCGACGCCGGCTTTGCCACGGAGCTTGCGTACGGCGCCCTGCGCGGCCAGGGCACCTACGACGCCATCCTGGCCCGCTGCGTGGACCGCCCGCTGGCCGAGCTGGACCCGGCCGTCCTTGACGCACTGCGCATTGGCGTCCACCAGCTCGTGGCCATGCGCGTCCCGGCCCATGCGGCCCTCGACCAGACGGTGGGCCTGGCCCGCGCCGTCATCGGCGCCGGCCCGTCCGCGCTGGTCAACGCCGTGCTGCGCAAGGTCGCGGCCCGGGACCTGCCCGCGTGGCTCGCGGAGTTGACCGCCGGGCTCACGGATGAGGTCAAGATCGCCTCCCTGGTGCATTCCCACCCCGAATGGATTGTCCGGGCGCTGCGCCAGGCGCTGGTGGCCCACGGCCGCGACGTCTCCGAAATCACCGCGTTGCTTGAGGCCGACAACGCCGCCCCCGTGGTGAACCTCGTGGCGCTGCCCGGGATCGGCAGCCTGGAGGAGGCGTTCGACGCCGGATTCACCCCCGGCCCGCTCGTCATCGACTCGGCCCTGTCCTCCGGCGGGGACCCGGGGCGTCTGGCCAGCGTCCGCGGGGGCACCGTCCGCGTCCAGGACGCGGGCTCGCAGCTGGTTGCCCGCGCCCTGGCCGGCGTGGAGTTGAAGTCCGGGCTCGACGGCGGCGAGGAGCGCTGGCTCGACATGTGCGCCGGCCCCGGCGGGAAGGCCGCGCTGCTCGCCGCCCTGGCCGCCGAAAGGGGCGCCTGGATCCTGGCCAACGAGCCGTCCGCCCACCGCGCCAAGCTGGTGGCCCAGGCCATGGCTGCCGTCCCCGAGGACGCCTGGACGGTGCGCACGGGTGACGGCCGCGACGTGGGACGCGACCATCCGGCGTCGTTCGACAGGATCCTGGTGGACGCCCCCTGCACCGGGCTCGGCGCCCTGCGCCGCCGCCCCGAATCCCGCTGGCGCCGCCAGCTCTCCGACGTCTCCGAACTGGGCCCGCTGCAGCGCGAACTCCTCAACTCGGCGCTGGACGCCGTCAAGCCCGGGGGGGTGGTCGCCTACGTGACGTGCTCGCCGCACACGGCGGAAACCATCGCAGTGGTGGACGACGCCCTGCGCAGGCGCGACGACCTGGAACTGCTCGACGCGGGCGCGGCCCTGGACGCCGCCAGCCTGACCGGGGACCTCGGCGCCGGCAACGCCGCAGGCAAGGCCGCAGGCAATGTACTGTCCCCGCTGCCCACCCACCGGATGACGGCCCAGCTGTGGCCGCACCTGCACCAGACCGACGCCATGTTCCTGGCCCTCATCCGCAAGCTCTGACCGTACCGAAAGGCAGGCACCATGCCCAGCTCCGCGCTGCAGTGCTGCATCAACCCCAGCATCCTCTCCGCCGACTTCGCCAACCTTGAGGCCGAACTGGCCCGCATCGCCAACGCCGACGCCGCCCATGTTGACGTCATGGACAACCACTTTGTGCCGAACCTGACCATCGGCCTGCCCGTGGTGGAACGGCTGCAAAAGGTCAGCCCGGTGCCCCTGGACGCCCACCTGATGATTGCAGACGTGGACCGCTGGGCGCCGCAGTTCGCGGACGCCGGGCTGGCGTCCGTGACATTTCATGTCGAGGCCTCCGACGCCCCCATCCGGCTGGCCCGTGAACTGCGCGCCCGCGGGGCCAAGGCAGGCATGGCCCTGCGCCCGGCGACCCCGGTGGAGCCCTACCTGGACATGCTCCCGGAGCTGGACATGTTGCTGATCATGACCGTGGAGCCGGGCTTCGGCGGCCAGGCGTTCCTGGACGTCATGCTGCCCAAGATCCGCCGGGCGCGCGCCGCGGTCGACGGCGCGGGGGTGGACGTGGCCATCCAGGTGGACGGGGGCATCACGGAGGAGACCATCACCCGCGCCGCGGAGGCCGGGGCGAACGTCTTCGTCGCCGGCTCAGCCGTGTACGGGAAGCCTTCCCCGGCGGAGGCCATCGAGTCCCTGCGCGCCAAGGGCCGGCTCGCCTTCGGCTGAACCCGCCGGAAATGGAAACGGGCGGGACCGTGTCGGCACCCCTGCAGGCAGGGATGCCGCTGCCGAATTTGGCGGCACGGGCGGAGGTGCCATAATGAAGGGGACGTCCGCCACCACGGCGGACGCCAGGCAGTACCAAATTCAAAGCAACATCAACGTGCTCCGGGGTCGGTGTAATTCCGAACCGGCGGTTATAGTCCGCGACCCGCGCGCAGCAGGCTGGAAACAGCAGGCGGCGCACGGTTGATCTGGTGAAATTCCAGTACCGACAGTTAAAGTCTGGATGGGAGAAGCACGAACACTTTTGGCTTGCCGCCAAAGTGTGCCGCAACAGGCGGCACGTTCGCGGCGGCGCCAAATCTGTACGTTACCCCCGGAGCCATCGCGGTTCGAAAGGGTGGGTAACAGTGGACTTTCTGCGATGGCTCTTTGACGCCAAGTATGAATTCGCCGGCGGCGGGTTCCTCCTGTGGCGTGAAGTCATGGGCAATCTCTTTGGGCTCGCCAGCGCCCTCGGCGGCATGCGCCGCAAAATCTGGGCCTGGCCGGTGGGCATCGTCGGCAACGCGCTCCTCTTCACGGTCTTCATGGGCTCGGTCTTCGGCTCGCCCGTCTATGCGAACCTGCTGGGACAGGCCGGGCGACAGGTCATGTTCATCGCCGTCTCCATCTACGGCTGGCAGCGCTGGCGCCAGTCCCGCGCCCTGAAGCACGACGCCGGTGCCTCCCCGGGCGCGGCCGTCGCCCCGCGTTGGGCCGGGGCCCGGACGCGCTGGCTCCTGGTGGCCGCCATGATCGGCGGCACGGCGGTCCTCACCCCCGTGTTCCGCGCCCTGGGCTCCTACGAACCCGTGTGGGCGGATGCCTGGATCTTCATGGGCTCGCTGCTGGCCACGTACGGCATGGCCAAGGGCTGGGTGGAATTCTGGCTCATCTGGGTGGCCGTGGACCTTGTGGGCGTGCCGCTGCTTTTCAGTGCCGGCTACTACGCCTCCGCCTTCATGTACATCTTCTACGGGGCGTTCACGCTGGCCGGATTCTTCGTCTGGTGGAGAGCGGGGCGCAATGCCGCATCCGCCGGGTCCGCGGGCGCCGCAACTGCGCCGGCGTGGCCGTCCCCGGCACCGTCGGAAACGAGGGCAGTCCAGTGAATCCCACCACACGGCGCCATGACACGGAGGCCTTCAGCGACGCGGTCGTGGTCGCGATGGAGACGGCCCTGGCGGTGGCACGGCAGGGCGTGCGCGGCGCGAACCCCCTGGTGGGCGCCGTCATCATCGACGCCGACGGCACCGTACTGGCCATCGGCCGGCACCTCGGGGCCGGCACGCCGCACGCCGAGGCTGACGCCATCAACTCCCTGCGCGGGACCCGCCGGGACCTCTCGGCGGCCACCATGGTGGTCACGCTCGAACCGTGCAACCACCAGGGCCGCACGTCCCCCTGCTCCCAGGCCATCATCGAGGCCGGCATTGGCAACGTGGTCTATGCGGTGGATGATCCCCACGCACCGGCCGCGGGAGGGGCGGAGAAGCTGCGCCGCGAAGGCATCAACGTCCGCTCGGGCCTCATGGCGGACCAGGCGCTGGAGCTTAACCGGCAGTGGTTTGCCGCGGTCAGGGCTGGCCGGCCCTTTGTCACTGCCCGGCTTGCCCAGACCGTGGACAGCCGGATCGCCGCGGCCGACGGCACCAGCCAGTGGATCACCTCGGCGGAATCCCGGGAGGATTCGCACAAGCTGCGGGCCCGGGTGGACGCCATCGTGGTGGGAACGGGCACCATTTTCGGGGACAACCCGCGCCTGACGGCGCGCGACGCCGACGGCGGCGACGCCGGGCACCAGCCGCTGCGCGTCGTCATGGGCCTGCGCGACGTCCCCGGGGACGCCGCGGTGCGGCTGCGCACCGCCCCCGGCTTCCTGCAGCTGCACACCCACGACCCCGCCGTCGTCGTGCACGAACTCCACAGCCGCGGGGTGGGGCACCTCATGATCGAGGGCGGCTCGAAGGTGAGTGCCGCCTTCCTGGCCGCAGGCCTGGTGGACGAGCTCATCGTCTACCTGGCACCCACCCTCCTGGGGTCCGGGATCCCGGCCCTGAACGACCTGGGCATCGGCACGCTGGCCGACGCGCAGCAGTGGGAATGGGACGACACCACCTCCGGCCCCGTCGAGCGGCTGGGCCCCGACCTCAAGCTCACGCTCATGCCGGCCAGGCAGCCGGCCACCAACGCACGTGCCGGCAGCACCGCTGCCCACACCACCACAGAAGGACGCGAGTAAATGTTTACCGGAATTATTGAAGGCCGCGGCACCGTGGTCCGGCTCCAGACCACCCCGGACTCGGACAGCGCGACGCTGGTCCTGGACACCGCAACGTCGGGCGACACCGTCCGCGGGCTGCCCCTGGGCGGCTCCCTCGCCGTCAACGGCGTCTGCCTGACGGCCGTGCGGATCGACGGGACCGTGGTGGAGGTGGACGTCATGGGTGAGACCCTCCAGCGCACCACCACGGGTGCGCTGGCCGTTGGCGCCACCGTGAACCTGGAACGCTGCGTGCCGGCCGGCGGACGCCTGGACGGGCATGTGGTCCAGGGCCATGTGGACGGCGTGGGCGCCCTGCTGGAACGCGAAAGCCAGGGCAATTGGGACCGGCTGCGGTTCTCCGTGCCCGCCCCGCTGTCCCGCTACATCGCCGAAAAGGGCTCCATCGCCGTCGACGGCGTCTCGCTCACGGTCACGGCCGTGAGCCCGGCGCAGGACGCGCGGCAGTGGTTCGAGGTGGGCCTGATCCCCGTCACGCTCGCCAACACCGGGCTGGGCGGCAAGGCTGTGGGGGCGCAGGTGAACCTGGAGGTGGACGTGCTGGCCAAGTACGCCGAACGCCTGCTGCAGTTTGCCGTCCCCGCCGCCGCCGCCGGCGCCGGGGTGGTGCTGCCATGAGCGCGCTGACCAACCCGGAGACCCTGCTGGATCCGGTGTCCGCGGCCGTCGCGGCCATCGCCGCCGGGCAGGCCGTGCTGGTGGTGGACGACGAGAAGCGCGAAAACGAGGGCGACATCATCTTCGCCGCCCAGCACAGCACCCCGGCCCTCATGGGTTGGACCATCCGGCACAGCTCCGGCGTCATCTGCGTCCCCATGGAAGACGGCCGGGCCGACGCCCTGGCGCTGCCGCCCATGGTGGCGCACAACCAGGACGCCAAGGGCACCGCCTACACGGTCAGCTGCGACGCCGCCGTCGGCGTGAGCACCGGCATCAGCGCCACCGACAGGTCGCTGACCGCCAGCGTCCTCGCCGACCCCTCGTCCAGGCCCGACGCCCTCACCCGGCCGGGGCACATGTTCCCCCTGCGCGCCGTCCCCGGGGGGGTGCGCCAGCGGCCCGGGCACACCGAGGCGTCCGTCGAGTTGTGCAGGCTCGCCGGCTGCGAACCGGTCGCGATCATCGCCGAAGTGGTGGACGACGCCGGCCAGATGGTCAGGCTCGACGGCCTCCGGGAGTTCGCGGACGCCAACTCGCTGGTCCTGATCTCCATCGCGGACCTGGTGGCGCACCTCAATGCGAGCGGCGCGGCAGTTGGGACGACGGCCGCCGCGGCGGGGGGCCACCATGAGTGAGGCCGTCGCGGCACGTCGCGGCGGTGCCGCCCCCGACGCAATTGTTACGGGCGGGCCGGCTGTGACATTGCCCACGCCTTTCGGGGTTTTCCAGGCCCAGGCCTGGGTTGACTCCGCCACCGGCGCCGAGCACCTGAGCCTCAGCGCGCCCGGCGGGGAAGCTGAATCTGGCGGGTCCGGCCCCCTGGTCCGGCTTCACTCGGAATGCCTCACCGGCGACGTCTTTGGCTCCTTCCGCTGCGACTGCGGTGAACAGCTGGACTATGCGCTGGAAATGATCCACCGCCAGGGCGGCACCCTGGTCTATCTCCGCGGCCATGAGGGGCGCGGGATCGGGCTGGCCAACAAGATGCGCGCCTACAGCCTGCAGGAGGCCGGCGCGGACACGGTGGAGGCCAACGAACAGCTGGGCCTGCCCGTGGACGGGCGCGACTACGCCGCCGCGGCGGGCATCCTCCACGCCCTGGGGCTCGGCAGCATCCGCCTGCTGAGCAACAACCCGCTGAAATCGGAGGACCTTTTGCGCCACGGCATCAGCGTCACCGAGATCGTCCCCACGCACGTACCGGCCCGCGCGGAGAACCTGCACTACCTGGAGACCAAGCGCGACCGCATGCACCACACCCTCGACATCACCTCGCCCTACCCGGCACCCCACACACCCACGGAAGGACCCACCACATGAGCGGCCACGGAGCACCTGTCATTGGATTCAGCGGCGAGGAAAAGTCGCAGGCATCGGGCCTGTCGCTGGCCATTGTCGCCGCCAGCTGGCACACCGAAATCATGGACGGCCTGCTGGCCGGCGCCCTGCGCGGCGCCGCCGACGCCGGCATTGACAACCCCACGGTCATCCGCGTCCCCGGCTGCTTCGAGCTGCCCGTTGCCGCGGCGCGGCTGGCGCCGCGCTACGACGCCGTCGTCGCCCTTGGCGTGGTCATCCGCGGCGGGACACCGCACTTCGACTATGTGTGCCAGGCGGCCACCATGGGTCTGACCGACGTCAGCGTGCGGACCGGCAAGCCCGTGGGCTTCGGCGTCCTGACCTGCGACACCGAGCAGCAGGGCCTGGACCGCGCCGGCCTGCCGGGCTCCGTGGAGGACAAGGGCCATGAAGCGGCGACGGCGGCCCTGGCCACCGCCCTGACCCTCGCCCACGCGGGCTAGCCCCTCCGGCGCGCCTGTCCGTTAACAACGCCCGCCCTGTTGGACATAATGGCACCCATCCGGTGTCGAAGGTGTCATTATCTCCAACCTCAGCGGATTCCTGGCGGCGGCGTGGGCGCGACCTTCATGATTTCGGCAGGCCCAGACGCCAGGCGACGGCCAGCCGCCACCCATTCGGCCCGTGGTCGAATTTCACACATGCCGGACCATGACCGACCTGAAATCCTTGAACCCGGGCGCGACCCGTTAGGCTGGAAACCGTGAAAACCTTCGAAACACTATATGAGGAGCTGCGTGAGAAAGCCGCAGCCCGGCCGGCCGGCTCCCGTACCGTCGCCGAACTGGAGTCCGGCATCCACGGCATCGGCAAGAAAGTGGTCGAGGAAGCCGCCGAGGTGTGGATGGCCGCCGAATATGAATCGGACGAGGCCTGCGCCGAGGAGATTTCCCAGCTGTTCTACCACCTGCAGGTCATGATGATCGCCAAGGGATTGACGCTTCAGGACGTTTACAAGCATCTCTAGCCACATTCGTGGCCCGTGCATGCCTGAACGGGCGCCGAATCCCGGCGCCGCCCGACGTAGAACCGACCTGAAAGACATTTTCCATGCTTAGAGTTGCCGTCCCCAACAAGGGCGCCCTGTCCGAAGCCGCCTCCGCCATGCTGGCCGAGGCTGGCTACCGCCAACGCCGCGACAGCCGTGAACTCGTCATGGTGGACCCGGAAAACAACGTTGAATTCTTTTTCCTGCGCCCGCGCGACATTGCGGTGTACGTCGGCGCCGGCACGCTCGACGTCGGCATCACCGGCCGCGACCTGCTCCTGGACGCGCAGGTGGACGCCGACGAACTGCTGCCGCTGGGGTTCGCCATCTCAACCTTCCGCTTCGCGGGCCCCGTGGGCCACTTCACCACGGCCGCCGAGCTCGAAGGCAAGCGCCTGGCCACGAGCTACGACGTGCTCCTGCGCACATACCTGACGGAGCTGGGCATCAACGCCAAGGTGGTCCGCCTTGACGGCGCCGTGGAATCCTCGGTGCGCCTCGGCGTGGCCGACGCCATTGCCGACGTGGTGGAGACCGGCAGCACGCTCAAGGCCGCCGGCATGGAAATCTTTGGCGACGCCATCCTCAATTCCGAGGCGCTGCTGATCGGGCGCCGCGGCGTCACCCCGCCTCCCGGCGTCGAGGTCCTGATCCGCCGCCTCCACAGCGTCCTGGTGGCCAGGCAGTACGTCCTGCTCGACTACGACGTGCCCAAGGCCCTGATGGAACAGGCCACCGCGCTCACCCCCGGGCTGGAATCGCCGACGGTCTCGCCGCTGCGCGATTCCGACTGGGTTGCCGTCCGTTCCATGGTTTTGGCCAAGGACACGAACCGCATCATGGATGAGCTCTATGAGCTCGGGGCGCGCGCCATCCTGGTCAGCAACATCCACGCCTGCCGCATCTAAGGGGAACCGCCATGAGTGTCGCCATCCGCGTCATCCCGTGCCTTGACGTTGACGCCGGCCGCGTGGTCAAGGGCGTCAAGTTCCAAAACCTGCGCGACGCCGGGGACCCCGTCGAACTGGCCCGGCGCTACGACCGTGCCGGTGCCGACGAGCTCACGTTCCTGGACGTCACGGCGTCCTCCGGGAACCGGGACACCACCTTTGACGTGGTGTCGCGCACCGCCGAACAGGTTTTCATCCCGCTCACGGTGGGCGGGGGAGTCCGCGAGGTCTCCGACGTCGACAAGCTCCTTCGCTGCGGCGCGGACAAGGCGTCCATCAACACCGCGGCCATCGCCCGCCCCGCCGTGATTGACGAGATCACCCGGCGTTTCGGTTCCCAGGTGCTGGTGCTCAGCGTCGACGCGCGCCGCACGCGTGGGGGCCACACGCCGTCGGGCTTCGAAGTGACCACGCACGGCGGGCGCACGGGCACGGGCCTCGACGCGATTGAATGGGCCCGCGAGGCCGCCGAGAGGGGCGTGGGGGAGATCCTGCTCAACTCGATCGATGCCGACGGCACCAAGGAAGGGTTTGACCTGGAGCTCATCCGCCTGGTCCGCGCCGCGGTCCACGTGCCGATCATCGCCTCCGGCGGCGCCGGCAGGCCGGAGCACTTCCCGCCGGCAGTGGCAGCCGGCGCGGACGCGGTGCTGGCGGCGTCCATCTTCCACTTCGGCCCGGACAACGCCATCGCCGAGGTCAAGCAGGCCATCCGCGAGGCAGGCTACGAAGTCCGCTAAAGGCCGACGGGGGCCGTGCGCAGCAGCGCAACGGCGTCGGCCTGGCCCTCAAAGGAAACCAGCGCCTGTCCGGTGCGGCCGTTGGCGTGCATGAGGAGTTCGCCGGGGTCGCCAATGATCGCGACCGAGACGGGCGCCCGCTTGGCCACATGGCGCGGACCGTCCGGGTTGACCAGGACCACGCCCAGGTCGACGCTGCGGTACAGGATCGCGGCGCGCTTGATCAGCTCGGCCCACAGGGCGCTTGAATACCCGGGATCCAGCGCACGGGGTGCCCACCGGTCGGTTGCGCGGCGGATGTCCTCCGTGTGGACAAAAAATTCGACAAGGTTCGCGCTGCGGTCCACCGCCGGGAGCGCAAACGGGGACAGCCGGGGCGGGCCGGCGCGGAACTTCTCCACGAGCTCGGTGAACGCGGCCGGGGTGGACGCGGCCTCGGCCAGCTTGGCAGTGGCCTTCTCGGAAACCTTGTTCCACGGCCTGATGACCAGTCCGAGGCCAACCTTCGGGCTGTGTTCGCGCAGGAAGAGGTGCGCGGCCAGTTCCTGGGTCCGCCATCCGGCACAGAGTGTAGGCGCTCCCGGACCGGCGGCCAGCAGGGTCTCGGCGAGGACTTCACGGGACGGTTCAACAAATTGCATCACTTGTGAAATTAGCATGTATTGGCCTGCATGGGCACCAGGAACCGCCGTAATGGGCGCCACGTTCCTTCAGTGCGTCGCACGGAAGCGGCGGCGGGGCCCGCGGGAAAGTTTTTCTGGCACTAGAATTGCCCTTGATGCCGCTCACCCCAGAACCCCAGCCCGAGTCCGTGACGCCCGCCAGCCGCCCATCCGTGGAGGCCGCCTCGCGGGCGTCCGTGCCCGGCGCCCCGGAGCCGGCCGTCCTGGCCGATGACGTGGCGGCGCTGCTTAAGCGCGATGCCGCGGGCCTGGTGGCCGCCGTCATCCAGCAGTTCGACACGGGCGAGGTCTTGATGCTTGGCTGGATGGACGACGAGGCCCTGCGGCGCACCCTGACGACGGGCCGGGTGACCTTTTGGTCCCGGTCCCGCCAGTCCTACTGGCGCAAGGGCGATTCCTCCGGCCACCACCAGTTCGTCAAGTCGGTGGCCATCGACTGCGACGGCGACGCCCTGCTCGTCGCGGTCGACCAGGTGGGGGCCGCCTGCCACACCGGGACGCGGACCTGCTTCGAGGGCCGGGGGCTGGCCGCCGTGGTTGGCAGCCGCGGGGAGTAGCCCCTTCGTCCACCCGCCCGCTTGATACGAAAGTACAGATACTTCATGCAAGATCTTGGTGTCATCAGCCCCACGCTCGAGGAGTTCCGTGAGCTCGCCCGGACCCGCAGGGTGGTCCCCGTCCATCTCAAGGTGCTGGTCGACGCGCAAACCCCGATCGGCCTGTACCGCACACTGGCCGCCGAGGCCCCCGGAACGTTCCTGATGGAGTCGGCGGCCGCCGGGGGCGTCTGGTCGCGCTACTCCTTCATTGGGGTGAAGTCGGTCGCCACCCTCACCACGGACGACGGCGCCGCCCACTGGCAGGGCGAGCCGCCCGTGGGCGTGCCCCTGGACGGGAACCCCGTGGACGCCATGGAAGCCACGCTGAAGCTGCTGGCCACCGAGCGATTTGAGGGCCTGCCGCCCTTCACCTCCGGGCTGGTCGGCTTTGTGGGCTGGGAGTCGGTGCGGCACTGGGAGAGGCTTCCCTCCCCGCCCGAGGACGACCTGCACCTGCCCGAACTGGCGCTGAACCTCATTTCCGACATGGCGGTGCACGACAACGCCGAGGGCACCGTGCTGTTGATCGCCAATGCCATCAACGTCAACGGCACGGATGAAAACGTGGACGGTGCCTGGCACGACGCCGTCTCGCGCGTCCGCGGCATGCTGGGCCAGCTGCGTGCTCCCGTCGCCCAGCCGATGTCCGTCCTGGACGTGCCGGCGGCCTCCTTCTCGGACAGCGTCCGGGAACGCTGGGACCGCAACGAATACCTGAAGGCGGTTGACCGCGGCAAGGAGGCCATTGTGGACGGCGAGGTGTTCCAGGTGGTCATCTCGCGCCGCTTTGAAATGGAATGCAACGCCTCCGCCCTGGATGTGTACCGGGTGCTGCGCAACACCAACCCGAGCCCCTACATGTACCTGTACAGCTTTGTGGATGCCCACGGCCTGCCGTACTCCATTGTCGGGTCCTCGCCCGAGGCCCTGGTGAGTGTCAGCGGCAGCGAGGTCATCACGCACCCCATCGCCGGTTCGCGCCCGCGCGGGAAGTCGGTGGAGGAGGACACGTTCCTGGCCAAGGACCTGCTGGCCGACCCCAAGGAGCGCTCCGAGCACCTGATGCTCGTGGACCTTTCCCGCAACGACCTCTCCAAGGTGTGCGAACCGGGCACGGTGGATGTCACCCAGTTCATGGAGGTGGAGCGCTTCAGCCACATCATGCACCTGGTCTCCACGGTGGTGGGAACGTTGAGCCCGCACAAGAGCGCCTACGACGTGCTGGCGGCCACCTTCCCCGCGGGGACCCTCTCCGGGGCCCCAAAGCCGCGCGCGCTGCGGCTGCTGGATGAACTGGAGCCCCACCGCCGCGGCATCTACGGCGGCGTGGTGGGCTACCTGGACTTTGCGGGCGACATGGACATGGCCATCACCATCCGCTCCGCCCTGCTGCTGGACGGCATGGCGTACGTGCAGGCCGGCGGCGGCATCGTGGCGGACTCCGTCAATGAAACCGAGGCCCAGGAGACGGTGAACAAGGCCGCCGCGCCGCTGCGCGCCGTCCATGCCGCGGCATCCCTGCGGGCGCTGGGGGACAACGCCGCGGAAGACGCCACAACAACAGCAGCCACCGCAACCACCGCCGGGAGCCCGTCATGATCGCCAAGTCATCCATGCAGGCATGGCAGCGCAAGTCCACGCTGATCATGGTCGCGGTCCTCGCGGCGCTCGCGGTGTTTGGCACCACGACGCAAACCTGGATCCACGTGTCCATCACCCAGGGAGCAGTGCAGCAGGCGGCCCTGAACATTCCGGGCAGCAAGGCCGCCGTGGCCGTGTCGGCGCTGGCGCTCGTGGCGCTGGCCGGGGCGCTCGCGGCGACCATCGCGGGCCGGGTCGCGCGGATCATCACCAGCGCCATCGTCCTGCTGGCCGCGGCGGGAATCATCGCCGTCGTGGTGGGGGTCCTGGCCGACCCGTCCGCGGCGGCCATGGCCGAGGTGGGCAAGGCCACCGGGGTGGTCGGCGTGGCCAGCAACGCCGCCACGACCTGGTTCCCCGTGGCCGCCGTGGCCGCGGCCGCCGTCCTGGCCGCCGCCGCCGCGCTGATCCTGTGGGTGGGCCGCGGCTGGACCGTGCGCTCCAAGTACGACGCCGCCACCGCCGCGTCGCAGCCAGCCCCGGGCGGCCCGGTCGACGAAGTTGACAGCTGGGACCGGCTCAGCCGCGGCGACGATCCGACGGCGTAGGCCGCGGCGCCGTACGGGGCGCGGCGGGGTTTCGGCTTCCGCCTGCTTCTAATGGCAGAATGTATTGGAGTATCCGCATCAAAGGGAGATTTACCATGAGCAACAAGTCGGCCACCACGTCCGCAACGGTCAGCACCGAGGGCCCCATTGACCACAGCATCGAACTGGGACACGGGAACAGCCCGGCTGCATGGACCTGTGTCACGGTCATGCTTGTCGGCGTCATCGTCGGATGCGTTGCCTTCCTCATTGGTGAAAGCGCCGTGATCCTGTTCTGGATCGGCGTGGCCGTCATCGCCGTCGGACTGGTTGTCGGCGTGGCCATGAAGGTCGCCGGCTACGGCGTGGGCGGAAGCAAGCTGAAGAACAACGGCCACTAATCGTGACTGTTTTGCAGGACATCATTGCGGGCGTCAGGGAGGACCTTGACGCCCGCAGGCGGACCCTGCCCCTTGAGGAACTGAAGGTCCGGGCCGCCGCGGCGCCCCGGGCCCTGGACGGCTTTGCGGCCCTGGGGGGTGGGCGCGATGAGCGCCCGGACCTGCGCGTCATTGCCGAGGTCAAGCGCCGCAGCCCGTCCAAGGGGGAACTGGCCGGCATCGCCGATCCCGCCGCGCTGGCCGGACGGTACGCAGGCGGCGGCGCGTCCGTGATCAGCGTCCTGACCGAGGAACGCCGCTTTGGCGGCTCCCTGGCCGACCTGGACGCGGTCCGTGCCGCCGTGGACATCCCCGTGCTGCGCAAGGACTTCACCTGCGACCCCTACATGATCTGGGAGGCCCGGGCCCATGGCGCCGACCTGGTCCTGCTCATTGTTGCGGCACTGGACGACGGTGAACTGCGCGACTGCCTGGCGCTCACCCACGAGCTCGGCATGGACGCCATCGTCGAAACGCACACGGCCGGGGAAATCGCCCGGGCCGTGGCCGTAGGCGCCAGGATCATCGGCATCAACGTCCGCAACCTGAAGACGCTGGCCGTGGACCGGTCCACCTTTGCCGCCCTGGCCGGCAACATTCCCGCCGGGCCCGTGGTCATTGCCGAATCAGGCGTGCGCGACGCCGGGGACGTGCGCCACTACGCCGGGCACGGTGCCAACGCCGTCCTGGTGGGCGAGGCCTTGGTCCGCGACGCCACGCCGCGCGAACGCATCACTGAGTTCAGGCAGGCCGGTGCGGAAGCAATCGCGGCCCTCCGCCTGGGGACGCACTAGGGGCGGACCCCGGCCCCGCCGTGCCGCCGGGCTCCCGGCCGGCACCGGCCAGGCAACGACTTATTCGAAACTATGAGCAATGAACAGGACGGTGGAACTGATGGCCCATGAGCCCACAGCTTCGTCATCAGGACCTGCCGGCATGGAGGATCCCGCAACGGCGTTCCTGGCCGGCGGGCACGGACCGGACGCGGGCGTCCCGGCGCACTCCCTGCGCCATGCGCCGGGCCCCTACTTTGGCAGCTACGGCGGGCGCTGGATGCCGGAGTCGCTCATCGCCGCCCTGGACGAGCTTGAGGACACCTTTGAAAAGGCCAAGGCCGATCCGGAGTTCCTGGCCGAGGTGGCCGAGCTGAACAAGAACTATTCGGGCCGCCCGTCGCTGCTGACCGAGGCGAAGCGCTTCAGCGAGCATGCCGGCGGCGCCCGGATTTTCCTCAAGCGCGAGGACCTGAACCATACCGGTTCACACAAGATCAACAATGTCCTGGGCCAGGCGCTGCTCGCCCGGCGCATGGGCAAGACCCGCATCATCGCCGAAACCGGGGCCGGCCAGCACGGGGTGGCCAGCGCCACCGCAGCCGCGCTGCTCGGAATGGAATGCGTCGTGTACATGGGGGCCGAGGACTGCCGCCGCCAGTCCCTGAACGTGGCCCGCATGCAGCTGCTCGGCGCCACGGTGGTGCCCGTGACCAACGGTTCGCAGACGCTCAAGGACGCCATCAACGACGCCCTCCGCGACTGGGTGGCCAACGTCGGGAACACCCACTACCTGTTGGGCACCGCCGCCGGGGCCCACCCGTTCCCCGCCATGGTCCGCTTCTTCCACGAGGTCATCGGCGAGGAGGCCCGCGGCCAGATCCTGGACCAGATCGGCCGCCTGCCCGACGCCGTGTGTGCCTGCATCGGCGGCGGCTCCAACGCCATCGGCATCTTCCACGGCTTCCTGGACGACCCCTCAGTGAAGATCTACGGCTTCGAGGCCGGGGGCGACGGCGTTGAAACCGGCCGACACGCGGCCACCATCACGCTGGGCCTGCCCGGCGTGCTCCACGGCGCCCGCTCCTACCTGATGCAGGACGACGACGGCCAGACCGTCGAGTCCCACTCCATCTCCGCCGGCCTGGACTACCCGGGAGTCGGCCCGGAGCACTCGTACCTGCACGACGTCGGCCGCGTCACCTATGAGCCCATCACCGACGCGGAGGCCATGGACGCCTTCAAGCTCCTCAGCCAGACCGAAGGCATCATCCCAGCCATCGAGTCCTCCCACGCGCTGGCTGGGGCCATCAAGGTGGGCAGGCGGCTCACGGAGTCC
>Ga0134128_10004597_pt1 | contig 16862 bp, 26 predicted proteins | sample KB31754_FD_96462 | JGI IMG/M metagenome (GOLD analysis project Ga0134128, IMG submission 96462) | Terrestrial soil microbial communities with excess Nitrogen fertilizer from Kellogg Biological Station, Michigan, USA - KB3-175-4 | ecosystem: Environmental > Terrestrial > Soil > Unclassified ...
CAATTTAACGGTGCTTATAACAGTAATTTATGGGCTAATATAGCCACATGGTCGGATATACTTTACGATAGTTCCGGTAAGCCGCTGGATACATACACAGCATTAACAAATCTATTAGGCGCGTTTAAGCTGGTTATTTTTCAGCATTTGGGTTATTTTTTCCTTGTGAACTGGAATGACATTTTTTACATGGAAACGGCGATAAAAACAACCGATTTTTTAAACGCCTTTTATCGTTTTTCAAGCGATATGACTACAATAGAGGCAACGGGCATTATGGTTCAACAACCCTCATTACAGTTGCTTGGTTATAACTTCCCGAATAAGCCGGTTAACCCAATGCAATCATCTAATAATGATCAGGCGTATAACGTCGAGGTTGATATATCTTTTAACTCTTTGGCATTATTATATGAAAACCCATCGTTTGAGTTGGGGGCCGTGCAAGGTGCGTTACCGCTTGGATTTGAAAAGATAGGAACAATAAGTGCCTATTTAAACAACGACATTACGGCGTATGATGGTAGTTGGACTTTTAGATTTGACGGCGCGGTTGCGTTTCCATTTGATTTTACTAAATATGTTGACATAATCGGCGGCATACCGGTTGACCAGGTAAATAAAAAAGTTCAATTAAGCTTCCAATGGAGGCCCAAATATGCGGGTACAGTTATAAACGCGTTACCGGGGCTGGCAATTGTATTTACAGATACATTTACTGGTAAAACATATAGTTATAACGGAACTACATGGATACAAATAACAAACCCTTCAATATATGAGGTTGTTAATACTGGTAGTAAAATAACCGATTTTGTAGCTTGGAATAACTTTAATATATCAACTACTATTTTACCGGGTACTGGTATAGGGACATTAAATTTTAGGCTTTTTTCAAATAACTTTTATACTCCTGACTCTTCACTTGACCCACCGCCAGGAACCCCGATAAGCGTTGATATTGATTCATTTCAAGCTACATTAATAGATGCTAATCCCGCCTCTTCCCTTCAAACCGGTGAAACACATACTGAAACCGCAGTAACTGGCGTTCCGGCAGCAAACCTAAAAAATGTACAGCTTTCTTTATTCACAGACCCAGATAATAAACGGGTGGCTGGAAATGTGTTTTCGATAAACGATTATATCAACGGTCAAGTGGCAAACCTTTGGAATTTTAAGCTACACACGAATGATAAACAAGATCGATTGCCGGCAACAATAAGTAAAGCCATTGCGCGAAATTATAGCCGCCCGATGCAAATTTTTGAGGGCGATATTGAAACAAATTACCTACAATTTTACGGGCTTTTTCAGATTGAGAATATTACAACAAAATTATTTCAACCATTCTCTGTGGAACTGGATTGCAGGAACTGCATTTGTCATATTATTTTAGTGGAAACGGACGATTCAGATGCGCAATTTGTTTATTCCTATACGGCGATTTATCAGAACAATGCACGGCAAATAACCACGGGAAATTAAATAAAATATTTTTATCTTTAACATAAAATAATCATCGGGTGGGAAACTTAATAAAAGGTACTGATCTTAATCTTTTTTTTACGCTAAACGGGTATAGTTATCCCGCCGCCCATGCGACCGATTGCATCATTGATTTGAGCGCCGAAACACAGGAAACAACCACGCAAAATGGGCTAAAAGGAAAGACCTTTGATTATAAAGGAAAGTACACGTATACGCTACAACTTTCAGGCATTTCTAACCTAATTGATTTGGTGAATTTCAGCACATTTCAGGATGCTATTTTACAGTCGAATAAGTTGCTTTTTATCTTCACCGATAGTAACAATATACAATGGGCCGGAACGGTATTAATCACCAACGTAAATTTAGATAGCCCATTATCCGGTATTTCGTCATTTAAAAACCAAATGCTTGGTGATGGTGAACTAACGAAAGTGGCTCACGTTTTACCCCCGCCGCCTGCCGGATCAAGTGTGGTTATCAAAGATCAATCCGGCAACACTATTGCGACAATTCAAGCGCCGGGGCAATACAATGTTTTAATATTTGATACGATACAACAGGGTGGCGCTAATCCGGTTACACCTTTATTAACGATAACACCAGCATGAGATCAATAGCCGCCGTTGTAGAGGAAAGAACCGATATTACATCGAACTGGACAACCATTAACCCGGTACTGGCACAATATCAGACCGGGTATGAGTTTGCTAACGATGGGGTTACGCCCGTTGGTGTAAAATTAGGGGATGGCGCAACCATGTGGAGCGCGTTGCCTTACTGGTTTTTAAGCAGCGGTTTTTCAAACGCTATAATCGCTAAAAGTTCAGGAATTGCACTGCCCATCGTTTTTACAAGTTTTCAAACATTATACAGCCGTTTCGGGCGTTTCCCGAAGTTTCAATTTGTTAAGGTTATAGATAACGGAGATTACACTTTTTCATATCAATATTTAACCGCGAATAGTATTGTGACAAAGGAGATAACAGCGGGGAAACCGGATAGCATAACTATCAATGTTAACGATGATGGCACCGGGCATTTACAGGACAATATTTTGATAATAATTTCAAATTAAAAAATTATATTTGTGAAGGAGCGACGCTGTATATCGTGTACTAAAAAACTTTGTGAGAGTGATTACAGGGTAGATATAAAATGTCATAAATGCGGGACGCTAAATCAGTTCATGACGGTATCAAATTATAACGATAATTATAAGATAAAAGAAGTTAATCAGCCGGTGAAAAAAACGGCCTAATATAAGTTTCACGGTCTAAAAAAATGATCGCCATAGAGCGGCACATCCTTAAGTGGGTTTGCCGCTTTTTTTGTTTTTAAGAAATATGAAAAAGTGCTTAATCATACCCCTGTTAATTTTAACCAGCTTTTTAGCGAAGGCCCAGGTATTACCCATCAATGATACTGTAAGAAGTATTACCTATCCACAGTACAACCCGCAATGGAATTACGGCTTTTATCAAGGCTACAGGTTGCCTTATATGTACAATTCGACATTAGGCAAGACTGATTTAATGGTAACCGCGAAGTATGCGCGAAACTGGTTCGGGCAAAAGCTCGACACAACCACGTATGCAAACTCATTTTTTAATAACTACTTCTACGGGTATAACGCGAGCGGTCAGCTAACGAGGATAACGAATTTTAAGTTTGATGCGAACCAGTTCAATTTCACGGCAAAGGTAAATTTCAGCCAGCAGGCTTATTTTATCAGCGATATGTACCAAAGTAACCCGCTCTATGGTAGTGGTGTATTTGGTGTTTATGCCCTTGATAATACGAATAGAATGGTTATCGACACCTTGCCACACGTTAGTGCTATTACGGTGCAGAATGCCGGGCATAGCTCCACGTTAAGCCGGTACGGGGTTAGTTTTACTGATTATACAGGATCGGGGAATAGCTCTCAAATAACGTCGCTTTTCTTTCAACAAGGTAACACATCCGGCGCGGGCATTTACACGCAGCAAACAGCGACAGGGTTCTTTATTCATAATACTCATTCCGGGCAGATAGGTGTAACGGGGTCAATGAGCGCAGATAGAACCTGGAATTTCCCGGCTAGTAAGGGCGGAACGGTAATTTTAGATGTTGATACAGTCGGAACGCATCTTAACGGCACCGGGTACGTAAGAATGGCCGGAACAACGAAAAATTATGATAGTGGGCCTACTGTATTATCTACTATAGGGGCTGCTCCAGCAATTGTTATCGATGGAATAAAATACGCCAAATCATCGGTTGGAATACAGGCAGCGGTTAATTCTATTCCCGTTAATGGTACTGGACGTATAGTATTTGAAGCCGATTCAATTGCTATAGACACTACGATTATTGTAAAAGACAGGACTATTTTTTTCGAGGGTACAGCGCCTGGCTGGTTGGGAACAGGGCCTAAGTCGAGTGCTACACTATTACGGCTGAAAAATGGTAAAAACTGCGACATGTTCAATTTTAAAAGCAGCGTAGGCGTTCATACTTTCTTTGGGGGCTTTAAAACCATTGGGCTTGACGGGAATAAAACAAATCAAACGGCAGCTTCTAATGGAATTAGCGTAACGGGATCATATAGTGATTTAACCTTTAATGATGTTACCGTCGCTTATTTTTATTCAAACGGTTTATCGTTTACTCCTTCCAACCCCTATGGGTGGAACTTTTTTATACATAATTGCTGGATAGAATATAACAGCAATTCGCAACTCTATGCCTCTATTCCATCAGGTGTTCCTTCATTAAACGGATACTGGATAAATATAACCGATTCACACCTTGTTGCGAGTGGTTGCACGAATGGAATTAATATAATCGGCGCAACAGCGGTTCGTATTGCTAATAATATAATCTACGCGCCCAATAAAGAGGGTATTATCCTAAATAATGTTCAAGGGGGTACGGTCACTAATAATCAAATAGAGGGTGCCGGGGTGCTATCGTCAAATACTTACGATGGTATAGTTGTAGAGCATTCGTCAAAAAATATTGTTATTTCCAACAATATAGCAGGAAACATACCAAATAATGTGGCTGCAACGGAAAGGTATGGACTATCTGTATTAGACACTTGCGATTACATAACTGTTAATGCAAATGATTTTACCGCGAATGTAACAGGGGATGTGTTTTTCGCTACCACAGCCAATGTACATGGCGCGTTATCGCAATATTTTAAATCAAACGGGCTGTATAACATATTTAGTCCGACCTATATCTCATCTACTCTTATTGTCGATGGGAGCTCAGGCAATAACTATATACAACTTAGATCATCCGGCACACCGATTGGGCTATTGGGGACAACCTTTGTAATTTCCGGCAGCGGTTCTACAACTGACTTTAATGCCTATGTATACGGTAATAATTCTTATGGCATTTGGACAAATACAGTAAAGCGATTTTCAATCGACGGGAGCGGTAATGCAAGCTTTACAGGGCCGGTAACGGCAACCAGTTATAACATTTCAGGTGCCGGAACGGATATTTTAATAAATGGGGGGCATATACCGCAATCAACTTTTGCACCCGCAGCGCAAGGTATATCATCAGCCTCAATAGTTTGGCCCGGAACACTTTACACCACACCAACAACAGGAGTAATATCGGCTAATGCTTTAACGTTTAGCCCGGCGTTGGCTAATCAGGCGGCTTATTCATTGTTTGGCAATTTCACAAGCGGTTCTGGTGCGCCGACATTTAGTATAACGCCAACAGTAAATACGATCAGTATTAATAACTTATTAAATGTAGGTTCTGCATTTTCTGCCGTAGACGGAAATACTAAAGTGGTGGTAGGCTTAACATCTGCAAGCCCTGCAATTCAACTGGGGCAGGACGCTACGCATAACATGTTTATGCAATGGGTATACAACGCCACGCCTGCTAATGCTTATTTAAACTTGCAAACCTATGGGAATACCAATCCAATCAGAATTGGGCCAGTTTCAACAGGTGGCATCTTTATTGATAATACTACGAATAGTGGCCGTGTTGGGATAGGCACAACAACGCCGGGGTCTGTATTGCAAATTAATGGGGGTCTGGCAGTAGGTTACAGCGCATCACAAGCAGCACCGACAAATGGGTTACAGGTAAATGGACACACGATATTTGAGGGCGTGACAAGTACGGGGGCAACAGGAACAAATAAATTTGTATACGATACATCACCCACACTCGTAACGCCTAATATCGGCGCGGCGACAGGCACATCGTTAGTTTTATCAGGGTTGAACACATCTGCCAATTTTTATGCCACATCAGCAGCGCCAACGGTAACATTAGGGGCATCTACCATTGTAGGCACGGGCGCAAGTATAACTATTACCGGAAATAATCAGAGTGGTACAATCACTTTAACTACTGGCACAAGTATATCGAATACCGGCCCTGCATTTTCCTTTACAATGTCAGGGAGTTTTGCTTATCCAAACAAGTGCAATCCAACGTTAACGGGGCTTAATACTACAACGGTAGCTATGGTTGTGATACCGTCTGGAATAGGCACAACGGGGTGGAGTTTATCTACCGGCGCGGCTGCGTTTGCCGCTTCAACAACTTATATATGGAATTATACTAACGGGGGAAATTAAAACATGAAAAAAGCAACACTAATTCTACTATTCACTATTGCAGTAGCAGTAAGCTATGGGCAAACGAAGCATAAGCACAAAAAGCCGCACATCGTTGAAAGGCATTTTGGGAATATTGAATCCTTAGATCAAGGCGATGGGCAGACCATAAAATATTACAACAAAAAGCACAAACTAATTACCGTTAAACAATGAAAAAACTATTATTTATCGCCCTTGCATTAAGCGCAACCGGGGCATTCGCGCAAACGAAAAAAGACACGGCAAAAGCAAAGTACGACTACTTTGTAAAAGTACCTGTAAGGGATTACCAGCAGCTAATACAAATCGGCAATGAGTTTCAAAAGGCGATTAAATACAACCCGCTGATTAACGACAAAGACAGCCGGGCATTACAGGTAAACCTCGAAAAATATCTGTTCGACCTGCCCAAATCGGTAAAGCTGGACAGCGTAAAAGTAAAGTAAAAAACCGTTCCCTTAATCCTAATTAGGGGGACTATTGATTAAACATAAAACAAAGTAAAATGAAAAGTTGGAAAACAACAACAGCGGGCGTATTGGTTGCCATTGCAGGCGCATTACACGTCCTTTATCCATCGGTGTTTACACCTGAATTAACCGGCGCTATTATTACAATTCTTGGCGCTGCTGGATTTATTGCCTCTAAGGACGGAAACGTTACTGGCGGCACGGTTAAACAGTAATGAAACTAAGCGAAAACGGCGTTAACCTCATCAAAGGATTTGAGGGGTTGCGCCTCAACGCTTACAGGGACGTTGCAGGCGTATGGACGGTGGGTTATGGATCAACTTACTACCACGATGGTAAAAAGGTCGCACCGGGCGACAAACTGGCTAATGAGGCGCAAGCAACCGCGTTACTGTTAAACACATTGGGCCAGTACGAGCAAGCCGTTGATAAACACGTCGAAGTACCCATTACGCAAAATCAATTTGATGCTTTGGTGTCCTTTACTTATAACGAGGGAACTGGAGCATTAGAGGAAAGCTCATTATTAAAACTATTGAATGAGCGGGATTACGCCGGGGCCGCCGAACACTTTGCGCAATGGGATAAAGTAACCATCGATGGCGTAAAGGTGGTTAACGAGGATCTGAAAGAACGCCGGAAAAAGGAAAGTGAACTATTTATGACTGCATAATGGACACAAGATCATTAAATAACCTAAACACGCTTCACCCGAAGTTTCGGCAATCGGCAATCGATGCGTGGACAGAGGCACAAGCCGCTATGCCTGAAAACGTAAAAATTGTAGTGGTGCAAGGATTAAGAACGTTCATTGAAAGTGATACCCTTTATAACCAGGGGCGTAAAACACCGGGCGAAATAGTAACCAAAGCAAAGGCCGGGCAATCATATCACAATTACGGTTTAGCTTTTGATTTTTCAATGATAACCAACGGCAAGGAAGATGATGGGGTCGGCCCGAACTGGTTAAGGGTGGTTGAGATTATGAAAAAGCACGGTATGACTTGGGGCGGCGATTTCCCGGAAGGATTTCACGATAACCCGCACTTTGAAAACAGGTATGGCAAAAATTGGCGGGAATTACTTGAATTGTATAACGCTGGGCATTTTATCCCCGGTACAAAATATGTAAACTTTTAAAATAATTAATGACGTGACACTACCGGAAAAAGACAAATTGGTAGAATTATCCGAAAAGATGGATGATTTTAAAGATAGCCACGAAAAATTAAGCAGGGATATTGTAGCTATTAAAGAGGCTCTTTTGGGCGGTGAATATAATATTAACGGTGGTATCGTTAGGCGGCTTGAAAATATTGAGGCGTGGAAGGAATCGGTAAAACTGCGCCAATTCAAACAAGAAACAACATGGGATATGATTAAGTCGTGGGGTGCCTTTATTGGTGCTATGGCAGCCATTGCCTACGAGATAGTTACTGCATTTTTCAAAAAATAGTCATAAACAGTACGAAATGATACAAGCAGCTCAAATAGTAGGAATTATTTTTTATGCGCTGGCATCGGTGATGTTTTTATACGGGCTTACTCTAATGGGGCTTAAAATAAAAATCAGGTAATGGACTATCTATCCTTTATCGCCGGTGCTGCTTGTTGGATGATAGGCTATAACTTATTTAAATGGTTTTTTGAACGTAAAAATTAAATGTTATGAAAATAGTTTACGGAATAATGGCACTCTTAACAACCCTATTGTTGATGCTTATTTTAATATGTTTAAGCGGCTGCAGCACATCGTACAAACTCGAAAGGGACATTAAAAAACAGCATCAGTTAAACTATGAGCATCCCGATCAGCTTGCCGCCGATTGTGCTAAATGGTTTCCCAACATCGATAGCGTGGGCAAAGTAAAACCAGCCGTTAACGTTAATTTTTCAGGAACGGTCGATAGCCTTAAACGCATCATTGACAGCCTCGCAAACTCAAAGCCTGTTACCAAAAAAGACAGTGCCGACTTTAAACAAACGTTAAGCAGGGTAAAAAACAAAGTTGACGATCTCGCCAGTAAATACAAGCCCTGTAAGCCGGACACGCAAAAGATTTTTGTAACCAATTCGGCGGCGCTCAACAATGCCGACAATAAATATAAAGGCAAATCCGACAGTCTGATATTAGTAAGGGCCAATTTATCGCAATCGAGGGGTGAAAATAAAACCCTGCTTTATTGGGTGATAGGTTTGGCAGCGGCTTTAACCGTTACATGGGCGCTTAAAATATACGGGTGGATTAGCGGTTTTTCGTTCCTGTCATTATTCAAAAAGTTATAGCTATGGACGCGCAGGGGGTTATAATCATCATCGTATTTATTATAGTCTGCCTTGCTATTTTAAGGTATGACGACTATACGCCGGACGATAATTAAAACATGGTAAAGGATAAAGATAAAATAGACGAGGCCGTACAACTTTGTATTAAACAAGGGTGTAGCAACGCCGAAGCCGCACGTTTTATCAAAGAAAAGTATGATTTACCCGATACTATAAACGCATTAAGAAAGCGGATTAGCATAAGGCCGGAATTAGAGATAGCAAAAAGCGGCCTTCAAATCGCGTGTGAGGAAAACGGCATACCGATTGAAAGTGTCGGGCATTATTGGTATAAAGGCAAGCATTATTCTATCCATGCGAAAAACACCGCCCCAAGTTGGGACGAAATAAAGGATAAAATAATTGATGAAATGCGGGATTACGCGCCCGCGTACCCGGTTATCATAAGGCATAAAATAGTTGACGGTCATTTGTTGGTGATTGATCCGGCTGATATTCATATAGGTAAGTTATGTCGGGCTTTTGAAACTGGAGAGGAATACAACTCGCAAATTGCCGTTGCGAGGGTTAAAGAGGGCGTACAAGGCATTTTAAATAAAACCCAGGGCTGGCAGATCGAAAAGATATTATACATCGTTGGTAACGATAAATTACACATTGACACCCCGCACCGGACAACGACAAGCGGAACGCCGCAAGATACCGATGGGATGTGGTATGATAACTTTTTAATCGCCAAACAACTGGATATTGACATTATTGAAATATTAAGATGCGTGGCCCCGGTGCATGTACAATTTGATCCGGCAAATCACGACTACACAAATGGATTTTTTTTAGCCGATACTTTAAAGAGTTGGTTTAGTAAATGTGAGGATGTGACGTTTAATGTGAGCATAGCGCACCGGAAGTATTTTACGTATGGTGAAAACCTGATCGGCACAACGCACGGTGACGGCGCAAAGGTTCAGGATTTACCGTTATTGATGGCACAGGAAGCACCGAAAGATTGGGCGGTTTGTAAACACCGATACTTCTATACACACCACTTACACCATAAGGTAAGCAAGGATTATGGAAGTGTATGCGTAGAAACATTACGAAGCCCAAGCGGCACGGATTCCTGGCACCACCGAAACGGCTTTCAGCACTCGCCTAAAGCGATTGAAGGATTTATACATCATAAAGAACACGGGCAGATTGCACGGATAACTAACCTGTTTTAAAATGGAATACACCGTAACATGGACAGACCCCGGCACCGGCTTAAAAATAGTCCGGGTAGCTTTTCAGGGCTATAAAGAGGATGACAATGATTTCTTTATCCGAATTATTGAAGCGGTAAGGTTTGTACACGGTAATGAAATACGGGTTTTTATAAAAGAGAAAGAAACGTGATTTACTGGAGCATTGAAGTTATAGACGGCACGTATGAAATGAAAATTTACAGGCGTTTCTTTTGGCGTTTATTCCTGATTAAAACTGTAAAAAGTAAGGCCAACCCCCTAAAACCATTGATACACCCGATAGACAAACTGATTGATACTTTAAAACTATATGGCAAAACAAAGCAACTCCCTGCTAACCGAGATAATCCACAAGAAAGCCCCAAAAATCACAAATAAATATACGATAATTCTTTGAAAATTAACACTTTATGCGTATTTTTAATCAACAAAAATGACACAAGAAAAAGGAACAGGAACTGCGCTTCGCCTAAATGAAGGCAAGCCCCGGTACGACCTTGTACCAGCATACGCGCAAGAACAATACGTGCGCGTTTTAACCAAAGGATCGGAAAAGTACGCCCCCCGTAATTGGGAAAAAGGCATGGCATGGACTAAGGTTATCGCCTCTTTGGAACGGCACATTAAAGCCATAAAAAACGGACAGGATTATGACGAAGAAACCGGGTTGCTTCATTCGGCGCATGTGATGTGTAACGCCGCGTTTTTAACCGAGTATTATAAGATATACCCGCAGGGCGATGACAGGCCGCACGGCTATCTACAAAACTACAAGATTGGACTTGACATTGACGAGGTTATATGCGATTGGGTTGCGCCGTGGTGTAAGAAACATAATATGCCTATTCCCAACCATTGGGATTTTAGCTACGGCAATTCGGCGCGCTTTAAAATCGACCCGAAAGAACTGGCCGACTTTTATTTGACCTTACCGCCAAAAATAAGCCCTATGGACTTACCCTTTGAGCCACATTGTTACATCACCAGCCGGGGCATTGATATTGAAATAACAAAGAAGTGGATAGAGCAAAACGGCTTTCCTACCGTCCCCGTTTATTCCGTTGGCTTCGGCGAAAGCAAGGTAGATGTAGCCAAAAAAGCGGGTATTGATATTTTCGTTGACGACTGCTATAAAAACTTCGTGGAACTGAATAACGCCGGAATATGCACCTTTCTTTGGGACGCTCCGCACAACCGTAAATATAATGTAGGCTTTAAGCGCATCACCAGTTTAAAGCAACTAATTGATTTGTAAATAACCCTTTGAACTATTGTAACTATTTTTATATCTTTATGTTCTATTTATGACTAAACCTTGTGGGTGCTTGGAATTGACAGGGTGATTAAAGTGATTAATAACATGCAAAGGATGGCGCTATACTTTTAAATGTGTGCCGACAAACAAAAGGCGATATTGATACCGCTGGCAGAACAGGAGCTAAAGTAGTTTCTATGCCAAAAAGAAGTGAGTTGCGTTACGCAGCTTAAAAAGTTTATCCGAACTTAAAACGGATTGGTGGACTGTCGGAGATTCGATGATAAGCGTAAACCGGCCCTGAATGACGAATAAAAGCATGTAACAAGATTATTGATTAACTGACACAACTGGACAGGGGTTCGAATCCCCTCACCTACACTAAAAATTTAAACCATGAGCAAAATAACATTAGCAGAGGCCCAAGGTAATATAGCCCGTTACAAGGCTGAAAATACCCACATAAAAGCACCGAACGGGCAGCAGCTAAACGGCTTCTTTTTAGACCGGGCAGAAATCGAGGCTTTGTTATCAACTGATGCTACTGGAATACAACTTCACCTTGCTAAAAAACCAGGGGCGGCAGAACAAGAAGTGACACTGGTTTTATCGGCGGTTAAACCTGCAATTTCAGCAAGCGCAATTTCAACCGACGCGGTAACTCAAGGTGATGTTTACGGGGATCCGCCGCCGTGTCCAACTGTTTGCAATCCGCTATGACCCGTAAAAAACCCATGACCAAAATACAAGAAATATCTGACTACCGGATTTTAGGTTATTCTGATAAGGATAAGCGGGAACTGGCCGACCGTGAAAAAGCGTTAAAGCCGATTAAATCACATTTGCGGCTTATAACGAGCGAAGAACTACAGGCGCGAAGATGTAAGGCTTATAAATATTTACTACCATGACCGATAAGCAGCAAATAGAATTTAACCAGTTACACATAACCTTTATCACCAAAGATAAACGTTTCAGGTATTGGGGTGAACTAACCGAAAACGAGCGTTTTGAGATCACTGATAACGCCGAAGGGCTGGCAAAGGATGAACGCAACAATAGCCTTTAAAATATTCCGCGATTGCCTTTATACGATACGGACAATGAACCGCCGTCAATCAAAGGCTTATTTAAAAATGCACCAAACTTTTAATAAACGAATTTCAAAATGAAAAAACTATTACTATTTAGCGCCCTCGTGGCTTGCTCATTAACGTTGATGGCGCAAAAGCGCTACTACAAAACAACCGTAGAGTTTCAAACCACCGATGGCTGTTACAGGTCGGCCACAAACGTTAATTATTTCGACAATAAATATTCTGCCAATTTTGACGGTACACTTAACACCGTGGCTAAATGGGTAAGGCCGTATAAAATCAAAAGGGGGACTTTTAAAATAACAGAGATGGCACGGATAAGCAAATCCGAGTTTATCAGTAGGTCGAAACCGGAAAAATTCAAACCGTGTGAACCTTATAAGCCGATCGATCTAACCGGGCTTATCACAAGTACAACCACAACCGCATCGTGCGACACTTGCCATTTTCGCTATATTGCAAATAGCTTTAACTGGCGGCCAATGAAATATAACTTTTTTGACTTCGGCTATAACAAAGAAATAATGTCCGTTTCTATGCCCGATAGCACCGGCATTTATACAGTTAAATTCTCGCGGGACAAGGTCAAGTTTATTAACGATACCACCTTTACTTTTAAAATTCAAAAATGAAAAGAATATTGTATCTATTACTAATGCTTGCTTACGGATGTGGGCAAGCTGCTTTGGCGCAAACAATAAAGCACCATTCCTTTACAACGCATTATAACGCCAAATTACGCGAGGCAGATAGCGTGGTGTGGGATTTGACTCCGGCCATGTGTTCATGCTCACCACAAGCCCGTAAAGATGCCTTCGCGCAGGATAAAGCAATACCAGGAAGTGCAACGCCACAGGACTATGTTAATTCGCATTATGACAAAGGGCATTTATTTAGTTATGACGATGCCATGTGTGATGCTACGGATAAGGTCGAATGCTTTTTGATGAGCAATATGTTGCCTCAGGTACACGCTATGAACGCCGGAGATTGGAAGGTACTGGAAATGCAAGAGCGTATATGGGCGAAAACAACAAGGCTTCATATCATCGCCGGGGGGATAGGCTCATTAGGAACGCTCAAGGGCGGCGAAAACATCCCGAAGTATATGTATAAGGCTATCTATATGAACGGCAAGTGGACGGCGTGGATAATGCCAAATGACGCAACTTCACACGGGCATCCTTATACTTATTGGGAAAAGCCGGTATCTGTTTTAGATCAGCAAACAGGATTGAAGTTATGAAGAAATGTAGCGATTGCGGCATATCAAAAAATAAGGATCAATTTCACAGGGATAAATGCAATCCTGATGGATATTTTTATGTGTGTAAAGTATGTGTAAATTCAAAAGCGAGGGAGCAACGGCGGATTAGCTTCGAAAATCGGAAACCTCCAATTATAGACGGTGTAAATTGGAAACCAATTGTTGGATTTGAGAAATACTATTATGTCAGCGATTCGGGTTTGATATTTTCAGTAAGACAGAATAAGTTTTTAAGTCCAGGTAAAAATCGAAAGGGTTATCGTCAGACAATATTAAACGGTGATGGCGGTACAGGGCCACAAGCTATAAGAATACATAGACAAGTGGCTATTCACTTTATTAATAACCTGAATAATTTTGAGCAGGTTAACCATATTGACGGCAATAAAGAAAATAACGCAGCTTCAAATTTAGAATGGTGTACCGGGCATCAAAATATTCAACATTCAATAACAAGTAACCTGCGGCGCTTTCATACTGGATGTGCAGTATATAATTCCAGATTTACCGAAACAGATGTTAGAAAGATTAGAAGTTTACTTAAATCCGGGATGAAACATATTGATATCAGCAGACTATTTGAAGTTTCAAAATCAACAGTAACGGCAATAAACTGTGGGCGATCATATAAAAATGTCGTTTAACATCCACTTACTTACTATAAAGTTATCCCTACAAAATGAAAGAGCGATACGAAGCCGCATTAAAAAGCGGTATGTTTTGGGTTTGGTTTCCACATCTAACCGGAAACTGGAATGAAGATATGGCTGAATTTATTGAATACGTGGTAACTAAATGCAGCCGTTAAAGCTCAATTTGACCCACAAACGTATAGTAAGTTAGCTACAAAATATCCGGCTTATACATTATTGGCTTTTTCTATGCACGTTTTTAGGATATGTATAGAAAAGGATGGTTTTGTATACGGGTTACTTTGCCTTAGATGCTTTAGGTAACTTTTTGAAAGTAGTAAATTTTATCGGCGGCGCTGATTTCAAAGTAGTAATTATCCTTGAATTTTCGGAACAAGGTTATATAGCTGATGCGCTCCGGTTCGATTTTATTAAACCGTTCGGCCAAGCCCTTTAATGTAGTGTCCAATAGTTCTACCCTGTTTTCGAGGATGACGAAAAATAATCTACTTGCCCTGTTATTCATTTATAAGACAAATATAACAAAATGTTAATATTCGTGCGAATTATTTTCAAATAAATTTGGTAATGTAAAATATAGTCCCGATATTTACATCATCAAATTAAAACTATCTCAAATGACAACTACAGAAATTAAATCAAAGGGCGTTCTTTTCGCATCAGAAATGGACGCTGAAATGTATCTTATTATCGGCAAATGGAATAAGAACACTAAAAGGCCGGATTACAGCTGGTATATGATAAGTCCAAATACAGGGGTACATTCGATAATCACAAATAGCAACCGTCCGGACGAAAGGGTTAATGCACATTGGAGCGGATTTGTAAACGCTCAAAAAGAATATCATTAAAGAAACCGTGTAAAAACCGTGAGATAGTTTCGCGGTCTGCCGCCTCGCTATAACACAGCGGGGTTTCGGCGGTAAAAAATAGTAACTTTTTAAACCATGAAAACAAACCTCACCACAAACCAAAAACAGCTAATAGCCTTTGGAGCTTTAGCAATCGCCTTAACCGCTATAATAGTGGTAATGGCTATTAATGGAATAATTAAATTTGATAAATACTAAGATTATGAAAGAATTTAAAGGAACGCCAGGGCCGTGGACATTTGATGATACGGCTGTATGTGATAAGAACGGTAATACTATTTGTATAATCACGTCCCTACAATCTACTCAAACACAGGAACGGGCAAATGCGAGGGTAATCGCCGCCGCTCCTGAACTTTTAGAGGCGTGTTTAATGTTTATGGATTTGTTTACTGAATACGATATGCGCCCGGAAGATGAATGCCATGAAGTGGCCAACAAAATGCGCGCCGCAATCGCAAAAACACTCGGTAACAACCAATAAGAGGGGGGATAATGGCTGCTCACGGGGAGCGGTTTAAAAAAAAGATTATGAAAATCACAATAGAGGTCGACCAAGATTTAAAAACACTTAAAACATGTTATCGCAACTACTATGGTTACGATGAAAATAAGAAAATTGCAAAATCTGATTTGGCTAATTTTATCGGTAATCTTGTTAGCGCCGATTTACAAGACCTTGAAGAAGAGGGTAACGAAGATTAACAATCAAACTAATTAAAAATCTATTAACCCTTTAATAACTTAAGAAGATGACCTATTGTGAAGATTGCGGATGTAAGGTATTTAACGGGCATTGCGTTAATTGCCATGAAGAAATTTATATTGCCGAACAACATTTTGAACTCGGTACATGGAGCGAATGTTCGGACGAGTTTAAAGACAAGGTAATGGAGCAATCCTTTAACCCACAAATTACACAGGGCTATTAATCTAACGATGTATGACTATGAAAAACTTTATGAAATATGAGCGGGGAATGCCTTATAATGTGGACATTGAAGATTTATTAACCGAGCTTTTGGAATACATGGAAGTTCGGCAGGATGTAAACGATAGTGAAACTGGGCCAGCGCCAAACAAAGAAATGTATTTTGTAACCAGTATCCGCCAAGCGCTTTATCAACTTGAATTAAAAAAGTAATATGGAAACCAAATTCACACCGGGGCCTTGGGAAGTTAAGCAAGTATTTCATGTGGTCGGAGACCTTGTTAATGACGGCAATGTTATGCCTTACCGTCCGGGTATTTGCCGACTTGATATAGGTAGTAATGGAACTTATATTTGTATGTCGTTCCCGGAGCGGGAAGCTAACGCCCGCTTAATCGCTACATCGCCGGAGCTTTTAGAGGCTCTGCAAAATCTGCTTACTCACTTCAAACTTGTATCGCCTCTATATTCAAGGGACAGGGAATTAATAAGGGAAAGTGAGTCTGTAATTTCAAAAGCATTAGGTAATAACTAATTTAACAACCAACACGCCGAATAATGGCTGCTCACGGGGAGCGGTTTAAAAAAAAGATTATGAAAATCACAATAGAGGTCGACCAAGATTTAAAAACACTTAAAACATGTTATCGCAACTACTATGG
>Ga0134128_10004598_pt1 | contig 16862 bp, 14 predicted proteins | sample KB31754_FD_96462 | JGI IMG/M metagenome (GOLD analysis project Ga0134128, IMG submission 96462) | Terrestrial soil microbial communities with excess Nitrogen fertilizer from Kellogg Biological Station, Michigan, USA - KB3-175-4 | ecosystem: Environmental > Terrestrial > Soil > Unclassified ...
CAGAGCGGCAGGGTCATGAGCGCGAGCGCGGCGCCCGAGGTCGCGGCAACGAAATCGCCGACAATCGCGACGCGCTTGTAGTGCCTGGCGCGCGCCATGGTTTTGCCGGCGATCGCAGCGCCGCAGGTCGAGATCGCGGCGAGCGGAATCAGGGCAAGCCCGGCTTCGCTGGCAGAGAGGTGGTAGACCACCTCGTAGTACAGCGGCAGTTGCACCGTGAGCCCGGTCATGGCACCCAGCGCGCAGCTTCCCGCGAGAATGGCAAAGGGCACGACCGGCCCGGAGAGCAGCCGGAGCGGCAGGAACGGCTCGTCGGCGCGGCCGGCATGCCAGACAAAGCCGACCGCGAGCGCAAAGGAGGCGCCGACCATCGCAAGGATCGTCGGCGACAGCCAGAGATAGCGGTTGCCGCACCAGGTCAGGACCAGCATGAACACGACGGAAGCTGCCATCAAGAGCACCCCGCCGAGCCAGTCGACCTCGCGGTGACGGTGAAAGACCGGGATCTTGCGCATCTTCGGCAACAGCAGCGCCAGTGCGGCGAGCGCCAGCGGCAGGTTGATCCAGAAGATCATCGACCAGTGCAGGTGCTCGGCGAACACACCGCCGAGCACCGGCCCGCCGATGCCGGCTGCGACCCACACGCCCGAGAAATAGGCCTGATACTGGCCGCGCTCGCGCGGACTGACGATGTCGGAGATGATGGTTTGCACGATCGGCAAAATGCCGCCGCCGCCCAGACCCTGCAGGCCGCGCCCGAGGATCAGGATGGGCAAGCTGGGGGCGAGCGCGCACACGACCGAGCCGGCGATGAAGAGCGAGAGCGAAACGACGATCATCGCGCGGCGGCCATAGATGTCGCTCAGTGTGCCGAACACGGGCGCGACCGCGGTGGAGGCGAGCAGATAGGCGGTAATGACCCAGGACAGGCTGGAGACGTCCTGGAACTGGCGGCCGATAGTCGGCAGCGCGGTCGCGACGATGGTCTGGTCGAGCGCGGCGAGGAACATCGCCAGCATCAGGCTCGCGAGGATGGCGCGAACCTCATCCTTGGTCAGCGGGGCGCGCGGCGGGGCATCCTCAAGGGCCATCACCTGGGTCGGGAACTCGGGAAGCGCGGCCTCGATCTGTTGGGCCAACCCTTGGGCCAAAGAATGGGGGGCGGCAGGAAGGCGGTTCTGCCGTTCGTGCTTGTTCATGATGAGATGTTTTTTATCCGTGGCGCCGCCCTGGCAGCGCCGATTCGCTTAAGCCGCATCCAACTTAAGGCGTAAATGGCCCTCCAGGCAGCACCTTCAGCGCATGGGTGTATCCCGCAGTGCAGCGTTCGCAAAGTCGTGATCGGCCACAGCCCGGTAAGATCAGGCCGGGCGCTTCTTCAGCCGCGCCCGCTTCGGCAACAGCAAGGGCCAGCGCACGATGTGATCCTCGAGGTCCGCGTCCGGGATGTCCTCTTCGGTCCCTTGAACCCGTCCGCGCACGGACACGCCGGCTTCGTGCACCGTGTTGGGATCACCCGATATCAGCGGATGCCACCAGTAGAGGTCGCGGCCCTCGGCGACGAGACGATAGCCGCAGCTCGGCGGCAGCCAGGTCAGCGTGCGGACGTTCTGGGGCGTAAGGCGCACGCAATCGGGAACCTTATCGGAGCGATTTGGGTAATCCTTGCAGGCGCATAGGCCCGCATCGAGAAGCTTGCAGGAAACATGGGTGAAATCGATCTTGCCGGTGTCCTCGTCTTCGAGCTTCTCCAGGCAGCAGCGCGCACAGCCGTCGCACAGGCTTTCCCATTCAACGTCGGACATTTCCTCCAACGTCTTGGTTTTCCAGAAGAAACCCTCCTGGCTCGACGGCTTTTTGGGCGCTGCGGTCATCAATCAAAGCGTTCTATGAGCGGCTCAACCAAATATCCCTTCGGGGAAAGCTTCTCACACAAGCTGCAAGTGGGCGCAATCTCGGGCAATTCCATCCTCTTGCGCGTTCATCCCGGTGATCAAAAGTCGGAGCGGGACCATTGGTTTATGACCCCTGCTCGGCTACAAGAAATGGCGAGTCTCCGAGAGCGCAACGAGCGCCTTGGGTTTGCCGCACCATCAGCGCAAGACGTCCGGACGGCGCCGTGCCGCCTGCTCGAACGCCTTCGAACCTGACGAAGAGTCCCCGTGCCGCGCCAGATCATCCCGCCGCGATGGAAGACCAAGGTCCGGCACTTCTTCCTGGACCTCGATGCCCGGATCGACTCCACCCTGTTCTCCTCGGGCAAGGGCGCACGCGAGCTCTATGAGCGCTTTTCGACCTTCATGGATCGTTTCTATGTCGGCCGCTGGAAGCGCTGGGTCTTCATCGAGCCGCTGTCGGAAGCGGCGACCATCGGGCTGGCCGGGCTGATCCTGTTGCTGGCGCTCGCGGTGCCGGCGTTCCGCGAGACCACCGACGAGGATTGGCTGAAGAAATCCGACCTCGCGGTCACCTTCCTCGACCGCTACGGCAACCCGATCGGGAGCCGCGGCATCAAGCACAATGATTCCATCCCGCTCGAGGACTATCCCGACACGCTGATCAAGGCGACGCTCGCGACCGAGGACCGCCACTTCTACGAGCATTTCGGCATCGACGTCACCGGCACCATGCGCGCGCTGGTCACCAACACGGAGGCCGGCGGCGTGCGCCAGGGCGGCTCCACGCTCACCCAGCAGCTCGCCAAGAACCTTTTCCTCTCCAACGAGCGTACCATCGAGCGCAAGGTCAACGAGGCCTTCCTTGCGATCTGGCTGGAGTGGCGGCTGACCAAGAACGAAATCCTGAAGCTCTACCTCGACCGCGTCTACATGGGCGGCGGAACGTTCGGCGTCGACGGCGCAGCGCATTTTTACTTCAACAAGTCGGTGCGCGACATCACGCTGCCGGAAGCGGCGATGCTCGCGGGCCTCTACAAGGCACCGACCAAATATGCCCCCCATGTCAACCTGCCCGCGGCCCGCGCCCGCGCCAACGTCGTGCTCGACAACCTGGTCGATGCCGGCTTCATGACCGAAGGCCAGGTGTTCGGCGCGCGGCGCAATCCCGCAAGCGTGATCGACCGGCGCAACGAGGACTCGCCGAACTACTATCTCGACTACGCCTTCGACGAGGTGCAGAAGATCGTCGACACTTTCCCGAAATCCTACAACGAGCGCGTCTTTGTGGTTCGCACCGCGATCGACATGAACGTGCAGAAGGCCGCCGACGAGGCGGTCGAGAACGAATTGCGCCAATACGGCCGCGACTATCACGCCACGCAAGCCGCGGTCGTGATCGCCGACCTTACCGGCGGCGTCCGTGCGATGGTCGGCGGGCGCGACTATGGGACAAGTCAGTTCAACCGCGCCACCGACGCCTTCCGCCAGCCCGGCTCCTCGTTCAAGCCTTATGTTTACACCACCGCGCTGCTCAACGGCTTCAAGCCGACCTCGGTCGTGGTCGACGGCCCGGTCTGCATCGGTAACTGGTGTCCGCAGAATTACGGCCACTCCTATTCCGGCTCGGTGACGCTGACCCAGGCGCTCACCCGTTCGATCAACGTGATCCCAGTCAAGCTGTCGATCGCGCTCGGCGGCAAGGAGGGACCCAAGGCCGGCCGAGCCAAGATCGTGGCCGTGGCGCGAAAGTTCGGCATCACGACGCCGCTGCCGGATACGCCGTCGTTGCCGATCGGCGCCGACGCGGTCACCGTCCTCGAGCATGCGGTGGCCTATGCCGCCTTCCCCAACCGCGGCTCAGCGGTGACGCCGCATGCCGTGCTGGAAATCCGTACCGGTAACGGAGATCTGGTGTGGCGCTGGGACCGCGACGGCCCGAAGCCGCGGCAGATCATTCCCGCGTCGGTCGCCTCCGACATGGCGATGATGATGAGCCACGTCGTGAGTGAAGGCACGGCGCGGCGCGCCCAGCTCGACGGCATTCCCACCGCCGGCAAGACCGGCACCACGAACGCCTATCGCGACGCCTGGTTCGTCGGCTATACCGGCAACTTCGTCGGCGCGGTTTGGATGGGCAATGACGACTACTCACCGACCAATCGCATGACCGGCGGCTCGTTGCCGGCGCAGACGTGGCGCGACATCATGACGGTCGCCCATCAGGGTATCGAGATCAAGGAACTGGCGGGCGTCGGAATGGGCACGCGGATGCCGCAGCCCGCCACGCCACGCCTTGTGGCCGGGGCAATTGTGCAGCCGCCACATGCGCCCGAGATCAAGCCCGGCCCGCCGCCGGTGCTGACCAAGCGCGGCGCGGATGTCCTGGTCCAGATCGAGAAGATGTTGACTGATGCCGGCAAGACCGCCGACAAGACGACGTCGGCCACCGAGCCGCTGCAGCCGACCAAGCCGGATTCATCCTCGGCGCTCGCCTTCCCCGAGGATTACGCGGCAGCGACCCCCAGCAACGCGGCAGCGCCGCGCAAGAATTGAGCCGTGAGACTTCTGTTGGTAGCACTTGTGGCGTTGACGCTGGCCGCAGCCGTTGGCCTCGGCTCGACCTGGATGACCACCACGCGCGGCACCGAGTTCGGCACGCTGACGATCGGCGCCTGGACCGCGCGGCCACGGATCGGCACGGTCGATATCGACCCGTATTCGCGCGCGACGATCACCCGCAATGGTGAGCTGCCGATCGGCGCCGGCGACGGCATCGCGTTCACCGCCACGAGGGACGACAAGAAAAAGCCGCTCGACGGCCGCTGCGACGTCGTGGTCTCGGGCGTCACGCCGGCGGCGCGGTTCTGGACGCTGACGCTGTATGATACCAAGGGTCGCCTCGTCGCCAACACGCTGCAGCGCTACGGTTTCACCAGCGAGGAGATCATCCGCGGCGCCGACGGCGGATTCGAAATCCACATCGCCCCCCGCGCGCGCGCCGGCAACTGGCTGCCGACCGGAGGCATCGAGCGCTACGCATTGATGCTCAGCCTCTACGATACGCCGGTTGGGGTAGCGACCCGCAACAAGCGCGATGCGCCGATGCCGACAGTTGCGACTGTGAGCTGCCCATGATCCGGCTCGCGTTCACGATCATCGCGGGCGTGCTGCTTGGCGGGGTGGTGCATCTTGTCAGCGTGCTGGCCCTGCCCAAGATCGCGACCGAGGATGCCTATGCCCGCCTCGCCCCGATCACGAAGGTCAACACCGTTACGCCGCTTCCTGCCACCGGTCCCTCCAACATGCTCATGCCTTATCTCGATCCGGCCATCGCGGTCGCGGTCTGCCGCTACGATCTTTCGGACGGATCGATCAAGCTCAGCGTCCCCGTCAGCCAGGCCTACACATCCGTGTCGTTCTATACCCGCAGCGACCTCGCCTATTACGCGATCAACGACCGCTCGGCAGGCAAGAAGGTGATCGAGCTGGATCTGATGACCGAGGCGCAACATAACGACGTGCCTGAGGACGAGGATGTGACGGCCGCCGATCGGCTGATCATCGATTCCCCGTCGACGACCGGCCTGATCGTGCTGAAGGCGCTCGCGCCGGAGCCCGGGTTGATGGCGCAGGCGCAGGCCTCGCTCGCGGCATCGCGCTGCGAGGTGCAAGCCGAGCTGCCGGCCAAGCAGGCCGAGGCGCCGCGCGGCAAGCGGTGAGATGTCCGCCCATCAGTGATCGCCGCTGCGGCAATCGACGCGACGTCCAGACACCCTTGGCCATCGAGGTGGTGGTGGTGAGCGTTGAGAGGATTTATCCCCGCGTCGTGATCGGACGTTCGATCACGGGCCGCGCCTGCACTGGCGGATACGCGGTTTGGGAGGCGAGCTCGGTGATCAGGCGGTCGGCAGCCGCGGCCATCGTGTCAGGGGCCTGCAGTACCAGCCGCTCCAGCGCCCAGCGATAGGACGAGACGCGCTGATCCCGGCCCTGCTGAACCCATTGCACGATCAGTGAGTTCTCCTGCATGCGCGCCACCGCGTCCGCATGCTCGCGCGGCGAGAGCTCGCTGATGCGGCCAAGGCTCGCATTCCGCTTGCGGTCGAGTTCAAGCACCTTGATCGCGCTGGTGTAGAACAGCTCGAAGCGCGAGATGTCGTCGCGCACGTCGTCGATCAATTGCGCATAGCGTGAGGCCTGCGAGCGGTGCGGCTCGTCGATCAGCGCGCGGCCATACGCCGTGCGGTCGAACACCGGCGCCTGACGCCAGGGCGAGGGCAGCGGCTGATAGTCGCCGAACACGCTCTTCCAGGCGGGGCGCGAATGCGGCGGCTCGATCAGGGGATAGGCGAGGTCGCGAAGCTGACGTTCGTCGTCGGTGAGCTGGAACTGGGAGGGACGCAGCCCAACGCTCGAGGTCGCCTCAAGTCCGATCCAGCGATGCATATCGTCGTTGCGGAAATCTTCTCTGGTACGGCCGAAATCGCCGCCGCTGCAGGCTGCCAGCAGATTGCCTGCAAGCAGCAGCAGAGCCGGCGCAAGATACCGGATCGGAAATCTCGTCTCCGGCATGACGCAATGCCTTTGCGGTTTCAGCGACGACGGCGACGGCCACCGGAGGCGGCGCCCTCTTCAGGACCGTGGCCGCCGCTCGTGCCATCGTCATCGCGATCAATACGAACGACCGGCAGGATCAGAACGGTGCCCATAGCTTCAGCCGAAGCGCTATCGTCGGGTGAGCCCAGCCGCCGCGAAGCCGCATCCGCTGGAAATTCGATGATGGTCCCCATGCCCATTCTCTCTGGTCGTCACGACCATGGTTTGTGCCGCGACACGTCAATTAAGATCAGGACGTGGTTAACGAGGTCTTAAGGTAGCCGCACGCACGAGTGCGGTGACCGGCAAATGCGCGCGCCGTTGCAAGCCGGTATCACCGGTATTTTGCCGGCCGCCTTCACAAATTGTTTTCCTTAACGAGCTGTTAAAGCAGGGCGCATAGGGTGATCGAATAATTCGAAGACGTCGCGTATCCTGACATGACTAGACCTCCGCTGTTTCCAGGCTTCGATGGCTTGATGACGCTCTCCCGTCGCGAGGGCGTCGATATCCGACCGACCCTGCTCCGCGTTCTGACCGATCTCTATGTGCAGGCGGGCACTCATTCCGCCGACGAGGCGCGGCAGTTTGTCGAGCTCACAACCCGCCTGATCGACCAGGTGGACGATGCGACGCGCGCGGCTGTGCGCGCGCGGCTTGCGATCTATCCGACAACGCCGGCCGAGATCATGCGCAAGCTCAACCTGAAGCCCGTGCATGCAGACCAGCGCGTGCCGCTGGCCGAGGAGATCTCCGCCCCGACCCAAGAGCAAGCCGCACCGCCGATGCCGCTCACGGAAACGGAGACGCGGATGGCAGCCAGCCTTTCGATGCGGCCGACGGACGCAGCGCAGATCCACGACCTGTTCTTCCGCGCAAACACCAGCGAACGCGTATCGATCCTGCACAGCCTCGCCGACACGCCACTGAAGGCTTCGCCGAGAATTCCGGAGCGGCGTGCTGCGCGCGCGATCGAGACGCTGGAGATGGCGGCATTCGCCGCCGATGTCGAGAATTTCATGCTCGAGCTTGGCGAGACCCTGATCCTGCCCGCGCGCCTGGCCGCGCAGGTCGTCAACGATCCCGGCGGCGAGCCGCTCGCCTGCGCGATGCGGGCGCTCGGCATGCCAGGTCCCGTGTTCGAGCGCGTGCTGTTGTTCCTCAAGCCGGACTTCGGAAGCTCGGTGAATACCGTGTACCGGCTGTCGCGGCTCTACGACCGCCTGAGCGAACGCTCGGCGCTCGTGATGCTCGCCGCCTGGCGCGGCTCGACAATGGCGGTGACGCGTGCGAAGTACCACGCCGGCCTTTACGACGACGAGCGCCAGCGCGCGCGTGTCACGCCCGCGCAGACCCGCCCCGCCGTGCAGCCCGGTTCCGCGGCCGGTACACGCACCGGCACCGACGGTCCGCCGCGCTGATCAGGATCTGGCCAGATCAAGAAAATGCCGGCCTGCCTTGTCCTCGGTCTCGACGATCCATGCGTCGGGATCGAAGCGGATTTCCCTCGTGAGCCGCTCCTCCACCGATGGCTCGGGCTGCGGCTCCTTTGAAACAGGCGTGAACAGGCGTTCGATCGGGCGGCTATCGTCATAGACCGTCTGCGGCGCCGGCACGTACAACATGGCGCTGCCGTCCATCGTCGCCACCTTGACGAAGACCGCACCGGCCTCTTCCGCGCCGCGCCGGCGCACCGCGCCGAACACGCCTGCGCCCTGGCAGCGGCGCAGATAGGCCGCCACCCAGATGCTCGTCTTTAATCGCATGAAGCAGACATAGGCCAGCGCGCAGTTGCGCGCCAGCGCATGATCCGGAAAAGTGTGGAGCGGTTTTCCGAAAAGCATGCCCTCGTGCGTCGACCCGAGGGATCATGCGCAAACATCAAGCCAAAAGCTTCAGTCGATCGGATGACCGATCATAGCGCTTAGCTCGCGCACTAGGCGCTCCGACACCTGTCCCGTCACCGGCAGCCTGCGATCCCGCTCGAATCTCTGGATCGCGTCCTGAGTGTCGGCTCCGATCGTGCCGGTCGGCCGCAACTGGCCGTAGCCGTATTCGGTCAGCACGCGCTGCACCGCGGCCACGCGACGCGAGCCGGTGACCTGCACGGCGGGGATTGGCGCCGGCGGGCGCGGCACCGCGGATGGCGGCGGCACGACCGCACTTGGCGACAGCAGAGAGCCCGTCGTCGCCTTGACGAGATTGCCGAGCGGATCGGCGGATCTTGCACCGGCAGCCTTGATGTCGGACAGCCGAAGCTCACCGGGCCTCGTCTCCGCCAGTCGCGGTTCGGCCGGCGTGGCGTCGGCCTTGGCCGGGCGCGGACGGGGCAGCAACAGATTGATCGTCGCGCGATTCGCGGCGGGAATGTGGACTACCGAGCCGAACATCGACGCTGGATGCGGGCCGTGCTGCAGAAACAGCGCGTTGGCAACGATGGCACCGGCAGCCGTCAGCGCAAGCAGGCTCGCAACACTATCCTTCGGGCTGTACAGCAGGATGCGCATGAAAAGACCTCGCCCGGATTCCGCCTCGATCGCGGCGGCGGCGCGGCGGCGGCGGCGCGGTGTCTCGTCATCGTCTGCAACAGCTTTTCTAGGCACTTTTCTTCACCTGAATGATCGGGTCCTGAGATGGCGTTCGTGCCGCCGGCATCAGCGTCGTGATCTTGCTCGATGGCGCAGGTAGCTCCGGCTTGGCGTAGGCGAGCGGCAGCGCGACGGTAATGGTCGTCCCCTCGCCGACCCTGCTTTGCACGCTCATCTCGCCTGAATGGAGGCCGACAAGGCTTTTCACGATCGAGAGCCCGAGCCCGGTGCCTTCGTGGCGGCGCTGATATGTCTTGCCGGCCTGGAAGAAGGGATCACCAATGCGCTTGAGATCGTCGGGTGCAATGCCGACGCCGGTGTCGCTGACGCGAAGCATCAGCCGCGAGCCCTCCACGCTTGCAGCCGCGATCACCGTGCCGCCGCGTTCGGTGAACTTGATCGCGTTGGAAACAAGGTTGAGCACGATTTGCTTGAACGCACGCGGATCGCCCGTCATGACGGGCAGATCGTGCGGCGCGTCGGTGGCGAGGTCGACGCCGCCTTCGCGCGCCTTCAGCGCCAGCAGGTTGCAGCAATTGACCAGCGCGGCGCGCGGGGCGAACGGCTCGGCGGAAATTTCGAAATTGCCCGACTCCATCTTCGACATGTCGAGGATGCCATTGACGACCGACAACAGATGCTGGCCGGAATCGTTGATGAGCTGCGCATATTCCTTGCGCCGCGCGGCATCGAGCATCAGCGAGTGCTCCTGCACGATCATCTCGGAGAAACCGATGATCGCATTCAGCGGAGTGCGTAGCTCGTGGCTCATGGTAGCAAGGAAGCGGGTCTTGGCGGCATCGGCGGCTTCCGTCGCGCTGCGCGCAAACTCGAGCGCTTGCTCCTGCATCTTGCGGTCGGTGACGTCGCGCATCACGGCGACGACCTCGGATCCGGACCCGCCGGGATCCTGGGAGACCTGCTCCAGCGGGCGGCAGCGCATCTCGACCCAGATGAAATCGACTGTGCCCGCGGCGCGTTCGCCACGCGGCAGGTTGCGTTTCAGTCGAAATTCGACGCTGCGCGCTTCGCCGATGCGGGCGGCATCCGAGAGTGCGGTGAGATAGGCGGGACGATCGGCGACATGAACGCGGTCGAACAGGCCGTGGCCGAGCAACAGCCACACCGGCGTGCCCAGCATGGATTCCGCAGCCGGCGAAATGAACTGCACAGCGCCATTGTGCTGATGGCGCGAGATTACGTCGCTCATGTTTCGGGCAAGCAGACGATAGCGCTCCTCTTCCACCGAGAGGAGCGACACGCTGGTGCGCGCCAGCGACTCCGCGCCGAACGCCAACCCCGCCGCATAGAGCGTGGCGGAGGCCACGCCGAATGCCATGCATAGGCCATGCAGCGCGGGGTTGACCTCCGGCGGCGGAAGCAGGCCCAACGTGCCGGATCCGATCAGGATCGCCGCGCAGGAAAGGGCGAGCGCCGAGGCGAAGGCGACCACGCGGCGCGATGCCGACAGCGCCGCTTCGACCGGAATGACGACGAGCCAGACCGCGGCAAAGGACTCGATGCCGCCGGTCGTGACCGCAAACGCCATCACTACGCCGGCCAGCGCCATCGACGACAGCACATGGGCGCCCTCGTAGCGGCCGGTGCGCGATAAAAACCAGGACAACAGGATCGGCGCAATCAGCCAGGCCAGCGCGGAGACCTCGAGCATGCCGGGCGCGCCGCGCATCGCCAGATAGATGGGAAACACGGCGAAGGCCGCGAGACTGCCGATCAGCCGCGGCGCCATGAAGGCGCGATGCCGCGCGCGGGTTAGCGCATCATGGTGCGCCGACGGATGCAGCAGCGCATCGAAACAATCGCGGATGGTACTCAACACGGTCACGACTCTCGCGTCTCGGCTTGTCCGTCGAAAAAATGACGTGCCGGAACGCCCCCTTGTCGTGGGCCACCGTGTCAGAGCGAAATTAAACGAACGCTAAGGCGGTGCAGCACGGGACGAAACACCGTGGCTTGGCCCGTATTTTGGCTCATTTGCGCGCGCGAATGGTGAATCGCCGGTTTCCATGAGCGTGACCTTATGGTTTCGATTTGGTGGACGCGGCCGATGGTTCCATCTTTATCGCGTCAATCGAAAATTTACGCCGAATCAAACTCCCCAACTTTTCTGCAATCTTTTGGCGAATTAAGCCCAATTCAATCACTGCGATTTATCCAGAATGAATAGGTGAAACCGGACGCGAGATCACCGCATCCACCCTGGAGAGACCCGGATCGCGAGATGTTTTTCCTGCTGCGCATGGCCTTCTGGCTCGGGCTGGTGCTCGTGCTGTTGCCGAGGGACAAGACGCCCGAATCCGAAAAGCTGCCGCAGATCAGCATCTCCGATGCCGTGCAGGCTGCGACCGCTGCCGTCTCCGACATGAGCCAATTCTGCAAGCGTCAGCCGCAAGCCTGCGAGGTCGGCGGTGACGCCGCCACCGTCATCAGCGTGCGTGCCCAGGATGGCGCACGCAAGATCTATCGCTCGGTCACCGACAGGAAGACAGACGACAAGAAGACCGGCGGCCGGAAGGCTGACGACAAAAAATCCGAGGCCGACAAGAAGTCGCCCGAGCACACCGGCTCGATCGGCGGCCCCGACAATGACGAAACTGCTGCTGCCGACCTGGCACCGCGTGACACGCTGTCGGCGGATGACCTTGCGGTGGACTGGGCTCTGCCGCCAGGCCCATAAAGGCGGAACTTTCGCCTTTCGAGATGTCGCTTTCGGGCTTGCGCGATCCTATATAAGCGGATGGGACAAGCGCGAGCTGCCATGACGACGATCGAGGAAATCAGGGACAATTTCGAGCTCCTGGAGGAGTGGGACGACCGCTACCGCTATGTCATCGAGCTCGGCCGCACGCTGGAGCCGATGCCGGAAACCGAGCACTCCCTCGAGAACAAGGTAAATGGCTGCGTCAGCCAGGTCTGGCTATCCAAGAAGCTCGACCGCGGCGGCAAGGATGCCGTGCTGAAATATCGCGGCGACAGCGACGCGCATATCGTGCGTGGCCTGATCGCAATCCTGCTCACGCTCTATTCCGACCACACGCCACAGGAGATTCTTTCCACGGACGCGATCGCGCTGTTCGACGAATTCGGGTTTCGCGACCATCTGACGCCGCAGCGCTCCAACGGCCTGCGCTCGATGGTCGAACGCATCCGCTCCGATGCGCGAGCCGCGCTCGCGACCGCGTCCTGATCATTTCCGCTTTGGCCGCTGTTGGCCCAATCCCATCTTCTTGGCGAGTTGGGAGCGCGCCACTGCATAGTTTGGCGCGACCATCGGATAGTCCGGCGGTAGGCCCCATTTGTCGCGATATTGCTCCGGCGTCATGTTGTATTGGGTGTGCAGATGGCGCTTGAGCGACTTGAAGCGCTTGCCGTCCTCCAGACACACGAGGTAGTCGGGATTGACCGACTTCTTCAGCGACACCGCGGGCTTTGGTGGCTCCGCCGGTGGCTCGGTCCGGCCACTCGATACGCGCAGCAGCGCGGCGTGAATCTGGCTGATCAGGTTCGGAATCTCCGACGCCGGCGTCGGATTGTTCGAAAGATAGGCCGACACGATGTTCGCGGTCAGGTCGATGAAGCTTTTGCCGGCGGCATCGGTCATGAGCCCTAACCTCGCTATGGCGGCTACGTTGCGGGACGGACGCGAAAGTATCGGTGGGTGAATACACCTTGCGAAAACCTGCGCAAAGCAAATGAATATGAGCGGATGACTGCCGAAGTGGCAAGAACATCATCGCTCTATTTGAAAATCTTCCGTTGAATGGCGGCAATCACGGACGCTTGTCGAGGTGCGCCCGGAGTTCGTCGATCGAGGCGAACCGCATCATGCCCTCCGGCATCTGCGCTTCGATGGAACCATCGGAGTAGAGCGAATAGGCCATGCCGTCGACGACGCCGGATTTGAGCACGGTGACGGCCGGCCGCTCCTCAGGCCGTCCAGGCGGCGCCGCCGGGCGCTCGGCGGCCGCGCCTGCATTTGGTTCGGACGGCGCCGGACGGCTGCTGCGCCGCTGTGGCGGGACCTCAACGGATCTGGGCGCCTCGCCTGGCCTGCCGCGATCGCCCCTTGGCCAGGCATCCTCAAAACTTGCAGCTGGCGCGTCGCCCGCATTCGCTGGCGGCACGGCCGGAGGCTGCGTGCGCGCATTGCCGATCGCGGGATCAGGGGCGGCGGCAGCCGGCTGGCGATCCTTGCGCACGGTCGAGGTGAACAGAAGGTTCCGCTTCGGCCTCTGGGGGGGCGGCGGCGCAGCGCCGGCCGGGGCCGGCTCGGGCGATACCAAGGGTGCGGCCGAGGGCTCGACCTGAGACGTTGTCGGGACCTGCTGATCGTGCGAATACGCCGCGCCGCTTTCGCCGGCCGTGGCGCCGGCCGCAGCAGGGAACGGCGCCAGCGCAGGCCGCTGTGCGCGAGGCTCCGCCGCTGGACGAGGGCCTGCCGCGATCCGGCGGGCCAGCACCTTCAATTGCATCGCCACCACCGACAGCCCGAGCATGATCATGCCGGTGCAAAGCCCGATCGTGCCGGTCAAAATCAGGGTGTTGCCGAAGCTGAACTCTTTGACCGGGATGCCGAAGCCGATCGCTGCCAGACCGACCAAAACGGCGGCGATCCCCGCGATCTGCAAGACGATGATCATCCAACACACCCCGCGCGCGCGCCACGCACCTCACTTTGCCACGATACCGTCATATTGTGCATAGCGCCAATCTCATGCGTTCCGAAAGGCCACGCAATGCGCAACCTGGTTAATTGCAACGACTTGTCGCCGGCAACTTAGCACCGTCAGATATTGCATCGCATTAAGACAGCAAAGGCAAATTACGCCACAATTGCCAATTACTTGCGCAGGGGACTGCGCTATATGGATCCCGGGGAACGAGGCCCAAAAGCGCCAAAGCTGGGCCACAGGGGACACCGGGTTAGCTATAGCTATGTCATCGGTTACGACTTCCGCCATCGAAACGCCGGTGCGGCGCTCGCTGGAATGGATTTGCGACGACCTTGCATTGCTGGTCCTCGCGGCGGTCGCCCTGATCGCAGGCCTGACCTTCCGTGACTACGGTTTGGGCTGGGATGACTACACCCACGCCGAATATGCCGACCTTCTGCTGCGCATGTACGGCTCCGGGTTCAAGGACACGCACGCGCTCTCCTTTGCCAATCTCTACATGTATGGCGGCGGCTTCGACATGGCGGGCGCGCTGCTGCACAAAATCATCCCGCTCGACCTGTTCGAGACCCGCCGCCTCGTCGGCGCCGTCGTCGGCGTCATCGGACTTGCGGTGACGTGGCGGCTCGGCCGCCGCGTCGGCGGCCCGCTCGCAGGGCTTGCCTCGCTGCTGCTGCTGGCGCTGTGCCCGATCTATTACGGGCACATGTTCATGAATCCGAAGGATGCTCCCTTCGCGGTCGCCATGGTGATCATGCTGATGGGTCTCGTGCGGCTCGCGGAGGACTATCCGCTGGCCTCGCCGCGCACCATCCTGCTCGTCGGCGTGGGCGCCGGACTTTCGCTCGGCTCGCGCGTGCTCGGCGGGCTCGCGCTGATCTATGCGCTGCTCGGTTTCCTACCGATGTTCGTCGATGACTACCGCAGCCAGGGGGCGCGGGAGGCGCTCTACCGTTTCGTGCACGTGCTCTATGCGCTGCTGCCCGGCCTCGTCGTGGGCTACCTGATCATGGGGCTGATCTGGCCGTGGTCGATCATCGAATTCGACAATCCGCTCCACGCGGCGACCTACTTCTCGCATTTCTTCGAGAAGCCATGGAAGGAGCTCTTCGACGGGGCGCTGGTCTCGGTGCCGGACATGCCCTGGACGTATCTGCCGACGCTGTTTGCGCTGCAGCTTCCCGCAGTGCTGCTGGCGCTGCTGATGGTGGGCGTGGTCGGCACTTTCGCGCTGCTGCCGCGCAGGGACGTCACCGCGCGCCGCAAGACCATCCTGTTGATGCTGACCCTCGCCGCCACGCTCCCGATCGCGATCGCGATCGTGAAGCGACCCGCGCTCTATAACGGCATCCGCCACTTCATCTTCGTGATCCCGCCGATGACGATCCTGGGCGGCCTCGCCTTCGCCTGGATCATGAACTGGCTCGGCACCACGCGCCGGAGCTGGCAGCCCGCGCTGCTCGCCGTCTTCATCTTCGGCCTGTCGCTGTCACTCGCCGAGATGATCCGGCTGCATCCCTACCAGTACACATATTTCAATCATATCGCCGGCACCGTGCGCGGCGCCGACGACCGCTTCATGCTGGACTATTGGGGCCTTGCCTTCAAACAGGCCTCCGACCGCCTGCGCGAACAGCTCGCGGAGAAGCACGAAGTGCCGCCGCGAGGCCGCAAATGGAAGGTCGCGGTGTGCGGCCCGCAGCGCCCGGCGCAGGTCGCGCTCGGTCCCGACTTCACCATCGGCTGGGACAGCCACGCGGCCGATTTCGCGATGACGCTCGGCGAGTTCTACTGCAAGGGCCTCTCCGCGCCGGTCATGGTCGAGATCAAGCGCGACGATGTGGTGTACGCACGTGTCTACGACATCCGCGGCCGCAGCATCTCGAGCCTGCTGTCCGTTCCGGCTCCGTAGCGCATGTGGACGAAACCGCGCGAATGCGGTATGGATCGGTCACACAGCCTCTACACATTGCGATCAAACGCCGCTCAATTTCGGGCGGCGTTTTTACTTTTACTGCTGCAAGCCTCCGCCCATCCAAACACACTTCGCGCCTCGCGAAGCTACCGCGGCAAAACCGCAAGCTCCGCCAAAATGCGCGCCCAGGAGCGGATTCCCTTGTGGAAGCTCTTGAGGTCGTACTTCTCGTTGGGCGAATGGATGTTGTCGTCGTCGAGGCCGAAGCCGACCAGGAGCGAGTCGAGGCCAAGCGTCTTCTTGAAGTCGGCCACCACCGGAATCGAGCCGCCGGAGCCGAACAGGATCGCTTCCCTGCCCCACTCTTCCGTCAGCGCTTTCTTCGCGGCGCCCAGTGCCTCCATGTCCCAGGGCAGCGCGACCGCGGGCGCCAGGGAATGATCGCCGAACTCGACCTTGCAGTCGCCGGGAATACGCGCGGTGACGTAGTCGCGGAAGGCCCTGCGGATTTTCGCGGGGTCCTGCCCCTCGACGAGGCGGAAGGAAATCTTGGCCGAGGCCTCCGCGGGGATCACGGTCTTCGAGCCTTCGCCGATATAGCCTCCGACAATGCCGTTGATGTCGCAGGTCGGGCGCGAGGAGACCTGCTCGATCAGCAGGCGACCCTTCTCGCCGGCCGGAATCGAAAGCCCGATCGGCTTCAGGAATCTTTCCGGCGTGAGGTTCAGCTTCTTCCACTGCGCCAGGATGTCCGGCGGCAAATCCTTCACGCCGTCATAGAAGCCTGGAATGGTGATGTGGCCGTTCTCGTCGAACAGGCCGCCGAGGATAAAGGTCAGCACACGGATCGGATTGCGCGCGCCGCCGCCGAACAGGCCCGAATGCAGATCGCGGTTCGCCGCCTTGATCTTGACCTCGTCATAGACGAGACCGCGCAGCGAGGTGGTGATTGCCGGCGTGTTCGGATCCCACATGCCGGTGTCGCAGACCAGGGCATAGTCGGCCTTCAGCTCTTCCTTGTTGGCTTCGAGCAACGACACCAGATTCTTCGAGCCGACTTCTTCCTCACCCTCGAGCAGGAAAGTGATGTCGAGCGGCAGCGCGCCGGTGACCGACTTCCAGGCGCGGCAGGCCTCGACGAAGGTCATGAGCTGGCCCTTGTCGTCCTCGG
>Ga0134128_10004599_pt1 | contig 16862 bp, 19 predicted proteins | sample KB31754_FD_96462 | JGI IMG/M metagenome (GOLD analysis project Ga0134128, IMG submission 96462) | Terrestrial soil microbial communities with excess Nitrogen fertilizer from Kellogg Biological Station, Michigan, USA - KB3-175-4 | ecosystem: Environmental > Terrestrial > Soil > Unclassified ...
GAGGGCACCATCGCCTCGGTGCCGCCGCAGGGCGGCCGCAAGCACCCGCAGCAGGAGTTCCTGCAGGTCGATACCAGCAACATCCTCTTCATCTGCGGCGGCGCCTTCGCGGGGCTGGAGAAGATCATCCTCAACCGCACGCAGAAGGGTGGTATCGGCTTCACCTCCGAAGTGCGGCCGACGCCCGGGCATCCGGTCGTGGTCGCCAAGGCGAACGGCGTCGCCGGCCCGCATGTGCTGTTCTACGGACATTACGATGTCCAGCCGGTCGACCCGTTGAACCTCTGGAAGACGCCGCCGTTCGAGCCGCGCATCGAGACGCTGCCGGACGGCCGCAAGATCATCGTCGCGCGCGGCGCCTGCGATGACAAAGGCCAGGCGATGACCTTCATCGAGGCCTGCCGCGCCTACCACAAAGTCACCGGCAAGCTGCCTGTGCCGATCACCACGATGATCGAGGGCGAGGAGGAGTGCGGCTCCAAGAACCTGTTCGGTTTCGTCCGCGACAACGCCGACGAGTTCAAGCTCGACCTGGCGCTGGTCTGCGACACCGCGATGTGGGACCGGAAGACGCCGGCGATCACCACCTCGCTGCGCGGCCTCGTCTATGAGGACGTCAGGATCACCTGCGCCGATCGTGACCTGCATTCCGGCGTTTTCGGCGGCGCGGCGCAGAACCCGCTGCGGCTCCTGTCGAAGATCCTGTCGGCGCTGTGGGACGACAGCGGCCGCGTCACCATTCCCGGCTTCTATGACGGTGTGAAAGACCTGCCCGCCGACATCAAGACGGACCTCGCTGCGCTCGGCCTGACCGAGGAGAAATTTCTCGGGCCGATCGGGCTCAAGCATTCGTCAGGCGAGAAAGGCCGGCTGCTGATCGAGCAGATCACCACGCGGCCGACGGCCGAGATCAACGGCATGGTCGGCGGCTATACCGGCGAGGGTGCCAAGACGGTCATCCCGGGCGAGGCGAGCGCCAAGGTGTCGTTCCGCCTGGTCGGGACGCAGGACCCGGAGAAGATCCGTGACGCGTTCCGCGCCTTCGTGCGCGCGCGCCTGCCGGACGACTGTAAGGTCGAGTTCGGCAATTTCGGCGTGGCGCCGCCGATCCAGCTCTCCTACGACAATCCGGCGCTCGGCAAGGCGCGCACGGCTTTGGCCGAAGAGTGGGGCAACAAGGCGGTGACGGTCGGCGCCGGCGGCTCGATCCCGATCGTCGCCGACTTCAAGAGCGTGCTCGGCATGGATTCGCTGCTCGTCGGCTTTGCGCTCGACGACGACCGCGTGCATTCGCCGAACGAGAAGTTCGACGTCACCTGCTACCACAAGGGCATCCGCTCCTGGGCGCGCATCCTCGACGCGCTGGCGAAAGGCTGAGGCGGCCGGCACAAACAAAAAAGGCCGGGCGTTTGCCCGGCCTTTTCGTTTCGGTGTCGCGAACGGCTTAGAAGCCGCGGCGGCGGACTTTCTTGGCCGCCTTGCGGGCGGCGTAGCGCGCGTCGCGCGCCGCCTTCTGCTCGGCCAGCAGCCGCTCTTCTGCCTCGGCCTTTTCGGCGGTGATCAGGCGCTCGAGCTCTTCCTGCTCCTTGCGCGCCTTTTCGGCGATTTCCGCCTGGCGGGCTGCTTCGGCGGCGAGTTCCGCCTCGCGGGCCTTGCGCGCGGCTTCACGCTCGGCATTGCGCTTGTCGCGCGCCTCGGCGACGGCGCGGCGCGCCGCCTCTTTCTCGGCGAGGCCAGGATCCTGGGCGGCGGTGCGGAACTTCTCCAGCAGCGCCTTCTTGGCGGCTGCAGCGGCACTCTGACGGTCACGCAGGTCGGGAGTCTGGAAGCTCATCTATTCTCCGGTGGGATGGGTTGATGCCGCGAAAACGGCGAATTAGTGGAGGGTATGTATCCAGCGGGCGGCGAATCCGCAAGCCATGCGGGGCGAGAAGGCGCCATGTGGAAAAATTGCCGGCTCAGTTCTTGAGCTTGTAACCAGTGCGGAAAATCCACCCGACGATGGCCAGGCAGATGAACAGGAACACAAACGTCATCACCAGGCTGATTGCCGGGCTGACGTCTGCCACCTCGAAGAAGCTCCAGCGGAAGCCGCTGACGAGGTAGACGACCGGGTTGATCAGCGCGATCTTCTGCCAGAGCGGCGGCAGCACGTGGATGGAATAGAAGGTCCCGCCGAGGAAGGTCAGCGGCTGGACGATCAAGAGCGGCACGATCTGCAGCTTCTCGAAGCCGTCGGCCCAGATGCCGATGATGAAGCCCAGCAGGCTGAAGGTGATCGCCGTCAGCACCATGAAGCCGACCATCCAGAACGGGTGCGCGATGTGCAGCGGCACGAACAGCACCGAGGTCGCCAGGATGATCAGTCCGAGGACGACCGACTTGGTCGCCGCCGCGCCGACGAAGCCGAGGGCGATCTCCACGTAGGAGATCGGCGCCGACAGAAGCTCGTAGATCGAGCCGATGAAGCGCGGGAAGTAGATGCCGAACGACGCGTTCATGACGCTTTGCGTCAGCAGCGTCAGCATGATCAGGCCGGGGACGATGAACGAGCCGTAATTCACCCCCTCGATCTCGGAGATGCGCCCGCCGATCGCGGCGCCGAAAACGACGAAATAGAGCGCGGTCGAGATGACCGGCGAGACGATGCTCTGCGCCAGCGTGCGGCCGGTGCGCATCATCTCGGTCGTGTAGATGGCAGCGACGGCGCGGAAATTCATGGCGCGCTCCGCGTGTCGTTGACGAGGCCGACGAAGATCTCCTCGAGCGAGGATTGATTGGTGTGCAGATCGCGGATGCGAACGCCGGCCTCGCTCAAGGCGGCGAGCAGCGTGGCGACACCGGTGCGCTCGGCGCGCGTGTCGTACTCGTAGATCAGCTCGTGGCCGTCCCCGCCGATCGCCAGGTTGAAGGCGGCAAGCACCGGAGGAACGGCCGCCAGCTTGTCGGCGACCTGGAGGACAAGGCGCTTCTTGCCGAGCTTGCGCATCAGCTCGGACTTCTTCTCGACCAGGATCATCTCGCCATTGTTGATGACGCCGATGCGGTCGGCCATCTCCTCGGCTTCTTCGAGGTAGTGCGTGGTGAGAATGATGGTGACGCCGGCGTCGCGCAGCGCCCGCACCACGTCCCACATGTCCTTGCGCAGTTCGACGTCGACGCCCGCCGTCGGCTCGTCGAGGAACAGGATCGCGGGCTCGTGGCTCAGTGCCTTGGCGATGAGAACGCGCCGCTTCATGCCGCCGGACAGCTGCACGATCTTCGAGTGGCGCTTGTCCCAGAGCGACAGGTCCTTGAGCACCTTTTCGAGATAGGCGGGGTTCTTCGGCTTGTTGAACAGTCCGCGCGACATGGTGACCGAGGCCCAGACGGTCTCGAACGGCGCCATCACGATCTCCTGCGGCACGAGGCCGATCAGCGCGCGCGTGGCGCGATAATCGGTGATGATGTCGTGGCCGCCGACGCTGACCGAGCCGCCGGTCGGCCGCAGGATGCCGCAGATGATGCCGATCAGCGTCGTCTTGCCGGCGCCGTTCGGGCCGAGCAGGGCGAAGATCTCGCCCTTGCGGATGTCGAGATCGATGCCCTTGAGCGCCGTGAAGCCGGAGTCGTAGCTCTTGGTCAGTTTCGATACGGAGATGATCGATTGCATGTGGGGACAGGCGCTGTGGGCGAGCAACCGCATGTAGGTCGCTCGCACGAGTCTCGCCAGCCCCGGCCGGTTCCCTCTCCGCGCAGCGTTGCCGAAATGCAACGCTTTCTCAGGCGGCCGCCGCCAGTTCAGTGAGGCTGTTCAGCACCCGCTCCGGCGGGAAGTCGGGATACTCGTCGGGGTATTTCGCGCGGTTGATCCACTGGCCGTGGAAGCCGACGGAGACGGACGCCATGACGTCCCAGCGGTTCGACGAGACGAAGGTCACATCGCCAGGTTTGCAATTGAAATGCTTGGTGACGAGGCCGTAGACCTCAGGCCGCGGCTTGAACATCTTGAGCACGTCGACCGAGAGCACGGCATCGAGATCGCCGCGCACGCCTGCGCCGTCGACCGCGCCGTCGAGCATTTCGGGTGAGCCGTTCGACAGGATGCCGGTTTTGTGGCCCTTCGATTTCAATGTGCGCAACGCGGCGCGCGCGTCCGGGAACGCATCGAGATTGAAGTAGGCCTGCAAGAGCTGCGGCTTCAGCGCCGTGTCGACAGACGGCACGCGCGCCAGCGCGAAATCGAGCGCGCGATCGGTCAGCGTCCAGAACGGCGCATAGCGGCCGGCCAGCGTCAGCGTCCAGGAGTATTCGAGCTGCTTGGTGCGCCAGATCTCCGACATGCGCTCGGCGTCCGGGCCGGCCTTGTCGCGGAAGCGGGCGATGGCGGCATGCACGTCGAACAAAGTGCCGTAGGCGTCGAATACGAAAATGGACATGGTCGCCTCAATGATCGGAAAAACCGCGCCCCGGGTAGCATGTGCGCGGGCCACGTGCATGACACCATCGTGTGAAGGGCCCGCGCCTGCAAAACGAAACGGCCGGCGCAGGTGCGCCGGCCGTTCGGATTTTTATGCTTGCGCGCCGCTCTACTTGGTCGCCGCCGCGAACATCGCCTCGACGTGCTCCCAATTCACCAGGTGATCGAGGAACGCCTTGAGATAGTCGGCACGGCGGTTGCGGTAGTCGATGTAGTAGGAGTGCTCCCACACGTCGCAGCCGAGGATCGGGGTGGCACCGTGCACCAGCGGGTTCTCGCCGTTTGGTGTCTTCATGATGGCAAGCTTGCCATCCTTGACGGCGATCCAGGCCCAGCCGGAGCCGAACTGGGTCATGCCGGCCTGCGAGAAGTCCTCTTTCACCTTGGCCAGACCGCCGAGATCCTTGTCGATTGCCGCCTGCAGCTTGCCCGGCAGCTTGTCGCCGCCGCCGTTCGGCTTCATCCACTGCCAAAAATGGAGGTGGTTGTAGTGCTGGCCGGCATTGTTGAAGAGGCCCTGGTTCTTGCCATAGGCACCCTTGACCACCTCTTCGAGCGACTTGCCCTCGAGGCCCGAGCCTTCAAGAAGCTTGTTGCCGGTATCGACATAAGCCTTGTGGTGCTTGTCGTGGTGATATTCGAGCGTTTCGCGCGACATGTAGGGCGCAAGCGCGTCGTACGCATAAGGCAGATCCGGCAGCTTGAAAGACATCAGCTCCTCCTCGCGGCAAACTTTGTGTGAAATGGCCTTGACGGTTGAAACCCGAGCCCCGGGCGCGAGTTCCCTCGATGGAAATCTAATTAGGCGCTGGCGCGGCCCGCGGCAACGGCCCCGGCCAGTTCGGCCGGTCCGGGTGCGCGGTCGGGGGTTGTCCGCGGCCTGCCCGCAGCCTTAACAGAATATGCAGGTCCGCCGTGCTACTTTAGCGTTTGCCGTTGTAATGACTGCGAAATCGACGAAATCCTTCGTGAATTGAAGAGCCTAGCGTATTTGCGCCGTTTCCCTGGAAGCCGGCGCCGGAATTGAGGGAGGTGCCCGTGCGCATGTCAGCGATTCTCTATGGGATAGGCGGCCTCGCCTTCATCTTCGGCGTGGCGCTGGCCGGCTTCGGCATCCCGGTCTCCGAATTCAGCTTCGGCAACACTTTGATCATGTCGGGGGCGACGGTGGGCGCCTGCGGCCTCATCGTCATCGCGCTGGCGGCGGTCACCGCGCAGCTGCAGCGCCTCAACGACCTGCTCGGTCACGGGGCGTTGGTCGGCGCAGCGCACGAAACCTACGACGCGCAGCCGGCTGTATCCGAACCGCATCCGTTCGAGCCGCGCGGGCCGGCCGCGCCGCCCGAATTCCCGATGCCCGCGGCGCCAGCGCCGGCGCTGCGCAATCCAGAGGAGCCGCCGCAGGTCGAGGAGGAGGAGGCCTCGCTGTCGCCGGAACAGGCCGCGCCGATGGCGGCCGCCAACGAGCCGGCGAAGCCGGCGGAGAGAACGTTCGACACCGGTTGGCCGCGCCAGCGACCCGCTGCGGCCGCGGCCGAGCCGCCGAGCCAGCCGCGTCAGCGCTCGACCTTCTTCGACTCGATGTGGCCGCCGGAGAACAAGATGCTCGAGCGCCCGGCCGACGAGGCCGAGGCGAGCCGGCCGGCCGAGCCGGCCGAACCGGAAGCGCCGCCGGCGCCGGAGTTTGCCGAAGCCGCCCCGCCGCCGCCTGCCGCCCGGGCCGAAGAGCCGAAGCCGCGCGCGATCGCGATCCTCAAGTCCGGCGTCGTCGACGGCATGAGCTACACGCTTTACGTCGACGGCTCGATCGAGGCCGAATTGCCGCAGGGCACCCTGCGGTTTGCCTCCATCCACGAACTGCGCGCGCATCTGGAAAAGAACGGCTGACGCTTTTCCAGTCATCGGCGGCACCGGGCCAAGTCTAGGTTCGGTCTACGCCTATGTTCTTCTTGCCGACGCATTCTCCGGACAGTAATCTTTAAATATTGGATTCTTCCCCGGGCTCGGGGCGGGCGAAGACGTCCGGCCAATTCTAGCGCGAAGACTTCATGACACGGGAATGACGCCGATGAGCGGGGATGGGGGCGTAGGCGGACCTAACTACATTGCGCTGACGGCGGAAATCGTCTCCGCCTATGTCAGCAATAACAGCGTCGCCGCGGGCGATATCCCGGCGCTGATCAACCAGGTGCACACGGCGCTTAGCCGGGTCTCCAACGGCAATGCGGACGCCGGCACGGAGAGCCCGAAGCCGGCGATTTCGCTCAAGCGGTCGGTGACGCCGGAATACATCGTCTGTCTCGAGGACGGAAAGAAATTCAAGTCGCTCAAGCGCCATCTGCGCTCGCAATACAACATGACGCCGGAGCAGTACCGCGAGAAGTGGAACCTGCCGCCGGATTATCCGATGGTGGCGCCAAGTTATGCGGCCGCCCGCTCCGAGCTCGCCAAGCAGATGGGCCTCGGCCAGCAGCGCCGCCGGCGCGGCAAATAGGGCGACAGGAAAGTCATCTTTTGCGTCTTGACGGAAGTCCTTCAAGGATTTAATCCTTGGTGATGGCTGCAAGTCCGTGGCCGTCAGAGGAGGTCGCCGTCGATGCCGTCCTTGCCCAAACCTCCGTCGGCCGTGCGGGCGAGGCCCTCGCGCCGCCGGCCGCGCCCCGTCGAGATGGCGGAGCCGACAGTCGATGCGTTTCGCGCCCGCCATCTGGCGCTCGGCCGCCGGCGGATCGCGACCGAACACCGCGCGGCCGCCGTCACGGTCGACGAACAGGAAAGCCCGCTCGCCTGGCTCGCGCGCCGGCGCGGTCGCGACGGCCGCGCGCTGATCGAGCCGCATCAGCTGCAGGCCGGCGAGCGGCTGCGGCGGGATTTCACCGTCGCCGATCTCATGCCACACGTCACCACCAATTGGGACAATCCGCTGGCCTCGGGCGGCGCCGCGGCGTCGGCCGCCAACGACACCATGACGGATGCCCGTCGCCGCGTACACGCGGCGCTGGAAGCGGTCGGCCCGGAGTTCTCCGGGCTGCTGCTCGACGTCTGCTGCTTCCTGAAAGGCCTCGAGGACGTCGAGCGCGAGCAGCGCTGGCCGTTGCGTTCGGGAAAGGTCGTGCTGCAGCTCGCGCTCGAGCCGCTGGCGCGCCATTACGGCTATGCGGGAGAGACTCGCGGCCGCGCGCGTGCGCCGGTGCGCACGTGGCTTGCCGAAGGGGCGGCGTTTTCGGTGAAGTGAGCGCTCAGGCGGTGGCGAGCGCCGCCTCGGCATCGGCGCGGATGCGCTCGACCATCGAGCGCAGTCCGTTCGACCGCTGCGGGGTCAGGTTCTCGCGCAGGCCGAGCTTGTCGAACACGGAGATGGCATCGATATCGAGAATGGCCTTCGCGGCTTTGCCCGAATAGAGCGCGAACAGGATGGCCACCAGCCCGCGCACGATATGCGCGTCGCTGTCGCCCTCGAAGCTGAGCACGGGGCCGCCGGCACCATCCGCCTTCACGTGCGTGACCAGCCAGACCTGGCTGGTGCAGCCGCGCACCTTGTTCGTTTCGGTGCGTTCCGCTTCGGGCAAAGGCGGCAGTTCGCGCCCGAGCTCGATGACATCGCGATAGCGATCATCCCACTCGTCGAGCAGGGCGAAGTTGTCGATGATCTCGTCGATTCCAGTCATTCAGCCGTCGCGCTTGCCGGGGCGATCGTTGCCCCGTGGGCCCGATATATAGGCTCCCGCGCTGCGATGGCCAAAAATCTTGCGATCCGCCGGCGAGATCAATGCCGGCGGGCGGAACGGCGCGCCGCCGCTCAGACGGCTGGACGGCCCGGTCGCTCGCGCCTCGGCGGCAGCGGAACCGGCCCGTGCCAGGCCGGCTGCATGTCGTTCTTGGTCAGCGTGCCGTGCTGCGTCTGCTCGGACACATTGACCAGCCTGGCGGCAGACTTCTCGTTCCGGGCCGCGACCGTGCCCGTCTTGTCCGTCTCGGCCGGCTTGTCGACTCGCGCCATGATGAACTGGACGATCGTGCGCGCGCCCGCTTCCGCCTTCTCGCCGAGCGCCGCGGCGACCTTGCCGCCGGCGACGCAGGCCTCGGGCTGACGCCCGCAGAAGCCGCGCGCGTCCGACACCGCGGCGCTGGCGACGCTCATCGCCTGCGTCGGATCGATCTGCGCGTCCGAAGACTTCGGGCCGCTGCCCGGCAACAGCAGGCAGACGACGCCCAGCCAGAACGCCATTCGCAACAGGAAGAACATGACCCTACCCATATATCCCCGGCGGTTTCCCCTCCGCCTTGTCCCACAATCTAGCAAACAGGCCTGAAGCTGTCGTTCGCGTCTTTCCGATGTTTTGGCTCAAACTCGCCGCGAATTTTCGGACAATTCGAGACATCTCGTTTTGTCTCAAATTTTAAATGTCGTTTTCGTTCCCCGCGCGCGCCGCGTCGCGCGCGCAGCAAGGGCCATGGTTAGCGCCGATTAACTATGGGGATGCGGTGCGACACGAAAGCCGCGATCGCAACACAACGTTCACCATGGATCGCGAATCGAGCCGTTGCGGCGGTCGTATCGCACCTGTCGCCGGTGCATAGCGGGCAAGATCGCTCGACTTTTAGCGTTCGCTTAAGTCGGCCCTCCTAAGCTCGCCTCCAGCAATAAGGGGCGCGTCTTCTTCGTTTGGGACGTGGACAGGGACCGTGAGCTTCCTCACGCCAGTGTGGAACTATGTCGATGCCTTGGTGCATCCGGTGGCGCAGAACGATGCGCTGACCGCGGCGCGCCATCGCGCCTTCATTGCGCCGCGCCTGATCGGCAGCTTCGCGGCGCTCGCGAGCTTTCCCGTCTATCTCGCCTTCCGCGGCGTGCCGAGCCTGCTCGAGACCTTCGTCTTCGCCTGGCTCGTGGCGCCGATCCTGACCGCCTATTTCCTCTCGCGCACCGGCCGCTACGAGAGTGCGCATGTGCTCTCGTCGCTGGCGCTGACCGGCCTCGTCGCGGTGGTCGCCTGGTGCACCGGCGGCATCGGCTCGTTCGCCGCGATCTGGCTGGTGGTTGTGCCGCTGGAAGCTTCGCTCTCCGCGTCCCGCCGAGTCGTGGCGCTGGCCTCGAGCTTCGCGCTCGCCGCCGCCGGCCTGCTGCTGACGCTGAGTGTCGCGCACCTGCTGCCGCCGCCCTCGCTGATCGGCGATAGCGATGGCGCGCTCGCTGCGCTCGGCATCGTCTCGGCCTCGCTCTACGCCACCGGGATCGCGCTCGGCGCGGAATCGCTGGCGCGCACAAGCGTCTGGATGCGCTACGCCGAAGAAGACCGCTACCGGTTGCTCGCGCGCAACATGACCGACGTGATCGCGCGTCATGGTAAGAACGGCGCCGTGCTGTTCGTGTCGCCGGCGGCCGAGTCCTTGTTCGGCGCGCGCGTCGGCGATCTCGCCGGCCATGGCCTGTTCGACCGCGTGCATGTGACCGATCGCCCGGCCTACCTCACCGCGCTCGCCGATGCGGCGTCACGCGGCGAAACGCGCTCGGTCGAATTCCGCATCCGTCGCGAGGGCGAGCGCGGCGCCGAGTTCGTCTGGGTGGAGATGCGCTGCCAGCCGCTCGACGATGCGGGCCAAGATGGGACCGGAGAGCGAGAGGTCGTCGCCGTGCTGCGCGACGTCAGCGAGCGCAAGACCAATGAGCGGGCGCTCGAGATCGCGCGCGCCGAGCAGGAGCGCGCCAGCGCCGCCAAGAGCCGTTTCCTCGCGACAATGAGCCACGAGCTGCGCACGCCGCTCAACGCCATCATCGGCTTTTCCGAGATGCTCACCGATCCGTCGCTGGTGTTCGATCCGGCGCGCAAGCTCGAATACGCCAAGCTCATCAACGACTCCGGCCGGCACCTGCTCTCGGTGGTCAACGGCATCCTCGATATGTCGAAGATGGAGACCGGCAATTTCGAGATCACGCCGGAGCCGTTTGCGCCCGCCGCTGCCATCATGAGCTGCTGCGACCTCCTGGCGCTGAAGGCGCGCGATGCCGGCGTCGATATCAAGACGCGCATCGCGCTCGACCTGCCGGAGCTCGTCGCCGACCGCCGCGCCTTCAACCAGATCCTGATCAATCTCGTCTCCAACGCGATCAAGTTCACGCCACGCGACGGCCGCGTCACGGTCGCCGCGCAATGCGAAGGTGCCAAGCTTGCGCTGGTGGTCGAGGATACCGGCGTCGGCATCGGCGAAGACGATCTGCCGCGCATCGGCGAAGCTTTTTTCCAGGCGCGCGCGTCCTACGACCGGCGGCACGACGGCACCGGCCTCGGCCTCTCGATCGTGAAGGGATTGGTGCGGCTGCATGATGGTGAGGTTGACATCGCAAGCCGTCTCGGCAAGGGAACGCGGGTGACCGTGCGGCTGCCGCTCGAGTGCGAAGGACAGCGCCCTGCGGTCGATCCCATCAAGCTCGTCACCGAGCGCGCCGACGATCTCGCCGCAGCCGCCAATACCGACGTTCATGCCCAGGTCAAAAAAAGTGCGTAAGCCTGCCGCCCGCGCCCACGCCGTTCCGGCCGGCCGCTTCGCCAGAGCAGGCGGCGCGATCGCGCGTTATCCGCGCGAATTCGTCGGCATCGTAATGGCGAGCGTGGCCTCGGTGTGGATTTTCACCAACGCGCTGTTCCTGCAGAAGGGGCCGCACCCGGCGCCGATCTTCGCCGCGCGTCCGGTGACGCATCAGACGGTGCCGCTGGCGCCGCCGCGCCCTGAGATCGTCGCGCCGGGCACGCCGATGCCGGTGCCCGCGCCGACCGTTGCGCCGGCGCCGGTTACGGCCGCGGCACCGATGAGCCGCACGCAGCTCATTTCCAGCATTCAGCGCGAACTCAATCGCCGCGGCTTCTACGATGGCGTGGTCGACGGCGTTTGGGGCGCGCATACCGACGCCGCCGTGCGCGATTTCATCCAGACGACGGGCGCCAAAGTCACGCCGGATGCGAACGAGGCGCTGCTGCGCGCGATCGCGGGTTCCAACGCACAGCGCAAGACGCAAGCTGCTCCGCACGCCGATCCGATCGCGGCGCTGCTGGCGCCGTCGAACCAGGCAAAGGCGCCGCCGCAGTCCGTTCCGGCGCCGCCCGCGCCATCGGCCCGGATCAAGGCGGTGCAGCGCGCGCTCGACGATTTCGCTTACGGCCCAGTCAGTGCGACCGGTGCCTACGACGCCGATACGCGCGCGGCGATCGAGCGGTTCGAGCGCTCGCGCGGGCTGCCGGTCACCGGACAGATTTCCGACCGTCTCGTGCGCGAGCTCGGCGGTATGGTCGGCCGACCGCTGGAGTGATGCGCCGCGCGCGTGCTATCAGCGCGGGACCATGCGCCTGAAATCGAGCATCTGGGTTTCCGCCTACCTACGCCGCTGCGACGTCGAAGGCGCTTTCGCCGCCGTGCGCCGGCGCGGGGCGGAAGAGGCGGGCGCCATCTTCATCAAGCTCAACCGGCTCGACGGGACGGGCACGCTCTACGGTCCGGCGCCGCAAACGATGTTCGACGACGCGCAGCCGGCGGACCGGCTGTTCACCGCGCTCGTCGGTGGCGCGACGCCGGCGGCAGACGCCGACATCGAGGCGCGGCTGGTGAGAGAGATCCGTTTCGATCCGGACGTGTGGATCGTCGAGATCGAGGACCGCCGGGGCCGCAACTTTCTCGACGACGCGCTGGTCTGATCAGCCCGTCCGGTCGGTCTTGCGCGCCGGCGGCGTCGCGCGCGTCGGCCGCGCATGACGGCCAGGGCTCGCGAAGGAGCGGGCGCTGCGACGTTCGTCGTCGTAGTGCGTGGGTTCGTAGGCGCGCGTCCTGCGCGCAAGCTGGCCGCGCCAGATCGTCGTCATCTGCGTGGCCGCCTGCGGCGTGATGTCGTCGAAGAGCTGCGCCAGGTCGTAGACGCGCTGCACCGACTGGCCGATGGCGGGATCGAGGAACAGGAGGACGCGCTGCAGGACCGCCGCGCTCATGCCGAGCGCCTTGGCGGCGACGACCAGCGGTTCGCCCGAAGCGTCCGTGGCGATGCGCTCGGCCAGCGCCGGCGCTACGCCCAGCGCGGCGGCCATCATACGCGCGAACTGGGTTGGATTGCGCTGCAGCGCGGCGCTCTCGAGCCGCGCCAGCACGTCCGGCGCGGCGGGGCGCTGCGCCGTGCCGTCGGGGATGAGATTGCGCAGGATGAGCCGTCGCTCGTCCGACGGGACGGAGAAGAACAGCTCAGTGAGATCGTCGCGCCTCGGCGCCGCCGGCTGTGCCGCAGGGGTAGGCATCGGCATCGGCGTCGGCGCTGGCGCGGTGCCGAGCTTGTGCAGGACTGCCTTCGGCGCTCCCGGATAGCTGCGCAGCGTCGCGGTGACGACGGCACGGGTGGCGTCGTCGACCATGTCGATCAGGCCGCTCGCCAGCTCGAGGTATTGTGTCTCTTCCTCGGTCGTGTGGACCGGCTTCTGGACGTAGAGATCGGTGAGGACGCGCAGCAACGTCGGCCGGATGTCGACGCCATCACGGCAGGCGAGATCGAGCAGGCCGTCGATGGGCGGAGATATCGGAGATTTCGCCATACGCAGAAGGTTTCACAGACACCGTGGATGCCCGCACATTAGCGGGGTGCCGTTAGCAGAGCGTTAACCTTGGACGCCCTTTAATCGCCCCGTGCGCCGAAGGTCCCAGGCGTCGTCGGCGCGGAAGAGGGGCTGCGATGGGCGAAGTGATTCGGTTTCCTGACGAGTCGGCGTGTGCGCGCGGCGGCAGATATATCGACGCCGCGTCTGAACCTGCCACTGTCATCATCCTTCCGGTGATCCGCATCGACCGCGGATCGGACGGAAGCAACGGACTTGAGCCGCATACCGGCAACAATTCAGGCCGCCGCCGCCGGCGTCCCCTGGTGCGCTGAGTTCCGGCTCATAAGAATTTGATGCGAACTGCGCTGCAACGGCCTCGGTGCGGCCCCGTTTGGGCACCGCGTCTTCTCGCGCTGGCCATGCTGGCTGTTCTGGGTGGCTGTGCGACGCAGGGCGACTTCGGCGAGGTCAGACCCTCGCTCACACGCGACGACATGCACGACTGGCTGTCGCTCGACGCTATTGCCGGCAAGCCGACCTGGCCCTCCGATTTTCCCCTGACCGAAGACGAGCGCGCGCTACGCGATCTCGCTTATCCGCTGATCGAGCAGCCCTACGACCGGCAGAAGTTCTACTCGGTCGCCGGCGAATACGGCGTCATCGGCGCCAATCACCGCGTGCCGTTCGACCGCACCGCCTATACCGCTCACCTGTTCGGCGACGAGCGGCGCACGGCGACGTCGCGCTACGCAGCGCTCCGGGATGACATCGACAACGACACCACGCGGCTGCCGCAGTTCTTCGAGACGGCGGCGCGCGTACTCGACGTCGACGGCAAGCGGCGCAAGAGCATGTTCTACGTATCGGCGCTGAGCGAGCACGAGCGCACCAACGCGGTGCGCCGCATGGACGAGAACGCCGCGATCGTGGCGATGGTGCGCCGGTCGCTGGTGGAGCGCGCGTCGGCCTATCGTTATGCGCTGGAGCGGCTTGTCATCATCACGCCGGATGCACGCGCGGTGCAGGTCGAGCAGGCGCTCAACGTGCTGCAGTCGAAGATTGCGTACTACCGCAATCACCTGCCGCCGGGCTGGGTGCGCGAACAGAGCCTCGCCTCGAACTGATCACTGGCCCGTATCGGCTTGCTGTTCCGGCGCGCAGGTCGCGGCGTCGACGGCGGCCTGCGCCTTCGGCATCAAGCCGGGCTCCGTCGCCAGAGCGCGGATGGCAATAAGGCCGGTGTCGGTCGGCGAATCCACGATCAGGCGGTCCGCGGCGGTGACGTTTTCCTGTTCCGGCATCTGCTCGTGCTGCGCCTGCGTCATCAGGTCGAGCTCGATCACGCGGCGCCCGGCGGCGCGGTCATTGATTGCGTAATAGGCGACGTCGGTCCGCGTATAGAACGAGACCGAAGTGTAGGACGGACTGACCGGCACGGTGATCTTCAGCGGTCCCTTGCTGAGATCGTAGCGGCAGATGGAGCTGGCCATGGCCGGATCCATCAGCGGCATGATCGCGGCGCCGGGCTGTGGCGGGGGCAGGGGCGTCACCTTGTTGACGGGCGCCAGCGCGATGAGGCGCGAATAGGCGTCCTGCGTCGCGGTGCGCGGCAGGATGATCACGGTCGCGATGTGCACGATGCCGCCCAGCAGCGCACCGCCCAGCAGCATGAGCAGCCAGCGGATCATGGGCAGGTCCTCGTCGTCACCGTCGGCATCGGCAGTTCGCGCCCGGCCTTGGTCGCGACCCCGATGGCGGTATCGTAGAAGCGCAGCACCAGTTCGTAATGCTCGATGCCGCCGGTCGGCAGCCAGTTGCCGGCGCTCGCGCGGGGGCCCACCGTGATGGTGAAGCTGCCGTCCGAGCGCCTCACGACCTCCTCGCTGGTGAAGTCGTGGCGATGCACCGAATTGGAGACAAGCTCGCCGTTGTTGTAGAGCGTCAACGTCCAGAAGCGGGCTTGCGGCGTGATGCCGGACAATTGGACGTCGCAGCGGCCGTCGAGCGGGCGCCCGGCATCGTCGCTGGTCGCCGTGAAGGAGACGCCGTCGCCGAGGGCGATGGGCAGGCGGCCGCTGCGCGCAATCTCAGCCCGCGCGTAGGGGTCGGCGTCGACGGTGCCGGTCTTTGGCCACGCCGTCCAACTGCCAACGCGCAGCGCGTCAAAGGCGGCGCCGCGCGTGAGGGCGTAATAGGTCGCGCCGAGACCGACGGCGGCGGCGACCAGCAAGGTGAACAGCGTTCCGAACAGCAACCGCACGAGATGACCGCGGGTGAGATGTCTTGATTCGTGGTGAGGAGACTACGCCGGAGCAGGGCGCGCGGCTAATTCAGTTGCGGACAAAGGCCCGCCCCTCGAGCGCATCGGTGAGGGCGTCGCCACGGCCCGGCAGCGTGGCCTCGCGTTTGACCTCGCTGGCGACGGTCGGCAGCGGTCCGAGCGCCTTGGCGGCGTCGTCCATCATGTGTTCGACGCGCACGAGAACCTCGGCGCCGCGCCTGGTCAGCATGCGCGGGCGTGGCGGCGGCGCTTCCGCCGTCTTGGATTTCGCGCTCGCGATCATGTCCGGCCGCGCCGGCGGCGCAGGAATGCCGGGCAGCGGTTTGATCTCGATGCCCTGATGCGCGTAGGTCATGATGTCGTGCCAGGCCATCGCCGGCAGGGCGCCGCCGGTCATGCGGTTCATCGGCTCGTAGTCGTCGTTGCCGAACCAGAGGCCGCAGACGAAGTTGCCGGTGTAGCCCATGAACCAGGCGTCGCGCGACATGTTGGTGGTGCCGGTCTTGCCGGCGGCGGCGATGCCGTCGAGGCGCGCGCGGCGGCCGGTGCCGTTCTCGACCACCGAGTTCATCATCTTGATCATGTCGAGCGCCACGTGCTCGGGCAGCACGCGCTTGGGCTTCGGCCCGTCGCGGTCGTAGCGCCAGACCACCTTGCCGTCGCCGGTGCGCACTTCGAGGATGGCGTGGGGCGCGATCTTCATGCCGAGATTGGGGAAGGTGGCGTAGGCGCCGACGTGCTCGAGCAGGTTGACGGCGTCGGCGCCGATCGGCAGCGACGGCGTATCGGGCAGCGGCGTGGTGATGCCCATGTCGCGCGCTGTCTTGATGATGCGGGAGCGGCCGAGCTTGGCGTTGCCGTCGCCGACGATGATCGACAGCTTGACGGCGATGGTGTTGATCGAATGCGTGAGCGCAGTGATCAGCGGCATCGCGCCGCGGAAGCCGCCGCCGTAATTGTGCGGGCACCAGTTGCCGAGACACACCGGCGAGTCGACGACGATCGACGTCGGCTTCAGCCCGTGCTCGAGCGCGGTGGCATAGACGTAGGGCTTGAACGACGAGCCCGGCTGGCGCATCGCGTCGGTGGCGCGGTTGAACTGGCTGGCGCCGTAATCGCGGCCGCCGACCATCGCGCGCACCGAGCCGTCGGTGTCCATCAGCACCGCATCGGCCTGATGCGCGTTGTATTGATCGCCAAACTGCCGCAGCGCATTTTCCACGGCTGCATCCGCCGCGCGCTGCAGATTCATGTCCAGCGCGGTGCGCACGACGAACACGCGCTCGGTCATCGATTTGGGGAACGTCTCGACCAGCTTCTTCATGTCGTCGAAGGCGTAGTCGAGATAGTAGTTCGGCGCGTGATCGTCGCGTCGATCGACGGGGGTGGCGGGGTGGCGGCGGGCGCCGAACACCTGTCCCTCGGTCATGAATCCGGTATCGACCAGATTATCCAGCACGACGTTGGCGCGGGCGCGCGCCGCCGGCAGGTTGACGTTGGGCGAGAACTTGGTCGGCGCCTTGAACAGGCCGGCGAGCATCGCCGCCTCGGC
>Ga0134128_10004600_pt1 | contig 16858 bp, 15 predicted proteins | sample KB31754_FD_96462 | JGI IMG/M metagenome (GOLD analysis project Ga0134128, IMG submission 96462) | Terrestrial soil microbial communities with excess Nitrogen fertilizer from Kellogg Biological Station, Michigan, USA - KB3-175-4 | ecosystem: Environmental > Terrestrial > Soil > Unclassified ...
CGAGGGTCAGGACCTCGCCGACCTCTACAAGCTGTTCAAGCTGCCGCTGCAGCCGTCGCCACCCTACACGCTGCGCGGCCATCTCGATTACGATACGAATGGCAAGCGCATCCGCTTCACCAACTTCGCCGGCCGCGTCGGCGAAAGCGATCTCGAAGGCGATTTTGACGTCCACCGCGTCGGTCAGCGGCCCTTGGTCACCGCCGACGTCAGGTCGCGCAATGTCCGCATGGCCGATCTTGGTGGTTTCATCGGCGCACCGGCGGGGCGCCAGGAAGCGCCGACCGAAGGCCCGAAGCAGCGCGCGCAGCATGCCGAGCAGAACGCGAAACCGACGCTGGTGCCCGATACGCCGATCGATCTGAGCAAGGTGCGCTCGACGGATTACAAGGTTCATTATCGCGGCGAGCACATCGTCACCGATTGGGCGCCGCTCGACCATATCGACGCGAACCTCACGATCCAGAACGGCGACATCAAGCTCGATCCGCTCGATTTCGCGGTCGGCAGCGGCACGATCCATTCACTGATCGATCTCAATGGCCAGAGCAATCCGATACACGCCAAGGCCGATATCGATTTCCGCCATATCGACTTCCAGCGCCTCACCCAGTCGACCAGCTCGATGATCAAAGGTCTTGGCGTCATTGGCGGGCATTGGGTGATCGATGGCACCGGGAATTCGATGGCGCAGATACTGGCGCACAGTAACGGCGATCTGAAGCTGTTCATGGGCAGTGGCGATCTCAGCGCCCTTCTGGTCAATGGCGCCGGGCTCGACATCGGTGGCGCGATCTCATCGCTGCTGGGACTGCCGTCGACAGCGAAGATCAACTGCATGGTGAGCGATTTCGCCCTCAACAACGGCGTGCTCAATACACGGGCGCTGGTGCTCGACACCGACCAAGGCAATGTCTACGGCAAGGGCAATATCGATTTGCGCGACGAAGGCATCGCTTATCAGATCACCGAGGAAGGCAAGCATGTGAGCATCGGCGCGCTGCATGCGCCCATCGAGATCACCGGTACCTTGAAGAATCCGCATGTGAAGCCGGACCCGGGCGCACTCGGAACACGGCTCGGCGTCGCGGCGGCGCTGACGGCGGTGTTCCCGCCGGCGGGGTTGCTGGCGACGATCCAACTCGGTCTCGGCAAGGACCATAATTGCCGCGCGCTGATCGCCGCGGCGCAGCAGCAGCAGCCGATCACGCCGCAGCAGGCGGGACCGACGACCGGCACGCCGAATGCGCCGCCGGCTCTGCCGAGCGCGGCCGCCGAGCAAAATCCCGGACCGGCGACGAATAATTCGGTGCCGCAGCAGGCGCAGACGCCGGTGCCGACGCCGGCGCCGAAGCCCGCGCAACAGCCCCACGCGGCGCCGTCCCGCTAGAACTCGGCACGGCCCCGGTGTCTGCTATTCTCCTCGGTAACGAGGAGAATGCGCGATGCCGGACGATCCAAAGAAAAAGCAAGCTTTGCGCAGCGCTGCCTGGTTCGGCGGCCAGGATCGCGATGGCTTCAATCACCGCGCCTGGATGCGCAATCAGGGCCTGCCGAGCCATGTCTTCGATGGCCGGCCGGTGATCGGCATTTGCAATACTTGGTCCGAGCTGACGCCGTGCAATGCGCATTTCCGCGACATCGCCGAGCATGTGAAGCGCGGCGTCTGGGAGATGGGCGGCTTTCCGGTCGAATTTCCGGTGATGAGTCTCGGCGAGACGCTGATGCGGCCGACGACGATGCTCTATCGAAACCTCGCCAGCATCGATGTCGAGGAGACGATCCGGGCCAATCCGCTAGACGGGCTCGTGCTGCTGGTCGGCTGCGACAAGACCACACCGGCGCTGATGATGGGCGCGGCGAGCGTCGATCTGCCGGCGATCGTCGTCTCGGGCGGGCCGATGCTCAACGGCTGGTTCCAAGGCAAGCGCATCGGCTCGGGCACCGCGGTTTGGTCGATGAGCGAGGATGTGCGCGCCGGCAAGATGGAACTCGCGGCCTTCATGGAAGCCGAGAGCTGCCTTTCGCGCTCGGCCGGGCATTGCATGACCATGGGCACGGCCTCGACCATGGCGAGTATGGTCGAGGCGCTCGGCATGGGACTGCCGGCGAATGCCGCGATCCCGGCGGTCGATGCGCGGCGCTACGTGCTGGCGCATATGGCGGGGCGCCGCGCCGTCGAGATGGTGCGCGAGGATTTGCGCATGTCCAAAATTCTCACCCGTGCCGCATTCGAAAACGCGATCCGCGTCAATGCCGCGATCGGCGGCTCGACCAACGCCGTGCCGCATCTCCTCGCGATTGCCGGGCGCATCGGCGTGGCGCTGACGCTCGACGATTTCGACAAGCTCGGCCACGACTTGCCGCTGCTCACCGATCTCATGCCGCATGGCAAATATCTGATGGAAGATTTCTATTATGCCGGCGGACTCGCCGCGGTGATGAAGTCGCTGGGCGGTCTCCTCCATCAGGATGCGCTGACGGTCAACGGCAAGACGCTGGGCGAGAATATCGCCGATGCGCAGAACTGGAACGAGGAGGTGATCCGCTCGCAGGCGGCGCCGCTGAAAGAGCGCGCCGGCATTGCCGTGCTGCGCGGCAATCTCTGCCCCGACGGTGCGGTGATCAAGCCCTCGGCGGCACACCTGCCGAAGCTCTTGAAGCATCGCGGCCGCGCGGTGGTGTTCTCGAGCATCGAGGATTTCAAATCGCGGATCGACGATCCGGCGCTCGATATCGACGAGAATTGCGTGATGGTGCTGCAGGGCGCCGGGCCAAAGGGCTATCCCGGCTTCCCGGAGCTCGGCAATCTGCCGCTGCCCAAAAAGGTGCTGAAGAATGGCATCACAGATATGGTGCGCATCTCGGACGCGCGCATGAGCGGCACGGCTTACGGCGCCGTGGTGCTGCATGTGTCGCCGGAGTCGGCCGTCGGCGGGCCGCTGGCGCTGGTGAAAGACGGCGACATGATCGAGCTCGATGTCGAGAAGCGCCGCCTGCATTTGGATGTGAGCGATGCCGAGTTGGCGAAGCGTCGTGCCGCGTGGACACCGCCGAACTCGCATGCCGAGCGCGGCTGGGTGAAGCTCTATCAGGAGCATGTCCAGCAGGCGCATCTCGGCTGCGATCTCGATTTCCTCATCGGCAAGAGCGGCTCCGCCGTGCCGCGGCCTTCGCATTGACGATGCAGCGGGCGTTGCTGCCGGCACTGTTTTTCTTGCCGTGTTGCGCGGTCGCGCAAACGCCGGGCTTGCGCTTCCACAGCCCGGCCATCGTCGCGGCCGACGGTGGCAACAAGCTCGAAGAAGCCTATGGTTGCCGCGGTAAGGACGTCGCGCCGCCAATCGTGTTCGACGCGATTCCGCAAGGGACGGCAAGCGTCGATCTCACCATGCTCGACAATGGCGGGATCGGGTCTTTCGCCGCCGAAGGCAAGGGCTTCCTTCATTGGCACGTTCTTGGCCTGCCCGGCACGATTTCCGCTTATCCGAGCAACGGCGCACTACCGGCTGGCGTGAAGCAGACCGTGAATGGCTTCGGCAAGAACGGCTATGGCGGACCATGCCCGCCGCACCCGCCGCATCGGTACACGCTCTCGGCCGTCGCCGCACCGAGCGGAGCGCGCTATGAGATCTACTTCATCTACTGATTGTCACGTAGGTCGCCGCAGCTATCGCATTGATCCGCAGGACAATCGTCCATTAAATTCTTCGTCCCCGCGAAAGCGTCGCGAAAGCGGGGACCCAGGAAGACCGCTGGATGCCCGCTTCCGCGGGCATGACGAAAGGAGACGCGGGGAGCATGAAAATAAATTCGTGGACCGTCACGCTCGCTGCGTTGATCATTGCGAGCACGTTCAGCGCCTCCGCCGATCCGGTGAAGCTGCGCGTCGGCTGGGTGTCGGGCAGCTCCGACGTGCCGTTGGTGACGATCGGACCGAAGGAGGTGCTGCGTCACGACGGCAAGTCCTACGTCGTTGAGATGACGCATTTTCAAGGCTCGCCGCCGCAAATCACAGCGATGGCGGCGAATGAGATCGATTTCGTCGGCTTCGGCTTCTCGGCCTTGCCGACAGCTGTGTTCAACGCGCATATGACCGATCTGCGCATCATCGCCGACATGTTCCAGGACGGTGCGCCGGGCGGCTATTCGAACGAATTCTTCGTGCTGAAGGACGCGCCGATCCACAGCGTCGCCGATATGAAGGGCCATGTCGCCGTGACGAACAGCGCCGGCAGCGCTGTCGACATGGTGCTGCGCGCGATCCTCAGGAAGAACGGGCTCGAGCCCAATCGCGACGTCACCATCCTCGAGGCGGGTTTCGTCAACATGCCGCCGATGCTGAAAGAGCATAAGGTCGATCTCATTCCCGGCACGCGCCTGACCAACGGCGATCCCGCCTTCCGCGCGGTCGCGCGGACGCTCTTCACGCAAAAGGACGCGGTCGGCCGCGCGCAGATGGCCGAGCTCGTCGCGCGCCAAGGCTTCATCGAGAAGAACCGCGCCGCGGTGGTCGATTACCTCGAGGATTCGCTGCGCGAGCTCGCCTGGTTCAGCGATCCCGCGCATCATGCCGCGGCGGTGAAGATCTTTGCCGATTTCACCAAGATCCCGGCGGCGCAGTTCGATCCCTGGCTCTTCGTCAAAGGGGAAGATTACTACAAGGACGCGAAAGGAACGCCCGATCTCGATGCTCTACAGGCGAATGTCGACACGATGCGCGCGCTCGGCTTCACCAAGGAGACGCTCGAGGTCAAGAACTACGCCGATCTCAGCCTTGTGAAAGAGGCGGCGGCGCGGCTCGAATAAGCTCGTAAGGTAACCCTAGAACAGGGAGGAATAGAGTGGTGGTAAGAATTTTCGGCGTCGCGTTTCTCGCCGCGAGCCTGCTCATTCCGGCCGCGCGCGCGGAGGACGAGACCGTTCATATCCAGCTCGTCAAAAGCACCGGCCAGTCGCCGTTCTATATCGCGATCGGCAAGGGTTATTTCGCCAAGGAAGGCCTGACGATCGATTCCGGCAACGTGCGCAGCGCGCTCGATACGATCGCGCCGATGGCGACCGGCCGGCTCGACGGCAGCATGGGCGCGGCGACTGCCGGCTTCTTCAACGCCGCGCATCAAGGCTTCGACATGCGCATCGCCGCCGTGATGGGCTTGCAAGGCCCGCTGATGGCGACCCAGCCCTTGGCACGCAAGGACCTCTGGGACAACGGCACGATCAAGAGCGCCAAGGATCTGAAAGGCCGCAAGATCGCGATCAACGCGCCGGGCGACATCACCGAATACTTCCTGACGAAGATGCTCGCAAAATACGGGATGACGACGAAGGATGTCGAGCTGACGCAGATGGAGTTCGCGCTGCAGCTCGTTGCCTTCCGGAACACCGCGATCGATGCCGGCTTCCTGCCCGAGCCGCTCGCGACGACGGCGAAGAGCCAGGGTCAGGCGGCGCTGATCCAGCCCGAATCCTCGATCGGCGAAGGCACGCCGACCACCTTCCTTTTCCTCGCCACGAAATTCACGCAAGAGCGGCCGAAAGTGGCGGAGGCTTTCCTGCGCGCCCTAGTTCGCGGCGCGCGCGACGCGCAAGGCGCCTACAACAGGGATCCGACCATCGCCGGAATGATCGCGAAGCAGACCGATCTCAAGATCGAGGATGTCGAGAACAGCGCGCCCTATCTTTTCGATCGCAATCTCGACATCAGCAAATACGAGGCGAAGCTGCGCGACGAGGAGGCGACCCTGCACAAGAACGGCCGGCTCAACTACAGCGAGGCGCTGTCCTTCGACAAGGTGATCGACGCGAGCCTCGTCCACAGAGCCGCGGCCGAGGTGAAATAGCGCCGCGGCCCTCCAACGCTGCGCTAGTAATTGATCGGCCCGATCGTGCCGCCGCCCGCACCGATGGTCTCGCCGTTGATCGCGACGCTTTTGGGCGAGGCGAGGAAGGCGACGAGGTAGGCGATCTCCTTCGCCTCGATGAGCCGGCCGATGCTGACCGATTGGGTCATGCGCTTCTCGAAATCGGCGGTCATCGGCTGGCCGGCCTTGGTCGTGCCGGGATGGATCGCGACGACGTTGATGCCTTTAGGGCCGAGCTCGTCGGCGAGATTCTTGGTCAGCGAGGAGACCGCGGCGTTGCGGACTGAGGCGATGTAATTGCCGCTGCGCCGGGCCGCGCCGCCGCCGATATTGATGATGCGGCCCCAGCCGCTCTTCGCCATATGCGGCGCGACCGCCTTCGCGGCGCGCATATAGCCCGCGACTTTCACATTCACATCGAAGAGCAGATTCTCGGCATTGACCTGCTCGATCTTCGCCGACGGCACGGTGCCGCCGGGCGCCGCCGCGTCATTGACGAGGATGTCGATGCCGCCGAGCGCCTGCACAGCTTTCGCGACCAGGCTCGCGACCGCCGCATCATCGCCCATATCGGCCACGATGGGCACGACCTTGCGCCCGGTCGCGGCGGCGAGCTCGCGCGCCGTCGCTTCGAGCGGCGCCAAGGTGCGCGCCGCGATCGCGACATCAACGCCTTCGGCGGCGAACTGCAACGCGATCGCCTTGCCGATGCCGCGGCTGCCGCCGGTGACAAGCGCGCGCTTGCCCGTAAGTTCCAAATCCATCGCGTGCTCCTCAATTCGCTGGCAGCTTGCCGAAACGGGTGCCGTAATCGATCGGCAGCACCTCGCCGGTGATGAGGTCGGGGCCGTCGATGAACCAGCACACCATCTCGGCGATGTCTTCGGCATAGGCGGTTTTGCCGACCGGCGTGATCTTCGCCTGCTCGATGACGCGCTCGTTGTAGCGCTTCTCGCCGAGGAGGTTCTTCATCCAGCGCGTCGCGACGAAGCCCGGCGCCACGGCGTTGACGCGGATCACCGGCGCGAGCTGGCGGGCCAGCGCAATCGTCATCGAGTTTATGCCGCCTTTCGACGCGCCGTACGCGATCGACGAGCCTTCACCGTCGAGCGAGCCAAGCGCCGAGACATTGACGATCGCGCCATTGCCTTGCTTTTTCATCTGCGGCACGACGGCGCGGATCATCTGATAGGTGCCGACGACATTGACGGCGTAGATCTCGAGAAAGTCCGGTGCGTTGAGGGCCTCGAGATCGCCGGGCTTGGCGGGCTTGGTCTTGCCGGCGCAATTGACCAGCGCATCGATCCGCCCCCAGCGCGCGATCGCCGCCGCCGCCATACCGCGGCATTGCGCGTCATCGGCGATGTCGGCCTGATGGACCAGCACGTCGACGCCCGCCGCGCGGCACGCTGCGGCGGTCGCCTCGGCCTCGTCGCGGCTGCGGCTGTAATTGACGACGATGCGGCAGCCTTTCTTCGCGAGCAGCTTCGCGGTCTCGGCGCCGATGCCGGTCGCCGAGCCGGTGACGATCGCGACACCGCCTTTGATATCCAAGCGAGCCTCCTCTCAGCGCGCCGCCGCGTCCGCCGTGCGGTCGGCGTCGAGCTTGTCTTTCAGCGTATCGAGCCGTGTGAAGAAGTCATCCGCGGTTTGGACGCGCGCCAGCCGGAATGCCGGCGGCAGGAGCGGGTGCACGGGCTCGATCGCAAAGACATTCCGCTGATCGAGGACCGGAGAGAGTTGGACGGCGATGCCGCTGGCGGCGAAGACAATGAGAATAGCCGCTTTCACCACCGGCCGCGCCGGCGAAATCGCCTGAAGATGGACGAAGCAGACGGCCCCGAGTAGAAGCCAGAGCCCGACGAAGGCGTAGGTCGCGATCGCGCCGGTCGCCAGCGAGAAGGCGAGGCCGTTCGATAGCGCGACGTAGATGAGGTAGGCGACCGCAGCAACGAGAGCGATCGAGAGATGGCGCGCGAAACGCGCGGCGCCCGAGAAAATCCGCGAGAACACGGCCCACAGCGCGACCCAGAACAACGTGCCGCCGGCGAGCAGCGCGGTGGAGGTAAGATAGCGCGAGGCACGGGGCTCGATAAAATCGCCGAGCCACACGCTCACACCATGCAGCGTAGCAACGGCTGCGATCAGCCCGGCGAGCACGAACCAAGGGCGATAGACGGCGAAGCCTTGTACAATCGCCACCGGCGCTACCGGGTACGAAGCATCGCGGATACGCAGCAGCGTGTGTCCGATCCGCAGCACGGTGTCGCCGTCGACGAGGCTGCGGTTGCGCGCTTCGCGCCCGATCGCAAAAGCGCCGGCATCGCCCGCCGCCTCGACCAGGAACCCGCCCTCCTCGGCGCGCGTCACGTACAAATGCTCCGGCGCGACGGCGGGATCATCGAGAACGATGTCGTTGCGATAGGAGCGGCCGATGCGCAACTCGGAGCCAGGGCAGGGGAAGCGGGCGCTCACCTGGCCATGCCGCGTCACGATCTCGACCCATATCACTTCTGCCATCGCAGCGCCTCGAAGAATTGCCGGATCGTGGCGATTGCGGTCTCGTAGCTCACCGCCTGCAAGGAGAAGCGGGAGATGAGGGCCTCGGCCTTGCGATCCTCGGTCACGCTGGTGACCGCGACGTCGTAGAGGGCGTCGAAAGACTTGTAGGCGCGCGCGCACCAGAGGGCGTGGACCGGCGGGCCCTGGTCGGGTTCCGTTGCGACGGTGAAGCCCTGATCGCAGCGTTGCGCCGTGTACCATTTCTCGCGCGCAAAGCCGTTCCAGGCGAGCCGATCCTGCTGCTGGAGCAATGCCGCGAATTGGAACGCGTTGAGATCGGTGCTGCGCGCATAGGAATGCGCGATCGTCAGCCGTCCGACCGAGAGATCGTCGGCAACGAAGAGATCGCTGTCGCTGCTGCAATTCGTCGTCTCGACGGCCGCGCGCGGTTTCGGCACTTGCTCGGCATTGGTCTGCGACCAGCAGGTGAACCAGTCGAGCTTGCTCTCGGCGGCGACATAAGGACCGAAATGCGCCCCGCGATAGCCGCCGGCGGCGAGCGCGGCGTAGAGCGTCGCCTGACGCGCGGCGATCTGCCGACCGAGCTCGGCGCGCAGCGCGCTTGGCGCCGGCGGCTCATGCTGCTGCGCCTCGGCGAGAAGGGCGACGGCATAGCCGGCGGGGACCAGGAAACTGACCAGCGAGCCGCCGAGCCGCGTCGCAACGTTGACGCCGATCACGGCGCCATCGGGCGCCACGGCCGGGCCGCCGCTCATCCCAGGATTGAGCGCGCCCGAGAAATGAATGCGCGGCGTGTAGCTGCGCTCGACCAAGCCGTTATAGGTGCCCTCGACGATCGCGAATCCGATATCGAGCGGATTGCCCATGGCATAGAGCCGCTCGCCTTTGGTCAGCTCTTCGAGCTTGCGCGCGTCGAAGTTGAAATGGTCTTTGGGCGGGTTGTCGAGGCGAACGACCGCGAGATCGTCGGCGACATCGAAGCCGAGAAGCTGCAAATCGCCGCGCTCGCCCGCCGCGGTGAAATAGTGCAGCCGGTAAAGATTGGGCTCGAGCACATATTGCGAGACGACATGATAATTGGTGATCGCGATCCCGTTATCGGTGACGAGGAAAGCCGAACCGAGGCTGGTCTGGTGACCGCTCGCCGCAAGCTCGGTGCGGATCTGGAGGAGCTTGCCGCGCGCTTCCTCGAAGATGTGCTCCGCCGTCGAGGAGACGGGAAGAGGGGCGGCGCGCGGCGTTTCTCGGACCGGCGGATTGCCCTGCGCCGCGGCCGGCTCGCCTCGGCAAAGCAGCGCCACCGCAAGCAGCAAGACCAATACGAAACGCGGGGCGAACACCATGTTGCCGACGATCATGCCGGAAACGCCGCCAGACGCAAGCCTGCGCTTGCCAGCCGGGAGATGCGCGCCTAGAAGCGCAGCAAAGCATTGGGAGGGAATGGTGGCCGATCTTCAGCTCAGCATCGCGATGCATCCGAATGTCCGCTCGCGACCGGTACTCGACGGGAAAATCAAGCCGGACGGCATTGATCTTCTCGTCACCAACGCCCATCCGTCGGAGATTTTCTGGCGCCAGCTCCATTTCGGCGAATTCGACATTTCCGAAATGTCGATGTCGTCGCTGCTGATCCTGCTCGCGTCGGGCAATCGCGATTGGGTGGCGCTGCCGGTCTTCACGACGCGGCGCTTCTTCCATACCGGCATGTGGGCGCGGAACGACAGCGGCGTTCGCGCGCCGAGCGAAATGCGCGGCAAACGCGTCGGCGTGCCGGAATATCAGCAGACCGCGGCGCTCTGGTCGCGCGGCGCGCTGAAGCATGAGTTCGGCGTCGATGCGACCGAGATCGAATGGTGGATGGAGCGCACGGAGGAGGTGAGCCATGGCGGCGCCACCGGGTTCAAGCCGCCCCCCGGCGTGAAGCTCCACCGCATTCCGGCGGATGAAAGCATGGCTTCGATGCTACTGTCTGGAAAGCTCGACGCCGCGCTGCATTACATCGCCGCGAACAATCTCGTTGATCGCAGCAAGGTCAATCTCGACGAGCGCGCCGACGGGCATTATCTCTTTGCCGATCGCGCTGCCGAAGGGCGCCGCTATTTCGCGAAGACCGGCCTCTACCCGATCAATCACGGCATGGTGGTGCGGCGCTCGATCGTCGAGAAGCATCCCTGGGTGGTGCTCAACATCTATCGCGTGTTCCTCGAAGCGAAGAACCGCTGGCTCGCCGGCGTCTTCGATGCGGCCGAGGCGCATCTCGACACCGGCATTCTCGCGCCCGAAGCCGGCGCCGCCTTGAAGCGCGATCCTTATCCTTACGGTGTCGTCGCCAACCGCAACGTGCTCGAGACCATCGCGCGCTATTCGCATGAGCAGGGGCTGACGCCGCGGGTACTGTCGCTCGAAGAGATTTTCCCGCCGGCGACCTTATCGCTCTAAAGATCACGCTGGCGTGAGAGCTTTCCGGCGGACTTGTCCCGGCCCGGATTCCGCGGCAGGCTCCCCGCGTTATCCGTCCATCCGGGGAGGGCAGCATGAAAGTTCCATTGAGGCACACCGCGCTTATCGCCGCGGTCGTTTCCGTTGCGTCGTTTGCCGCGATCTCGGGCGCGCGCGCCGATACCGATCAGGCGAAAGAGGTGTCGACGGCCGCGACCCATGCCGGTCTCGCCGCCAAGGCGACCGACATGAAGATGACGCAGACGCATCTTCAGCATGTCGTGAATTGCCTCGTCGGGCCGAAGGGCAAAGGCTTCGACGCCGCGCCCGGCAATCCATGCAAGGATCAGGGCAACGGCGCGATTGCCGACACCAAGGACAAGAAGCAGAAAGCGACGCTCAACCAGGCGCTCGCCAAAGCCCGGTCCGGGCTGAAGGCCAAGGATATGGCGGCGGCGCAGAAGGACGCGACGCAAATCCAGACGATGCTGACGCCGAAAGCCTGATCGCGGGCGCGATCGGTTTTCCGCTGTTCGGAATTCATGCGCAAGAAGCGGATCGCTTCTTGCGCATGCAGTTTGCCGACATAGATATCGGAGCCGCCCTTCGGACAGCGGCTACCGGCGTGTGGTCTCGTTCCGCCTAAGGTCCCGGCGGTTGGTCCGGCTCCGGCATTTGCTGGATGAGGCGGGTCCTGACCTCTGCATTCTCCTCCGCGGCTTGCAGGATCGAATTGTATTCCGGGATCGAGAGCCCCTGATCGGCGATGGCCTTTTTCATTTCATCGCCGGCCTGGTTCTGAATGTGCGGCTTGTCGCTGTCGGGCGCCTCGGCAAGCTGTTGTTGATAGTTCTGGCGGATGCCTTCGACTTCGGGGATGGCGGTGGCGGCCGCTTTGAGCTGCTGATCGGAGATGTCGGCGGTTGAGGCGGCCTGCGGCCCATTGGCCGGCGGCTGCGTCTGTCCTACCGCTTGCGAGAAGGCAAGCGATGAGCCGAGCACGGCGAGCGTTGCAATCGCTGCTGCCGATGGCCACGACCTCTTCGCATGCCGACGATGATGCGCATTGACGGACATTGGTTCTCCTCTGGGGATTGGCAGGCTCTGCGAGCGAAGCTTGCGGATTTGGCCGCGCGTTCGCTCGCAGTTCTCGATCGCGACGAATTACTCGGGGGCGTCTTCTTCCGCCTCCTCGCTCCCGAGCACGACGACGATGTCGGTTGCCTGCGGACGATGCGGCGTCAGCGCCGTGCGGCTCGCGTCCTTCCAGGCCGCCAGCTTGATGACCTTCCCGGTCGGCACGGATGAACGGGGCTCGTCGGGCTCGACGATGTGAATGCCGTCGCTGTCGAGAAAGAAGGTGTGCTCGCCAAACAACTCGCTGAGCTTCGGCTGGAGCGGACTGTCTTCGCGAATCATCAAAGCATCGTGCAGAGCTGTATGCTCTTCAAATTGGTCCAACGTGCGCTTAATGCGAGCGGTCGACAATTTCATGGGCAATCCTTTTTCTCGGAGCTGAGGGAGGAGTGTTTCGGGGCCGCGTACGTCGCTGCGGGCGGCTGTCGTCGCATGCTCGATGCGTTAGAGGCCTTGCTGGCATCAAGCAGCCGCTTGGCTGGCATCATCGCCAAGTTGCCGCGAGAGACTCAGGGCGTTGTTTGGGTCGCGAAGTTTCTTCGCTGTCGGAAGGAGAGGTTCTTGCTTTTGCTTGCCGGAGAAGGGCTGCAGATCATTGCATGCGCAGCAGGTGTGCACAGCACGGCCTCTATCAGCATACTCGTCAATGTGACGAATCTTTGGCGCTCACAAAGATTTTCACTCAAGCTCGTGTTGCGACGGCGCGCGTCGAGCGGCTGTGAGCGCTGCGGCAGCAAAAAGCGGGCGCAATCGCGGGCGCCCGCTTTGCTCTGTCTCTGGCCTGACTAGAGCGCGCGCGTCGGCATCATGATCGTCCGCCACATATGCGAGGCGGGCGTGTTGTCCCAGCCGAGGCCATCTTCCGGCTGCTTGAAGTTTCGGCCGATGATGTCCTCGAATTCCTCGAGCTGCGGATTAACGCCGGGCTCGAAAGCATAAAGGTCGTTGACGCAGATCTGCCGCGCCGTGCCGTACCATTTATGCTTCCGCGCGTATTCATAGTCGCGCTTGATGTAGGGCTCAGGATCGAAATCGGCGCCGAACAGGCGGACATACATGTCGGGATATTCGTAGCCGAAATCCTTGTCCGGGAAGAAGCGCAGCGCCTGGTGATAGCGAATGCCCCAGCTCACTTCCTCGTCGACATAGGGCTCGATGAGCTGCGCGCCCCAATAGCCGTGATCGGAGCGGATGAAGCCGACGACGCCGATATCGTGCAAGAGGCAGGCGAGAATGACCTTTTCGCTATAGCCGCCCTTCCGCGCGAGATTGGCGCTCTGCAGCAGGTGATTGGTCGCGCTGCCGAAGCGCAGGCGGAAGAAATCCATCAACGTCGGTTTGTCGGGCATCGGTTTGAGGCGCGGATCGGGACCTTGCACGACGTGCTTGCCGGGCGGCAGCGGATCCTGGATCGGCCCGGTCGGATCCTTATCGCCCGAGGTGAACAGCACCGAGCGCAGCGGAACGCGCTCCAGGCCTTGCATCATCTTGTGCTCGAGCGCGTCGGCGCGCGCGTTGGAATCCGCTTTGAATTTAGCGTTGGTGACCGCTTCCCAATCCTGAACATTCGCCTGCTTGGCCATCTTTGACCTCCTCCACTAATCGCTCGTTCACGCGATGTTGAGCGCGGCTCGCGCGTGCGTCAACCAGCATGAAATACAACTGTTACGGATGCTTCCGCGCCAATCGCGGCGGAATTGAGTCAAGATTGGTGGTGGTTTGCGTCAGCTGGGCCGTGGAACTCCACAATCTGCCCATAACTTTGACACGACCCGCCCCCACGATTCGCCATCGGAACGACGCGCATAAGCGCGTTTGGTTGAAGCATCTTGGGAGGTCTTTTGGCTATGCGTGCATTAACAACCACAGCTGTCGTACTTCCCGCCCCGACCCGTCTCGCGACTACCCGGGCGAGGCTTCCCGCGCAGCGCCGCCCGATCAACTGGAACCGGTTCTTCCCCCGCCGGCGCCCGGCAACGCTGTTCCAGCGCTGCCTCGCCGTCCATATGGCGTCAGCGGGAACGCTCAGCGCGTTGCGCTGACCCCGTCCGGCCAGGGCTGGTCGGCTCTATCCCGCTAGCAGGCAAACCTTCTGCGACTCGTTAACCCTTTTTTAACGATTGCGGCGCAAAAGAGGCGAGTCGGCACCTCTGGTGCTCGCTTTTACAGGGGGTTAGAGCCGTGTCTGAAGGTATCACCTCGGGGTACGTCCCCGGTAGCGTGGTTTGGGTGCCGTGGTCGATCGCGCGGCCGGAGAAGCGACGCCAGCGCGCGACTCGCGAATCCTGGCTGCATCGTCTTTTCCCGCGCCGCAAGCGCAGCCGGCCAAGCCTTTACCAGCGCTGCCTCGCGATTCACATCATGAGCAGCAACGAAATCGACGACTCGGTGAGCCGATCATGACCGCCGAGATGCTGTGGGCTGCGCCGGGGCTGGCGAGTGCCGCCGATCACGATGATGCGCTGGCACCGATTTTCGCGCTCGATCACGCGCGCGAGATCTATCTGATCGAGCATGGGCCGATCGAGACCGGAGTCGAAACCGCGCTTCGCCTTCGCTAGTCGCGTCGTGGCGTTGCGTGCTGTCGCGCGCTGGTGAACGCTGCAGTTACCGCGCCGCGCCGCGGCCGCCCGTCTTCATCGACGAGCCCGCGCTGCTGCAGCGCTTTCAGCATGGTGGTGAAGTGCTGTGCGGCGCCCGGCCTGTCGGCGCCTTCGAGCCAGTTCTGATCAATGAACGAAGCGAAACCGGGCTGGCCGAGTTCAGTCTCCCATAGGACGCCGAGCAACGAGGCCATTGCTTCCTCCTTCTCGCGCTCGAGGCCGAACACGGTTGCGGCGCGCTCGGCGCCGTCGCGATCGCCGGTTTCCGGCCCGGCGCCGAGGCCGAAATCGATCGCGTGCTGCCGCTCCGGCGGGGCGAGCTGGTAATGCGCCACTTCGTGTAGGAGGACATAGGCTTCGGTGTCGCGCCGCAGCGCGGTGCCGGTCCAAGCGTAGTCGAGTGCCGGACTTCCAGGCACCAGTTTCATCCCGAAATCGCGGGCAAGCTCGCAGGCGATGGCATGGTGATGCTCGGCCTCGGCACCCTCGGCCCGCGCCGCCTTGGCTGGATCGGCGATTCGCCGGAAGACGGCACGCGCCGAGGGCTCGAGCAAAGCGGCAAAACGCTCGATCACCTCTGGCAGGTCTTCCGCCGAGATATCGGTCAGGATCATGCGGCAGCGTAGCATAGGCGAGTGCCGAGTCTTGAGGCCCGAGCCGCGTTGCGGAGCTGCGATGCGCTCCGACGCGAAGGGAGTGGCCTAGACGCTTGAGTTTGCGGCAAAGTCGCGCTTAGTAAATCTGTCTTTGGCTGTGCAGAAAGGCGGTGCGGTGCGCGCGCTTGGGCATGCGAAAACCCGCTCCCGCCTATGGTCTTCTGGAGGTTGCGAAACCGGTACCGATGGGGCAGAGTGACTGGCCCTTACGTTTCGACGACGCGCCGCCGGATCTACGGAATTGGGTTCATCCCAAGCCTCGCGCCAGCGAGGCTCGCGCGGATAGCGGAGCACCGAAGAGCACGTACTGGACGGACATGGCGCCGGCCATGCGGGGGATGTGAGCGGGTTAGGGAGATCAGGCTTTGGAGCCTACGAATATCGCGGCCCCGGATTACTTCCACAAAGTTGTCGATTGTCAGTGGGCCTGTCCGGCACATACGCCGGTTCCGGAATATATCCGTCTGATCGCGGCCGGGCGTTACACCGACGCTTACATGATCAATTGGCAATCGAATGTGTTTCCGGGGATTCTCGGCCGCACCTGCGATCGGCCTTGTGAGCCGGCTTGCCGCCGCGGCCGGGTCGAGAAAGAGCCGGTGGCGATCTGCCGGCTGAAGCGCGTTGCCGCCGACAACAAGGACGACATTCGCGCGCGCCTGCCCGGCATTCCGACGCAGAAGAACGGTAAGCGCATCGCGCTTATTGGTGCGGGGCCAGCTTCGCTGGCTGTCGCCCGCGATCTGGCGCCGCTCGGCTATCATCTCGTGATGTTCGACGGCGACAAGAAAACCGGCGGCATGATGCGGACGCAGATCCCGCGCTTCCGTCTGCCGGAAGCGGTCACCGATGAGGAATGCGGCTACATCACCGATATGGGCGTCGAGCTTCACCTCGGCGAGGCGATCACCAGCCTCAAAGACCTGCTGAAGCAGGGGTTCGATGCGATTTTCGTGGGGTCCGGCGCACCGCGTGGCCGAGAGCTCGAGATCCCCGGCCGTCAGGAAGCCAAGGCGAACATCCATATCGGCATCGACTGGCTCTCGAGCGTGTCCTTCGGCCATACGACGGGCATCGGCAAGCGGGTGATCGTGCTCGGCGGCGGCAACACGGCAATGGATTGCTGCCGTACCTCGCGGCGCTTGGGCGGCACGGATGTGAAGGTCATCGTGCGCTCAGGCTTCGAGGAGATGAAAGCCTCCCCTTGGGAAAAAGAAGACGCGATGCATGAGGACATTCCGATCCTCAACATGCTCGTGCCCAAGGAATTCGTGCATAAGAACGGCAAGCTGACCGGCGTGCTCTTCGAGAAAGTGAAGGCCGTCTACAACGACAAGGGCCGGCGTTCGCTGGTGCCGACGGGCGAGCCGGATGTGCTTCACGAATGCGACGATGTGCTGGTCGCGGTCGGGCAGGAGAACGCGTTTCCCTGGGTCGAGCGCGATATCGGCATGGAATTCGACAAATGGGACATGCCCGTCGTCGATCCCGTCACCATGCAGTCGACCATTCCGAACGTGTTCTTCGGCGGCGATGCGGCGTTCGGTCCCAAGAACATCATCTGGGCGGTGGCGCATGCCCATGACGCGGCGGTCTCGATCGACAAATTCTGCCACGGCGAGGACGTGAAGAAACG
>Ga0134128_10004601_pt1 | contig 16857 bp, 16 predicted proteins | sample KB31754_FD_96462 | JGI IMG/M metagenome (GOLD analysis project Ga0134128, IMG submission 96462) | Terrestrial soil microbial communities with excess Nitrogen fertilizer from Kellogg Biological Station, Michigan, USA - KB3-175-4 | ecosystem: Environmental > Terrestrial > Soil > Unclassified ...
GGTTCTTCCTGGATTTGTTGCCATTGTCGGAAAAAGACGAACGCCTCCTGCTAGATAAGGAATTCTCTATTATCCTCTCTGAATCATTTAATGGTGTTCTCTCTGAGTTTTCAGTCAAACTCAATTATTTGCTATAAAAAAGCTCATGCACTTTTTGCCATTGCCCATCTGTTATTTGTGACAATATCGTTTTCTTGACCCAAAGACATGATGGTTTGCCGCTTTCAAGAAGTCGTACATAGTCATTTTTGACCTGAAGTGGAAGGCTATTTTGCCAAGTTGGAGCATTAGAGCAGCTTTCATAATAAAAATCTGGAGGCTTATTAAGCAGCATTGAGGTTCGGGCTACTGTATATTTTTTGAAATCGGGCATGATGGATGTGTACCAAGAATACTGATAGGTAGAATATCGTTTTGAAACCCAATAAATAATGTCATCTGTTCCATTGAGAAATATTGTATTCTTTGCTGTTGAAAGGTCGGCAATAACAGTTCCTGTTTGGAGAGGAATACCATAGTTGATAATATATTCATCGTGTTGATTGACATTGTCATGAATAAATGATGCTTTAGAAAATAAAACAGTCCCGAATAGACCTACATAGATAAGAAAACAAACGCTCCCTATCTTTTTGTTAGACTTCCATGTAGAAAAGAGCATAAGAAATGAGAAGAAAAGAAAGAGTCCATACCAGACTATCATATGAAACGCTGCATAAAACTCCAGACCGGCAGGCGTATAACGGATATTAGAAAGACCTAGTGTACAGAAAATAAGCAGTGCATCTTTCCACTGTTTTTTATACAGTTGAAAGCCAAAAAGGAAAAGAAACAAGCTGTCAATTCCCAAAAGAAGATACCTAAAAAATCCCCAGCTTCCCCCAAAAAATAGAGTGATTGGATAGAAGAATATAGTCAGTATTCCGGACCCAAGGAAGTGGTTTCCATTACTCTCTATGGGGATTATTGCTACAGCATTCGTCGTTATCACATTAAAGAGAAAATCAGAAAGGTTAAAAGAAAAAAGTGTACATATGGATAAGAATAGAAACAGGAAAACCGAAATACTTTTTATTTTCCATAACTGTTTATTCCATAACAAGAATCCATAAAGGAAAAGGGCAACTAAAGCATATGGTTCCCTGGTAAAGATGACAAACCATACGGCAACAGCAGAAAAGAAGAAATCAAAAAGTAATAGTTTTTTCTTTTGTATTTTCTCCCACATGACTCCTGCTAAAAAGATTATTGGATAGACAACTAAACCCTCTCCTAAAAATCTATCTCCAAAAACATAAAATTTTGTTATCTCGTAAAGTAGTGCAAATCCCAATACTGGGTATCCAAATCTGAGAAAAAGGAGAATATCCATACAAAGTCCAAAGAGCAAAACAAATTGTCTATGGCGGAGGACAAGTTCATACAGATTTTGAGGATGAGAAATAGACTGAATAGCTGCACTGATAAAGGCCATAAAGGGCGCGTGATTAAAAAAGATATCAGTGTACAATTTTTTCCCGTCAAGCAAAAAATATCCCCCCATAAAATTAAAACAGTCATCAAAACATCCAAACGCATTAACACGAGGAATATAAATCTTGTACAAAAAGAGGAAGAAGAGGAAAAGGAAAATTACCCCCAAAATTTTAAAAATAAAGCGATTTTGCATTTTCCATGGTATCATACGGTATCTTTCCAAGCCCAAACAGTACTCTTACTGCAATCTTGTCTCTTGTCTTTAGTATAGGTATTATGCAATCAACAAAACAAGCAGAAACTTTTTTTGAAAGCCTTATCGACTTATTTCAGGAAAATCATATCTCATTTCTTCTCGGAGGAACTCACGCTTACGGTTTTTATACTGGTATTGAAAGACCAACAAAGGATATTGATTTTTTTATGACCTCATCCGAATACCCAAAAGCACTTCAACTGTGTAGCGCTCAAGGATACAAGACCGAGCTTTTGGATAATGCGTGGATTGCCAAAATCCATAAAGATCGTGACACTGCCGATATCATTTTTGCCGAAAGAAATGGTCTTTCTCGAGTAACTCGCCTCTGGTTTGAAAAAGCACGCGAGGGAACAGTCTTCTCCCGGACTGTTTGGGTAGTTGCTCCTGAGGATATTATTAGGTCCAAATCATATATTCAATTTCGTGAGAGATATGACGGAGCCGATGTTGTCAATCTAATCCTCAGACAAGGAGATTCCTTTGACTGGGATTATTTATATCAAGGGATGCATGCTGACTGGCAACTTCTTCTGTTCACTCTGCTCCTTTTTTCATTTGTGTATCCAACAAAACAACATATTATTCCTGAATCTTTTTTAAAAAAATTGCTTAAAAAATCAGAAGAATTTTACGATAAAAAGTTACCTGATGCAAAAATTACCAGGGGTATGCTTCTCTCCAATCAGTATGCTGTTGCAATCGAGAAATGGGGATATAAAGAATATCATGGAGAGGACTTATGAATAAAAAAAAGCTACGAATAGCAGCGTTGGCAGATTTACATGTTGGAAAACAATTTTATGAAGGAATGGATTACCACACACTCTTTGCTGACATTGGGAAAAATGCTGATGTATTTCTTATGTGTGGAGATTTGACAGATCACGGGCTAGTAAGTGAAGCTCACACACTAATTGATCTATTGAAAGCTTGCCCTATTCCCAAGCTTGCCATATTGGGAAACCACGATTATGCAAGGGACCAGGAGGAGGAGATTAAAAAAATATTAAAAGAATCGGACGTCCACTATTTACAAGACGAAATTTATCAAGTAGAAGATGTTGGGTTTGCGGGTGTAAAAGGTTTTGGTGGGGGCTATGGGCAGCATACGTTGGGAGCGTTTGGAGAGCCACTTTTGAGAAGTTTTGTCCAAGAGGCAATCAGCGAAGTGGAACAGCTGGAAATATCTTTAGATACTATTGGGCAGATGAGCAAAAAAGTAGTGCTTTTGCATTACTCCCCCATCAGCCAAACCAATCATGGGGAACCTCTTGAAATTTACCCGTTTTTAGGGACATCACGTATTGAAGATGTTTTGGATAGACATAATGTGTCAGTTGCCTTTCATGGACATGCACATTTTGGAAGTCATCACGGAACAACAGTAAAAGGGATTGATGTGTACAATGTCAGTTATTTAGTGATGCTGAGGCAGAACCCGCATAAACCATACAAAGTGTATGAGTTGTAGCGGTTTATTCGCAGGTATACACAGTTATGCTATTGATATGGCCTGAAACTCCAGGATGCGTTCCTGCAACTTCAACCACCCTATCTCCCGAGTGAAGGACATCCATGTCTTGTAGCTTCTTAACAATTTTCCCATAGGAGTTACTATTATCTGTAATTTTATCAACCAAAAAGCACTTCACTCCCCAGAGAAGTGCAAGCCACTGATAGGTGTACTTGTTATCGGTAAGGACAAAAATAGGAACAGATGGTCTGTATGAAGAAAGTTCTTGTGCAGTCACTCCTGATTGTGTAAGGCATAAAATTGCTTTTGCCCCAAGTTTTAGTGATAAAAGAGATGCTGATTCTGCGATAGCATCGATTTGCGAATGGTCTCCGTGGGGATGAAATTCGTGTTCTTCCCTGCTTTCATGCAAAAATCTCTCTACTCTTTTAATAATCCGCTTCATCATGGCAACAGACTCAACTGGATAGTCACCTGATGCAGATTCTGCAGAAAGCATAACAGCATCAACTCCATCCAAAACAGCAGTTGCAACATCATTAACTTCAGCTCTGGTTGGTTCAGCATTATGAATCATGCTTTCAAGCATTTGTGTTGCCACAATAACAGGTTTGTGAGTACGCTTTGCATAGGTGATAATGCTTCTTTGCAGAATTGGCACTTCTTCTTGTCCTACCTCAACTGCCAAATCGCCTCTCGCCACCATTACAGCATCTGATGCATCAATAATTTTATGCAAATTTCTCACTGCTGGTCCACATTCTATCTTGGCAACAATCTTGGGCTGATGGACGTGCTGTTGCATCAATTTTTTGACATACAATATATCTTCCTCTGACTGAACAAAAGAAACAGCCACATAATCAACCTCATTTTCCAAACCAAATGCCAAGTCACTTTTATCTTTCTCAGTGAGAGCCATACTTGGGAGCTGTGTATTTGGTAAATTTACTCCTTTATGGGATTTTATTTCTCCTCCTGCCACGACAGTACAGACTGCACTTTTCCCAGGTAACTCTTTGACTTCAAGTCTTATAATGCCATCATTAATAAGAATTGGATCACCCGTTTTAAGGTGAGGAAAGATATCAATTTGGACTGGAATATCACCTGTTATCTGATTATCTCCATGACACAATGTCACACTCTCCCCTTTTTTAAGAATGTTATCCTTTTTGAGATTGCCTAATCTAATCTTTGGTCCCTGCAAGTCCTGGAGGATTGCAACCGGTTTTTCCATCTCTAGAGATAATTTTCGAATCTTCTGGAGTCTTTCTTTATGATCGTCTTGGGTTCCATGGGAAAAATTAAGCCGAGCAACATTGAGCCCTGCGTCAATGAGTTCTCGTAGCTTTTCTTCACTTTCTGATGCTGGACCAATGGTTGCAACAATTTTTGTTTTCTTAAATTCGTCAATAGAAGTCACTTTCATAGGTTGTTATTGTATTAAACTTTTTCCTGTCATTTCAACAGGTATTTCCAAACCTAGTAGGCTAAGTATAGTAGGAGCTACGTCTTGAAGTCCGCCTTTTTTGAGTGAAACCCCCTCAAGGGTAAGGATAGCTGGAACATCATCGAGTGTATGAGCAGTGTTTGGTTGGTGAGCTGCAATGTTATACATTATTTCAGCATTTCCATGATCGGCGGTAATAAGAGCAGCCCCACCTACTGCCAAGACAGTCTTGACTACCCGTTCAATTTGCGTATCTGCAAATTTTATTGCTTCAATTGTTGCTTCCATCTTTCCTGTATGTCCTACCATATCGGCATTACAAATGTTAAGAACAATGAAATTAACACCTTTATTAATTTCTTCAACTGTCTTATCAGCTATCTCCTCTGCCCGCATATGAGGAGCTAAGTCATAGGTTGGAACATCCTTTCGAGACGGAATAAGAAAGAATTTTTCTCCTTTGTGTGGTTCTTCGTTGCCCCCATTAAAGAAATAGGTTACATGGGCATATTTTTCTGTTTCTGAGATATGAGCCTGGGTAAGGCCATCATGTGCAAGTTGCTCAGCAAGTGTTGTTGGTATTTTAAGAGGTGGGAACATGACCAAAGAAGGAATATTTTTATCGTACTGCGTGATGGTCACAAAACAAAAATTAAGTTCTTTAGCTTTGTCTGCAATCTTTTGGCTAATTTCTCGTTCTCTATCAGGTCTAAAGTTAAAATTGATAATACCATCAAACTCTCTAATGGTCTGGATATTCCCATCTCCATCTTTTATGACAGAGGGGAGAATAAACTCATCTGACTCACCTTTCTCATACCTATTTTCTATAATTTCTGCTGAAGGAATGTTTTCGTAGAGCTCACCTTTCCCTTCAAAAATTGCATCAACTTCTTTTTGTATACGATCCCAATTTGTATCTCTGTCCATTGCGTAATATCTCCCGGAGATAGTTGCAACTCTGCCGACTCCTAGTCGATCAAGAATTTTTTCAAGTTGGGAGAAATATGGGGCTGCGCTTTTTGGAGGAACATCACGACCATCAGTCACGCCATGAATGACAAGATTCTTTATCTCTGACTTTTTTGCCAATGCAAGAATAGCAAAGAGATGATCCATATGGCTATGAACACCACCAGGACTCACCATACCAAAAATATGCAGTGTTGAATTGTGCTCTTTAACATAGGTAAAAACACTTCTGAGTGCCTCATTATTTCCTAGTGTGTTATCTTGGATAGCATGGTTAATACGCACCATGTCACTTTCAATAACACAACCGGAACCAAGAATAGTGTGACCTAACTCACTGGTTCCAATATTTCCTTCTGGCAAGCCAACTGCTTCTCCACTGGCGGGCAAGAGTGTATGGGGATAATGTTCCCAAAGATAATTGAAGTACTGAGGGTTGGCCTGAGTTATTGCGTTATATTCGGTCTCTTTTCTATATCCCCATCCATCAAGAATAAGAAGAACTACTTGCTTAAAAGTCTGCATAATGTATCTATTCTAATGCCTTTCTTGCGGGAAATACAGCTTTATCTCCTAATGTCTCTTCAATCCGAAGGAGTTGGTTATATTTTGCTATTCTATCTGTCCGGGAAAGAGAGCCTGTCTTGATTTGTCCTGTTGAGAGACCGACTGCCATATCAGCAATAGTTGTATCTTCTGTTTCTCCGGACCGGTGAGAAATAACGGCATGCCATCCTGCTTGCTCTGCCATTTGTACAGCCTGAATCGTCTCAGTGACTGTCCCAATTTGATTGAGTTTGATAAGGATTGCATTTGCAGTTTTCTCATCAATGCCTCTTTGTAAAAATTTGAGATTGGTAACAAAAATATCATCACCTACAATTTGGATACGTTTGCCCAATCTATCGTTTAACATTTTCCAGCCTGTCCAGTCAGACTCGGCAAGACCGTCTTCAAGGGAAACAATAGGATATTCACTAATCAATTTTTCATACCACGTCACCATTTCCTCTGACGTGAGGGTTTTCCCTTCAGATGCCAAATGGTACATACCGTCTCTATAAAATTCTGATGATGCTGGATCAAGTGCTAAGACTATATCCTTCCCCAGGTCATACCCTGCCTTTTCAACAGATTGGGCAATAAGGGAAAGTGCTTCTTTATTCCCTTCCCTGACTTGTGGTGCATATCCTCCTTCGTCTCCAACGGTTGTGGTGTACCCATTCTCTGATAAGACTTTACCGAGCGCATGAAAAACCTCAGCTCCCATCTGAAGAGCATCAGCAAATGTTGATGCTCCAATAGGCATAATCATGAATTCTTGAATATCTGTTGAGTTTGCAGCATGTTTGCCTCCATTAATAATATTCATCATAGGAACGGGAAGCCTCAGTGGTTTTGGGGTGTTTGAAATCTCATGGAAATACTCATAAAGAGGTTTATTTGTTGCTTTTGCTGCTGCATGAACAGTACCCAGAGATACTGCAAGGATTGCGTTTGCACCAAGCTTACTTTTATTTTCTGTTCCATCAAGCGCAATCATTTTTTCATCAATTGCTTTCTGGTCTGCGACTTCCATACCAACAATTGCATGAGCAATAAGGGTGTTGACGTTCTCAACAGCATTTAAAACACTTTTGCCATTATATATTTCAGGATTACCATCCCTAAGCTCCAATGCTTCGTGTGTGCCAGTTGAAGCACCCGATGGAACATCTGCTCGGCCTACAATACCATTCTCCAATGTTACCTCTGCCTCAATAGTAGGATTACCACGAGAGTCAAGGATCTGCCGGGCATGAATATTTATTATCTTCATTTCAACATTAACTATACGAAGTGAGTCGTAAGGAGTAGTCTTATTGTACGACTTTTTAAGAAAGAGTAAAGAGGAATTTTAAAAATTGTATCTTCGTGCTACAATAGCCAGAGATGCTACATCTTTTTAACACCCTCAGCCAAAATAAAGAAGAATTCAAACCACTTCACGGCAAAAATGTAACACTCTATGTCTGTGGCATTACTCCATACGATACAACCCATTTGGGCCATGCATTTACCTATCTTAGTTTTGACGTACTGATTAAATATCTAACCTACAAAGGCTACAATGTTACCTACACACAAAATGTCACAGACATTAATGATCGTGATAACGATATTCTCAAAAGGGCAAAGGATGAAGGAACAACATGGGAAAAATTGGCAGAATTTTGGACAAATAAATTTCTTTTTGACATGGAGTCCCTTAATTGGACCAAACCAACCCATTATTTATGGGCATCCGAGCAAATTCCCTCAATGATTAGTCTTATTCAAAAGATAGTAAAAAACGGTTATGGGTATGAAGTGAATGGAAGTGTGTATCTAGATGTTAAAAAATACCCAGGATATGGGGTGTTATCAAAATTAACTGAGGAAGAGATGCTGAAACGAGCTGCAGAATTTGAAGAAGATCTCACTAACCCGGACAAGAAAAATCCACTCGATATTACTCTTTGGCGGGCAACTCAGCCAGATCAATCGCAACATATTCCATCTTTTGAGAGTGTGTTTGGCCCAGGGCGTCCTGGCTGGCATATTGAATGCTCAGCAATGAGTACTGCAACACTAGGAGATCAGATAGATATTCATGGAGGAGGTATTGATCTTATCTACCCTCACCATGAAAGTGAAATTACCCAATCAGAGACTGGCACAGGGAAAATTCCTTTTGCTCAGTATTGGATGCATAGTGCGCTTGTCCAGAAGGATCATGAAAAAATGTCTAAATCCAAAGGAAACCTTGTTTTGGTATCGGATTTGCTCAAGAAATATAGCCCAAATGCACTGAGATGGTATCTTTTGTCCCACCATTATAGAGAATCTTGGAATTTTGAAGAAGCAAAGCTTCAAGAGGCAGAAGAATTAACAAAAAAACTAAAGAAATTGTCATTCTGGAAAGCAACGACTTTACCAGAATCTAACACAAGAGAGACAGATCCTGGACAAGCCAGGATGACAACTAATAATGATTTGTTATCAGAATTTGAAAAGCTTATGGATGATGATTTGAATACTCCAGAAGTTTTGCACGTTATTGAGGAAAAGCTTCACAAAGATTCCATAACGGAGGAAGAGAAAGAATCACTTACTCATATTTCCCAAACCCTTGGATTTATACTCTAGACCAATTCACTTCTCTCTTGCCTCAATCTATTGTATAATGAGCATAATCCCATGAAAAAATTACTGGCTTTCTGTCTTATATTCATCGTCTTTTTATTTCTTGGACCACTCAAAAGTTATGCTATTGAAGATCCACTGACCCATGCAAATAATAAATTCGGTATTCATATACTTTTCCCCTCAGAGCTCCAAAAAGCTTCCCAGCTTGTGAATACCAATAATGGAGATTGGGGGTACGTGGTGATACCAATGCAAGTGGGAGATAAAGATTTGGTCAAATGGCAAAACTTTATGAATGATTGCGGCAAATATCATCTTATTCCTATTATTCGTTTGGCAACAGAAGGTGATTATTTCAATACACAGGTTTGGAGAAAACCTGACAGTGCAGATGTCTTGGATTTTGCAAATTTTCTTAATTCGCTTGATTGGCCAACAAAAAATAAATATATCATTGTCTTTAACGAAGTTAATCGTGGAGATGAATGGGGGGGAGCACCCAACCCTACGGAATATGCACAACTTCTTTCCTACAGTGTGACTGTGTTTAAGTCGAGAAACCCTGATTTTTTTATTATCTCTGCAGGTATGGATAATGCAGCAGCCAACGCAAATGGCGCAATGAATGAGTACACCTATTACGAAGCTATGCAGCAGGCTGTTCCTGGAATATTTAACCAAATTGATGGTATGAGTAGCCATTCTTACCCAAATCCGGGGTTTTCTTCCCCACCCACTGCGACAACACGAATGAGTGTTGGAAGTTTTCTCTATGAAGAGGCACTTTTGGATGGATATTCCAACAAAACGCTTCCTGTTTTTATTACTGAAACAGGTTGGTCACAAAGTGTTGTGGGGGAGAAAACAGCAGCAGACAATTTAGTGACAGCATATAATTCTATCTGGAATGATCCTCACATCGTTACTGTTGCTCCTTTTCTTCTTAATGCCGGAGCAGGTCCATTCTCTCAATTTTCATTTTTAGACACGTCCGGCAATCCGAATGATATCTTCAAGGAGATAGCAGCATTGCCAAAAATAAAAGGACAGCCTACCATCAATCCCCAAGTGCTTGCTGCACACACTTCAATCTATACACAAAAATTCCCTACAGAATCTTTTCATAATACTCAGTTTATTGCTTCAAATATTACTGTGAGCCCTGAGATAAAAATGCTTTTTAAGTGGTTGTTGCAATTACCAATTTAACAGTATGATTACGCTTTTTCATGGAGATGACAGTGTGCTGAGTAGGAATGCATTCCTCAAACTTCGTCGCGAGACAGAAAACGCAGTGACTCTTGAGGGGAATGCGCTTAGCTTGACTGATTTAACACAAGTTTTCTCTGGTAGTGATTTATTTGGAACTCAAAAGGATATTTTTATTTCAGAACTATTATCAAAGAGAAAACCAAGTAAAGAATTGGATGCAATTGCCGAAACACTCAGAAATACTGACGCCAATGTCTACCTCTGGGAAACAAAAGAGCTTACTGTTAAACAAATTTCCTTGGTGAAGGGGGCAAAAGTGAATCTTTTCAAAATTCCTGCAACTATATTTTCATTTTTAGATAATTTTCGCCCTAATAACGCAAAGCAACTGATTGAGCTTTTCCACAAAACACTTCTTGAGAAAGATGCTGAATTTGTTATTTTTATGCTGACTCGTCATGTTCGGACACTCTTGGCACTTGCGTCCCGTCATTCTGAGCAAAGCGAAGAGTCTCATCGTCATCCTGAACTAGATTCAGGATCCCAAATTTCAGAAGTATCTCGCATGGCTCCCTGGCAGAAAGGGAAAATGGAAAAACAGGCACAATTATTTACAACAAAGCAGCTTCTCTTTTTTCATAGTCGCCTTTTTGAAATAGATTTGGCTCAAAAAACAGGAGATCTTACCTCTTCCCTTTCAGATACCATTGACTTCTTCCTTTTATCTGTCTAGTCTTTGTATATGCAACAGTATACAGATTTTATTGCTTCAGTTCTTCAGAAGGCATCAAAAATTGCAAACGATCACTTTGGAAATGTTCCTACAATGGAAAAAGGGACTGATAATAATCAAGTGTTAACAGAGACAGATTTAGCAGTTGGAAAATTGTTAGTATCTGAAGTTCAAAAAAAATTCCCAGAGCATAATGTGATAGATGAAGAAGCAGGAGTAATAGATAATGCTTCTGACTATACATGGGTTATTGACCCAATTGATGGGACAAGTAATTTTGCAAGTGGTGTCCCAACTTACGGAACTTATATTGGATTGTTAAAAGGTAATCAACCTATCGCAGGTGGGATAGCTATACCTTCAGTTAATGAAATATATACTGCGGAGCAAGGACAAGGAACATTTTGTAACAATAAAAGAGTGTATGTTACTTCAGAGAAAAAACTTTCAAGTGTTTTAATCGCATATGGAATAGATTCACATCCGGAAATTGATAATTTTATTGAAAATGAAGGAAAATTGCTTATGACTATAGTTCAAAATGTTCGTAATTTACGAAGCAGCAACAGCGCGTTCGATGGGGCTATGGTGGCAAAGGGCGCATATGGCGGATGGCTATGTAGGTCAAGCAAGATTTGGGATAATGTAGGTCTACAAATTGTTATAGAAGAAGCAGGAGGCTTATATACCGATTTTTATGGGAATCCAATTAATTATGATAACGCCTTAGAAAAAACAAAAGAAAACTTTACTTATTGTACTGCGTCGCCAGCTCTCCATCTAGAATTACAACGCATCATTCATAGTAAATAAGAACTTCAAAAAAATGTTGGGGTGTCGGTTCGAAGTGGAAAAATTATCCGTGTTTTATTTTTAGGAATAAGATTGGGAGGACAAAAAGGAACGTAATGCCATTTGCAGCTATAATAGACAAATTATGGATAGAAAGACCATAGGCGGTCCAAAGTAAAAGGCCTACGGCAAGAATGACATACATAGGGAGAGAAATATCTTTTGTTCTTTTAGAGCTAATGGTCATTACTGCCTGAGGTAAAAATGAAACAGTAGTACAGAATGCAGCAATATATCCAACAAATTCGATATTCATATATAGATGATATCTTAAGCTCCATGCTAATAGCAAGTATTATGAACCAATTCCTACAGTACATTTTACCTGACAAATATCTAACAAATTAGCCTTAAATTGGCTAACCCGTATTGACTTTTTAATATCAGATTATTAAGATTATCCATATGCCAGTTCTCAAGAAAACAATGTTCCGCGAGTACGACCTTCGAGGTCGTGAATCAGATGATGAATTGAATGATGATTCTATTTATCATATTGGACGAGGGTTTGGAAAATATTTAGTTGATCGTGGAATTACAGAGTGTGTTGTTGGACACGATGCGCGAGGAACCTCTGAAGGATTTCATAAGCAAGTTATTAAGGCGCTAACGGAATCGGGTATTAATGTCCATGATATCGGGACAGTTACGACACCTCTTTCCTATTGGGCTCAATATTTTCTTAATGTAAAAGGCCTTGTTTGTATCACAGCTTCTCACAATCCAGTAGGATGGAACGGGGTCAAATTGGGTGATGACCTTTCACACACTCTTCTCACGAAAGAGCTTCAGGATGTGTATGAAACCATCGTAAAAGAAGACTATGTTACAGCAGAAAAACCCGGTACTGTTACCAAACACGAAGTTATTGAACCTTATATTAAAGATTTGCTCTCTCGAGCTAAAATTACGAAGAAGTTTAAAATATTGGTCAATACTGGTAACGGAACAGCTGGCCCAATCTATGTGAAGGCACTGAAGGATGCAGGACAAGATATCGTAGAACATTTTACTAACGTTGATCCAGCCTACCCTAATTACACACCAAATCCAGATGGCACAGCGATGATGGAAGATACAGGCAAACAGACTGTTGATAATCATTGTGATTTTGGGTTTGCCTTTGATGGCGATGGAGATAGACTCGGAATGGTCGATGAAAAAGGCAATACTATTTGGCCAGATAGATATATTAGTCTTCTTTCAAGACTCGTGCTATCAAAGCATCCAGGGGCAAAAATTGTTTTCGATGTGAAAGTCTCAGAAGCGTTGCCGGAAGATATTGCAGCTCACGGAGGAGTGCCAATTATGTGGAAAACAGGACACTCATACATCAAGGCGAAATTAGCAGAAGAGAAAGCTGCTTTAGCTGGAGAGATGAGTGGACACATTTTCTTTGTTGACGACTTTTATGGCTTTGACGATGGCCTTTTTGCTGCACTGAAATTTCTTGAATATTTATCAACTCAAAATATGGCTTTGTCTGAAATTATTGCGACAACTCCATACTATGTCAGTACTCCAACCATTCAAGTTCAGGCAGGAGATGAAAAAAAATATGATGTGGTTAATGAATTAACCAAAGAATTTAAAGACGAAGGGTATAAGGTCATTGATATTAACGGAGCAAGAGTTTATATGGATGGTGGTTGGGGACTAGTCAGAGCATCTTCTAATACTCCAACCCTAGTACTTCGATTTGAAGCAAAAACTCAAGAGCAACTAGATAAGATTATGGAGACATTTCATAAGAAACTTGATAGATATGATTTTGTGAGTAAGAATTGGGATTCTACTGGCCACTAACCTCATGGATAAACTGCATATTGCTATTCAAGCAGCTCAATTAGGAGCAAAGAACGCACAAAAATATTTTAATACGCATCTTAAGATTGAGCTTAAAGAAGACTTAACTCCAGTAACTGTCGCCGATAAAGATACCGAAACGGTTATTAAAAACTACATTTCCAGTCAAATTCCTGATGCAAAGTTTGTTGGTGAAGAATTTGGCGGCAGTTATGATCATGATACATATTGGCTTATTGACCCAATAGATGGGACAGCTTTTTTTGCACGAGGCATTCCTTTATGGGGAACCCTTATTACGTATATCGAACATGGAAAGGCAATAATTGGAGTTTCATATATTCCCTTTTTTGAAGAACTTTTGTATGCAGAAAAAGGCAAAGGTGCATTTCTAAATGAAAAGCCTGTCCATGTTTCCGAGAGGAAAACTATTCAGGAAGCATTTGTCTCTCATGGAAGTATTCATAAGATAGTTGATAAAGTTCCAGGTTTTATAGAGCTGAGTAAAAAAGTTCATAAAATGAAAGGAATTGGAGATTCATACGGATACCATTTACTCGCTCAAGGAAAAATTGAAGCAAAATTTGATGGAGCAGCCATGCCATTTGATGTTTTGGGACTTAATCTTGTTATAGAGGAGGCTGGAGGAAAAGTAACTAATTTCCAGGGAAAACATTCTAAACTAACAGATAACGACGTCTTAGCAACAAATGGTCTGATTCACGATGAAACTGTAAAAATCATTAACCGCATTTTTTAGTCTGGTTTTTGTCAGGGAAAAATGTTGCAGATCTGATTCGTTGGTGATAGGATAAAACATACTTGTATGGTAGATCTTTCCAAATTTGATAAATCAACTTTTTCAACCGCCTCTTTTGTAAAGAAAGTTGAAAAACCGTGGGGCTACGAACTTCACTGGGTTCCGGAAGGCCTCCCCTACATGGGTAAGATTCTTCATATTAAAGCAGGATGCAGGCTTTCTATGCAGGTTCACGATCAAAAACAAGAATCCTATTGGCTTTTAAGTGGAGAATGTAATCTTATTTTGGAAAATGAGAAGGGAGAGTTAGAGACTGTCTCTATGCAAAATGGCTTTGGATATACCACAAAAGTTGGGCAAAGGCATCGTCATCAAGCAGTCACGGAGTGTGATATTGTTGAAGCATCAACTCCAGAAATGGGAACAACCTGGAGACTGGATGATGACTATAAAAGACCAGATGAGACTCCAACACAAAGAAAAAAAGAAAGAGGAGAGAAGTAAAGCAATGTTGACACAGAATGACCTACAACAGATAAGAGGAGTTGTTCGGGAGGCAATTAGAGAAGAGACGCCAAGACTGGTAAAAGAACAATTAGATACTGCAATTGGAGTGCAAGTTAGGCCAATTATTCAAGAAGAATTGAAGAAAGAAATGAAGCCTGTAAAGGTAAAACTCAATAGAGTTGCGAAGGACCTGGATTATGTAATTAGAAGCTATGATGCTAGATTAGTAGCTGTGGAGACAGATGTAAAGAATTTGAAACAAAACTAATACCTATGATAGACCTGAATAATTTAGAAGAAATTAAAAAAATTGATCCAGCGGATACCTATAAAACTACCTCACTTGCCAATGAGCAGGCCAAGGCAGCCTGGGAACAAGTGAAGAATTTAGATATCCCAAGTCTGAAAGGACAGGTAAAATCTGTTATTTTTTGCGGTATGGGAGCCTCAATTTATGGGGCTTTAGTCCTGAAGGCAATAAAAGGTGACACCCTTCCCTTTCCAATTGAAGTTATTTCTGACTATCATTTACCTACCTATGCAGATGAGTCAACCTTAGTTGTTCTGACAAGCTATTCAGGCACAACAGAAGAAGTTTTGTCATGTGCACAAGAAGCAAAGGGGAAAAAGACGAAAATGCTGGTCTTGACCAAAGGCGGTCCATTGGCTGAATTTGCAAGAGAAAACAATGTGCCAGCATATATTTTTGATGGGAAGTTCAATCTTTCATCTACTCCACGACTTGGCAATGGATACACTGTTATTGGGCTTTTAGGGCTTTTTAAAAAGCTGGAAATTATTGATATCTCAGATGAAGAAATGAAAAAAGCCTTTGATTATTTGGATACGCAATTAGAAGATATTAAGCATGAGGCCTTAAAAGAATCAGAAATTTTTGTTAATCGAATTCCTATTGTCATTGCCGCAGAACACTTAGCAGGCAATGGACAAATTCTCCGAAATCAGTTTAACGAGACCAGTAAAGCGTTCTCTGCACTATATCTAGTGCCTGACCTCAATCATCACCTTATGGAAGGGCTGCAATTTCCAAAAGACTCAAAGCTCTACTTTTTAGTTCTTAACTCCCACTTATATAGTCCTAAAATCAAGAAAAGAATGGAGCTAACAGTTGAGGTTATTAAACAAAATGGGCACGAGGTCATAAATTCCTTCCCTATGGGGAAAACAAAAATTGAAGAATTCCTTGAAACCCTTACTTATGGCAGTTGGCTTACTCTCTATTTAGGCCTCAGATATAACCAAAATCCTGCAATTAACCCTTGGGTAGACTGGTTTAAAGCTCAACTATCAAAATAGACTCATATAACTTCTGACCCATTTTGTATATTTCTATTGTATGACCACCTTTGTGTGCCCTCAGCTATTATGCCCCCTACCAAAGAGAAAAAATATACCTTCGAGTAAGATTAAAACTGAAGATTTATCTAAGGATGCTACAATTATTGACAGACAGGATACTTAGTGAGAGGATATGATTGCGGTTATGGATGAACAAACATTAAGAAAACTATTGAAGGAAGAACTTAAAAGTTTTGCCACAAAAGATGATCTAAACGTTTTTGCGACCAAGGAGGATTTAAGCAGATTTGTTACAAAAGATGATCTTACAGCTATGGAAGGCAGACTTACTCATAAAATTGAACAGGAAGTTGGAGATTTATCCGAGCAAATTAGCACTATGCCCGAGAAATTGGATGAAAAAGCAGAGCAAACATTAGTCAACTCGCATGAACTACGAATCAAAAATCTTGAAGATAAGGTCTTCCCCAATTAATGTGACCTCTGTCACTTGAAAGATAGTCTTCATACTGATACGCTAAAGGTATATGAACCAAAAACTGCTCGTTTGGTTTGCAGACGTTGATCGTGAAGATATTTCTTTGGTGGGTGGAAAAGGTGCCAATGTAGGAGAGATGACAAAGGCTGGTTTTCCCGTCCCTCCTGGCTTTATTGTGACCTCAATAGCTTATCGTGAATTCCTCAAAGAGAATAACCTCGAAATAAAAATTAAGCACCTCTTGGGCACCATTGACTACAGTAATCCAAAAACTCTTGAGAATGCTTCCCGTGCGATAATGCACGAAATTGAAAAAGGAAAAATGTCTCAAGCCCTCATTCAGGAAATTTTTAGTGCATACAGCAAATTGGGTGGAGCCTTAAAGGA
>Ga0134128_10004602_pt1 | contig 16856 bp, 12 predicted proteins | sample KB31754_FD_96462 | JGI IMG/M metagenome (GOLD analysis project Ga0134128, IMG submission 96462) | Terrestrial soil microbial communities with excess Nitrogen fertilizer from Kellogg Biological Station, Michigan, USA - KB3-175-4 | ecosystem: Environmental > Terrestrial > Soil > Unclassified ...
CTTCGTGCGCGAGGTGCTCGGGCGGGAGCTCGAGCTCGCCAAGCGCGGGCTCGACTTCGTGCCTCGCTCGGACGAGAGCCGAGCCTCCATCGACTATCGCGCGCAGCTCAACTCCGCGGGCTCGCCGACCGACATCGTGGCGGCCGGCTACCACTGGCGGCCGGGCACCGAGCTCAACCTGCGTGCCGTCAACCTCTAGGCAAGGAGCAGCCCAAATGGAGAAATCTTCCGAGCTCACGCTGAAGAATCGCACCGGGATGCAGCTATCCCCGCGACACGCGCGGGAGCTGCTCGAGACGGTCGAGAGCGCAGGCGCGGCGATACCGTTGGAAAATGGGCAAGCACTCGCCGCTGCGCGCGGCGCTTACATCGCCGAAGCCGACCCGCTCGGCACCTTGCCGGCTCCGGCGACGCTCAAGGGCGTCCTCAAATCAGGAGCAAAGATGGTTGCGGGCCTGCGCCCGCAGGTGTTCATCGACAAGCTCGCGGAACGAGCCGCGTTCGAGCGCGGCGGCACGCGCCTTTACGAGGCGCTGCTCGCCAAATTCGCAGCCGAAGCCAGAGCAAGCCGCAACATCGCCGCGAATACGGACCTCACCGAGGAACGGCTCGTGCGTATGCGCGCGGAAGAGGCTGAGCACTTCGCACTCGTCTCCGAGTGCATCGAGACGCTCGGCGCCGACCCGACCGTCGAGACCCCGAGCGCCGATGTGATCGGGGTTGCCTCCCTGGGACTGCTTCAGGTCGTCTCGGACCCGCGCACCTCGCTCACACAGTCCCTGCAGGCACTCCTCGCCGCCGAGCTCATCGACCGCGAGGGCTGGGAGCTGCTCATCACGATGGCCGATGAGCTCGGTGAGCGCGATATCGTTACCCGGTTTCGAGAGGCGCTTCGGCAGGAGGATGAGCACTTGCTGTCCGTGCGCCGCTGGCACGTCTCGCTCAGCCTCGGCGCAAGCGGCGCGGATTGACGCGCTCATGCTCGGGCCCGCGGCACGCACGGGCACGGGCACGGGCTGGACAAAAGCAGGCGATAGCTATTCGCTATAGCCGCGCTCGCCGTGCAGGGCGAGATCGAGGCCTTCGCGCTCCTGATCCTCGGTGACGCGCAGTCCAAGGACTGCATCGAGGACCTTGAGGATGATGAACGTCGCGAGCCCACACCAGGCAACGGAGGCGAACACGCCCATCGCCTGCACCCCGAGCTGAGAGCCGAGCGTCATGCCTTTGGCATATCCGACGCCTCCGAATGCCGATCCCATGAATACGGCGGTGAGCAGCGTACCGAGAATGCCCCCGACTCCGTGGACCGGCGAGACATCGAGTGAATCGTCGATGTGAAAAGCGCGCTTGAGGATCTGCGTCGCAAGGAAGCACACGATCCCCGCGATCGCGCCGATGATGAGCGCGCCCTCGGGGCCGACGTAGCCCGAGGCGGGGGTGATGGTGCCGAGCCCGGCGACCATCCCCGTCATGATGCCGAGCAGACTCGGCTTGCCGAAGCGCAGCCATTCCATGGCCATCCATGCAAGAGCGCCGGTCGATGCGGCGAGGTGCGTGACGAGGATCGCCATCGCGGCCGAGCCGTTCGCCGCGAGCGCGCTGCCGCCGTTGAATCCGAACCAGCCCACCCACAGCATGCCCGCCCCGAGCACGGTGAGCGGCATGTTGTGAGGCGGCATCGGGTGATGCGGAAAGCCCTTGCGCTCGCGCATCACGAGCGCCGTGACGAGCGCAGCGACACCTGCCGTCGTGTGCACGACGATGCCGCCGGCGAAGTCGACCACGCCCCGTTGGGCGAGCCATCCGCCGCCCCAGACCCAGTGGGCGATCGGCACGTAGACGATGAGGAGCCAGAGGCCGGCAAACCAGAGCACCGCGCTGAATTTCATACGCTCGGCGAAGGCGCCGATGACGAGCGCCGGGGTGATGATCGCGAAGGTGAGCTGGAACATCGCGAATGCCGCCTCCGGGGTCGTACCCCGGAGGGAATCGCGACCGATTCCCGCGAAGCCGATATCGGTGAGCGGCCCGATGAGTGCGCCAGGGGCGCCCTTGATGCCGAATGTGAGCCCGTAGGCCCCCGCGAACCAGAGCACGCTGACCAGGCATGCAATCGCAAAGCACTGGGTCGAGATCGAAAGCACGTTCTTCGTGCGCACCAGTCCCGAATAGAAAGCTGCGAGTCCGGGCAGCGTCATGAGCAGCACGAGCGCCGTAGCGGTGATGAGCCAGGCGGTATCCCCGGTGTTGAGCATTGAGCCCCCTCGAGTGTCCGGCGGCGATGCCGGCTTTCTGAATTCGCGCCCCTTGGCGAGCGCGCGCGGATTGTACAGGCGCCTTCCGCCCACAACCGGCCACGCCCTCTTTTGCACCAGTCCTGGGCAGCACCGCACCAGATCAGTGCACGCGAGGCGCTTTCGCACGAAAGGATTCAAGAAAATCTCGATTCGCGGCGCAGCGCGGCCGTCATAGACTCGGCTGCAGATGGCGGCCGCCGCTCGGCCGAGCGAACCCACCGCAACGATGAGACTCTCCCGACCTCTCCGGGCCGCCTCGCATGCGCTCCCGGTCCTTTGCCTTGCCGCCGCGCTGCTCCCGTCCCGCGCGCGGGCGGCCGAGGCGCCGCCGAGCCCCGAAATCGTCGTGACAGCAACCCGCGTCGAGGCGCCCTCTTTCGACGTGCCCGCCTCGATCAGCAGCGTGCCCGGGGAGGAGCTCCGCCAAGACGCACTCGGCGTGAACGTCTCGGACGATATCGGATTCGTCCCGGGGCTCCTCGCACGCAACCGCAACAACTACGCACAGGACCAGCAGATCTCCATCCGTGGCATCGGGGCGAATTCGACGTTCGGCATTCGCGGCGTGCGCGTGTACCAGGACGGTATCCCGGCGACGGGCCCGGATGGGCAGGGGCAGGTCTCGCAGTTCAATCTCGAATCCGCGCAGCGCGTCGAGATTCTCCGCGGTCCCTTCTCCGCGCTATACGGCAACTCCTCCGGCGGGGTCATTCAAATCTTCACGGCCCCGGGCACTGCGCCGGCCGAAGTGCGGGCGGACGTGGCGTACGGCAGCTTCGAACGATTCCGGGCGGGGGTCGATGCGAGCGATGCGATCGGAGCATTCGACTACAACGTGGCGTTCACCCATTTCTCGGTCGAGGGCTACCGGCCGCACGAGAGCGCCCGCAACGAGTCGTTCAACGCCAAGCTCGACTACACGTTCACCCCCCGCGACAAGCTCACGTTCATCGCGAACGTCGTCTCGCGGCCCGACGCTGAGGACCCACTGGGTCTCACCGCCGAACAGTTCGCCGCCGATCCGGATCAGACGGCCTCCGCCGCAACTCAATTCAACACGCGCAAGAGTCTGCAGCAGCAGCAAGGCGGGCTCCTCTACGAGCTCGGGATCACCGACTCCCAGTCGATCCGTCTGATGGGGTATTACGGCCACCGCTCGGTGCTGCAGTTCCTCTCGATACCCGTATTCGCGCAGGCACCGGCGACGAGTGCCGGAGGCGTCATCGATCTCGATCGCAACTTCGGCGGCGGCGATGCCCGCTGGACCTGGCAGACCGAGCTTGCCGGCGGTGCTCTCTCGTGGGTCGCCGGCTTGAGCTACGACACGCAGGATGAGCTGCGCCGCGGCTACAACAATTTCATCGGCAACACACTCGGTGTGATCGGGGCGATGCGGCGCAACGAGGACAACATCACCTGGGATCTCGACGAGTACACGCAGGCGAGCTGGCAATTTCTGCCTCGCTGGACGCTCACCGCCGGCGTGCGCCACAGCGAGGTGCGCTTCGATTCGGAGGACCACTACATCACTCCGACGAACGGCAATGACAGCGGCTCGGTGACTTTCACCGCGACCTCGCCCGTCGCCGGTATCCTCTATGAGCTGCGCCCGTGGTTGCACCTGTACGCCTCGTACGGTCAGGGCTTTCAAACACCGCTCGGCTCGGAGCTCGCGTACCGGCCGGACGGCGGAGCGGGAATCAACTTCGCGCTACGGCCCGCGCGCAGCGACAACAGCGAGGTCGGCGTGAAGCTTCAGGTTCGCCCGACACTCAATGCGGAGCTCGCCGTGTTCCAGACACTGACGCGGGACGAGATCGTCGTCGCCTCGAATCTCGGCGGCCGATCGACTTACCAGAACGCGGGGCGCACGCGCCGCACGGGCGCCGAGGCATCGCTCGATTACCGCATCGCGGACGCCTGGCGCGTACAGCTCGCCTACACTTACGTCGAGGCGATCTACAGCGACGCCTATATCACCTGCTCCGGCGCACCCTGTGTCCCGTGCCCGCCAGCGCCGAACATCACGCCCTGCTCCCCGACGGCACTGCTCATCGCCTCGGGAAATCGCCTGCCCGGTGTGCCGCTCAGCGACGCCTACGCGCGCCTCGGCTGGGGGAAGGACCTCGGCTTCAGGGCGGATGTCACCGCGCAGTACGTGAGCGCGATCGCAGTCAACGATGCGAACACCGAATACGCACCGGCCTATCCGGTGTTCGATGTGGGCGCGGCCTACGCGGCGAGGCTCGGAGGCGATATGCGCCTGAGCGCCTTCTTCCGCCTCAATAACGTGCTCAACCGTCGCTACGCGGGCTCTGTCATCACCGACGACGGGAACGGCCGCTACTTCGAGCCCGCGCCAGGGTTCAACGTGCTCGGCGGTCTCACGCTGACGTTCAACTGATATCATCTGCGGATGCCATCCGCGAAGATTCTGTACACCCTCACGGACGAGGCCCCGGCGCTCGCCACCTACTCGCTCCTGCCCATCGTGCAGGCGTTCGCCCGTCCGGGCGAGATCGCCGTCGAAACGCGCGACATCTCCCTCGCAGGCCGTATCCTCGCCGCATTTCCGGAGGAGCTGACGCCTGCCGCGCGCCGGCCCGACGATCTCGCCGAGCTCGGCGAGATCGCCAAGACCCCGGATGCGAACATCATCAAGCTGCCGAACATCAGCGCTTCCATTCCGCAGCTGAAGAGCGCCATCGCGGAGCTCAGGTCGCAGGGGCTGCAGGTTCCCGAGTATCCGGAGGAGCCCCGCAGCGAGCGGGACAAGGATGTGAGATCGCGCTATGCCCGCGTGCTCGGCAGCGCCGTCAATCCCGTTCTGCGCGAGGGCAACTCCGATCGACGCGTGGCGAACGCCGTCAAGCAATACGCCAAGTCGCATCCTCACTCGATGGGCGCCTGGTCGTCGGATTCCCGCACCCATGTCGCCCACATGAGCGAGGGCGATTTCTACGCGAACGAGCGGGCCGCATCGATCGCTGAGCCGGGCAAGCTTAGAATCGAGCTGGCCGAGCACGGCGGGCGCACGCGCGTGTTGAAGGAGTCCGTCCCCGTCCAGCAGGACGAGCTCGTGAGCGCGACCTTCATGCGCTGTGAATCCCTGCGCGCGTTCTATCGGGCGCAGATCGAGGACGCGAAGGCGCGCGGCGTGCTGCTGTCGCTGCACGTGAAGGCGACGATGATGAAAGTGTCCGACCCGATCCTGTTCGGACACGCGGTGAGTGTGTATTTCGAGGAGGTGTTTGCGAAGCATGCCGCAACGCTCGAGCGGCTCGGCGTGGACCCCGACAACGGCATCGGCGAGGTCTACGCGAAGATCGCCTCGCTCCCGGCGGGCGAGCGCGAGGCCATCGAGGCGGACCTCGCGGCGACCTACGCGAAGCGCCCCCCGCTTGCGATGGTCGACTCCGATCGCGGTATCACCAACCTCCACGTTCCGAGCGACGTCATCATCGATGCCTCGATGCCGGCCGCCATTCGCGCTTCGGGCCGCATGTGGGGGCCGGACGGGCGGCTGCACGACATGAAGGCGATGATCCCGGACCGCTGCTACGCGGGCATCTATCAGGCGGTCATCGAGGACTGCAAACAGCACGGCGCGTATCACGTCGCGACGATGGGCAACGTCAGCAACGTCGGCCTGATGGCGCAGGCAGCCGAGGAGTACGGCTCGCACGACAAGACCTTCGAGATTCCCGCCGCCGGCACGGTACGCGTCCTCGATAGCGGCGGACGCGTGCTGATCGAGCACGAGGTGAGCGCCGGCGACATCTGGCGCATGTGCCAGACGAAGGATCTGCCGGTCCGGGACTGGGTGAAGCTCGCGGTGACGCGCGCCCGCGCGACGGGATCGCCCGCGCTCTTCTGGCTGGACGAGGCGCGCGCCTACGACCGCATGCTGATCGAGCGCACGCGGCGCTATTTGCGCGAGCACGATACGGCCGGCCTCGACATCCGCATTCTGTCGCCCGTCGCCGCGATGCGCGCGACGCTCGAGCGCGTCCGCACCGGCGAGGACACCATTTCCGTCACCGGCAATGTGCTGCGCGACTACCTCACGGACCTCTTTCCGATCCTCGAGCTCGGCACCAGCGCGAAGATGCTCTCGATCGTTCCGCTGCTCGCCGGGGGTGGGCTGTACGAGACGGGCGCCGGCGGCTCGGCACCGAAACACGTGCAGCAGTTCCTCGAGCAAGGTCATCTGCGCTGGGACTCGCTCGGGGAGTTTCTCGCGCTGCAGGTGTCCATCGAGGATCTCGGCCGCAAGAGCGGCAACGCCAAGGCGCTCGCCCTCGCGCGCGCGCTCGATGCGGCGAATGGCCAAGTCCTCGAGCACGACCGCTCCCCCAAGCGCGACACCGGGCAGCTCGACAACCGCGGAAGCCATTTCTACCTGGCACTCTACTGGGCTCAGGCGCTCGCCGCGCAGACCGAGGATGCAGCCCTCGGAACCCTGTTCGGGCCCATCGCGGCCGAGCTGAGCCGCAACGAAGCGCAGATCGTCGCCGAGCTCGATGCGGCGCAGGGAAAGCCGGTCGATATCGGCGGGTACTACCTCCCCGATCCTGCGAAATGCGCTGCGGCAATGCGCCCCAGCGCGACTTTCAACGACATCCTGCGCCGGCTCGGCTGAGTGCGCGCCGCGGCGGCGCATTTCTCCAACCGCTCGATGCGGATCGCCCTCATCGTCGCGTGCGCGTTCTTCATGGAAAGTTTGGATGCGACGATCATCGTGACCGCGCTTCCGCCGATGGCGGAGAGCTTCGCGACGAGCGCGAGCCGCATGAGCCTCGGAATCACCGCCTACGCGCTTGCGACCGCGGCGTGCATTCCCGCGAGCGGCTGGCTCGCCGACCGGGTCGGCGCCCGGAACCTGTTCGCCTCGGCCATTGGGATATTCACGCTCACCTCGGCAGCCTGCGGCGCCGCGCCCTCATTCGCGACCTTCATCGTCGCCCGCATCGCACAGGGTGCCGCGGCCGCGATGATGTCGCCGGTGGGCCGGCTCGTCGTCCTCAGAACCACCGAGAAGCGCGATCTCATGCAGGCGCTCTCGATGCTCATCTGGCCCGCACTGTTCGCACCCGTCATCGGTCCCCCGCTCGGCGGTTTCATCACGAGCGCTGCATCCTGGCGCTGGATCTTCTACGTCAACGTGCCACTCGGGCTCGCAGGCATCGGGCTCGTGCTCGCGTTCGTCCCGAATCAACGCGCCGCCGAGCGCACGGCGTTCGATGGGAGAGGCTTCACGCTGCTCGCTGTCGCGCTCGGCTGCCTGACCTACGGCCTCGATGCGATCGGCACGCGCGAAATCAATGCGCCGCTCGCAGTCGGCCTGATTGCCGCCGCGATCGTCGCGGGCATTCTCGCCGTGCGCCATCTCGCGACATCGCCGCGGCCGGTCGTCGATCTGCGAGTGCTGCGCGTGCGCACGTTCTTCGTCGCGTGCGTCTCGGGAGGCGCGCTCTCGCGGGCGGCCATCAGCACCACGCCTTTCTTGTTGCCGCTGATGTTCGAGGTCGGCTTCGGCCTCTCCCCGGTCGCGGCCGGCGTGCTGCTGCTCATCTACATGAGCGCCAACCTCGGCATGAAGGCAGTCACGAATCCGATCCTGCGCCGCTTCGGCATGCGCAGCGTGCTCGTCGTCAACGGAGCGATCGCCTCGGCGAGCATCGCGGCTTGCGCCCTGATCTCACCATCGCTGCCGTGGGTGCTCTCCGGCGCGATCCTGCTCGCCGCCGGTGCGAGCCGCTCGATGCAGTTCACGGGAATTACGTTCATCGCGTTTGCGGACATCGAGCCGGACGAGCGTGCGCCCGCGAGCGTGCTCTCCTCGCTCGCGCAGCAGATCAGCATGGGCATGGGCGTCGCGGTGGGCGCATTGATGCTCAATTTCAGCCGCCTCGTGCGCCATGCGCCGACGCTCGGCATCGAGGATTTTCGCATCGCATTCGTGCTGGCAGCCCTGCTCGGCGCGTTCGCGCTGATCGCGTACGGCGGCCTCGCGCCGGATGCGGGCGCGGAGATCAGCGGGCACCGGCCGCCGGTGAGCCCCGGCTGATCGGTGCAGCTACCGGGAGGCGGCGACCCGGGGCGGACTCGCCGCCCCGCGGTCGGCCTCGAGGCTCTCGATCAACCCCGCCGCGGGCATCGTCCAGCCGAAGAACGACTCCACGTTGAAGATCGTCGCCTGATGCGCCGCGGGGGGACCCGCCTGCATCGTCCCGTCGGTCACGAGCACCGGCCAGTACTCGTGGAAATACGCATCCCGGAGCGTCGACTCGACACACACGTTCGTCGCGATGCCGACGAAGAAGAGATAGCGGATGCCCCGTGCTCTCAACACCGAATCGAGCGTCGTGCAGGCAAAGCCGCTGTAGCGCGTCTTCAGCACCACCGTATCGCCGGGCTGCGGCTGCAGGGCTTCGACGATCTCGAAATCCCACGTCCCCTCGACGAGGAGCTTGCCTTTCAACTCCGGCCGGGCCCTCATCAGACACAGGGCCGTTTCCTTGCGCGGATTCGGCGAGCCCGCGCCGCCGCCGTTGCTCAGGTCCGGTTTGTAGCCCGTCTGCAAGTAGACGATCGGCACCCCCCTCGCACGCGCCGCATCGAGCACCGGGGCGATGGTACGCACGACGGCATCGGCGCCCGAGATGTCGAGGCCGGCGAGGTCGAGCAGGCCGCCGCGGCTTGCGAAGGCGTTCTGCATGTCGACGACGACGATTGCCGATTGCTCAAGCGCTACGGCGAGCGGCTCGGGTCGGGTGCGCAGGGTGATCATGGCCAATTCTAATACGGGGGCTGGCACGGGGGACAACTCGCGAGTCGCCGATCGCCGATCCCTTGAGCAACAGCAGCAGCGGCAGCATCACCACGAAGCTCCAGGCAATGAGCTCGAACACGTTGAGCATCGCGACGAGCTCGGCCTGCGTGCCGAGCTGTCTGCCGAGAATCGCAGCCGCGAGGGGGCTCGTGGCTGTAACGCCCAGACGGTGCGCGTAGCTCGAGAGCGCGGGGTTGTAGAGCGTGATATGCCCGCCGAACTGATTCCACAGCACCTGCGCGCGACGCGTGAGCACGGTCGTCGAGATGGAGATGCCGATCGCAGCCCCGATCGTGCGCACGAGACTGTAGATGCCTGCTCCCTCCGCCATCCGAGCTCGCTCGAGCGTCGCGTAAGCGACGGTGGAAAGCGGGACGAAGATCAGGCCGAGCCCGAGTCCCTGCAAGACCGCCGGCCAGATGATCCAGAACGGATCGATATCGAGGGAATAGCTCGTCATCGCGTACGAGCCCGCAGCCGAGAGCAGCATCCCGACGCCGACCAGCACGCGCACATCGATCCGCCCGATCAGCCGGCCGACGAAGATCATCATCACCGCGGTCGCGATGCCGCGCGGGGCCATGACGAGCCCCGTCGTGAGAATCGGGTAGCCGAGCAGACTCTCGAGCAGGATCGGCTGGATGACTAGTGCTCCGAACATGCCAAGGCCGAGGGCCCCGACGACGAGGCATGCGGTCGCGAAGTTGCGATCCTTGAAGATGCGCACGTCGAGCACCGCGCCGCGGCCGCGGCGCAGGCTGTACGCGACGAACGCGGGCAGGCACACCGCGGCGAGTATCGCCGCCACCTGGATATCGCGCGCGCTGAACCAGTCGCGCTCGTTGCCGCGATCGAGCATGTACTGCAGGGAGGCGATCGCGAGACTCAGAACCCAAAATCCGATCCAATCCATCGAGCGCTTGCGCCGCGCAGTATCCGGCACGAACTGCCAGGCGAGCAGAAACGAGAGCACACCGACCGGCACATTGATGTAGAACGTCCAGCGCCAGCTCGCGACCTCCGTGAGCCAGCCCCCGAGCGTCGGTCCGAGCACCGGTCCCACCATTACTCCGAGCCCCCAAAGCGCCATCGCGCGACCGCGCTCGTGTGCCGGGTAGGCATCCGCCATGATCGCCTGCGAGAGCGGCACGAGCGCCGAGCCGAAGATGCCCTGCAGCAGTCGAAAGAACACCATCTCGGTGAGGGTATGTGCGATCCCGCAGAGAGCCGAGGAGGCCACGAACCCCGCAATGCCGAGCAGCAGGAAGCGCTTGCGCCCGAGCACGTCCGTGAAATAGCCGGTGAGCGGCATGCAGATCGCCGAGGAGACCATGTAGCTCGTCAGTACCCAGCTCACCTCGTCGGAGTTCGCGCCGAGCTCGCCCTGCATGTAGGGCAGCGCGACGTTGACGATCGTCGTGTCGAGCACCTGCATCAGCGTCGCCGACATGACGGCGACGGTGATCAGGAGCCGGCCAGCGCCGCTTGCCGGACCGTGCGCAGCGGACAGCGGCGCGGCGGCCGGCCGGCCGGGTGGCGAGGCGGAGCTACTCACCGGCCTCCGAGCGCATTGCGACCAGAATGCTGCAGGAGACGCGATCGAGCAGCGTGTGCTCCTGCGAGTCGGACCACCAGCGGGTGAGCCGGCCGCGCGGCCGGTGACCCACGACGATCAGATCGGCGCCGATCTTCGCCGCGAAACGGGGGATGTGCACGATCGGATCGCCGAAGACGAGCGAGCCCTGCGCGTTCACGCCGTGCTCATTGAGCTTGCGCACGCCCTCCTCGAGCAGCGAGCGTGCGGCATCCTCTTCGCAGGCGACGAGCTCGGGCGTCACACCCTCGGGCACCGAGCTCGAGATGAGACTGCGGCAGATCGCAAGCAGATGAGCTTCCGCGCCGGTCGCATAGGCGATCTCGGCTCCCTCGCGCAGTGCCTTGCGGCCCTCGGCGCTCCCGTCGTAGCAGAGCAGGACTTTGCGATACATATTTTCGGGCCTCAGGCGACTCTGATCGCAACGGTCGCCGTCGTGCCGATCCGCAGCGGATGCTTTGGATCGGGATCGACGATGCGCACGCGCACCGCCACGCGCTGCGTGACCTTCACCCAATTGCCGGTCGCGTTCTCGGGCGGCAGCAGCGAGAAAGCGGTGCCGGCTCCGCCGCTCAAGCTCTCGACCTCTCCTTTGAACGGATGTCCCGGATACATATCGAGCGTAACCGTTGCATGCTGTCCGGGATGAATGCGGCCGAGCTGCGTCTCCTTGACGTTCGCATCCACCCAGAACTCCCCGCTCGAGACGACCGAGAAGAGCGGCTGCCCGCTTTGAACGGGTGCACCCGGACGCAGCGTGAGATTCGCGACGGTGCCGGCAGTCGGGGCGAGGATTCGCGTGCGTTGCAGATCGAGCTCTGCCGCCGCAACGCGCGCCTGGGCCGCACGCATCGCCGCGTTCTCGAGGCCTGCAGTGCCGAGCGCACTCTGCGCCTGCGCGAGAGATGCCTGCGCGGCCTTCACGGCGGCAGCCGCTGAGACGGCCTGCTCGTGGGTCGCCTGTCCGGACTGCGCTGAAACGTAGCCTTGGGAGATGAGCGCGTGGGTGTGCCGATCGTTCCACTGCGCATTGCGGTACTCGGCCTGGCGCTGCGCGAGCTGCGCACGCGCCGCCTTCACGGCTGCGCTCTGCTCGGCGACTTGCTGGCGGGTGAGCGCGAGATTGGCTTGCGCCTGGTCGAGTGCGATTTGAAAGCTCCGCGGATCGATCTCGATGAGCGGATCGCCTGCGCGGACATGTTGTTGATTGACGACGTAGACGCGCTCGACTGGACCGGACACCTGAGCTGCGATTTGCACGACGTTGGCATTCACGTAGGCGTCGTTGGTCGTGACGTAGCGCTCGCTGTGCTGCCAATAGCGCCAGCCGAAAAAGGCTGCGGCACCGACGACGACTACGAGCGCCGCCCATTTGGCGATCCGGCGCAGGGCGATGCGCCTGACAGGCCTGACCTCGGGCTCGACAGGTTCGGGCTCGACGGCCTCGACGGGCTCGAGGCCCGGTTCCCTCGATTTGACGCGCTCATCCAACGGTGGGTCCTCCGCAGGCAAGCAAGCAAAGCCGATTCCCAGCGCCGGGCTCAGAATGGATAGTTGATGCCCGTGAACACGGCTGCGCCCTCCGATCCGTAGCCCACATCGACGTAGCCCACGACGAACGGCCGCGCGACGCCGCGGAACCCGACGCCGAAGACCTTGTGCAGGTCGGAGACAGGAAAGGTGCCGAGCGACGAGAACACCCGCCCGAGGTCGATGAACGGGGCTACTTCGAGATCGAGACGCGTCGAGGCGATGGGCAGCGTGCCCAGCGTGTGGCGCGCTTCGACCGTCGCAGAGAAGGAATTGCGATCGTAGAAGCGGCCCGCCCCGAATCCCCGCAACGGCTGCGCGCCGGCGATCACACTCTGCCCGCCGCCGAGCGTACTCAGGGCCCAGAAGGGTGCGCGATCGGCGCGCGGCATGTACCGCAGCGCGATGTGAGCGGCGAGGACGGTGCCGTGCGCAATGGGCCAGAACGCGCGGCCGTCGAGACCGGCCTCGCTATACAGCGAGTCATTGAAGAGCCCCCCTCGGCTCGCCATGCCGCCATATGCGAGCCACTCCATGCCGCGCGTCGGCACGGTGGGATCGTCCCGTGCGTCGTAGACCACTGCCAGGCGGTTCAGGAACTCCTTGCTCGTGTTGAGGCCGCGCAGGCCGGGAAAGAGCACATCGGTCGAGGGGATCCGCGGAAGCGTTCCGGGCTCGGCATTGACGATGCGCGTGCGCAGCGTGTACTTAAGCTGCCAGGCTCGAGTGAGATTGAGCCCGACCTGCGCCTGAAAGAGCTCCTGCTCGTCGGTGAAATTCGTTTGATCCGCCTCGGGTGAGCGGTTGCCGATCCCGTAGAACCGCTGGGTCCCATCGCGATCGTAGATCAAGCTGAGATTGATCGACCAGCGTCGATCGCGCAGCCGCCCCAGCTGGTACTCGGCATCGACACCGCGCTCGACGCGCTGTTTGACTTCGGCGGTGAAAGACCATTGCTCGTCGGTCGTGGGATAGCCGTAGATCCTGCCGTGCACGCCCCACCCGAAGTAGGTGTTGTGCATGACATCCGGAGCAATGATCTGACGAATCTGGTGCTGCTCGTCCGTCTTCAGCCACGTCGGAATGATTCCGAGGGTCGTACCGCTGTCGGGATCCTCCACGATCTCTGGAATCGGAAGGAAAGGTGCCGTGGCCGGATTGAACCAGCTCGAGATTCCGTGGCTCGAAACCGGCGGCTGCGGAAGGGTGGGCGGGGGACCGGTCGGGGGACCCTCCTGCCGGGGCGGAGGCACGGCCGGCACCTGGCCGGCGGCGTGGCGAGGCAAGGCGCACGGTGCGAGCACGAGCAGCGCGAGCAAGACCGGAACGCCCCTCACCGCAGCACGTCGCGGACGCACCTCAACAGCCTGTCGATATCGGCCGCGGTCACATCGCCCATCGTCGAGATCCGGAACATCGTCTGCGACAGATTCCCCTGCCCCGCATAGATCACGAAGCCCTGCGCTTTCAGCGCATCGTGGAGTGAGGCATAGGATATGCCCGCAGGCAGCCGATAGGATCTCAGAACGACGGAGGACTCCTCGGGCGCGAGCATCGCCGCGATGCCGAGCCGCGCAAAGCCGGCGCGCACCTGTTCCGCAAGCGCGGCGTATCGCTCGCGGCGCGCGGTGAGCCCGCCTTGCTCTGCGTGTTCGCGGAGCGCCTCGACGAGCGCATAGTGCGCCTGCACGGCCGGAGTGAACGGCGTGTCGCGCCGCTCCTGTGCGCTGGCGAGCCGTATCAGATCGAGGTAGTAGCACCGGCTCCCCGCCTCATTCAGTGCACGACGCCTCACGATGACGAACGAGACGCCCGGCACTCCGTGCAGGCATTTGTTCGCCGTGCCCGCCGCAGCCACGAGACTCCCGTCCTCGAAGTTGAGCCGCTCCGCACCGAAGCTGCTGACCGCATCGACGAGCAGCGCGACGCGGTGCTGCCGGCACAGTGCAGCGAGCGGCGCGAGCTCGTTGAGCCGCCCGGTCGTCGTCTCGTGGTGGACGACCGCGGCGTGGGTGAAAGGCGCGCCGCTGCGGGCGCTCTCATTGAGACGGCGAGCGACCTCGGCAAAGTCGAGCGCCCGCATCGGATCGCTCGCGGTGCGCTCGTGAGATATGCCGTAACGCGAGCAGATCTCCGCGATCCGAGCGCCGTACACACCATTCTCGAGCACCAGGACGCGTCCTCCCTGGGGCACGAGCGTCGAGACCATGCTCTCCACCGCGCCGGTACCGGAGGCAGTCATCAGCACGGCCGACCATTCGGCAGGGTCGAGCGCGTACACGGCGAGCAGCCGCTCGCGCGCCTCGTCCTGCAGGTCGAAGAACTCGCTCTCGCGATGACACAGGTCGGGTCTGAGGAGGCTGCGCCGTACCCGCTCGCTCAAAGAGACGGGACCCGGGTTGAGCAACCGCATCAGCGCGCTCCGAGATGCCGCATCAGCCGCAGCTTCACATCGGCCGGGCCCGCAGATGGACGAGGCAGTCCCGGCGAGGTCCCGGCGCGCGTGAGCAGGCGAGCGAAGCTCGAACCCTCGGCCGGCGGCGCCTTCAGCCAGTCGGCGATCCGTGCCGCATCGTCGGTCTCCATGGAAGAAGCGTATCCGCACCCTGCGGCGACCTCGGCGAAGGAAACACACGCCGAGACGGTCGCCTGTCCACCCGTCGAATCGTGGACGCCGTTGTCGAGCAGCAGATGGCGCAGATTGGGTGGACCGTAGGCGCCGACGGTCGCGAATGCACCGAGGCGCATGAGCGCCGCCCCGTCACCGTCGATGGCGAGCACCTGCCAGTCCGGCCGCGCGAGCGCAAGCCCCAGGCCGAGCGGCGCGACGCAGCCCATCGAGCCCACCATGTACAGGTGATTGGGACGGTCGGCGATCGCATACAGCTCACGCCCGCAGAATCCTGTCGAGGCGAGTACGACCGTCGATGCCGGTGAGGTGTGCGAGACGACGGTCTCGAGCGCGGCGCGTCGCGATGGCCGGTCCTCGGCCGAGTGCTGGAGCGCATCCACGACGGCCGAAGCGCGCGATCCACGCGGACCCGCGGACGATCCGCGAACACCACCGGGCGCGCCGTTCGAGCCCGCAGCGAGCGCATGCGGCGCGACGCTGCCCTTCGACATGACGAGCGCATACGGTCGCCCGGTCTCGTCCATGTGCGCCGTCGCGCGATCGAGGGCGCCGCCGATCGCCTCACGCCCCCTCGGAAAGGGCTCCCAGGGGACTTCCATCGTGCTCAGCATCGCCGGTGTGATCGGACCCATGAGCGCATGCTGGGGCTCATCCGCGACTCCCGGCTCCCCGCGCCAGGTGACGATCAGCAGTTGCGGGAGACGAAACGTCCACGTGAGCGAGGTGAGCGGGCTTACTGCGTTGCCGAGCCCCGAGTTCTGCATCATCGCGATGCCGCGATCGCGGCCGCCGAGTGCAACCCCTGCGATCAAAGCGACGGCGTCCCCCTCGTTCGCCATCGAGAAATAGCGCAGCGACCGATCCTGCAGAACGTAATTGATGAATGGCGTGAGATACGAGCACGGCACGCCGGCATACCACGCGAAGCCGCGCTCGCGCGCCGCCTCGACGAAATCGCGAGCCTCGATCATGAGCCCGCCGGCTGCGCTCCGTCCGTCTCGGACGAGACGCCGAAGCGACGCTGTCCGTGCGCGAAATCTGCAGCGCGGCGAAAGTCCTCGAGGTCGTTCACACCTCGCCAGTGCCCGTGCACGTACTGCACCTCGACGGCGGCGCCCTGCGCAATGAGCGCATTCAACAAGTGGGGGACATCGAGCGAATCGAAGTCGGGCCGGGCGCGCAGATCGCGCAGCGTCGCCTTGAGCCGGTCGAGGCCGTCGCGACTCACCTTTAGCAATCCGATCCAGCGACCTTGCGGCGGATCGGCGGGCGCTGCGGCGTCTGCATTTCCCTTTGCGCTGCACACTCGCTGCAGCAGGGCCGGGGTCTCGAACAATCCGCGATCGTCGCCGCGCGAGCAGTACGCGAAATCGCGCACCGTTCGATTGCTTGCATCGGTGGGCGCGGAATCGATCACCACGGCGAAATCCGCGCGACTCTCCACCAAATCTCGCAGCACGTAGCTGCGGAAGAGCAGATCGCCGTAGGACAGGACGGTGTCCGCATCGAGCGCATCCATCGCGCAGGCGAGCGAGGCGAGCTCGCCGGTCTCGGCATAGCGCTCGTTGACGACCAGCTCGACGCCTGAGGTGTCGATCGCGTCGGCGCGGTAGCCGCCGACGACGGTGATGTCATCGATGTGCTCCTTTTTGAACGCTTCCACGAGCCAGCGCAGGAGCGGCTTGCCGGCGATCGGCAGCATGACCTTCGGACGGTCGGCGGTGACCGCCTCGAGACCCCGGCCGCGAGTTGCGGCGAGCACCACCGCTGCGCGAGGGGCGGCGAGGGTGTGCGCGAGATAGACCCGCTCGGCAGCGCTGTATTCGTCGGCGTCCTGGAGGCGGAAAACCTCCTCGACCGTCACGATGCGATCCTCGACGTTGACGACGGTCTCGCTCACGAAGACCTCGCGCGCGACACTCTGCATGGCGGCCGCCGACGACAGCAGCATGTGATTGGCCCAGA
>Ga0134128_10004604_pt1 | contig 16848 bp, 23 predicted proteins | sample KB31754_FD_96462 | JGI IMG/M metagenome (GOLD analysis project Ga0134128, IMG submission 96462) | Terrestrial soil microbial communities with excess Nitrogen fertilizer from Kellogg Biological Station, Michigan, USA - KB3-175-4 | ecosystem: Environmental > Terrestrial > Soil > Unclassified ...
CTCGAGGAGAAGCCCTTCATCACTCTCCTGGAGCCCGCTTGCGGCGCGGGCGCGATGGTAATCGCCGCTGCGCAAACGCTCGCCGATCAGGGCATCAGCCCGATCGCTACCATGCACGCGACCTGCATCGATATCGACATTACCGCCGTGCAGATGGCGTACGTCCAGCTCTCCCTGCTCGACGTGCCGGGTGTCGTCATCCACGGCAACTCGCTGACGAACGAGTATTGGAGCCGCTGGTACACCCCGGCCCACGTTCTTGGCGGCTGGAGCGCCAAGCTGCGCGCACGCGAGGAGCAGAAACCATGCTCGACTTTGGAATTATCGCCCTGCGACGCTCTACCGATCCCGACTGCGGCGGCGTCTGCTGGTGGATCACCGTCCGTGAATGGACCTACATCCGCGGCGGACGGCGCGAGCAACGGCTCCGCGATCACCTCTACGACGCCCGCTACGCCGAGTGGGTCTGCTGCGGCGCGCACCGGCCGTAAAAATCTGCTGCAACTCGATTTATTTGGTCTGTCCTCTTGACAAATTCTCTGTATTGCAATACTTTATGAATAGATATAGAGAACTTGAAGGTCATTTAACCCGCCCACGCATCGGCGTGAGCCTTAACCCGCATGGGAAAGCCCCATGCAACGGAGGTTGCTGTGAAAGCAACGATTCAATTCACCCTTTCCCAGTCAGGTCAGCGTGCGGCCCTCAAGGCCGGTTTCAACGGGCGCCAGCGGATGCGCCGCGACATCGAGGTCGCCCCGGAACAGGTGGACCTCTTTTACGTGACGCCGGATGGCGAGCTGGAATACCCCAGCGGAGCCATCTCGCGGGAAGGCTCGACGTACGCGCTGAACGCGGACTTCGACAACGTTCCGACTGACGCGGAATTGCTGGCGGCCGTAGAAGCGGAACGGGTAAAGCAAGCCGCCGAAAACGCTGCGCGCGAGCGCTCGCACCGCGAGCACCAAGAAAGGCAGCGCGCGGCTGAGACTGAACGCGCGGTCAAGGCGGTGGAAGGGTATCGCGCGTGGATGGCGCTGCCCGAATCGGAGCGTGTTTATTGGGACGCCTATCCCCGCGTCCGCGGCGACTGCGACTTCGATTCTGGGGTGTTGCCTGAACGCGAGCGCACGGAATACCTGGCCGAAAGGAAGCGGCTGTTCGATCTATTGCAAGAGCAGCACGATCGTGAAGTCGCCGAGGCCAAGGCCGCCGAGGAAGCCGCGAAGCTGGCAAAGGCTGAGTTCCGTACGCAGTTCATCCGCGAACACGGCACCGATAACCAGCGCGAGCGCCTGGAAGCCGAGCTGCTGAGCGACGACGAAATCATGAACGCTATGCGCGATCATGTATTCGCCCCGCTAAAGGAGTTCGACCGATACCAGAAATTAACCGGGTCCGATATCGGCCATGAGGAAGGCTGCGGAGGCTCCGCGTACAGCGCGAATGACGCCGAGACGCTGACCGCTGAGCAATGGGACGTGGTCAAGCGAATCAAAACCGCCATGCCGCAGGCAAGCGTCACTGCCCGTCGCCATCGCGGCTGGTGCGACGCCGATTGCTCCGCCTCCGTGACGCGGTACGGCGCCCTCGTTAAGCAGGCGTTCGGACCGTTCACGCTGGCCCGCGAGTTCGCGATTCCTGATCTGAGCGAGTGACCTAACCGGGGCGTTCCGCTATGGCGAGCGCCCCATTTTATTGCTGCTTCTCTTGACAAATTCCCTGCAATTCTATATTATTACATCATAACGAAACGACAGGAGTTGAAGAATGGCCACCGCGAAATCGAGCAGCAATACCTATCTCAGTTTTGGAATGATCGCAGCCCCGGTAAAGTCCTACCTCGCCAATTCCGACGAGCGCGAGAGCTTCTCCATCGTCCATAAGGCGTGCTCCTCGAAGCTCGAGCATCGCAAACATTGTCCGGCCTGCGACAAGACGATCGGAGCTGATGAGGTAGCCAAGGGCTACGAATACGAGAAGGGCCGCACTGTGGTCATCGAGCAGTCCGAACTGGATACGCTCTCGCTCGGCGACAAGAAGGTCGAGATCGTCCAGATCGCGCCGGCAGCGAGCGTGAGCGCACTCCAATTCACCGGGAAAACCTACTACCTGGGCGCGGCCCCCAAGGCTCCCGACGACGCCTACCGGCTGATCTTCGCGACGTTGGCCGACCCCAAAATCGCCGCGCTGGCGAAATATACGGCCAATGGCCGGACCCGCCTCGGTCTGCTCACCGCCAGCGCCGAAGAGCGCTGCTTCGTGCTCCGCCTGCTCTATTTCGTAGATGAGATGCGCGACACTGCTACGGTCGCGCGGCCGAGCGAGAAGCCGGTGGACTCGACGCATCTAGCGCTGGCCAAGAAATTGGCTGCGACCATGACCGCGAAGGCGTTCGATTTAGCTAGCCATCACGATGAATACAACGAGCGCGTGCGCGCGTTAGTCGCCCAGAAGCTCGAGGGCAAGGAAATCGCCGCGCCGGCTCCGGCGGCGGCTCCGGCGGCCGACCTGATGGCGCTGCTGCAGGCGTCTTTGGACGGCAAAGAGCAGGCCGCCGCTGCGTAATCGGGATTTTTAGGAGGAAGGCCATGAAAGAACATCGAGGATCAGATTTCCATTCGATCGAGAAGCACGATCGCGGGCCAGTTTGCGAGGGTTGCGGGATCCGTCCCGCCACGAAATTCGCCGGCGGCCGTTGGCTCTGCCAGGAGCCGGGCAAGCCGAAGTGCAACGCACCACAACTCGGAAAGGCGCAATCATGAATAACCGTCTACTCGAAACGCTCCGTTTTGATAAACCGACCGAATCGTGTGGCCGTAACGGCTACTACAAAAGCGCCGGAATCGAGGTCTTCCGATTCGGCGACACCGTCCGGCTGACTGGTATCACCAGCCGCGGTAAGGCTGCCATCGGCCATATCGAAATTCCGGTCTCGGCCATCGCGCAGCTTAACGCGCTGCTCCGCAAAGCGCACGAGGGAAATCGATGATCGACTATCGCGGCTATCCGCCCCAGCTGGCGAAGCTGGCGGGCGCCCCCTTCGACTCCGACCAATGGATCTACGAAGTCAAGCACGACGGCGAGCGCGTGCTGGCGTTCCGCGACGGCGCTGAGCTCCAGCTTCGCAGTCGCTCCGGCCGCGACGTGACGGCGCAATTCCCCGACGTGGTCGGCTCCTGTCTCGCGCTGCCGCTCAACCGCTACGTGCTGGACTGCGAGGCCGTGGTGCTCAATCAGAAAGGCGTCGCCGAGTTCTCGCTGATTCAGCAGCGCGGCATGGCGAATCCTCCGCCGGCGGCGCTTCGCAGCCATCCGGTCATTCTGATGGCGTTCGACATTCTGCGGATGAATGACATCGACACGCGCGGCTACGCTTTGACCGATCGCAAGATCGTCCTGCAGGCGCTGCTTAAGATCGCCAATGTCTCCGCGATTCGCCCCGTCGAGCACGTCGCCGCCCTGGGCCGCCAACTTTACGCGTTGGCCGAGCAATCCGGCTGGGAAGGCGTCGTGGCGAAGCGCGCCGCCTCGACTTACACCGGGACGCGCTCCAACGACTGGCTCAAGTTCAAGTGCCGCCGCCGCGGCTCATTCGTCGTGATCGGTTGGACCGATCCGCAAAACAGCCGCGAGCATTTCGGCGCCCTGGCCGTGGCGGAACGCGATTCGCGCGGCCAGCTTCGCTACGTCGGCAAGTGCGGGACCGGCTACACCGACCAACACCTCGCCGAGATCGCGGCGCTGCTCAAGCTTACGGACCAGCCGGCGTGCGAAACCGGCGAACGCGATATCCATTACTGCGCGCCGACCCTCACCATCGAATGCGAGTTCCTTGACCGCACCTGCACCGGCCAGCTCCGGCACGCGTCATTCAAGGGACTGCGCCCCGCTTTAATTTTGGTGAAATGATCCGCGCTATTCTATTGACATATTCTCTGTAATTATCTACTATTAAACCATAACGAACGAACCCGGAGGAGAGAGGAAATGTCATACGAGAACGCGCCCGCAACCCGAATGGTAGCAACCGATTGCCTGATTTGCGGCACCCCGCTGGTCGACGCCAAGAGCGTTGAGATCGGCATCGGGCCCACCTGCCGGAAGCGCCACGGCTACGACGTTTCCATCCCCGAGGCGGCCCGCAAACGCGCGAACGAGATAATCCACGCGCTGGCTTGCGAGGCCTTCCCCGAGGACTTGTTCGAGCGCATCAGAGAGCTGCGCGAGCTCGGACTCGAGAAGCTGGCCGAGGTCATCACCGATCGCAAGGTGGTCATCCGGCTTGAGGACAAGGGCGAGAAGATCGCGGTCAAAACTCCCTACGCGCCCAACTTCGTGAACCGCGTGCGCCAGATTCAGGGCCGCAACTGGGATTCGCTCAATAAGGTTTGGATGGTCCCGCAGGCCAAGCGCGGCGCGCTCTATGCCGCGATGCGCGACTGCTATCCGGGCGGGCTGGGCGTGCAGGGCGTCGAACCCTTCTCCATCAGCCAGCTCCCCGAAGTCGCCGACGAGGCGGACCCCGAGGCCGCGAAGTCCGAGTTGGCCATCCAGCTCAATCAGGTCAACGGCCGCCTGCTGGTCCACACTCCCTACAACGGGCAGTTCATCGGTCTGGTCCGCCAGATCCCGGGCCGCAAGTGGGAATCGAATCAAAAGGCGTGGTCAGTCCCCGCCAGCGCCAAGCCGTCGGTGGTGCGGGCTCTCGACGCGGCTTTCCACACTTACACCCTGCAGGAGGTAGCGTGATGGACCGTTCCATCCGCAGCAACTTTTACGCGCGCCAGCGCGACTACAAAGAGGGCGAGCTGCTGCGCCATTGCGCAGCGGTTCATCACTCCAACCGTCCGGTCGATGGCTGCGCGGCCTGCGAGCAACTCAACTCGCGGGCGCGAGCGGCCCGCCGACGTGAAATCGAAAAAGGGAGGAGGTAGGTAGCCATGGGAGCAGACTTTTGCTGTCAAGGGCTCGCAGTTGCATGGACGCGCGTCGCGCGATCGAGCGCGCCGAATCAGACAACGCCATCTTGGAGTGGGAGAAGTAGCATGGAAATCAACGCTTTCGATCTCGTCATTTCTGACGAGGAGCTAGAGGCGCAGGGACAGATTTTCTGCGCGGCTCATCTGGATCGCGAGATGACTTTCGAGCAGTTCATCGTCGCCCGTATCGGATGCCGGCGGCGCTTCGCCTGCGCCCCGCACCGCGTACGGCTCGATCGGGTCGAGCCTAAACTTGACCCTCACCGGCCTAATATCGACCCGTCCTGGTGGCGACTCTGGAGGTGACACATATCCGCCCGACGTATTCGTGAGGAGCTGGGATTGCGCTGAGTATGTGTTGCCTTCCCTGTAATTATGATATATCTGGAGAAAATAGTGGAGGCAGCCTAAAATGGATTCGGATTCGGTCGGCCGGGATTCTATCGCAGAGATGGTCCGGCTGCGTAAAGACGGCATGAGTTTCGCGAAAATCGGCAAACAGTTCAATTTGACGCGCCAGCGTGTGCAGCAGCTGGTGTCTGAGGTGATCAAGCCAAAAGCTCGAGAGCCGCAGCGTAAGAGCCCGCGGGATTATCCGCGGGTGCTCCTGCACGTCAGCAAAGAAATGACGCCGTGCTTCGCGGCTCGCGCCGGCGACGCGGACGACCGGCAGGTCCATTCCGGGAGCGCTTACGGTGCTATCGCGAGGCGCGACCTGGTGCGCTATTGGGGGATGATCGATTTTGAGCTGAGCCAGCTCGAGTTCACCGAGGCCGAAGGCGTGGCTACCTGTAAGGCGCTTAATGGAGAACACGACCTCGATCCGCGCTTTCTGAGCACGGTCGTCGATAAGAAGGCGCTGGAACGTCCCCGGATGCTGATCGGCAAGCTGATGAAGCTCAACCGCTGCCAGGCGCTCGCCGTGATGGACGCAGCCGAGCGGTTCAACGTGCTCAGCTCCGGCGCCACCGCCGCCGAGAAGCTGAGGAAGGTAGGGTTGCTGAAATGATCGATGCTCTTTTGATGACGAGCGTCGTCGTCACCGCGTATCATTTAGGGCAACAATATACTTGCCTAACCAACGGCGCTTGGTGTAAACACTCTTATGGCCTGTTGCAGCGTAAAGGGGGGACTTTTTAATGTTCCTCCCTACGTTTCAGCAAGTAGAGTGCCTAACGCAGTTTATCGAGGCGATTGGGGAGCGCTTTAGGCCAATAGTGACGATGGAGCCTGAATCTATTAAATGCCCGTATTGTGGCGCGCACATGCCCGCATCTTGGGAATCTCTTTATACCTTTGCGCAAAACGGAGACGAGCGAAAAGGCTTCACGCACGTCGTCAGGGGACAACAGTTTCAGGCTTACAAATACGAATTTGACTGGATGGCCTGTTACAACGATGGCTGTCGAGAGGTGATTGTCCGCGTCAAAAAGAGATTGTTCGATTTTCGTAGCGAGACCACGTTGGATGAAGAGGCGTGGTATGCCGTTCCGCGTAAGCGGGCACCACGGTCAGTCGATCCCCGGATTCCAGAGGAATTTGCAAAACCTTATATTCGAGCTTCCCTGATATTGGATGATGCGCCCGACATGTCAGGAGTGTTGTCCCGCAGGATTTTGCAAGACCTGCTCGAAAAATATGCGGGTCGCACCGAATACAAGCTGGAGGAACGGATAGATCGTTTCATCGAGGATACGGCGCATCCGTCGGACATTACAGATAATCTCCACCACCTTCGAGAAATTGGCAATTTCGGAGCGCACAGTAAGAAAAACAAAGAATCCGGCGAATTTGTTGAGATAGGACTCGAAGAGGCGGAATGGACTTTAGAGGTAATCGATGGATTGTTCGATTACTTCATTGTGCGCCCGCAAAAGAACCTGGAGCGGCGCGAGGCGTGGAATAAAAAGCGCGGTCCAGTAAACCTGGCCGCCAAAAAGCCAAGCAATGGCTAAGCGGTTTTCTGCTTACGCTGGCGCCGCTTCGTGCGCCGCTCAACCTTTTCGTCCGCGTCTTTTTTCGGGACCGCCATCAGCGCCTTCATTACCCGCTCGAATCGCGGGAAAGACGAATGCGTACTGGGTTCCGCGTCTTTCGCCATACTCCAAGTCTAACCGTTTGAGCGTTGCGTTTGGAAGGGCGCGCGTGCGGTCGCCGCGGCCTTGCCGCCGTCGATTAACTAAGCGGTTCGTCGGTGGATTCTTTGCCGGTCAATTCGCGATACGTCAGCCGCCGACCATTCGTTTGCGAGAGCGTGCGAGCGAAGCGGCCCGCGTCATCGGCCTTGCGATTGTTGTAGCGGAAAGCCTGTTCGTCCAAATAGCGGAACAGATGGAACGGCTCGACGCTGACGTAAGTGCCTTTCAGCCCGCGTTTCAGGAGCGACCAGAAATTCTCAAGCCCATTCGTGTGGATGCGCCCGTTCACGTATCGCTCCGCATGGTCAACAAAACCGTGAACGAACTCGCCGTCCAGCCCTTCATAAGACAGAAGCGCATCCGTGAAGATTTCCGATCCGGCCTCGACATTCGCGCGGACTTCCTTTTGCAGCGTGTGCTTCCGCCGGTCGGAGACGTGCTTAACCCGCACTTCGCCGGTCTCGCGTTCCAGCAAGCCCACGACGATTTCTTTCCCACTTCCGCCAGTGCCCGTGATCTTGGCTTTCTTGTCCTTGTGCATGTTCCGCGCAAGGCCGCCGATGAAGGATTCGTCGGCTTCGATCTCGCCTTCCAGCTTTGTCCAGAAGGATCCGGCCTGCATTGCCTTGCGGATGCGATGGAGCATGAACCACGCGGTTTTCTGGGTTACGCCCAAGTCCCGCGCGACCTCATAGGAACTGACTCCGTTCTTACAGTTCGTCAGCAACCAGACTGCCGGAAGCCACTTATCCAGCCCAAGCGGAGAATCCTCGAAAATCGTTCCGACCTTGATGGAGAACTGGGCGCGGGCGTGCTTGCCGTTGCACTTCCAGCGACGCTGATTCGCCAGATAGTGAACCTCGTCGCTCCCACAGAGCGGGCATTTCACCACGCCATCAGGCCAGCGCAGACCGGCCATAAAGCTGATGCAAATGTCAGGGTCTTTGAAGTAGCGGACCGCATCCAACAGCGTTCGCGGCAGCATCGTTTCCATGCTGCAAGATTAGCGGTTTAGGAGCGGTTAGTCAAGTATGTTATTACCTCATTTAGGCTTCTGGCGCGGCCGTCAACGCGATGCGCCGGCTACTGGTCTGTCCAGCCCGGTTATCGACGTCGATATCGCGCGCGACGGCGATTGCTGGCTCGCTACGCGAAAGTCGGACGGTGCGATTTTGCTGCGCGAAGACATGCCGCTTGGCGATTTCCTGGCTCGCCTGTTCCATATAGAACGGGCGCGATTCCAGCACGCGCGGGAGATGCCGAATTAGGAGCCGCCAAATGAGAAGCGCTGAAATGAGCAAGGACAATCTTGCGGCGCTTGTCGCATTCACCGACGCGGCGTATCGATGCAGCTTCCGCAAAGTGATGCCGCCTGAGGTTGCTGCGATTGTCGATTCGTTGCGCGAGGCTTACGAAGCGCAGGCCGAGGAGATCGAGCGGCTCAGAGTCCAGAACGAGACGGCCAAACTTGGGGGACTTTATCGATGTTGACGGATAGGAGCGCCTCCCGCTACTCTGTCTCACCGGAGGAGCGGGCATATGGTCATCTGGATCACGTCCCTGTGGGTGCTATTAGATACGGCCTTTTGTCTTTATACGGAGATCGAGTTGCACCCGCTAACGGCAACTGAATGGATACTAGCGGGAGCTAGCCTGCTGTTCGCCGTTGGCGCTTTAATTGCAGAGTTCCTTGAACGCGAGGCGCACGCAAAAGAGATTGGCGACATTAAGCTTGGGCAGGCTACAGGACACGCGAACCTGTCGGGCAAATTAGACGTGATGGCGCTGGTTGGTGGCGAAACCTTCCGCCAACTTCAAGCCGTTACGCAGACTAACGACAAGCCAGTTCGCGCGGTAATAGAAGCAGCGACTCTAAAAATCGAGCTGCTCACTAAGCAGGTATCGCTGCTAAATGAGACTTCGCGTCACGTGACAAGTGAACAGCGGCGACGCTTTGGACGGGCATTGCCGTTTGTACTCCCAGAAGAATTTAACCGCCCGTTCAGTTCTGGTTATTTGGGCGTGAGGATTACACATGGTTCGACTGTTGAGGCCAAAAACTACGCGGAAGAATTAATGCGCCTTTTCGGCGAATACGCGATAACCACCACGCTAACTGAGGAAGTCACTCATGAATCTCTCAATGTAAGAGGATTGCGCGTGCTTATTGCCGATCCTTCTAATCCCTCTCTGAACGATCAGCGAACCCTCAAGCTGCTGGATGCGGCCCAAATCGAGTATGGGATTGAGGCTAAAGTGACTGATTTACCGCGAATTACGACGCTTCGAGTGGGTAAGCTCTCCACGCCATGATAATAGGGGCAACGTTAACTGGCTTGATTCGCTGGCGAGCGAGGAATCTTGCTGAAACGCACGCCAATCTTTGCGTTTCAGCATACTGCTATCGCTTCTCCGAAGATATCAGGGTTGTTGCGATTGTTGTGGCGGAAGCTGAACTCCGCCAGATAGAGCGGCAGATATTTGCGGCTGACATTGTGAAACGTTCCCATTACGCCGCGCTTGAGCAGGCTCCAGAACGATTCGATGTTGTTGGTGTGGATGACGCCGCGCACGTACTCACCCGCCTTGTGGTCAACCGTTTCGTGATGCCGAGTCAGGCCAAGCCAGCTATAAGCGGCAGCGGAATCGGTCGCAAGCAAGTCAACCTTGTCGGAGACCATCTTACGCACGAAAGCATTAATCGTAGCGTGCGAAGCATCGTCGATAATTTTGCAAGTGATGTTGCCTTTGCGGGCAATTGCTCCGATGACGGTCGTTTTACCAGTACCATGCGCGCCCCGTCCGGTGTACTTCGCACGGTCTTTCGCATGGCGATTAGCCTGCTTGCCGCCGATGTAAGTTTCGTCAATTTCGACGATACCCATAAGCTGGCGGAAATCTTCCTCATACATCGCAGCGCGGAGCCGATGAGACATATACCAAGCTGTCCGCAGCGAGGTGGTCTTTTCAAAGAACATGCTTCGCAGTTGGAGCGAAGAAATGCCTTTCTTGCTCTGAAGGATGGCCCAAAGAACCTTGAACCAAGTGGTGAGCGGATATTTGGTGTTCTCGAAGATGGTCCCCGCAGTCAGGGAAAAACGGTAGGCGTTGCCGCGCCGACAGTCCTTGTTGGAGCACTCCCATTTCCACGGCAACGCAATGTTGTAAACGAACTCAGACTTACCGCAGCGCGGGCAAGTCACTTCACCGTCAGGCCAGCGACGAGAGAACAGATATTCCCGACAAGCGCTTTCGTCGGGGAAGCTTTCCATCAACTGTCGAAAGTTCATCATGGATAAACTTATAGCGCACCAACGTCTATCCGTCAAGTGTGATAAAGTCCCCCAAACTTGCGATACAGCCCACTTCGGGAGGCATGAGAAGCCGCCGCCCTGCTCGCCAAACTGGAGGAGACGACATGACCCCACCCAACGCGATTATTCTCTTGACATATTCGCGGTAATTCGCTATATTTACATTATCAAACAATCCCACGGAGGAAGGAACCATGCGTAAAACGATCTTAGCCCTGAGTGCAGCCGCCGGCATCATACTCAGCCCCATCGCCAGCCAGGCGAAACAGGTCTCGTTCTGGTACTTTGCCTACGAGACGCCGACCATCGATTCTCAGACGGGCGCCGCGACCTACGACGGGCCGATCCAGATCAGTCGTCTCTATAAGAACGCGGCGCAATGCAATAAGGGTCTGGGCAATTTCAGCGGCATCACCATCGCCAACTCCCCCTTAGCGCTCAGCGTATGCTTCGAAGCCACGTCCGATAATTTCGGCGGGCACCCGCTCTTGCAAATCGGGCAATAGCTTTATCCGAGAAGTTGCGTCTGCTCGGGCGCTCGCAGGGTTTCTCCTGCGAGCGCTTTTTTTATGAAATCGAGCGCGACTCCCGAGCGCACCATCGGGGGATCTACGCGCAGCACCCGCCAGCCCGCCAGCTCCGCATAGTTTCGCTTGATGCAATCGCCGGTGACACCTGCGCCCCTGGTATGCGCGCCGCCCACGAATGATCCGCCATCCACTTCTACGAGTAGCCGGTGGCGCGGCGCCGCGAAATCAAAACGCCACTGACGCGTCTTCGGCGTCAGTTCCCAGCTCCAGCGCCGCTCTTTATCAACCTTCTTGAAATGCCGCCACGTCGGCCCAGACGGTGAAAACTTAAACTCTTTGCGCTCGCCCGTGATCGGGTCGCGTAGAAATTCGCCCGCAAGGCCCGCCTCGACGATTTGAGCCCAGAGCTTGCCCATCAGGTCCGGCCGCGACTTTTTTTTCTTTTCAGGCGGCCTCGAATCCAACTCCGCGCCCTCGGTACAGTTTCGGCTGCGTCTCCTTCGCGATGTAAAGCGGATGCTCCGGGGAGCCGTCGATATTGACGCCCAGGCAATACAGGTCGCGGTCCTCCATCAGCTCGAGCATCCGCCGCTGCCGCTTGAGCTTGACCGCGTGCCGGCCCCAGCCGACCACCACGCGCGCGTCCGGATTCTGCTTGAGCGTCAGTCGGATCGCGACGTCGTTCTGCGGCCCGACTGGATCGTGATGCCGGTACAACACGCGCGGATCGGTCGAGCGCAACGCGAAGGCGTTCAACACCCAGAGGCCACCGTGACCCCAATCGCGCGCCCAGCTGACGCATTTGCTCACAGTCGCATCGAGTGTTTGCTCATCCGCGGTGCTCGGATTGAGCATCACAAAGATCAGCACCGGCCGCGAGCGATTCCAGATGCGCCACAGCGCATAGCGATAGATTCGACGCGAATCAAACTCGGCGCCCGCGCTCCATTCACCGAGAAAGGAAAATGACGATGAGTTGCTCATCCCAGCGAACCCATCTTGCGGATGAAATGGCCGAGCAGAATCGCCGAGCGGCAATGAAAATGCGTCAGTTCAGTGACCAGCTCCGGCCATACGACATAGCCGTCACTAGACAGCATTCTCTCGATCCGCGCGAAGTGCTCGCGCAGATGTTTGAGATTATTCTCCAGCGTCTCCGCAGCCCATGAGCCGGGCGGATACTGCCCGTCTCCATCGCTGAGCGCCATCGCGATCGCCTCGATCGAAGCGCGCGCCAACTCCGCGAGATCATCGGTGCGCTTGCGGTCCGCCATCACGAGCACCCGCTGGTCGCGCCGCAGTTCAGGCACTTGTAGCAGGCGCCGTTGCGCACCATGATGCAGCCGCAGTCAGAGCAGGGCGGAGCGTCGAGCTGGTTGACGAATGACTCCACCACCTGAGCGCCGCCGAATAGTTTCACAACGCGCTCGATATCCACTTCCGGTTCGGAGCTTACCTTCTCCTCGATCAGCTGCAGCGCCGATTTGAGAAACCGATGCTCCAGCCATCGGAAAACGTAATCGACCGGCGACTGCGCGTAGCCGCACCACTCCTCGCCCGAGAAGCCAGCCGGCTCGAAGCGCAGATGCGTATATTTCTTGACGAGGAAGTCGAGCGGGACGCCGTATTGGAGCGCGAAGGAGACCGCGATCGCGAAGGCGTCCATCAGACCCGCGATCGTCGAGCCCTGCTTACTCATTTTCACGAACAGCTCGCCCGGGCTGCCGTCCTCGAACATGCCGACGGTGATATAGCCTTCGTGGCCGGCGATATTGAATTTCTTGGTCACCGCCTGGCGCTCATTGGGCAACTTGCGGCGTTGCGGGGTGGGGCCGGCGGGGAGAGTCGAACTCCCGACCTGAGGTTTACGAAACCCCTGCTCTTCCGTCTGAGCTACGCCGGCGTCCTTGCTGGTGTTGAGCGGCTGGACCGTTTTACTGCCGTCCCGATAGATGGCGATGGCTTTGAGCCCGAGCTTCCACGCCAGCATGAAGGCGTCTTCAACATCCACCACGGTCGCGTCGGCCGGCATGTTGACGGTTTTCGAGATGGCGCCGGAAATGAACGGCTGGACCGCCGCCATCATCTCGATATGGCCGCGCCAATGGATCGACCGCTCGCCGTTGCGAGGCTTAAAGGCGCAATCGAAGATCGGTAAGTGCTCGGGTCTGAGCGACGCGCAGCCTTCGATAGTCTCGCGCTCGACGATATGGTGCTCGATTCGCTTGATGCTCTCGCGGTCGTATTCAAGCCGCCGCAGCGCCTCTCCGACCGTCGTATTGACGATCTTCATCTGGCCGCCGCCGACGAGCTTCTTGTATTTCACGAGCGCAATGTCCGGCTCGATGCCGGTGGTGTCGCAGTCCATCATAAAAGCGATCGTGCCGGTGGGCGCGATCACCGTCGCCTGCGAATTGCGGTAGCCATGCAGCTGGCCGGCCTGCACAGCCTCATTCCATGCCGCGCGCGCCGCCACCACCAGCGAACCTTTACCCCGCAGCTGCATCGCCATGATCGCGTGCTTCTCGACGATCCGCAGCGTCGCATCCTCGCAGCCTGTGAAGACTCCGCGCCGTTCGGCGATACGCGCCGACTGCAGATAGGCTTCACCCGTCATCAGCGCCGTAATCGCCGCGGCGTAATCACGCCCCTGGTCGGAATCGTACGGCATCCCGAGCATCATCAGCGTCGCTCCGAGGTTCGCGTACCCGAGCCCCAGCTGACGAAAATTATGCGCGTTCCGCGCGATCTCGGGTGTCGGATAGGAAGAGCGATCCACGATGATGTCCTGCGCGGTGATCATCACGTCAACGGCGTGCTTAAAGGCAGCGACGTCGAACTCCCCGTTACGATGGAAGCGCAGCAGGTTCAGCGAAGCTAAGTTGCACGCCGAGTTGTCGAGGTGCATGTACTCGCTGCACGGGTTCGAGGCGTTGATCCGCCCCGCGCCTGGGCAGGTGTGCCAGGCGTTGATCGTGTCGTCGAATTGGAGCCCGGGATCGCCGCACTCATGCGCCGCCTCAGCGATGCTCGCGAAAATGTCGCGGGCGTAGAGCATCTCCGCGATCTCGCCGGTAGTCACCAGCTTCGTAGGCGTATGCGTCCGATCCTCGATCGCCTGCATGAAAGCATTGCTCACGCGCACCGAGTTATTAGCGTTCTGGAAGGCGACTGAGCCGACGGCCTCGCCGTCAATCCCGCCGCTATATCCCGCCTTTTCAAGAGCGCGGGCTTTCATCTCCTCATCCCGCTTACACCAGATGAAATCCATGATGTCGGGATGGTCGGCGTTCATCACCACCATCTTGGCCGCGCGCCGCGTCTTGCCGCCGCTCTTAATCACGCCGGCGGAGGCATCCGCCGCTTTCATAAACGACAGCGGCCCCGACGCCCGGCCGCCGCTCGAGAGGCTCTCGCGCTTCGAGCGCAGCGCCGAGATATTCACGCCGGCGCCCGAACCGTGCTTAAAAATAATCCCTTCCTGCCGATACCACTCCAGGATCGAGTCCATGTTGTCCTCGACCTTGAGGATGAAGCAGGCCGAGCATTGCGGCTTTTCCTCTACGCCGACATTGAACCAGACCGGCGAATTGAAGGCCGCGAGCTGGTGGACTAAGAGATAATCCAACTCGTATGCGAATACGCAAGCCTCGAGCCCATCCGCAAAATAACCATCACTAACCCCCCAACTCACGATCGTTCCGACCACACGATGGATAAGCTTCCGGATGCTGGTCTCTCGCTCCGGCGTCCCAACCTTGCCGCGGAAATACTTCGACGCGACGACGTTAACCGCGAGTTGCGACCAGCCTTTCGGCGCCTCGATACCGGTCTGCTCGAATATCTTCTCTCCGTTCTCGCCCGAAATCGTCGCGGTGCGTAGCTCCCACTCGACGTCGTCAAGCGGATCGGTATTGCCGGCAAAGTGCCGCGTAATCAGCGGCGCGCGGCGCGTGAGGCCGACATAATGGCCGTTATCCTTGCCTTCAAGCAGCGGCGATTCATGGTCGATATGGTCTTGAAAAGTAGAGGGCACGCTTGCCATAAGTCTCCTTAAAAGGGAATGTCCTTATCGTCCGGCGGCGCAGCACCCATCGGATCACCCGGTAATTCACGCGCGTCGTCAGCGAACTCGGAACCGCCTTGACCACCGTCGCGACCGCCGAGAAATTGAACCAAGTGCGCGATGATCTCGAACGCCTTTTTCTTCTGACCGTCTTTCGCGTCGTACTCGCGGGTGCGAATTTTCCCCTCGATGTAGACCTGCCGGCCCTTTTTGAGATACTGACCGCAAGCCTCCGCGAGCTTCCCCCACGCCTGAATCCGATGCCACTCGGTGTGTTCCTGAGTCTGGCCGTTACTGGTCCATTTCTCGCTCGTTGCGATCGAGAAATTAGCTACGCTCTGGCCCGATGGCAGAAAGCGTATCTCAGGGTCGCGTCCCAGGTGGCCTACCAGGATAACCTTGTTCACGCTCATGCCCGGGCCCTCAGATAACGCACCACCCAGCCAAAAGCATTGTCTCTCGCGACGCGGCGCCGGGCCGCCTTCCCGACGGCCGCATAGACCGCGGCGGGAATCGACGGCGTCTTAACCTTCGGCTCCCACATCGGCCGGTCGTGTCCCATAGCTGCCCACGAGGCGCGGCGATGACGGCGCGTTCGCGCATACGGCTGCAGCCATAGCAATCGCCGATGCGCGCGGCGCAGACGAACGGTCTCGCCTTCGCGATGGGCGTTTACGAACTTTACCCAGCCCGCCTCGATCCGGTTCACCTTGACGATATGCGCGGCCAGCTGTTTGCGCAGATAGCGCCGGTCACGGCGGGCTTCGAGCAGCGCTTCCAGCTTCTTATCCGTCATCGGACCGCCTCAGCTACGCTCTTTCCCGCGGCTGGGCCAAACAGACAAAGCTGGCCGTAGCGATCCTCGAATGCGCTGAATTGCGCCGCCTCTACCGATGCTTCGCCGTGCCGCTCGACAACAGCCGCGAATCCAGTGATCTCCCAGTCATGATGCCGCAGCTTGAGCTTAGGCCGGCGCGCGTCGTCCAGCCGCGTCATACCATCCAGCGCGACCGGGTGCGGACCGTCGCGTTCTTCCGGCACTAACTCTAGGTGCTGCAATTCGTGATCAAGCAATGCCCGGCGCCGAAATGCTGAAAAGCCCTCCCAAGACTTGCGATTAATGACGAGCTTCGCGTCGCTCAACCCAAGAATGCGATCTTCCAGCGACGTGATCGAAATTTTTGCTGCAACTACTTGTCCGCGCGTAAAGAGCGCGTCGAAAACTTCCCCCGACTCCTCGTCGATCTTCTCGGCTAGAAGGGCGCTCACCGTAACACCCGCCTCTATCAGTTTCGGGTGATATTCAGTCATCGCCGCCTGAATCGCGTCCGTAATCTCTGGACCACAAACCGTATAGGTAACCGCCATCGTTTCCGTTCCTCCGAAGCGTCCTTTCAGTTTAGCTAGGGCCCGGTGCTAGACGCCGCCCGCCAACTCGGACGACGCATAGTTCTCGAACCGCATCGTTTCCTTTAGAAAAGCCAGATCGACAGAGCCCGTCGGCCCATTGCGCTGCTTGGCGATGATGACCTCTGTCACGCCCGGCTTCTGGCTTTTTTCGCCTCTGTAGTAATCGTCACGGTATAGAAACAGAATCACGTCCGCGTCCTGCTCCAGAGCCCCGCTGGCGCGCAAGTCCGCTAGCATCGGGCGTTTGTCCTCGCGCTTCTCGCAATCGCGGTTGAGCTGCGATAGCGCAAAGATCGGGCACTTGAAGTCCTTCGCGATCGCCTTAATCGCCTTCGAAATTTGCGTGAGCGCTTCCTGCTCGCTCGCCGTCCGGCCGCTCGGCGACATCAGCTGGAGGTAATCCACCAC
>Ga0134128_10004606_pt1 | contig 16844 bp, 13 predicted proteins | sample KB31754_FD_96462 | JGI IMG/M metagenome (GOLD analysis project Ga0134128, IMG submission 96462) | Terrestrial soil microbial communities with excess Nitrogen fertilizer from Kellogg Biological Station, Michigan, USA - KB3-175-4 | ecosystem: Environmental > Terrestrial > Soil > Unclassified ...
ACGCCGCTCGATGCCGAGGCGCGGCGTCTCGTCTCGTCAGCGGCGCAGCGCGTCTCGATCGTCACCGCGGTCAGCCCGCGCGCGGCAATCGACATCCTCTTCGTGTTCGTGGCCGCGCTGCGGCTCATCCGCCAGCTTGCCTGCCTCTATGGCGGCCGTCCGGGCGCGCTCGGCATGATTCGGCTGCTCCGCCAAATCATCGCACATCTTGCGATCACCGGCGGCATGGCCGCCAGCGACAGCGTGATCCAACAGATGCTCGGCCACGGCATCGCGGCAAAACTCTCGCAGCGTCTCGGCGAAGGCGTGCTGAACGGCCTCCTCACCGCCCGTCTGGGGCTGGCCGCCATCGACGTGACGCGCCCGCTGCCGTTCACCGCGCTGCCGCGCCCGGCGCTCACGGACCTCGCGAAAGACCTGCTGACCAAGCGGGAGGAGGATGAGCGCTAACGCTATTTGCCTCACACCCGCGTCTGCGCGCAAATAAAATCCGTGATCACGCGCAGCGCCTCGATGGACGCCGGCTTGGTCGGATTCTGCGTAATGAAGGTGTGCGGCTCGCCCTCGAATTTCCGCAGTGTGATCCTGCCGCCGGCCTTGGTATAGGCGGCCACGAAGCGATCCGCCATGTCCGGGGTGACGCTGGCATCGGCCGTGCCCTGGATCAGCAAGGCCGGCGGCAGCGAACGCGCCTCGCCGCTTTCCAGGATCGTTTGCGGATTGGCTTCCACCATCGCTGCTTCGTTCCGGAAGAACGCATCGTGGTTCTTGACCAGCCGCTCGTTGCCGCTCGCCCGCGCCATGTTGTAGCGCGCGACGGGATCGGAGATCGGCCAGCAGACCACGACAAAGCCAAGGCTCGCATCGACGTCATCGGCACCGGTGAGCTTGTGTGCCGTGTATCGGGGATCGCGCGGCCGCAGCACGTTCAGCCAGAGCTGATGTCCGCCGCTTGAGCCACCGAGCCCGCCCACGCGGGTTACATCGCCGCCCCAGCGCCCGACGTTGGCCTTCAGCCACCTTATGCCGAGATTGATGTCGGCGACCGAGGCGGGATAGGACGACGCCGGCGCCAGGCGGAAATCGAGCGCCAGCACCGCGGTTCCGCTAGCTGCGATCACCTGGTCGATCGCGGCGTTCTGCAGCCGGTCGTTGCTCACCCACGCGCCACCATGCACGTCCACCATGGAGGCAAATCCGGTGACCCCGCGCGGCCGATAGAGGCGGGCAAGCAGGGGCGTGTCGCCAGCCCTGCCGTATTCGAGGTCCTCGATGATCACTTCGTGTGCTTGGGCGACATCACTCACGTCAGTCATTTGAATGACTCCTTGGAGATAGTGCGGCCATCACGATGCCGTCGCCGGGTGCGTACTGTGCCAGCACGCGCCAGCGGAAGAAAGGTGTATTCGGCGGCGGCGAGAGTTCCGGCGTCCAGCCGGTCAGCTTTTCCAGCGCATAGGTGTCCATCACGATGCCGCGCCAGACGCGGTTCACGCGTTCCAGCGGCTCGCGCTTCGCGCTAGTCAGATCCCACAGCGGCAGGTGTTGGTCCGGCTCGCGCGCGACATAGAGGCCGGTGTGGCCCTTGATGCGGTCCAGGCCGGGGTCCTTGAAGCCCTGGAAGCGGCCGCGCTCGGTCACTTCGATGATCGGCAACCGGTCCTTGAAGAACCAGCGCAGCATCGCGTAGGTGCGGTAGTCCGTGGTCGCGATCCAGGTCGCGCCGGTCTTTTGCAATTCCGCTTCGACGCGGGCCACCACCACTTCGTAGTCTGCCTCGCCGCCGATCGGATCGGTGTGGCCAATGAAATTCCAGGGCGTCGCGACATAATAGAAGAATACCAGCACGACCATGGCGATCCCGGCGACGATCGCGGCATTGACCCATCTCACCGTCGATCGGATCATCGATTTGGACCAGCCCTCGCGCGGCAGCATGGCGACGTTGATCGCTGCCGCGGCAAAGCCGGCCGGCCACATGAACATCGGCCAGGTATCGCCGACCCGCAGCGTCAGCGACTTCCAGAGGAAATAAAGAAGCGGCACCAGGACCGCGGTCGAGAGCAGGATCGCGACCGGCTCACGGCGGCGGTAGCCGCGCCAGGCAGTAAACATCAGCCCCGACAGCACCACCGGAAGCAGGACAAAGCCGACCAATCCCCATTGCAGACCGATATAGTCGCCGACCGTGCGCAGCGACAATTCACGTTGCGCGGTCGCGCGCACGAGCTGGAAGCGAAACGAGGCCCAGTCGTGCTGATAATTCCAGATCAGCACCGGCGAGAACACGATGAGCGCGATCAGCGCGGCGAGCCAGGGATATGGCGAGCGCAATTGCCTGAACCGCCAATCCGGCACCAGCATGAAGGCGAGGATCGCTGGCAGCAGCATCACGGCGGTGAATTTCGACAGCAGCGACAATCCACCGAACAGGCCGGCCGCGAGCCACCAGCGCTGGTCGGAGCTTTCGGCCAGCCGCACCAGCGACCAGAGCATCGCGACCGTGAACGGGATCAGCGCGACGTCGGGCGCCACCTTCGCCATCAACAGCCCGTAATAGAGCGCGGCCTCCGGCATCAACAACGCGAGCACGACGGCGCGACTATCATGCGTGACGCGGCGAACGATGTCGGCGAGCAGCAGTTGCGTGCAAAGCATTGCGATAATGCCGGCAAAGCGCACGCCGAGATTCGTGTCGCCGAAGATCGCAGTGCCGAAGCGGATGAACCAGGCGATGCCGGGCGGATGGTCGAGGAACGACAGCACATGTTCCTTCGACCAGGTCCAGTAATAGGCTTCGTCGGTGCGCAGATCGACCAGGCTGGCGAAGGCGATCCGCAAACCGGTCATCGCCGCGATCACGACGACCGCGATGATCAGGGAACGCGAGGCGGAAGGATCCGCCTGAGCGCTGCGGACGTCGGGGGAAGCTGTTGTCACGCCGCTTTCTCCCCGACTCACCCGATCAAGTCAACGTGCGATGCTTTCTCCTCTGGAATGCCCGGCGTCGATGGCGGATAATGATGCCATGGATGATATGGCACCGACCCCGGCCGCTTCCCCGGCGCCAACTCTGGCAGCGCCGTCACGCGAGCAGGTCGGCAGCCTTTGGCGCGGCGTCGGCGTACGGCAGGTCCGGCTCGCCTGCGGAATCGTGCTCTTCACCTATCTGATCAGCCATTTCCTCAACCACGCGCTCGGCAACATCTCGCTCGATGCGCTGGCCGACGGCGTCTATTACCACACGCTGTTCTGGCGGTTCCCGCCGGTTGCGATCATCTTCTATGGCTCGGTCCTTGTGCATTCCAGCCTCGGCATCTGGGCGCTGTACCAGCGCCGCCAGTTCAGCTGGAAGGCAATCGAGCCACTCCAGCTCGCGCTGGGCTTGAGCGTCCCTCTGCTGGTGGCTGCCCATGTCATCAGCGTGCGGCTCGGCCAGGCGCTCTACGGGCACGAGAAGCTGTACCCGCAGGAGCTCGATGCGTTCTGGGTCGCGAACGAGCTCAAGGGCTTGCAGATCACGGCGGTGCTGATCATCGCATGGGTGCACGGTTGCATTGGGCTGTATTTCTGGCTGCGCATGAAATCCTGGTTCAAGCGCGTAGCGCCGTTTCTGCTCGCAGCCGCGGTGCTGGTTCCAACGCTGGCGCTGCTCGGCTTCTACCAGGCCGGCCGGACCGTCGTGGCGCTCAGCAATGATGCCACCTGGCGGGCGGACAACCTTTCCAAGGGCCACGTCGGAACGCGGGCGCAGCAGGACACACTCGATGACATCGTCGATGATTTCATCCTCGGCTATCTTGGCCTGATCGCGCTCGCCGTGCTGGCGCGCGGGGCCCGCGCCTTGCACGAGCGCCGTGGCGGCATGATCACCCTGTCCTACGGCAACGGCCGGACGGTTCGCGTGCCTAAAGGCCTGAGCGTACTGGAGGCGAGCCTGCGCAACAACGTGCCGCACGCCAGCGTCTGCGGCGGGCGGGCGCGCTGCTCGACCTGCCGCATCCGCGTGATCGGCGATCACGCCGCGCTACCTGCGCCCTCGCCGCGCGAGGCCTTTGTGCTTGCGCGGGTCGGCGCCACCGATCCGTCAATTCGCCTCGCGTGCCAATTGCGCCCGACCTCCGACCTCACCTTTTTCCAGCTTTTCATCCCGAGCCGCACCACGGCCAATTCGCATGCCAGCAACCCGTCGCGCGTCGGGCAGGAGCGTTACCTCGTCAGCCTGTTCGTGGACATGCGCGGTTCGACGCGGCTTGCGGAAAACAGGCTGCCGTTCGACACCGTGTTCGTCGTCAACCGCTTCCTTGCGGCGGTGTCGCAGGCGGTGATCGAATGCGGCGGCCGGCCGAACCAGTTCCTCGGCGACGGCATGCTCGCGCTGTTCGGGCTCACCACGGCGGCACAAACCGCCTGCCGGCAGGCGATCCGCGCGGCTTCGCTGATCTCGGCCAATATCGACGAGCTGAACCAGTTCCTCAGCCACGACCTGCGCGAGCCGATCCGCTTCGGCATCGGCATTCACGGCGGCGAGGTGATCGTCGGCGATATCGGCTATCGCGATCACATGGTGTTCACCGCGCTCGGCGATGCCGTCAACGTCGCCGCGCGCCTGCAGGACATGACCAAGACGCTGGCCTGCGAGGCCATCATTTCCGAAGAGGTGCGCACAACCGCGGGCCTTGGCGAGCACGATCTTCCCGAGCAGGAAGTCGAGATCCGCGGACGCTCCGAGCCGATGCGCGTGCACGTGGTCGCGCAGGCCAAAGCGCTGTCGAAATTGATCGACCAGATCGATACGGTCACGGCACCTCGCTCGACCGAAATCATCGCGTAACTCCCGGCATATCTGAACATTCGCTCAGGACATTCTCCGCCTGCGAATCCGAACCCGCCTGTTACGGACTCCGACTGACGGATGGTGGGTGAAAACCGGCGCCGGGGCAAAAACGCCACAATCCCGGTGGCCTGGCGAAAGCGACGATCCCGATCAACCGCTTCACGGTGCGCTCCTTCATCACCAGCCTCTCCGACGGCGCCAAAGTGAAGGCGGGCCGGACCAGGCTGAGAGGCATCGCCTTCGACGGCGGCACCGGCATCAAGCAAGTCGAGGTCTCGACCGACGACGGCACGACCTGGACGCAAGCAAAGCTCGGCCGCGACCTCGGCAAATACTCATTCCGCGAATGGACGCTGCCCGTAAAGCTCGCAGCCGGCAGTCACGCGTTGAAGGTCCGCGCCACCAGCAACGGCGGCGAAACCCAGTCGGCGGAGCCGAAACGGAATCCGGCCGGCTACCTGCGCAACGTCATCGAAACCACGCGCGTGACCGCGGCGTGAGGAGTTCAGGCATGAAGCATCAACTCCTTCTCGCCGTCGCACTTGCCGCGACACTTGGCCTGGTCACGGCCCGCGCGGTGCCTGTGGTCTACAAGCTGCCGGAGGAAACGGCGGCCTTCAAACCGGGGCCGAACCTCGACGTGGCCAAGAGCAATTGCACCGGCTGCCATTCGGCCGACTACGTCAACACCCAGCCGCGCAATGAGAAGTCCAGGAGGGATTTCTGGCAGGCCGAGGTCACCAAAATGATCAAGGTCTATGGCGCGCCGATGAACGAGGCCGACGTGCCGAAGATCGTCGAATATCTCGCTGCGACCTATTAGGCCTCGCTCCAACGGACGACCGCCTCCCGCCCGCGCCGGGCGGCCGACAAACGCGAAAAAGCCGCAAATGCGCCGCGATGTCGAACATTTCCCGCGAAATCCGATACTTGTTTGAGCTACCAAGCTTGCCACAACCGTCGTATCCTCCGCCTTCGGATGAGCCGATTGTGCGGGGACCGGATCGTTCGTTTTTTATTATTTATTGATCCCGCGGAGACGACGGATGGCTAAAGGTACGGTCAAGTGGTTCAACCCGACGAAGGGCTATGGATTCATCCAGCCCTCCACCGGCGGGAAGGACGTTTTCGTTCACATTTCGGCGGTGCAGAAGGCAGGGCTTTCGACGCTTAACGAAGGGCAGACCATCGAGTACGAAGAGATCGCAAATCGCGGCAAGACCTCGGCCGAGAACTTGAAGGTTTAGCGCAAGCCACGCATTGTCCTGGACCTTAAGTCCGGCCAGCGCGGCTTCCCACCATTTCATCGGATTATTTTCTTCGGTAAGAGCGGGGCGGCTCTTACGCGCGTGTGATGCCTATTGCAGTGCCTCAGCCGGTTGCGCGATAAGACACCGGCATGCCAAGGCACGCCATGACCTCCGATTCCAGCGTCCTTCCGCCGTTCTCCGCGCCCTATGCGCCGGATGATGCTGCACTGGCGGTCAGGCTTCTCGCGAGCCCTATGCTGAGCCCCGAACAGGAAGAGCGGATCGACCGAACGGCGACGCGGCTGATCGAGGCGATCCGCGCCAACGACGACCGGCTCGGCGGCGTCGAGGACATGCTGCGCGAATTCGCTCTCTCCACGAAGGAGGGGCTGGCCCTGATGGTGCTGGCAGAAGCGCTCCTGCGCGTGCCGGACCCTCGCACCGCCGACCGTTTCATCGAGGACAAGCTCGGCGAAGGCGATTTCATCCATCACGAGACCAAATCCTCGGCCTTCCTGGTCAACGCCTCGGCCTGGGCGCTCGGGATGTCGGCACGCGTGATCCAGCCCGGGGAGACGCCGCAGGGAACGATCGGCCGGCTCGCCAAACGGCTCGGAGCTCCAGCCGTGCGCGCGGCGACGCGGCAGGCGATGCGGCTGATGGGCAGCCACTTCGTGCTTGGCGAGACCATCGAGGCGGCGCTGGCGCGGGCACGCTCGGCATCGGCGAAGAGCCCGCGCTATTCGTTCGACATGCTGGGCGAAGGCGCGCGCACGGCCGAGGATGCCGCGCGCTACTTCAAGGCCTATGCAAGCGCGATCGAAGCGATCGGCCGCACCGCCGGCGACCGTCCCCTGCCCGACCGACCCGGCATCTCGGTGAAGCTCTCGGCACTGCATCCGCGGTTCGAGGCGGTGAGCCGCGGCCGGGTGATGCGAGAGCTGGTGCCGCGCCTGAGCGAACTCGCGCAGCAGGCGAGAGCATTCGATCTGAATTTCACGGTCGATGCAGAAGAGGCCGACCGGCTGGAACTGTCGCTCGACGTGATCGCGGCAACGCTCGGCGCAACAGCGCTTGCCGGCTGGAGCGGCTTGGGTCTTGCGATCCAGGCCTACCAGAAGCGCGCGTCCGAGGTGATCGACTACATCGACGCCCTCGCGCGCCGTCATGATCGCCGCCTGATGGTGCGGCTCGTCAAGGGCGCCTATTGGGACACCGAGATCAAGCGCGCGCAGGAGCGCGGGCTGGACGGCTATCCCGTCTTCACGCGCAAGGCGATGACCGACCTCAACTACATCGCCTGCGCGCACAAGCTGCTGCTCTTGCGGCCGCGCCTGTTCCCGCAATTCGCCACCCACAATGCGCTGACGGTGGCGACCGTGCTTGAACTCGCCGGCAGCGACGATGGTTTCGAGTTCCAGCGCCTGCATGGCATGGGCGAGGCGCTTTACGCGCAGCTTGCCGAAGACCGCCCCGCCCTTGCCTATCGGACCTATGCGCCGGTCGGCAGCCATCGCGACCTCCTCGCCTATCTGGTACGGCGGCTCCTGGAGAACGGCGCCAACACATCGTTCGTGGCCCTTGCCGCCGACGCCGCCGTGCCGCTCAAAACCCTGCTGCAGCGCCCCGCCGACATCATCGGGCGCCCGGATAATGCGCCGCATCCCAACATTCCGCTGCCGCGCGACCTGCTGCGGCCACAGCGCGGCAATTCGCGCGGCATTGAGTTCGGTGAACGTGCAGTGCTGACCAAGCTCGTCGATGCGATCGCGGCGGAGAAAGTGCCGGCCGCCGGCAGCGTCGGCGACGTTACGCCAGAGCAAGCTCACGCGGCCGTCGCCGCCGCACGCGCAGGTTTTCGAAGCTGGAGTGCGACGTCGGCAAGAGCGCGGGCCGACGCGCTGCAGAGGACCGCCGAAGTCCTGGAGCGCCGCGCCGCGCATTTCATCGCGCTCTTGCAGCGTGAGGGCGGCAAGACGCTGGACGATGCTCTATCCGAGTTGCGCGAAGCCGCCGATTTCTGCCGATACTATGCCGCTGAAGGCCGCAGGATGTTCAGCGAAGACGAAGCCATGCCCGGCCCGACCGGCGAAAGCAATGCGCTGCGCCTGCGGGGCCGCGGTGTCTTCGTCGCGATTTCGCCCTGGAATTTCCCGCTCGCAATCTTCCTGGGGCAAATCACGGCCGCGCTGATGGCCGGCAACGCGGTGGTCGCCAAGCCTGCCGAGCAGACGCCGCTGATCGCAGCGGAAGCCGTCAGGCTGTTGCATGAAGCCGGCGTCTCCCCTTCCGCGCTGCATCTGGTGCCGGGCGATGGAAAGATCGGCGCGGCTCTGGTGGCGCATCCGGACATAGCCGGTGTCGTCTTCACCGGCTCGACCGAGGTGGCACGCGCGATCAACCGCATGCTCGCCGCCAAGGACGGCCCGATCGTGCCGCTGATCGCAGAGACCGGCGGCATCAATGCGATGATCGCCGATGCCACCGCATTGCCCGAACAGGTCGCCGATGACGTCGTCACCTCGGCGTTCCGCTCCGCCGGCCAGCGCTGCTCGGCGCTGCGGCTGTTGTTCGCGCAGGACGATGTCGCCGATCGCATGATCGAGATGATCGCAGGCGCCGCACGCGAACTGAAGATCGGTGACGCGAGCGATCCCGCGACGCATGTCGGGCCGGTGATCGATGCCGAGGCCAAGGCGAAGCTCGACGCGCATATCGCGCGCATGAAGTGCGAAGCGCGCCTGCACTTTGCAGGCACCGCGCCGGAGGGCAACTTCGTCGCGCCGCATATTTTCGAGCTGAAGGATGCCGGCGAGCTCACCGAAGAGGTGTTCGGCCCGATCCTGCACGTGGTTCGCTACCGCGCCGGCCAGCTCGATCAGGTGCTGCGATCGATCGAGCGCACCGGCTTCGGGCTGACGCTCGGCATTCATTCGCGCATTGACGACATGGTCGAGGCGATCATCGCGCGGCTTCAGGTCGGCAACATCTATGTGAACCGCAACATGATCGGCGCGGTGGTCGGCGTGCAGCCGTTTGGCGGTCATGGTCTGTCGGGCACCGGGCCGAAGGCCGGCGGCCCGCACTATCTCGCTCGCTTTGCCACCGAGCAGACGGTCACCATCAACACCGCGGCCGCCGGCGGCAATGCCGCGCTGTTGTCGGGGCAGGAATGACCGAGGTGCCGCGAAAGCCGTTGCATCACCCGCCGAACGCGGCTCAAATGCCGTTCGATCTTGACGCTGCGCGGCGATAATCCACAAGAGCAACAACGATACGGGAGCGACGCCACTATGGAAAAGGGCATTTTCGAAGGCCTGAGAGTGCTGGACTGCGCGAGTTTCATCGCCGCGCCGGCGGCTGCGACCGTGCTGTCGGACTTCGGCGCCGACGTGATCAAGATCGAGCCGCCCGGCTCCGGCGATCCCTACCGCAACCTCCCGCATTTGCCCGGTTATCCCCACAGCGAACACAATTTCGCGTGGATGCTGGAATCCCGCAACAAGAAGAGCCTGGCACTCGACCTCACCAAGCCGGAGGCGCAGGCGGTGCTCTACAAACTTGTCGCCGAGGCCGACGTCTTCATCACCAACATGCCGCCGCAGGTGCGCACCAAGCTCGGCATCACGTACGATCATCTGGCGCATCTCAACGACCGCCTGATCTATGCTTCCTTCACTGGCTACGGCGAAAAGGGCGAGGAGGCCAACAAGCCCGGCTTCGACAGCAATGCCTATTGGGCCCGTTCCGGCCTGATGGATCTGGTGCGTGCCGACGAGGGGACCACGCCGGCGCGCTCGGTCGCCGGCATGGGCGACCATCCCTGCGCCATGGCGTTCTACGGCGCGATCGTCACCGCCCTGTTCCAGCGCGAGCGTACCGGCAAGGGCTCCCACGTATCGACCAACCTGATGGCCAACGGCATCTGGGCCAATGGCGTCATGGCGCAGGCGAAACTGGTCGGCGCCAAATTCTCCAAGCGGCGGCCGCGCGAGCAGGCGCTGAACGCGGTGACCAATCACTACAAGTGCAGGGACGGCCGCTGGCTCATCCTGTCGCTGCTCAACGAGGAGCGGCAGTTTCCGACACTGGCGCGCTGCATCGGCCGCGAGGATCTCGTGACCGATGAGCGGTTTGCGACCAAGCGCGACCGGCATGCGCGCTCGCTCGAGCTCATCAGGATTTTCGACGAGGTGTTTGCGACCAGGGACCTCGCCGAATGGCGCAAGGTCCTCGACGGCAATGGCCTCGTGTTCGGTGTGGTCGGTATCCTCGACGACATTCCGCACGACAAGCAGATGATCGAGAACGAGGTGCTGGTGCCGTTCGAGAACGACATCATGCTGACCGTCAACAGCCCGATCTTCATCGACGGCGCCAGGAAGGTGCAGCCGCGCAAGCCGCCGGGCATCGGCGAGCACTCGGATGAGATTTTGCGCAACGCAGGCTATGACGAGGCTGCGATCCGCAGGCTCAGGGCCTCCGGGGCGGTGGCGTGAGGCAGCCTGCTTTTCGCCGTCAGCGCTTGAGCCAGGCCGCGACGATGAATACCGCGATCACGCCGACGATGACAGCAAAGGCGATGGCCCATCCGCTGACGCGGATAGCCCCGGTGGTCTGGCGCACCGCCTCATTGTGCGCGATCTTTTGATTGCGCTCCCTGTTCTCCTCGTCGGAAGAGCTCATCGGCCGGTCCCCCGCTCATGGTCTGCCTGTGGTCGCGGGCTTGAGTGTAGCATCAATTGATGACGCCTGCCCGGCGCCGCCGGTGCTGGCGAGCAGGCTGAGAGCGATGGCCGCGAGCGCCGCGCAGAGCGCTGCCGCAGCCGCTGCGATGAATACCGCTGCGGTGCTCCATTTGTGCGCCAGCAGCACGCCGCCAACCAGCGGGCCGATGATCGAGCCGACGCGGCCGATGCCGAGTGCCCAGCCGACGCCGGTGGCCCGCACCGAGGTCGGATAGAAGCCGGCGGCCAGCGCATTGGCGGCAATCTGGCCGCCGACCACGCAGAAGCCCGCAGCAAAGATCGCGATCGACACCAGCACGGCGGAATGGCCTACCTGTCCGATCGCGCCGACCGCGAACACGGCGCCGAAATAGACCAGCGCCAGCGCGCGGAACGAAAAGCGGTCGATCACGATGCCAAGCGCAAACGTGCCGACCACGCCGCCGACCTGCAGCATCGATCCGATCAGCGCGGCCGCAGAAACCGAGGCGCCGAGATCGTGGAGCACGGTCGGCAGCCAATTGGCGAGAAAATAGATGTCGAGCAGGCTCATGAAGAACACGACCCAAAGCAGCAGTGTCACCGGGCTGCGGCCCTCGCGGAACAGATGCCCGACCGGAATGCCGGCAAGATGCGTCTCGTGCACGACAAAGCGCGCATTCGGTGCGAACGCCGCGTGCGGGCTGATGCGCTTCAGGAGCGCTGCAACGCGCTCGGGCGCGCGACCGGCGGTGGCCAGGAAGCGCACCGATTCGGGCAGTGCCCGGATCAGCAGCGGCAGCATCACGAGCGGCACGATACCGCCAACCATGAACACCGCGCGCCATCCAAAGCGCGGGATCAGGCCGGCGGCGAGAACGCCGCCGAGCGCAGCCCCGATCGAGAAGCCGCAGAACATGATCATCACCATGGTGGCGCGGCGGCGCTGCGGATTGTATTCGGACGTCAACGCGACGGCGTTGGGCATGGCGCCGCCAAGGCCGAGCCCGGTGAGGAAACGGATCAGCAGAAGCGCGCTGACGTCCTGGGCGAAGGCGGTCGCAAGCGCGCCGGCGCCGAACGCGGCGGTCGAAAAAATGATGATCTTCTTGCGCCCGACCCGGTCAGCGAGCGGCCCGAACACCAGCGCACCGATCATGAGACCAAACAGGCCGGCGCTGAAGACGGGTCCCAGCGCCCCCTTGGTCAAATGCCATTCCTTCGCAAGCGCAGGCGCGACATAGCCGATCGCCTGGGTGTCGAAACCGTCAAGGAACAGTACGGCGGCGCAAGTGAGCAGCAACCGGATCTGGAAGCCGCCGACCGGCTGGCGGTCGATGAAGTCGACGAGATCGATCGCCGGCGTGCCGCCGGACTGCGTTTGATCAGTGGCCATGGCCGTCCCCCCCTCTCGCGGCTCTTGCCGGCCGCTTGTTGCTGACGTGTCAGCCTATCGCGCCTCGCTGGCCGCGCAAGGCTTCCTTGGTGTAACCTGCGATCCGCTTGTAGCCATCCGACAAGGCTAGCAACTCGTCGCGGCTGATGATGTCGTCGATCGCCTTGAACGGCTTGTCGTGGCTGCGCTCGAAGACCTCACGCAGGATGGCGTCCGGCGGATTGGTGCGGTTGGTGAGCACGATGCGAGTGGTCGCCTCGAGCCGTTGTTTTTCATAGGCGGCGAGCGCTGCGACCGGATCGGCATGCTCCAACAGCGCCGCTGTCAGCGCGCGAGCGTCGAGGATCGCCTGCCCTGCGCCGTTGGAGCCTCGCGGCACCATGGGATGGGCGGCATCGCCGAGCAGCGTGATCCGGCCAAAGCTCCAGCGCGGCAGCGGGTCCTGGTCCACCATCGGAAATTCCAGCACGCTGTCGGCGGCACGGATGAAGGCCGGCACATCGAGCCAGTCGAAATGCCAGTCGGAGAACGGACCGATGAAATCATCGAGCGAGCCGGCACGGGTCCAGTCGCGCTTGCGATGGTGCGGCGTTTCGATCTCGGCGACCCAGTTGATGAGTTGCAGTCCGGCGCCGTCGGCCGCGCGGATCGGATAGATCACCATCTTGCCGTGCGAGAACCAGCCGGCGCGCACCATGCTCGCGCCCGACAGCATCGGCTTCCAGCGCGTGACACCGCGCCACATGTTGATGCCGGAATAGCGCGGCTCGCCTTCATCGGGGAAAAATTGCTTGCGGATCACGGAATTGATGCCGTCACAGGCGATCGCGACGCGGCCGCGCACCGTGAAGCGGTCGGCGCCGCCCGGGCCGTCGGAGAAAGTCACCGTTACGCCGCCGCCGTCTTGCTCGACGCCAAGGCAATGCCGTCCGGTCACGATGCGATCGACACCCGCACGCGAACGGAAGGCCTCGAGCAGCACCCTCTGCAGATCGCCGCGATGAATCGAGAATTGCGGATGGTCGTAGCCCGCGGCGCGGCCGAGCGGCTCCTGATAGATCAATTGCCCGAAGCGGTTGAAGAAGGTCGCATCGGTGGTCTGGATTGCAACGCTCCCCAACGCCTGTTCGAGTCCGAGCGCTGCCAACTCCTTGGTCGCATGCGGCAACAAATTGATGCCGACGCCGATCGCGCGGATTTCGGGGACCGACTCGAAGATCAGGCAGGGAATCCTCGCCCGCTGCAGCGCCAGCCCAAGCGTCAGGCCGCCGATGCCGGCGCCGACGATAATGACTTCGTCCATGGTTCCATCCCTTTGGATGGTGATGAAACAATATTAGTAAGCCTACTGTCAATCTTGCCTTGCCACTCCGGAATTCAAGCCTGCTACCTCGTCGTCACAAAGCACATCCCCATCCGCGTTGCAGGTCCGCCGGGCTGGCAGCTGAGGCCCTGGGCGCAGGTCCAGGAGGAAAAACTCTCATCGTTGTCGGCGGCCCTCGGCTGCCGCAAATAGCAATGCGCGCCCCAACCGTCTTCATATTCGGTGCCCGCGAGCTCGGTGCTGCCGCGCAGTTGCGGACGGCTGGAGAATCCGCGCGAGAAATCCGGCGGCTTGCCATCGGCAAAGGCGTTGAGGATGTCGCGGCGGCGGACCTGGTCGCCGAAGAAGTGCGGCGATGCCGGCACCACGGTGGAGTTGGAGGGCTTGGCCGCCATCCAGTCGACGCCGGGGAAATGGAAGCCGCCGATGCCGCGGGTCTGATGGCAGCCGGCGCAGCTCATGTCGTTGAGGCGCTGCTCGAAGCCCGCGACCGAGCGGATGTTCTGCAATTTGATGTCCCGAGCCGCAGCCTTCGCCAGGGCGGAGACGACATCCTCCTTGCTGAAGATCGGATTCTCGGTGCCGTCCTCGCCGGCGACGAGGCCGAAGGCGGGCTGCAGGTCTGACGGCGAGAACCCCACCGGCGTCGGCGCGACCGCGCTCTTGAGCAGGAAGCGATCCGGGATCAGGATCGTGCCGCGATCAAGCTCGCTGAAATGGACAGGATCGAGCAGCCACGCCTTGAAGTCGCGCGCAAGATTTTCATCCGCCAATAGCCGATCGCGGTCGATCTGGTTCTCCAGGGGCGACTCGATGAACTTTTTTGAGGCTGCATCGTAGTCGAACACCTTCATCAGATAGTCGGTGCGAAAGTCCTGCGTCGCCGATTTCGGAGCATGAACGATCTGCAGATTGGTCTCGATGCGCTCCAGATTGTCCGGCTCGATCAGATCGAGCGCGCCGCCCGGCGCCGTCAGCCTCTCGGCCAGCTCCGCACCCGTTGCGGTCATGCCGGCAATGGCCAACCAGCGCTTGGCGATCTCGGCGCAGGTGATCCCGACGCCCTTGCTGTCGACGGGAGCGCCGCCCTTTGCCTTCATGACCACGTTCAACGTCATCGGCAGCCGCGGCGACACCGCAGCCTCGCCGATCGCCTTCGCGTTGGTCTCGGTCAGGCGATAGATCAGCCTGATCTCGCCGCAGCTTTCGGGCGCGACATAGGCGCGGTCCATCCGGTTAACGATACCGGACAGGACGAAGCGCGTATCGGCCGAATAAAGCTTTGCACGATCGAACAGTTGAAAGGCGAAATCCGGTCCGACGCCGATGCTCTCGCTGGGAAGCTCGGCCTTGTGCTTGGCGATATAACGCTCGAAATCGTCTTCCAGTGCTCGTCTGACCGGCGCCATCGAGGCAAGCGCGAACAGTTGCGCGCTGGTCAGCGGATTGTCCGCTTTATGCTCCGGCTGCATGATGCGGTTGAGGCCAAAACGGCCGTGATCCAGCGCGCGCAGCGCCAACGGGTCGATGATCGCCGTGCCGCGCTCGAGCGGCGGGCGGTCAGCCGCGCGCGCAGGCAAGGTCCAGCAAAGAGCAAGAAGGATGGCGGTTGACGCCCGTGCCGCGGTGATCATGTCCCCACTAACACCGAGCGATTGTGTCTATTCAAGCGCCAACCGCTTCACGCCGTGGTGAAGCACTTCTGATTTGGGCATGACAGTCACGTCAGCGGGCGACGATCAGGCCCTTGCGGGTGACGACCACCCAGCGGCCATCCTGCCGGCGGATCGCATCGATGCGGCCGAGGCCGGGAATATAGTCGCCGGCATAGACCTCATACAATCCGCGGCGGTTCTGGATCAGCGCTCCGCCATAGCCGATATCCGCGAGCGACCAGCCCTCGACGGTCGGCAGACGCCCGACTTCCGGCTTCGGCGGTGCGGCCGCAGCTGCGGGCGCCGCAGTGGCGACGGCCTGCTGCGGCGTCACCGAACCCGTGATTTCCTTCGGCGCGGTCGGCTTCGGTGCCGCTGGAGCCGCAGCGATGCCAGGAACCGGCGCGGCGCGGAGCTTGTCGACGGCTTCCGCCAGCTTCGCGAGTTTCGCGGCGGGCTCGGCCTGCGCCTTCTCGATCTTGTCGAGCCGGTCATTGGTCTTGTTGAACTGGCTGACGCCAAGCTTCGAGGTGCGATCGAGGCCGGCCTTGAGCGCCAGCATGTCGGCATCGATGCGGGAGACGGACGCTTCCAGCGCGCTCGTTGACGGCGTCGTCGCCGCGGCGCTCGCCACATGAGCAAGGCCGGAAGTCGCGAGCGCGCCGCCGATCGCACCGGCAACCGCCGCCAGAGCCAGCATCGCCGCCATGGTTCCGAAGCTGCGCTTGGGCGCAGCGGGCGCAATCGGCGCAGCCTGACTGCGGGTTTCGGATTTCGCCTCGGCGTTCGCCGAATGGTGATAGTGCCAGGCGCGATCAGTCGGGCTCATGATCATCAGCCTGCCGCTCGTGCGCGATGCTTCCGGTTTCTCGGATTCAGCCTCGGAAATCCCGATCTTGCGAGCCTCTGCCTTCGGCGTATCAGGCTTGGGCGTATCAGGCTTTGGAGCATCAGGTTTGGGCAGCGTCTCGTGGTCCGGCGAGATCGCGGGCGCTCCCAGTACGCTCATCGCGAGATCGGCGGCCTTCTCGCTTGTCGTCGCGGAGGAAGCGGGCAGAATCGAACCGGCGCCGACGGAACCGGACGAGCCCTGTATCTCCGACGAGGCTTGTATCTCCGACGAGGTTTTTATCTCTGACGAGGCTTTTATCTCTGACGAGGCTTGGGTCTCTTCAGCCTGTAGTTCGCTCACGTTGCAATTCTCCAGAATGAATTGACCATTTGGTAACTTTCATTGCTTGCCAATTCGTTACCGGCAGGCCCTGGCCTACCGCCCTTACCGAAATTTTAGGAACTTTTAGGGGGCGTTTTTTGGTCCTGATCGCGGCGCCGGAAGGGCATGGCACGGGAGGGCAGCCCGATGCTGCTCTGCGGTAACGGGCCAACGGGCATCGAAGCTGTCGTTTCCGTGGCGTCATTTCCCGACTAACATGGTCCGCAGGGATGAGGTCGGGGACCGGCATGGCCATCGAGAAATGCATAAACGAATATGGCGTCGGCGATGTCATCTTCGAGGAGGGCTCGACCGGGCGCGAGCTCTTTGTCGTGCTCGACGGCGAGGTCGAGATCGCCAAGGTCAATGGCGACCGCAAGACCGTCATCGTCACGCTCGGCAAGGGCGAGTTTTTCGGCGAGATGGCTGTGATTGACGGCTCGTCGCGTTCCGCGACCGCCAT
>Ga0134128_10004607_pt1 | contig 16843 bp, 12 predicted proteins | sample KB31754_FD_96462 | JGI IMG/M metagenome (GOLD analysis project Ga0134128, IMG submission 96462) | Terrestrial soil microbial communities with excess Nitrogen fertilizer from Kellogg Biological Station, Michigan, USA - KB3-175-4 | ecosystem: Environmental > Terrestrial > Soil > Unclassified ...
ACGCGTCGCGCCGACAGCAGTCGTTTCCTGCGCGTCGAGGAAATCGATCTCGAGTTCGCCAACGGCGAGCGGCGCACCTACGAGCGGCTCGCGAGTTCGGGCCTGGGTGCGGTGATCATCGTGCCGATGCGTGACGACGAGACCGTGCTGCTGGTGCGCGAATACGGCGTCGGCCTTGATCGCTACGAGCTCGGGCTGCCAAAAGGCCGCCTCGATCGCGACGAAGCCGTTGAGCAGGGCGCCAATCGCGAGCTGAAAGAGGAAATCGGCTACGGCGCGCGCTCGTTGCGCATTCTCACCACCTTGTCGCTGTCGCCTGCTTACATGACCCACATGACCCACGTGGTGCTGGCGCGCGATCTTTATCCCGAGCGCCTGCCCGGCGACGAACCGGAGCCGCTGGAAGTGGTGCCCTGGAAATTGTCCGAGCTGCACACGCTGATCGCACGCGCGGACGTGACGGAAGGCCGCTCGATTGCCGCATTGTTCATCACGCGCGAATTCCTGGCGGGAAAATTTCAGGCAATGTGCACCCCATGAGTGAACTCGATCGCCTCGGCCGCGAAGTTCGTGCGATTGCAAGGCGCGCGGGCGCGGCGATTCTCGAAATTTACGCGGGCAGTTTCGCGGTCGAACGCAAATCGGACGATTCGCCGTTGACTGCCGCGGACATGGCCGCGCATCACGCCATCGTGGATGGCCTGCATGCGCTGACGCCGGCGATTCCGGTGCTGTCGGAAGAATCCGCGGGCATCCCGTGGAGTACACGCGCGACATGGACGCGCTACTGGCTGGTGGATCCGCTGGATGGCACGCGCGAGTTCGTCAAGCGCAACGGCGAGTTCACCGTCAACATCGCGCTGATCGAAAATCACGTGCCGGTACTTGGCGCGGTGCTGGCGCCGGTTTCCGGCGAACTGTATTTCGCCAGTGCCGATGCCGGCGCCTGTGTCGAACATTCGCTGGGCGCGATGCCGCGGTCGATAGAGGCGCGCGCCGCGGCGCAACCACCGGTGGTCGCCGGCAGCCGCTCGCACGCGCAGGAACGCACCGGCGCGATGCTGGCGCGGCTGGGCGATCATCGGCTGATGGCGATGGGTTCATCGCTGAAGTTTTGCCTGATCGCCGCAGGCAAGGCGGATTTGTACTTGCGACTCGGCCCCACATCCGAGTGGGATACCGCGGCCGCGCAGTGCGTGCTGGAACAGGCCGGCGGCGCGGTGCTGGATCTCTCCGGCGCGCCGTTGCGCTACAACGCGCGCGAATCCCTGATCAATCCCGAGTTCATTGCGGTGGGCGATCCGTCGGCGAATTGGCTTGGGCGGTTGCAAACGCAATAATCCGAGTATCCCATTACCGTCATCCCTGACGCCGTGCAGCGGCCGATCCGGAATGATGATCAGACACAAAGGTCCGTCAGCGAGTGAGTGAGAAGGCGAACATCGCCAGCCTGCTTTCGATCATGGCGCGCCTGCGCCATCCCGTGCACGGCTGCCCGTGGGATGCAAAACAGAATTTCGATTCGATCGCGCCCTACACGATCGAGGAAGCCTACGAAGTTGCCGATGCGATCCAGCGCCGTGATTTCGACGACTTGCGCGATGAACTCGGCGACCTGCTGTTCCAGGTTGTGTTTCACGCGCGCATGGCCGAAGAGGCCGGGCATTTCGGCTTCGATGATGTCGTCATGGGGTTGGCCGACAAGCTGACCCGCCGCCACCCGCACGTGTTCAAGAAAGGGGCAGAGTCATTTTCCCTGCCGTCGACTCAAGAGGGGGAGGAGATCGATGCGGGAAATGCGGCGCCGACCCCTTTTTACGCAAGCGCGGAAGAACAATCGCGCGCGTGGGAAGAACTGAAGGCGCAGGAGCGCGCGAAGCGCGGCGATGCTGGTGATCAAAGCGCGCTGGCCGGCATAGCAGCCGGTTTGCCGGAATGGCGGCGTGCATTGAAATTGCAGCAGCGTGCGGCCACGGTGGGGTTTGATTGGCCGGGTCCCGAGCCGGTGCTGGACAAACTGGCCGAGGAAATCGCCGAAGTGCGCGCGGAGTTCGACCAGGGCGCCGATTGCGACCGGCTGGAGGACGAGATCGGCGACGTGCTGTTCGTGATCGCCAATCTGGCGCGCCACGCCAAGATTGATCCTGGACACGCGCTGCGCCGGGCCAACGCCAAATTCGAGCGCCGTTTCCGGCGCATGGAATCACTCGCCGCCGAAGCTGGCGAAACACTCGCCGGCAAATCGCTGGCCGAGCAGGACGAGTTGTGGGATCGCGCCAAGGCCGAGGAGTCTTGAGTATCCGCAAAGCTGCCGCGCTCGACATCTTGCGCGCGGACGGTGCTCGGAATGCGCTCGCACTGGCGTGTACACTCCGCTTCCTGCGCTCCTGCGACGCGCCAACCCGCTCGCGCTCGCGAGTGTTGCGAAGACCCGAGGGGTGCTGAAAGTCATGCCGGCCGCGCTAAACCTTGCGCGCCCGATCGGCATCTGAACATCGATCCTTTCAATCGGAGATTCCCATGCGCAAACTCGCCGCTGCATTGCTTGCATCTTCGCTGTTGCTACTCGCTTCGGTTGCCGGTGCCGAGGAATGCCGTTACAGCGCACCGCGCAATGCCGACATCGACGCCGCCGGCCTGCGCTCGTTGCTGTTGAAGCTCGGTTCGTCCGATTTGCAAATCACCGGCGTTCAGGGTTTGAGCAGGATCGAGGTGCGCGGTACCGCCTGCGCTTCGGACCAATCCTGGCTCAAGGATCTGCAGGTCAGCACCAGCCGTGCCGGCGATCAGGCCACGGTGGATTCCGAGCACCATACCGAAACCAGCATCTTCAACCTGTTTGGTTCCGCCTATGCCTACCTGAAACTCCAGGTGCGCGTGCCGGCGGCGCTGGCGGTGAAGATCGATGACGGCTCCGGTGATGTAAATGCGAGCAACCTGGCCTCGCTGGATTTCGATTCCGGATCGGGCGATTTGATTGCCGAGCGCGTCAAAGGCGCGCTGGCGTTGCACATGGGCTCCGCCGATGTGCGTGCCAGCGATGTCGGCAGTGTCGATTTGCGCGGTACTGGTTCCGGCGACGTGCACGTTCGGAACGTGCGGGGCGATGTGCGTGCCGACCACTCCGGTTCGGGGGATCTGGATTTCAGCGCGGTGCGTGGCAGCGTGCGAATCGGCTCGACCGGTTCGGGCGACGTCACCTTGACCGGCATCGGTCGCGACGCGGAGGTCGGCAGTACCGGCTCGGGTGACGTCACCGCCAACGGCGTCGGCGGCAATTTCACGGTGCGCGCCACCGGCAGCGGCGATGTGCGCTATCACGACGTGAAGGGCAAGGTTGACGTGCCGCGCAGCGACGATGATTGATATCGCGCAGGCGCGTAGGGCCGCTTTCAACCTCCCCTGATCGGCGGGTCAAAACCCGCCCTACGCTCTCCGCAGGATCAACAACGGCGAAGTGCGCAGCACGCGGCGCGTGCCGGTCAGGCCAAGCGCGGTGACGATCGCGGCCGCGATCATCGCCGCGATCACCAGCGATCCCCAGGGTTCGATGAACTCGTGCATGCGGAACACGCCGCTCGCCAACCAGGCGCCCGCGGCTGCGGCGCCCAACAGCGCTGTGGCACTGGCTATCAATCCCAGCAGCGCGAATTCACACAACGCACTCAGCAACAGTTGCGAACGTCGCGCACCCAGCGTGCGCAGCAGTGCGGCCTCCTGTCGGCGTTCGGCTGCGCTGGATGTCAGCGCAGCGGCCAGCACCAGCGCGCCCGCCAGCAGGCTGAAGCCCAGCACCCAGCGCGCGGCCCCGGTCACCTGTGCCACGATTTCGCGCACGCGATCGAGCAACTCGTCGACATCGATCAAGCTCAGATTCGGGTAATCGCGCGAGAACGCGGCCAGCGCGTTGGTGTGCCCGCGCGGCAGATGAAAGCTTGCGATCCATTCGTGCGGCAGCGTGTGCGCGTGGGCGGCATCCAGCAGCACGAAAAAATTGACATTGAAGCTGCTCCAGTCCACTTCGCGGATGCTGGTCACGCGCGCGGTCAGGTCGCGTTCGCCGACGACGAATCCCAGCGTGTCGCCCGGGTGCAGGTCGAAGGTATCGGCCCATAGCTTGTCCACCGAGACTTCCGGTTGCGATGGCGATGCCGCGAACCACTGTCCCGCAATCAGTTTGTTGGCCTTCGGCAGCGTCGTGCTCCAGGACAGGCGCACCTGTCGATCGGCGGTGTCGCGCGCCTCGCGATCGTGCAGCTTCAATTTGTCCACCGGCACGCCATTGATGGCACTCAGCTTGCCGACCGCGACCGGCAGCGCGTTGAGACGGGTTGCGCCGAGTTGCCGCAGGGAGGCCAGCACTTGCGCCTGTTGCGCGTCCTGCACATTGACCACGAACCAGTTGGGCGCATCCGGTGGCAGTTCCCGTCGCCAGTTGTCCAGCAGGGCGGGCGCAATTACCGCCAGCATCAATAACGCGGTCAAGCCCAGGGCGATCGCGCAGGCTTGCACCAAGCTCAACGCGCGCCGGCGCGTCAAGGCGCTGGCGCCCAGCCGCAACGCCGGATGCAGGCGCGCGGCGTAGCGCCGGATCAACCACAGCAACGTGGCGGCGAGCGCGACGCTCACCAGCGCGGCGCCAAGCAAGCTCGCGGCAAGAATGCCCGCGAGCTTCCATGAGCCGCTTTCCAGCGCGATCAAGCCCAGCGCGACGCCAAGCGGCAGCAGATAAAGCAGATCAAACCGCCTGGGCGCGCGCGTCCAGATCCTGCGGAACACCGCGATCGGCGGCACCTGCGCCAGCCGCGCCAGCGGTGGCAGCGCGAACCCGACCAGCACCGCAAGGCCGATGCCGGCCGCGGCAATCGCCGGACCGATCGGCAAGGCGGTGTGTTGCGCGGACGGCGGCAACAGGTCGCGCGCAAAAGAAAATGCCGCCGCGGCGAGTCCCGATGCGATGCACGCGCCGACGGCGACCGCCAGCAACGCGGGCAGCAGCAGTGTCAGCAGCAAGCCGCCAAACGCGAACCCGCGCGAGGCGCCGAGTGCGCGCAGCAGCGCGATCTCGTCCAGTTTGCGTCGTGCATAACGGCGTGCTGCCAGCGCGATGGCGATGCCCGACAGTAACGCGGCGAGCAGCGCGGAAAGGCGAAGGAATGCGCCGGCGCGATCAAAGGCGACCCGCAGGCGTTGCTGCACTTCGCGCGGCGTGATCAGGTCGGCATCCGCGGGCAGGTGTGCTTTGGCCCAATCGCGATACGCATCAACTTGCGCGGCATCCCCCGCGACCAGCAGGCGATGATGCGCGCGGCTGCCGGTGCCGAGCAGACCGGCGGCCTGCGCGTCGGCCAGCGCCATCACCGCGCGCGGAGCCAGCGCGAACAAACCGCCACCGTCGGGCTCGCGTTGCAGTTGTGCGGCAATGCGCAACGTACGGCCGCCAAGTTGCACGTCGTCGCCGACGCGCAAGCCGAGCGCGGCCAGCGCGCGATGATCCAGATATGCCATTCCAGCCGGCGGCGCGTGCGCAATCACATCACGTCCGCGCGGACCGAGGATCACCAGTTTGCCGCGCAGCGGCCAATGCGCATCCGCTGCGATCACCTCCAGCAACTGGCTGCGTTCGCGGGCGAACGCCACACTCGGAAAATTCGCGAGCTCGCTGGTTTGCAGGCCCAGCGCGCGCGCTTGCGTGACGTACGCGTCCGGCAACGGCGTTGCGGCATTCACGCCCATGTCGCCGCCGATCACTTCCGCCGCGCTCATCAGCACCGCGCGTTCGACACGCGTGGACAAGGTGCCGACCGTACCGAGCGCCAGCACCGCCAGCAACAGCGCGAGCATCAACGTGCGCAGTTCCGGTAGCTGCCATTCCCGGCGCAGGCTGCGCAATGCGTGGCGAAGGTTCATCCATATCCCGGCGCGTGCAAGCGGCGAGCCCCCGAGAGGTCCGCGGCCGCGCACTTCAACCATAGCGCGCCGGATCCGCACCAAGCGGTTGAGCAAGCCCTTCATGCCAGTTGACCGTCGATCAGTTCATGCGTGCGCAGACAACGTTCCGCAAGCGCGACATCGTGCGTCACCAGCACCAGCGTGGTCTGATGTGCGCGGTTGAGATCGAACAGCAGATCGCCGACCACGGCGCCGGTGCGCCGATCAAGATTGCCGGTGGGCTCGTCGGCGAACAGGATGCGCGGCGCATGCACGAACGCGCGCGCGATCGCCACGCGCTGCTGCTCGCCGCCGGAAAGCTGGTGCGGATAATGCGCGCCGCGTTTGTTCAAGCCGACCGCGGCCAGCGCTTCGCGTGCGCGCGGCAGCGCGTGGCCCACGCCCTGGAGTTCCAGCGGAAGCAGTACGTTTTCTTCCGCGGTCAACGCCGGCAGCAGATGGAACGACTGGAACACGAAGCCGACCAGTCGGCGGCGCAATGCCGCGCGCGCCTCCTCTTCGAGCGCTTCCAGCGGCTGGCCATCGAGCCGGATGCTGCCGGTGCTCGGCACGTCCAGGCCCGCGAGCAGGCCGAGCAGCGTGGTCTTGCCGGAGCCCGACGCGCCGGTGACGGCGATGGTTTCCCCCGCATTCACGTCGAGGCTGACATCGTGCAGAATGTCGAGCCGGCCGCCGGGGCCTTCGACCTGTTTGCCCACCTTGCGTGCGGAGAGAAGCTGGATGCGATCGTGGATGCCGTCCTGCATGCGCTGTTGCCTCGTATTGTTGTTGCCGATCTGCGTGCCGCTCGCGAACGCGGCGGCGACGTCAGCGCCGACAAGTTCGACACCGAAAACCATCCTGCTGCTGGGCGACTCGCTGTCCGCCGCACACAATATCCAGCTGAGCGCCGGCTGGCCGACCTTGCTGCAAGCGCGCCTGGTGGATATGCGGCCTTCCTACAAGCTGGTCAATGCCAGTATCAGCGGCGAAACCACGGCGGCGGGCCTGGCCCGCCTGCCCGCATTGCTGAAGCAGTATCACCCTGCGCTGGTGATGCTGGAGCTGGGCGCCAACGACGGCCTGCGCGGGTTGCCGTTGACCGAGATACAAGGAAATCTCGGCGCGATGGTGAAGCAGAGCGAACAAGGCGGTGCGAAGGTGCTGTTGCTGGGCATCGAATTGCCGGTCAATTACGGCCCGCAATACCGCGATGGTCTGCGCGCGATCTACGCGCGGCTGGCGCGGGCGAACCATGCCGGGCTGGTGCCTTTCCTGCTGGCCGGGATAGCGCTCGATCCCAAGCTGATGCAGGAGGATGGCCTGCATCCCACCGCCGCCGCGCAGCCGCGCGTGCTGGCCAATGTATGGCCGGCGCTGGCGCAGATGCTGAAGCGGTAGGGTGCTTCACATATTGCTCACTCCCGTGAAGGCAAATTCGCCGCCATGATCGCTTATCACAGCCATGTTTCAAGCTTCGAGGGGCCTCGCATGAGCGCACGCGAAGATCAATCCGGTCTGGTGCTGCTGGTGGAGGACAACCGCGGCATCGCCGAAATGATCGGCGAGTTTCTGGAGCGGCGCGGTTATTCCGTGGACTACGCGGCCGACGGCGTGACGGGCCTGCATCTGGCGGTGTCGGGCAGCTTCGACGTGGTGGTGCTGGATCTGATGCTGCCCGGCATGGACGGTCTGGAAGTGTGCCGCAAGCTGCGCAACGAAGCCAAGAAGTCCACGCCGGTGCTGATGCTGACCGCGCGCGACACGCTGGAAGACAAGCTGATCGGCCTGGATGCGGGCGCCGACGATTATCTGGTCAAGCCGTTTGAGCCACGCGAACTGGAAGCGCGCGTGCGCGCGCTGATCCGCCGCGACCGCCGGCAGGTTTCCGCGGAGGTGCTGCGGGTGGGCGACCTGATGCTGGATACCGCGACCCTGCGCCTGACCCGCAACGGCGAGGAATTGCAGGTATCGCCGATCGGGTTGAAGCTGCTCACCATCCTGATGCGCGAATCGCCGCGCGTGGTCAGCCGGCGGGACATCGAACGCGAGATCTGGGGCGATACGCTGCCGGATTCGGACACGCTGCGTTCGCATCTCTACAATCTGCGCAAGGTGATCGACAAGCCGTTCACACGGCCGCTGCTGCACACCATCCACAGCGCGGGTTACCGGCTGGCCGACCTCGATGCGGAGATCGCGGCCGGCGTCCAGCAGAAGTGAGCGTGCGCCGACGCGCACTTATCCGGCGCAACCGGGGCGCACGCGCCGACATGTCTCGCGATACACATTCTTCGGTCATTGCGCTCGCCAATGCGGTGCGCGACTGGGACCCCAACAAGCCCGATGCCGCAGCGCTGGATCCCGCACGGCTGGCGGTGGAAGATCCCGATGTCGCGGTGCTGGGGCAGGCGCTCTACAAATTCGGCTCGCGCCTGGAAGCCTTCGTGGAACGCGAGCGCAATTTCACCCGCGACGCCAGCCATGAATTGCGCACGCCGCTGACCATCATCAAGGTGGCCGCCGACGTGCTCGCCGACGAGGAAAACCTGAGCGAATTCGCCAAGCGCTCGCTCACCCGCATCCGCAGTTCGGTGCGCGAGATCGAGGCGATGATCGAGGCGTTCCTGGTGCTGGCACGCGAGTCCGACACCGGCTTGCCGGAAGAGGATTTTCTGGTCAACGATGTGGTGCGCGAGGAAATCGACCGCTACCGCGACCTGCTCGGCGCCAAGCCGATCGCGCTGCGGCTGGAGGAAAGCGCACGTTTCGCCCTGCACGCGCCGTCGCGGGTGTTTGCGGTGGTGATCGGCAACCTGCTGCGCAACGCCTGCCTGTACACCGAGCAGGGCAGCATCGTGGTCGGCATCCACGACGGTTCGATCAGCGTGGCCGACACTGGTTGCGGCATGGACGAGGAAGACCTGCAACGCGCGTATCAGACGTTCTACAAAGGCAGCCGCACCGGCGGCCAGGGGCACGGCATTGGTCTGGCGATCGTGCGCCGCGTCGCCGACCGTTTTGGCTGGCCGATCGAGCTTGAGAGCATGCGCGGACGCGGCACCGTCGCCACGTTGCGTTTTCCCGCCGCGATGGCGGTGGACCAGGCGCTGCCGCAGGGCGGTTGATTCACGGTACGCAATTCGATATGTCGGCGCCGATCGCACCGATCAGATCATCCTTGCGCGGTGCGATACTCGCGGCATGAATGTTGCGCATCATCGCCCGGTGCTGCTGATCCACGGCGGCGCCGGCGTGATCCGAAAAGATATCGAAGCCGCCGAGCAGCCGGTCCGCGCTGCCCTGGCGCTGGCGCTGCGAACGGGTCACGAGCGGCTGCAGGCGGGCGGCTCGGCGCTGGATGCGGTGAGCGCGGCGATCGTGGTGCTGGAGGATGCGCCGCACTTCAACGCCGGGCGCGGTGCGGTGTTCAACCACGAAGGACAGCACGAACTCGATGCCGCGATCATGGATGGCGCCAGCCTGCATGCAGGCGCGATAGCCGGCGTACGTCGTGTGCGCAACCCGATCCTGCTGGCCCGCGCGGTGATGGAGCATTCTCCGCACGTGTTGCTGAGCGGCGCGGGTGCCGAGTATTTTGCGCAATCGCAAGGCATCACTTTGGTCGACCCGGCGTATTTCCGCAGCGAGCAACGCTGGCAGCAGTTGCAGCAGGCGCTCGCGCGGGAAGCTGCGGGGCAAACGACCGATGACTATTTTGGTACGGTCGGTGCGGTCGCACGCGATGCGCACGGACGTCTTGCGGCCGGCACCTCGACGGGTGGCATGACCAACAAGCGCTACGGACGCGTGGGCGATTCGCCGATCATCGGCGCGGGCACCTATGCCAACGCGCATTGCGCGGTATCCGGCACGGGCTGGGGCGAGTTCTACATCCGCGTCGCGGCCGCGCACACCATCTGCATGCGCGTGGCCGAAATGGGGCAGTCGCCGCAACAGGCCGCGCGCGACGTCATCGATCGCGAGATCCCGCGACTGGGTGGCAACGGCGGCGCGATCGTGCTCGGCCGCGACGGGCAATTCGCGATGCCGTTCAACACCGATGGCATGTACCGCGGCCGGATCGGCGCGGATGGTGTGCCGCAGGTGGCGATCTGGCGAGACGAAGCCGTGTAGCGAGCGCGGGGCGCACGACGATGTGGCCGGCGGGCAGTGGTGCGTGGACGCGCTGCTTACCGCTGCGCGTCCAGCAGTGGCGTGACGACTTCTTCCAGCCGCGCGCGCGTCCACACCGGGTCGGGATCCTTCCAGCCGTCGTAGGCAAGGCGACCTTGCCGATCGATCACGAAGTTGACCGGCAGGTGCCAGATACGGCCATAGCCCGGCACGTGCGGGTCGTCCAGCACCCCGTTGGGAAAGTTCAAAGCGGCCGCCACCGCGCGAACCTTGTCGAGCTGATCCGGCGTGTCCAGGCTGAAGCCGAGCACGACCAATTTTTGCTGCGCGTGTTGCCGCGCGTAGCGCGACAGCAGTGGCAGCTCTTCACGGCACGGCGTGCACCAGGTTGCCCAGAACGTGAGGATCACCACGTCGCCGCGCAGATCGCGCGTGTCGATGCGCTTGCCGTCCAGGGTGACAAGTACGATCGACGGCGCGGGTGCGCCAATCCTCAAGGTGTTTTGCGCGACGGCGACCGGCGCCATCATCCATGTCGCCAGCAGCACGCAAGCGCTGATGGCCAGCCGGGGCATGCGCGGCATCACAGTGCCACGCTCAAGCCCACCGTCGCGGTCCAGCGCGGGAACAATTGATAGCCATCCAGATGGCTGTACACCGGCAGTTGCACAAAGCCGTAGGCTTGCACATTGCCACGCAGGCTGACGCTCACGCCGGGGCTGAGATAGGCGACCGTGCCCGCGGTGTTGGTTCGATCGGCGAACGCGCCTTGATCGGCGCTCTTGCGCAGCAGATTGAGCTGCAACTGCGGCACCCAGCTGGCGTGCGCTTCATAGCGCAGCCCGACATTCAACGTAGTCTGGTTGCCGGGGCGAAAATCCCGGCCCGGCGCATGCATGCGTTCGGACACCGCTGCCTGCAGCTGGCCGTTGATGAAGGCGTCGAAATTCTGGCTGACAGGCTGATACCAGTACGCGCCGATGATCGCATCGGTACTGCCGGAACCGGCCTGCAGGCTGGTGTCCAGAGCGTCGCCGGCCAGTGGCCCGGTCTTGAATAGCACCGGATGCCCGGTGAGCACGCCGCCATCGGTTTCGCCGCCGTATCTGCCGGTCGGCAACTTGACGCCGGCCAGCACACCGAGATTGCGGGTCGGCAGAAAGCCCTGGTAGGCGGCGATCAGCCTGACATCGCCGATTCCCGACACGCTGGCCCGGCTGAGTTGGTCCGGTGCGACATCGGCGGGCGAAAACGGCCGGCTGTGCACGCCGAAGGTGGAATGATCGCGCTGCACATAGGGCAGCAGCATGCTGAAAGCCCAATCCGCATTCGGGCGATAGCTGATCCCGAGATTGACATAGCGATTGGTGGTGTTTTTCTCGATCTCGCCGCCATCGAGCGCCGGATCGGAAGGTTCATCGACCGCCCGTTCGCCGGTCGCGCCGCCGCCGCCATGGCGCAGCTCATCCTGATCGAGATAGGCATATTCCAGATTGACGCGCCAGCCCGACTGCGTCGAGTAACCGGTTGCCGCGTCGGTGCTCAGCGTGCAGCCGCAGGTGGCGCAGGCATGCGCCAGCGGTACCACCAGCAAGGATGCAACCAATGACGAGATACGAAAGCAGCGGCGCATAGCGTCCGGGGAAATCGAGGACAGTCCGGCATTTTACGCGCGGCATGGAGATGCCGCAGCCGCCAATGTGCAAAGAAGACCAGTCATGCGGCCCGCTTGTTCCGCACAGCCCTGCGGGAATTGAATGCGCATCACGCGCGCTGCTGCGCGCGCCCGAGCATGCGGCGTTCCCGCCGACGCTCGGCCATGCGTGCGAATACCAGGTAAAGCGCGGGCGTGGAGAGGAGAGTCAATGCCTGCGAGACGATCAGGCCGCCCAGCATCGCTATGCCCAATGGGCGGCGCAGTTCGGCGCCGGTGCCGATGCCGATCGCCAGCGGCAGTGAGGCGAGAATCGCCACCATCGTGGTCATCATGATCGGGCGGAAACGCACGATGCAGGCTTCACGGATCGCTTCCAGCGGGGTCAGGCCGCTACGCTGCGCCACCAGCGCGAAATCGATCATCATGATCGCGTTCTTCTTCACCAGGCCGATCAGCAGCACCAGCGCCATCATCGCCACTACCGACAGTTCGGTGTTGGTGAGCAGCAGCGCAAGCAGCGCACCGACGCCGGCCGAAGGCAGCGTCGAAAGAATCGTGACAGGGTGGATCAGGCTCTCGTAGAGCATGCCCAGCACGATGTACACGGCCAGCACCGCGCCGAGCAGCAGGAACGGCATATTGCTCTGCTGCTGCTGGAAACGGCGGAAGTCGCCGCCCAGGCTCAACGAAATATCGCCAGGCATGCGCATGCCGGAAATGGTTTTCTGGATCTCGCCCGTCGCCTGACCCATGCTGATGCCGGGAGCCAGGTTGAAACTGAGATCCATCACGGTGAACTGGTTTTCATGGCTGATCTGCGCCGGGGCGAGGCCCGGCTCCTGATGCGCGATCGCATTCAGCGGCACCATGCTGCCGTTGCTGGTATGCACGTACAGCCGGTTCAACGCCGCGGGTGTCGCCGACTCGCTGGCGAGCGCGGTCAGCACCACCGCATACTGGTTGGTGTCGGAATAAATCGTCGAGATCTGGCGCTGGCCGAAGGCGTTGTACAGGGCGTCGTCCACCGCGGCCACCGATACGCCGAGTCGGCTGGCCTTGTCGCGATCGATCACGATGTTCTGGCGCAGGCCGGCGTCGTCCACGTCGGAGCCGACGTCGCGGAACATCGGGTTCTGCTGCAGTTGCGTTTGCAGTTTTGGCAGCCACAGTTCGAGTTCGGCCAGATCATTGCCTTTCAGCGACACCTGATACTGCGCGCCCTGATTGCCGCCGCCGCCACCGCTGGGCAGGTCCTGATGCGCGCGCAGACGCAGATTCAGATCGGGATAGCGCGCGGCTTTGGCCGACAGACGCGCCAGCACATCCTGGGTGGACTCGCTGCGGCCCTGGCCGAGTTGCTTCAACTGGATGTGGAACGAGGCACTGGCTCCGTGCCGGCTATTGCCGAGCGACGAGCCGACGTATTGCACCGCGGGGTCGGCCATCAGCATATCGGTGAGGCGCTGCTCGCGCTGCTGCAGTTGCACGAACGAAGGCGTGGAACCGCCGGTGGCGCGGCCCACGATCAGGCCGGTATCCTGCGGCGGGAAGAAGCCGGCCTTGACCATGCCGAACAGGAAATAGGTCAGCACCATCAACACGACCGGCATCAGCGCCAGCAGGCGCGGATGCCGCAGCGTGAAATCGAGCCCGCGCCGATACACGTTCAACATGCCGGCGTGCGCGCGATCCAGTGCATGACCGATTCGCGACTGCGCGGCGTGTTCTGGGTGCGGCGACAGGAACACGCCGCACAACGAGGGCGTGAGCGTCAGCGAGACGATCGCCGACACCGCGATCGCCGCGATCAGCACCACCGTGAACTCGCGGAAGAACAGGCCGATGATGCCGCTGGCGAACAGCAGCGGGACGAATACCGCGATCAGCGACAGCGTGATCGCGACAATGGTGAAGCCGATCTCGCGCGCGCCGTTCAAGGTGGCTTGCAGGCGGTTCTGGCCTTCATCGATGTGACGGATGATGTTCTCGATCACCACGATCGCGTCGTCGACCACGAAGCCGATCGCGATCACCAGTGCCAGCAGCGACAGGTTGTCCAGCGTGTAACCCATCACGTACATCACGATTGCCGCACCGGCCAGCGACATGGGCACCGCTGCCGCGGCGATCAACGTGGGCGCAAGCCGGCGCAGGAACAGCGCCATCGTCAGCACCACCATGCCCAGACTGATCAGCAGCGTGATCTCGACATCGTCCACCGAGGCGCGCACGGTCGGCGTGCCATCGAAGAACGGCGTCAGATGCGTGCCGGGCGGCAGCAGCGCGCTCAGGCGCGGCAGTTCCGCCTTGATCGCGCCAACCGTGGCGATGATGTTGGCATCGGGCCGATTGTAGACATCGATCTGGATCGAGCGTTTGCCGTTGAACCACGCAGATTGATAACTGTCCTGCGCGCCCTGATACACATGCGCGAGATCACGCAAGTAAATGGGCGTGCCGTTGCGCACCGCGACCACCAGATTCGCAAAGTCCTCCGGTGTGTGCAGCTGATCGTTGGCGGTGACCGACAACTGCGTGTGGCCGTCGGAGAGGAATCCTTGCGGCGAGGTGACGTTGGCCGCGGTCAGCGCGTTGCGCAGATCATTCGACGACAAGCCCACCGCATCCAGCGCGTGCAGATCGACATCCACGCGGATCGCCGGCTGCGCGCTGCCGGAAACTTCCACCGAGGCGACCCCCGGCAGCTGCGCGAGGCGCGGTTGCAGCAGCGTCTGCGCATCGTCGAACAGCGACGACAGCGGCTCGGTGTCGGACGTCAGCGCGAACTGGATCACCGGGTCATCGTTGGGGTTGATCTTCTGGTAGGTGGGCGGCTGTGGCAAACCGGCCGGCAGATCGGGCGCGGCGGCATTGATGGCCGCCTGCACTTCGCGCGCGGCTGCATCGAGGTTCACGCCGCCCTGAAAAATGATGAACACCGACGCATTGCCTTCCGAACTGGTGGAACGCATGGTGTCGATGCCGGGAATCTGGCCCAGATGCCGCTCCAGCGGCGAGGCGACGGTGGCCGCCATCGTCGCCGCGTCCGCGCCCGGTTCGCTGGCGGAAATGAAGATCGCCGGGAACGCGATCTGCGGCAACGCGCTGATGCCCAGCAGCAGATAGCAGATCACGCCCGCTGCCAGCACGCCCGCGGCAAGCAGCGAAGTGCCGATCGGGCGCCTGATGAACGGCGTGGAGATGCTCATGACGGCAAACAGCGGCGGGCGGCGAAGGCTGAGTGGCGCGCACGCGCATGGCGATGGAACGGCAGCTTCGTATCCTGACCGCGCATCCTCATCCCTCGTGCGCCACTTGCGGTGGGAGTCCGCGTCTCGCCCTGATCCACCCATGCAGCCGCTCCATGTACAGGTAGATCACCGGCGTGGTGTAAAGCGTGACCAATTGCGAAAGCAGCAGGCCGCCGACGATGGATACGCCCAGCGGCCGGCGCAGTTCCGAACCGATGCCGCTGCCCAGCGCAAGCGGCAGCGCGCCGAGCAATGCAGCCATCGTGGTCATCATGATCGGGCGGAAGCGCAGCAGACAGGCGCGCCGGATCGCGTCGTGCGGATTCAGACCTTCGCGCTGCGCGACCAGCGCGAAGTCGATCATCATGATCGCGTTTTTCTTGACGATGCCGATCAGCAGCACGATGCCGACGATGCCGTCCACCGACAGGCTCATGCCGCACAACATCAGCGCCAGCAGCGCGCCGACGCCGGCCGGCGGCAGCGTCGAGATGATCGTGGCCGGATGGATGTAGCTTTCGTACAACACGCCGAGCACGATGTAGATCACCACCACCGCACCCAGGATCAGCAGCAGTTCGTTGCCCAGCGACGACGAGAACTCCGCCGCGGCACCGACGAATTCGCCGCGCACCTGTGGCGGCAGGTTGAGCTTGGTCACTTGCGCGTTGATCGCATTGACCGCCTGCGACAGCGAATAGCCGGGGGCGAGGTTGAACGAGATCGTCACCGCTGGCAGTTGGTTCTGGTGGCTGACCACCAGCGGCGTATTGGTCACGCTGGCGGTCGCCAGCGTCGAGAGCGGCACGGTGTTGCCGCCGCCGATCGGGATACCGACATTGCCCTGGCCTACGCCGGTGGCAGTGGAGGAATTGGCCGACTTGGTTTGCCCGAGGCTGGTTGCATTGCTGCCGGTCAGCGCACCGGATGCGCCATTGCTGCGCACGCTCAGCATGTTCATCAAGTCGCTGCGATTGCGGAATTGCGGCGCGACCTCCAGCACCACGCGGTATTGGTTCAATTCGGTGAAGATGGTCGAGATCTGGCGCTGGCCGAACGCGTCGTACAGGGTGTCGTCGATTGTCTGCACCGGCACGCCCAGGCGGCTGGCGGCGTTGCGATCGATCTGCACGTTCAGCGCGTTGCCGCTGTCGGCGAGATCGTTGCCGACATCGGCCAGCATCGGCAATTGCCGCAGTGCCGTCGTCAATTGCTGCGCGTAACCCGACAGCTCCTGCGCGTTCACTTCCGAAAGCGTGTACTGGTATTCGGTGGGTGCCACGCGCGTGTCGAGCGTGATGTCCTGCACCGGCTTCAAATACAGCGCGGCACCGGGAATGTCCGCGACCGCGCGTTGCAGCCGCGGCAGGATCACATCCAGGCCGTCGCGCTGGCTGCGGGTCTTCAACACGATGCTGACCTGGCCCTGGCTCAGGATCGGGTTGATCGAGCCTGCGCCCACGAACGCGGAAACGCCGGCGACCGCGGGGTCGGCGCGCAGGCGCGCGGCGATCTGTTGGGTCACGCTTTCCATCGCCGGAAACGCGATATTGTCGTCGGCCTGCACGACGCCGGTGATCAGGCCGGTATCCTGCTGCGGCAGCAGACCTTTGGGGATCGCGATGTACAACAGGATCGTCGCGATCACCGATATCGTCGCCAGCAACATCACCAGGCGGCGCCGCGCCAGCGCCCAATCGAGCGTGTGCTCGTAGACACCGAGCATGCGGTTGAACAACGTGGGCTTGCCGTGCGCGGCCGCGACGTCGTCGGCCGGCACCGAACCACGATCCAGCAGGTACGCGCACATCATCGGCGTCAGCGTCAGCGACACCAGCATCGAGATCGCCACCGCGATGGTCAGCAC
>Ga0134128_10004608_pt1 | contig 16843 bp, 18 predicted proteins | sample KB31754_FD_96462 | JGI IMG/M metagenome (GOLD analysis project Ga0134128, IMG submission 96462) | Terrestrial soil microbial communities with excess Nitrogen fertilizer from Kellogg Biological Station, Michigan, USA - KB3-175-4 | ecosystem: Environmental > Terrestrial > Soil > Unclassified ...
GCCCTGCTCCATGTAACGCGAGAAAAGATCATAATCTCCCGCCATCCAGGTCTCTTTCAGCCGCGCCTTAAGAGCATTGATGTCCGGTCCAGTCGAAGTAGTACTCATAGTCCCTCCTGTGCTTTAGGCATTTGCAATTGCATCTTAGCCTTACTATGCATTGTTTCCGGCTGCCGCACTTACCCGCGCGTCCGGCTTTCTTGCTTGCCGCACAGTTCTCATGGGATGATTTGCTCCAGAGTCCGCGAGGGTTTGCTGGGGGTCTGTGTGGATGTGCTTTCAGAGGTGTTGAAGGTGGTGAAGCTCCAGGGCGCCTTGTTTTACAACGGAGAATTTTCTTCGCCATGGAGTTTCTGTTCTCCGGCCTCGCGGACCATTGCGAACCACCTCTCCCCCGGCGCAGGCCACGTAATCATCTACCATTTGGTCACCGAAGGGCGCGCTTCCGCGCGGCTGTTGGATAGGGAGCGCATAGCGCTCCACGTTGGTGACATCGTAATTTTTCCCCATGGCGATGCGCATGTCATAGAAAACGGCCCGCCCACGAAGACCGTGAACCTGGCCAAAGAATTGGCGCGAATCGTGGCCAACGGGTTAAAACTTTCGAAATCTGGCGGGGGTGGCGAGGTCACAAAGTTCATTTGCGGATTCATGGCCTGCGAGCCGCGATTGAGCCAGGTGTTTCTCAGCGGGTTGCCGCCTGTCTTCAAAGTAAACATCCGCAACGACGCCTCAGGACGATGGCTGGAAAACTCAATCCGCTTTTCGGTTGAGCAGGCCAATACCTCACGAGCTGGAGGAGAGGCTGTGCTGGCAAAGCTCTCAGAGGTGTTGTTCGTCGAAACCTTGCGGATACACATTGCGCACCTGCCACCCGAGCAGAAAGGATGGCTGGCCGGGGCCCGCGACCCGGAGGTCGGAAAAGCGCTGGCTCTGATGCATCGCAGCCCAGCTCATCCCTGGACGATCGCCGCACTGGCGCAAGAGGCAGGCACATCGCGCTCGGTACTGGCGGAGCGCTTCAGGCATTACCTGAATGAGCCTCCCATGGCGTACCTGACCCGCTGGCGCCTTCAAGTGGGAGCGCAGATGCTCAGTTCAACCAGTTATTCAGTGGCCCAGATCGCAGCCGAAGTGGGTTATGAGTCCGAGGCGGCGTTCAGCCGTGCATTCAAACGCGAGTTCGCAATTCCTCCGGCACGTTTTCGGAGTCAATTGAGATCGGCCCAGGCGGCCTCCGCCTGAACCGGCGTGCCAAAACCGTGGAAAAACTCAGACTAACTTCTAAAAATCGCGCTGAATTGCCGCAATCAGGCCCGGGATGGTGTATTGTTTCGCTTCTATATCAACGCGCAACTTCAGTTCCCTTAGGGTAGAGGATGTAATTGGCCCAATCGAGGCCAGTCGAACATCTTGCAACAATCCATTCAGGCTGGAATTAACGCCTGCGCCTGCGCTACCGCGCAAAAGCATGACAAAGTTTTTCACCGTGGATGAACTGGTGAAAGTAATTACGGATGGCCGCTGGCGGGGATTGCGCATGATCGCGCGAAGGCGGGCGCGGGATTTTTCCGGCAGCACGGTCTCGTAGGCTTCCACTACGTCAACTTTGGCTCCAGCCTTGCGCAGCTCACGCGGGATTACATCCCGGGCGACTTTGGCGCGGGCCAGCAGCAAGCGCTTGCCTTTTACTTTGTTCCGCAGGCTGGCCACTACCGACTCGGCGACGTACTCGCGCGGCACTACGCTCACCTTCAGCCCGCGCGCCTCGATCGCGGCTTTAGTCGCGGGCCCAATGGCCGCGACGCGCAGGTGAGAAAGGTTCCGTTTACCGATCCCCTGCTTGTCCAGTCCCGCCCAGAATGCTTCAACCCCATTGACACTGGTGAGAATGAGCCACTGGTATTGAGCGATGTTCCGGATGGCCGCGTCCAGCGGAGCATACGAGCGCGGCTTGCGAATCTCAATGAAGGGGACCTCCAGGACCTCGGCCCCCAGCGCGCGCAATCCAGCCGAGAGTGCGCTGGCCTGATGACGGGCGCGGCCTACCAGCACACGCACCCCGGTAAGTGGAAGTTTTCTCATCTTTGGCCGACAATCATGCCGGATGATGTAAGCATTCAATGCCAGAATAAACGTGAAAGCTCCGGATGAACAATCCGGCACAAATCTTTTGCCGGGCAAAGCCATTTGCTCCGGATTTGTATCTAATCAAGGAAGTCATGCAGAGACGGCTCGAACTTGATGCGGCGCGCGGACTGATGCTGGTGTGGATGACGCTGACTCATCTGCCCACGAAAGCCAGCGTAGCCGCCAACCAGACTTTCGGCTTTGTTTCATCCGCTGAAGGGTTTATTTTCCTTTCGGCGCTGTTTACCGGGCTTATTTATCGGCGCATGTCCCTCAAACAGGGGGTCGGGGCCATGGGGCGGCGAATATGGAGCCGGACGTTCCGTCTGTACATTTATCACATATTCTTGCTGGCATTTGCGTTCATCGTCGCAGTGCCCATAGCGGCGAGCGGAAAACGGCAGGGTCTGTACTACCTTCTTGATTACTACTTCATTGCTGGAGCCAAACATGCCATCGTGAATGGCGCGCTTTTAATTTATCGCCCACCCCTGCTCGATATTCTCCCCATGTACATTTTCTTCCTTCTATTCACTCCGGTCGTTTTATTCGCGGGAGTGCGTAAAAAATGGGGCTGGGTTTTGGGAATATCGTTCGCGCTTTGGCTGGCGGCGCAATTCGGTTTCCGGCAGATAAGCCATGCCTTTGCCGTGCGGCATCTGGGCCTGACCATCCCCCTAAATGAGATGGGAGCCTTCGATCTTTGGGCATGGCAGTTTTTGTGGGTGCTCGGCTTGTGGTTTGGCACACGATGGGCGGAAGATAATATGCCCACGCGGGCATGGGCGTCCAAACTGCTGGTTCCGGCGGCGATTGTCGCCCCAATACTCTTGGCCTTGCGTTATGCCGTGGGAACCAAAATCGAGCTGGGAATTTTCGAAGTGTGCTTCGACAAATGGCATTTGGGAGCGGTCCGCCTCATAGATTTTGCCGCAATCTCGGTTTTGCTGATCTGCTTCCCTTCCGTACTGCAAAAGCTTTCCGTGCGGCCCCTTATACTTATGGGGCAAGCTTCCCTGCAGGTTTTCTGCGTACATCTTTTGTTCTGCTTTGGCGGACTCACATTGCTCGGCAATGCCACCATGCTCTCCGCCTGGCAGCAAATTATGCTTTTGATCGTCACCTTTACCGGGCTGCTCATGACGGCTGTCGCCTTTCCCAAGGAAAAGGTTGCCAGAGGAGAAAGCCACTCGGGAATCGCAGGAGTTTACCGCAGTTGGCAGAGAACGTTGCTGGGGCCGCAATAATTACCACTTCGAGCGGAGCAGAGTGATTACATCGTCGGAGGTAATGACGCCGGTCAGCTTCTTGCCTTTGTCCACAATAGGAAGAGTGAGCAGGTTGTACTTATCGAAAAGCTCAATCACCTCCCATTCGTTTGCTCCCGCGTCGCACGAGATCAAAGGTTCCTGCGCCAAGGAAAACATGGGGGTTTCCCCTTTGGCCAAGACCAAATTGATCAGCGGTACGGCTGCGGACAACGTCCCTCCAGAATCCACCAGGTAAATCGTATTAACGCTCTCCACTCCACCTTCAAAATTTCTTAAGGCCTGAATGGCGTCCTGCACAGTAGATCCTACGTCGAGCGCCACATAAGTCGTGTTCATACGGCCAGCGGCGGTATTTTCTTTGTACTCGAGAAGATCGGTGACTTCCTGCCGCTCCTCCGGTTCCATCTCCTGCAGAATCCGCGAGCTGCGCTCTTCGGTCAGGTCGGCCAGCAGGTCGGCGGCGGCATCCGGTTCCATTTCTTCGACAATTTCAGCGGCACGCTCCGAATCGAGTGACTCAAGGATGGCTTTCTGCACCTTAGGCTGGACTTCTTCAAGCGCTCCGGCAGCCACTTCTTCGTCGAGCGTCTGGAATACGGCCTGCCGCTCATCCGGCGCGAGATCTTCAACAATGTCGGCAATATCGGCAGGATGGAGCTTGGCCAGACGCTCGTGAGAAATCTTCAATTTGACCCGCCGAGAGGGGTCGGTCTCGATGAGGTCCACAAATTCCCAGGGAATCGGTCTTTCAGGAATCTGGCGGAGAAGCGCGCGCAGGGCGGCATTCGGAACCAATCCCTTCAGCAGGCGCCGGACCGCACCTCGCACGCCCACATCTACCGAACCAATCTTAAGGATGGGGTGGTTTTCGATGGTTTCGCGGTAAATCTCGACATCGTTCACCCGAACCACCTTGCGCCCATGGACGTCAATGACCTGCTGGTCGAGCAGGTCGCGGCTTAATAAAAAAAGTCCTTCAGCCTCCTTGCCAGGGGCCCACTGGGCGGCGGATGTTGAAGCGCGAATGCTGCCATTGACGGAATTTACCGACGTCAATGGCAGGAGGCGGTCTCCGTCTTTGCCGTGAACAATGAACGATGCTACCTTGGTCCGGTCTTCATGAGGAGCCAGAGCCACTTCGCGCACTTTACCGGCAGGCTTGCCCGCCATGTCAAACACCGGGCTGCCAAGCAGCTCTGTTAGCGCGAGATTGCTCATGCCGTGAGCATACTCAACTGAAGGACGAGAATCCAGATTTGCGGCGTATTTTGTGTTAATTTTCCGGATATCTTACTTTGGGTTCCGAACAGCCGCCCGATGCCGGCAGCCCTGCCGCGTTGACATTTGCATGTTGAACAGGCGAAACTACCGAATTCATGCGGTTTTGCAAAAGTTGCACCATAAATTGGGATTAAGGGCTGGTTGCAGGGCGGTTGTTCAGTATTGCCTGTTTCGTTTTCGTTCAAATTCTCGCCATGACCGAGCAAAAGATCTCCTTTACGATGGATTCGACATTGGAGACTGTTGATAATGCCGAGCAGACCGCCAGCCGCATCGCGGCCGATGCCGGTTTTGAAGAGAATGAGGTCATGCAGATTTCCATGGCCGTGCGCGAGGCGGCCATCAATGCGGTATTGCATGGAAATGAATATGACCCGGCGAAAAAAGTAACGCTCAATTTTGAGAAGACTGCGCGTGACCTGGTCATCACCATTCAGGACCAGGGCCATGGAATGGATACGGAAAGCATTCCGAATCCGCTGGCGCCGGAAAATCTGCTGAAGAGTTCTGGCCGCGGTATTTTTCTGATGCGCTCGTTCATGGATGAGGTGCAGATTCATCCTTCCCAGGCGGGCACTGAAATCAAACTTGTAAAACACGTCCACGGATCATCCGAGGGCAAGGAGGCTTCCTAGTGACAATGAAAATCAGTTCTCGTCAGGTGGACGGGGTAAGCGTTCTCGACTGCAATGGCCGTATTACGTTGGGGGAAGGCAGCATAACTTTGCGCGACACGGTGCGCGATCTGCTCTCCAAGGGCCACAAGAAAATTCTGCTGAATCTGGCTGAGGTCAGCTACATTGACAGCTCCGGCATCGGCGAACTGGTGAGCGCTTTTACCACGGTGCGCAACCAGGGGGGAGAACTCAAGTTGCTCAACCTGACCAAAAAGGTCCATGACCTGCTTCAGATCACGAAGCTTTACACGGTGTTCGACGTAAAGGACGACGAGGCCTCGGCGATTAAATCGTTCCAGTCCTAAGTTTCAGCATTGAGCGATATAACTTGTCATGCAGCACCGGAAGCTGTTCCGGTGCTTTTCTATTTTGGGAAGATTGGCGAATATTCCGGCCAATCGCCTTCCGCGTTGGCCGTGCTCACTGGAAAATAGAGAGCGTGAAAGCACCGGGAATATTCGCGCTGTTGCTCACAATTTTCACCACGGGCGTTGCGTCCGCTGGATGTATTCCCTTTAGCGAAGCGCGCCAGCACATTGGCGAAAGAACTTGCATTGCGGGCAAGGTCCTGCGCATACAAACGGGCAGCCGAGGCGTCCATTATCTCGACTTCTGTGAGGACTATCGAACTTGTCCTTTCAGCGTCGTAATCTTCGCTTCCGACTTGAGACAAGTTGGCGATATCCGCTTGCTTGAGGGCAAAGAAGCGGAAATCCACGGAAACATTAAAGGGTACGACGGGCGGGCGGAAATCATTCTGAAAGACATCAGCCAGCTCGGCGGGGAGTCGGCCCGCATTCCCAAATTACCGAAAAATTACGACGTTGAGAACCATGGCCGCTACAGTGCCGGAATGCTCGTGCGGCCAAGCCAGCCGAAAACTTCGCATCCGAAACGGCAGACGGCCAACCTTCCTGTCACTGTTCCAAATGACGAAGGCCCCGCTGGAAGTTCAGACAACTAAGACGCAATCAGCCTGCTAGACTGAGCGGTGCGCCGGCTGATAGTGAACGCAGACGATTTCGGACTTACCGCGGGAGTGAACCGCGCCATTCTTGAGGCCCATCAGAAAGGCATGGTCACATCTGCCACGTTGATGGCGTGTGGGAGTGCCTTCGATGATGCAGTTGCGCTCTCCCGCACAGCGCCAGAATTGAGCGTCGGCTGCCATGTCGTGCTTGTGGATGGCACGCCTTTGCTATCCGACAAAACATCCACATTACTGGCTGAAGATAGCCGCTCTCAAAGCGATGCATCAGCGCCCGCGAGCCGTAACGCGCAGTTCCAGCGCAGCCTGGGCAAGTTCGCATTCTCTGTGATTCGGGGGCATTTTTCCGGGGAGGAGATTGAGGCCGAAGTTATAGCGCAAATCCGCAAGCTGCAAGATGCAGGCGTGAAAGTTTCCCACGTAGACACCCACAAGCACACGCACATCTTTCCTGGCGTTCTTTCACCAGTGCTCAAGGCAGCCAAAGCCTGCGGCGTACGAAGTATTCGTAATCCCTTTGAACCGCTTCGTTTTTCCTGCATTGCCGGTGAATGGAAACGGACCATGCAGATGGGCATGCTTCAAATTTACGCGCGTAACTTTCGCCGGTCCGTCAAGGAAGCCGGATTGTCCACTCCGGACGGCTCGTTAGGTATTATTGCCGCAGGGGTCCTGAATAAAAAGCTGATGCAGAAGATTATTGACGCTATGCCGGAAGGAACTTGGGAGCTGGTATGCCATCCGGGCTACAACGATGCTGGGCTGCGGAGCACAACCACGCGGCTGCTGCAATCGCGAGAGGTCGAACTGGACGCGCTTATCTCGTTGAAAAGTGAAGGGGTTCTCGGCCGGCAATCCATTCAGGTGGTTTCTTACCGGGACTTAGCGACACGATAGGGACATGTCGTATATGGTACCTAAGTTGTTAATTCCAAAGAGACAACTCATGTATCATTGTGCGATGATTCCAGAAAGAAAAGGATAGCGCGTGGCCGAGAATTCTTCTCAGAATGCAGGTCCTTTAGTTCGCGTTATAGGAATGGATGCGAGCGGTCATGCTTTTTTCCAGAACGTCCACGCCCAGCAGCTATCGAAAAACGGGGCGGTTTTAGCTTCATTAGAATGTCAGTTAAATGTTGGTGATGTTATTGGCGTGCAGCTCGCCGATAAGAAGGCGCGATTCAAAGTCACTCGTGTGGCCGCAGCTTTATTGCCGCAAAGAATCAACGCGGAAGTACAGATTCTGGAAAATCAAGAGTGCCCGTGGAAGGACCTGGTACCAGCAGATGCTCCGGGCACAACTCCGCAACCGAGCGGACGCGACAAACGTTCATTCTTAAGACACAAGATCCGCTTCCCCATCGAAATACAAGATGGACGCAACCTGGCCGCCCACATGCAAACCAACGCAACCGACATCAGCGGGCGCGGATGTTATGTTGAAATTTTAGTGCCGTTGCCGTTGGGCACAATGGTTTATGTAACGCTGTGGATGGACTCTGAGAAAATCAGCGCGCCGGGCACAGTGCGGGCCAGTGATCCCGGAGTGGGCATGGGCATTGAGTTCAACGGACTTGACCGGGCCGTACAGGACCGGTTACAGCAATACCTGGACAAGCTGGACGAGAACCGCCTCGGCCCGCGATAGATCTATATCGCTCGACATCTAAACAGGCTTCAGCAAAATAGAAACGGCCGTGTAAAAACTGAATCCAGAGAAGCTTTCGGCCATCGAATCTTCAGAACGATTTCCTTTTACGCAGTAAAATTCCGTCATTGAAAGTGTCACCCGTGAAACTGGGAATCACATGCTATCCAACTTACGGCGGCAGCGGCGTCGTGGCCACAGAGCTGGGGCTGGAACTCGCCAACCGGGGGCATGAAATCCATTTCATCTCATACGCGCCTCCTATCCGGCTGACCGGAGTGCATCCCAATATCCATTATCACGAGGTTGAAGTCTCAAGATACCCGCTGTTCGATTACCCGCCTTACGATTTGGCATTAGCGACTCGCATGGCGGAAGTGGCGGAGCTTTATGAGTTAGACCTGCTGCATGTGCACTATGCGATTCCGCATTCGGTAAGCGCGATGCTGGCGCGTCAAATGCTCGCGGCTGGGAAAACGAAACGAAAGCTTCCCTTTGTGACCACGTTGCATGGGACCGACATTACGCTCGTCGGGCAGGACCGTTCTTATTTGCCGATTACGCGGTTTTCCATTGAACAAAGCGATGGGGTCACTGCGATTTCCAATTACTTGCGGGAACGCACACTCCGCGAATTCGACATCGCCAACCACATTGACGTCATTTACAACTTCGTGAATTGCGAAATTTACCGGCGCGACGAACATGCCGCCGAACGGCGCGTCGAGTATGCGCCGAATGGCGAGCGCATTCTGGTGCATCTTTCCAACTTCCGTCCGGTGAAGCGCGTGACCGACACTATTGAGATTTTCGACCGCGTCCGTAAACGTGTTCCTTCCAAGCTGCTGCTCATCGGCGACGGCCCGGACCGCTCGCGCGCAGAATGGCTGGCGGTGCAGAAAGGCATTCACGATGACGTCCTGTTTCTCGGCAAGCAGGACGCGGTTTACGAGAAACTTGCCCTGGCAGACATAATGCTGATGCCGAGCGAACTGGAATCATTCGGATTGGCGGCACTCGAAGCCATGGCGTGTGAAGCCGTGCCAATTGCCACGCGCGTGGGCGGGGTTCCGGAAGTGGTGGAACACGGCAAAACGGGGTACCTGGCCAGCGTGGGAGATGTAGATAGCATGGCAGAATACGCCAGCGTACTACTCACTAATGAGAGCCGATTGCAGGAAATGGGCAAGGCGTGCCGGGAAGCGGCAAAGGCCCGCTTTTCAGCAGCGCGCATTATCGAGCAGTATGAGACTTTTTACCGGCGCGTGCTGGAGCGTTCTTCGTAGGCGAGAGGCAGCGACTCGTCGCCCGAAAGAACCGGCAGGCGCAATCGGACCAGCGTTCCCTTCCCTTCCAAGCTGTCAATGGTCATCTTCGCTGAGCCGCCGTAAAGCACCTTCAGCCGCTCGGCTACATTCGCCATGCCAATGCCGGTCCCACCGAGACCATCGGGTTTTTCCAGCAGGTTTGCCGCGCCCATGCCCACTCCATCATCTTCCACCTCCAACACCAGTTTCGACTCGCTCAACCGGCTGCGCAGATGGACGCTGCCTCCATCCAGCTTGGTGGAAAGTCCATGCTTAATGGAGTTCTCCACCAGTGGCTGCAATAACATGCTGGGCACCATCACATCGAGGGAAAATGGGTCGAGGTCCTTGATCACTCGCAATTTGTCACGGCCGAAACGCACCACTTCAATGTCCAGATAATCGTCAATAAATTCAATTTCGTCGCGCAGGGGAACAAAGGCATCGCTGCTGTGCAATAAACGGCGGAGAATATTTGCCAGTTTAATAATCATTTCGCGCGCGGTGTCGGGATCAAAACGCACCAGGGAAGAAACAGAATTCAATGTATTAAACAAAAAGTGGGGATTGATCTGGTTCTGCAAAGCTTCCATGCGCGCATGTAGCAGCATGCGCTGTTGTTCCTCGAGCTTGATCTGTATCCGCACGCTGTTCCATATTTTGAGTTCCGTGCCAATCACCGTAACTGACGTGAAGTAAATTGCGACCTCCACCCAGAAACTCGAACTCTCAAGGCTGTAGGTAAGGTGGCCGGAAAAACGCGCGATTTGGCTGTGAATCAGCCGCAGGCCCACAATCGTAATAAAAAACGCAATCTGCCAATCAAACAGCCGTGGCTTAGGAAGATTGCGGCGGACCATGCGGTACAAACTGAGGTCCACAAAGGGAGAAAAAGACCAGATATCTTCAAGATCGGGGGCCATCATGCGCAGTTGGCCCGCAACCAATCCGAAAACAATGTTCAAAGGAAGTGTTGCCCACTCTCCGTGGAATAACGCGGGGAGAGCCAATAGAATTCCGCCGCTGACTCCGGCAAAGCGGCCCGCGATGACTCCCAAAAGAATGGTGGTCTCAAAGGAAAGATCGCCGGCAAAAAAACTCTTTTGCGTAAACCGGACCCAAACGCCGAGCGCGATGGGAATTCCGATCCACAGCGACAGGTAAATACGCTGTTTGATGGTACGATCTTCCCGGAACAGCAACGACTTGAATTCCACCGAGCGCACCAGCGCGCTGGCCACAGCGGCGGCCACGCCAAGCTTGATGAGCAGATTAATGAGGATCAGCCGGGAATCCATAGAGGTTTAACGCAATTGCCGCTGCTGGAAATGTAGCATGAATAGCCAGCCCGGCGGGGTGGCTGCGCTTAAGCTGGAAGCCTGCCCAACAGCGCCGAGGCTTTGCGGAACCAGGGCCGCTCGCGCCGCCGCAAGTAGCCGGGCATATTCGGTCTTTTCTCCAGGATTTTTCGCGCCCACTGACGGGCTTCCGAGGCGCGGTCCTGCGTTTTCAGGAACTGCGCGTAGTTGTAATAAGTTTCTGAAAGCGTGGAAATCTTTGTGACTCGCTGAAAAAGCTCTTCGGCCCTGGCAGGCTGGCCGGTATTGGCGTACACGTGCGCCAGCAATCCCGCAGCCCGGTAAAAATCATACTTCTCGTCCTGCATGACAGTTTTTTCAAGATCGGGCAGAGCCGCCTCGAAGTCGCCCATGTAAACTGCCGCCAGCCCCCGCCGGTAAAATGGATCGGGAGAATCCGTACGCGAAGAGATGGATTTGGTATAGCACTCTCTCGCGCGGGCGTATCTTCCCTCCTCCATATACAAATCAGCGAGCTCTTCGTAATTCCCAGCGGAAGGATTATCGAAAATTTCCCGTTCCAACTCGCCGATTCTTTTTCTGCGTGGAAACACCTGGAACGACTGCCGGGCCATCCCGGCATCCGGCACCATTTCAACTGCGATATAGACGAGCGCGCCCAGCCATCCCAGGAAAAGGATGATGAAGAGCCAGTAAATATCGGGGCGCCGGCGGATGAAGTGGATGACTGCAATTGCTTGCAGAATAATTCCCCACCACGACGCAAAGAAGAAGAACAGTGATCCCATCTCTTGGCCGAACTATAACACAGCTGAGAGGGCGCGTTCCCGGCCAACCTGTGTGACGCTCCCTGCATACCTATCGGCAAACTTAAGAAAAGGATTTGTTGACTTAGCTAATATACTTAGCTAAGATTAAAGGAGATCGTTATGGAAATAAACGTCCATCAGGCCAAAACACATCTTTCCCGCCTTTTACAGCGAGTTGCCGAGGGAGAAGAGGTTACGATCGCTCGTGCGGGAACGCCTGTGGCGAGGCTCGTCGCGGTAGAACAGAAAATGAGCCAACGGCCACTCGGAATCGACCGCGGCCGCATCTGGATTGCAAATGATTCCAATGCCCTGCCAGACGATCTCTTGGCGGCGTTCTATGGAGGAGAGCTTCCCAAAACCACTAAACGCCGGAAGCGTAAATGAAGTATTTGCTGGACACGGTTGTCTGGCTCTGGAGCGTTGGCCCGGCCGAGCGGATTGGCAAAAAAGGCCTGGAATTGCTCGGCAGCGACGCTGAGTTTTACCTGTCAGCAGCCAGTTCCTGGGAAATAGCCATCAAAACGCAGCTAGGGAAATACCATCTCCCTGACGTTCCGGCCCGTTATGTTCCCAAGAGACTGGCGGAGCAAAATATTCACCCGCTGCCAATTACGCACGCGCACTCCCTAAAGGTTTACGATCTTCCATTCCATCATTTTGATCCGTTCGACCGGCTCATTATTGCGCAGGCAATCATGGAAGACATGACGATCTTGACCGCGGACCGCATATTTAAGAAATATTCTGCGCGACTAGTTCAATGTGGCTGAAGCGGTGGAACCCTTCCTCACCAAGAGGCGAATAGGACTATTACACGCTCACCGGCTGTCCGCTCTTGACCGGAACGGGCGTGAACCAATGAAAACGGTCCGGCTTTTCTCCGTGCACGATGGCGAAGAATTCTTTTTGAATGGCTTTCGTCACCGAACCCATGGTGCCCTTGCCGACTTTGATCCGGTCTACAGAGCGGATGGGAGTAACTTCGGCGGCGGTTCCCGTGAAAAATACTTCGTCGGCGATGTACAGCATTTCGCGCGGAATGCCGGATTCGACCACCAGTATTCCCAGATCGCGGGCAATGGTCAGTACGGCGTCGCGGGTAATTCCAGGCAGCACCGAATTGCCCAGCGGCGCTGTTTGCAGAACTCCATTGCGCACCACAAAAATATTTTCGCCTGAACCTTCGCTTACGTAGCCATTCGTATCGAGCGCAATACCTTCCACATAGCCATTGACCGCAGCTTCCATGCGAATAAGCTGCGAGTTCATATAATTCGCGCCGGACTTCGCCATCGCCGGCAGCGTGTTGGGCGCGATCCGCGTCCATGAGGAGATGCAGACATCCACGCCAGAATCATCTCCCGCAAGATATTTTCCCCAGGGATAATTAATGATGTAGACCTCAACCGGGCAATTCACGGGAGTAACGCCGGCATCGCCGTAGCCGCGGAACACGATGGGGCGGATATAACACGGCCATGCGCCGTTCGCCTTCACCAAATCAACCATGGCGGAAACCAACTGCTCGCGCGTGTATTCGAGGTCCATGCGGTAAATCTTGGCGGAGTCAAGCAGGCGTTGCGCATGTTCCTGCGCGCGGAAAATTGCCGGGCCACCGGGCAGCTCATAACAGCGGATCCCTTCAAATACCGACGATCCGTAATGGACCACGTGCGACATCACGTGGATCTTTGCGTTATCCCAGTTAATGAATTTGCCGTTATGCCAGATTTTTTCAGTCTTTTGCAGCGCCATGAATGCTCCTCAAAACTTTGCTCTTAAAAAATACTGCCACCGGACCACGTGATGGCGAATCAGCGATTGCGGATTATGAGCAAGAAGAAACTATTTTTATTATAACCTTGCGGAGCGAAGAAAACGGCGCGCCGCGAGCGACGCAAACCGACCGGTTGGGCGGCAAGAAATCACCACCCAGGCTGCAAACAGGGCGGAGCGGCGGGCAGAAGAGGCCCCCGGGCCTCCGCCAGGATGGTTTCTCTATTCGCGATGGCGCAATAACTCGCGAGGGGCCAGGCTCCGGAGAATGCCCTATCACAATGGTATTACGGCAAGGTCTATTACGTTCTCCATTTTTCTGAATCAATTCATAGTCCGATTGATCGTGACGCGACTCAATGTACGGCAACGTGATTGCGAATAACTTTTGATTTCGTTCGCGCCGGCCCGATTGAGCGTGTAAAAATTTCGGAGTACACACTTTTGTAATTCCAATTTCGCAATTCCCGATTGAATTGTGAGTGGCAGGGGTTTTAAGCTGACAACTTACCTATGCGTGGGTTGTTTTGCGTTCTCGCAGTCCTGTTTTCTTCCGTTTCCATGTGGGCGGGAAGCCGCGATCTGCTTGTGGCCGACGTTTCATCCCCAATCATTCAAAATGCGCGCGCGGACGCCGACAATCTTTCCCGCATGCGCGATGTGGCCATGGTCCAGCATTTCGCCCAAAATGGCTTACTGGTTCACGTACCCTCAAACACTCACTTCTATTATTTGCATGCTGTTCCCTCGGCATATCACTATTGCCGCCCGTGGACAAAATTATTCCTGGACCGCCTGGGCCGTGAGTACTATGCAAAATTCGGGCAGCGTTTGCGGGTGAGCAGCCTGGTGCGGACAGTGACGAGGCAGCTGATGCTGGCCCGCAGAAATGGCAATGCGGCAGATGCCTTTGGAGCGCTTCGGTCATCCCACCTAACGGGGGCCACCGTGGATATTTCCAAGCACTCCATGTCTCCCGCAGCCCTAAGCTGGATGAGAGATGTGCTCTACTCCCTTCGCAAGCGCGGCTACGTTTACGCCATTGAGGAATTCGACGAGCCAACTTTTCACGTGATGGTCTATCCCAATTATCCCGACTACGTGAAGCGGATTACTCGAAGAGACTCAGGCCTCGAACTGGCGGCGAAGTAGTTTTCTTGCTTTTGGCCGTCCGGTAAATGAATATCTGCGGATGTGGGGTGCCCTCCACAAATGCTTTCCTGTCCAGAACCCTCAGGTAGAATTTCACCAAGTCAGAATGACGCCATACGGGCTCGTCGAAAATTCTTGACGAATAACCTCTCCGTTCACGTATCTTTCGGATATTCCGTGGCTTAGAGCCATTTCTCTAACTCCCAGTCTTTTTCTGTTCGTCTTTAAATAGGAGGATTCCCGGATTTTTTAATTCCCGCTAAAATTTTCTTGACATCTTATACTGTGTGCTATACAGTGTGTATCACATACTATATGAAGAACAGTAACAACCACTCCACCAACCCGGCTAGCGCAGATGTCTTTGAAAACCTCCGGCTGGAGCTGCGCCGGGGCTGCCTGATCGTCGCAGTCCTCGGCCAGCTCAAAACCGAGCGTTACGGCTACACGCTGCGCAAAGCCATGGAAGATGCTGGACTGCCGATTGATGAAGGCACGCTTTATCCTCTGCTCCGGCGGCTGGAAAGCCAGGGCCTGCTGGTCAGCGAATGGCGCGAGGAAGACAAACGCAACAAGCGCTTCTACCGGCTTTCTTCCGAGGGGAAGCGCACCCTTAAGCAACTGATCGACGAGTGGCGGAAGATTAACGCTTCACTCCAACAAATTTTAAGCGAGGAGTAAGTTATGGAACTCATTGAACGGTATTTGCAGGCTGTTGGTTTTTGGCTGCCCGCGGCGCAGAAGCGTGACATTCTCGCCGAACTTTCCGAGGACATCCGCTCGCAGATCGAAGATAAAGAAAGCGAACTCGGGCGCAAGCTCACCGACTCCGATTTAGAAACGATTCTCAAACAGCGCGGCAGCCCCATCATGGTCGCCAACCGGTATTTGCCGCAGCGGAGCTTGATCGGGCCGGTACTCTATCCCATTTACCTGCTCGTGCTTAAGCTGGCGTGGTTGTTCTGCTTTGTCCCGTGGCTGGCCGTCTGGATATGCCTGAACATATTCGTCCCCTCTTACCACGCGAATGCGTCCGGCAACCTGATCGTTGGAACGATGCATGGCTTCTGGATGGCCTTGGTTTACATCTTCGCGGCGGTCACATTTGCCTTTGCCGTTCTGGAAAAATATGCCCTCAAGTCAGGTTTTCTGGAAAAATGGAACCCGCGCAAGCTGCCGCCACTTCGCGATGCAAACCGCATCAAGAGGACTAATTCCATTGCAGAAGTCGTGGCGCTTCTCGCAGTCTGCGCCGCTTGGCTCACTTTCATGTCGTCGCCGGTGATGGTAAATCAGCCCGGCCTCAAAATTATTCTCGCCCCATCGTGGAGAATTTATTTCTGGAGCATTCTGGCCCTGATGCTGGTCACCTGCGCTTTCTCAATAGTCAATCTCCTCCGCCCTTACTGGACCCGCCTCCGCGCCACGGTGCGCCTTTTTACCGATGGCATCGGCTGGGGCTTGTTCGCATGGTTGTGCAAGACCAACCTCATTGCGGAAATTACGTTACCGAACGTTGCGCCGGAAAAGACCATGCATGCCGCGAACGCCATTAACTGGTGGATGAGCCTCAGTTTTCCCTACATCATTGCAGGCGGTGTGCTGGTCGTGCTGCTCGATGTGTACCGCATTGTGCGGGTCAAGAACACAGCCACTCCTTCTGCTGGCGGACTGGCTGCCCTGGTGGGAATGCATGGATAGCGGCTGGGATGCAACGGGCAGGCTCGCTTCAGTTGATGCGGCGGCGCTCGCAATCTGCCGCAAGTGGCAATGGAAAAGCCTGCCTCTTTTTTTCAAAGGTAGCCAAATGTTCTGAATTTCTCCCTGGGGAGGGGCGAGAGTGGCGCGAATCGCGGCAAAGCGCCAAAAGAAAATAGATTAAGAAAGCGCAACCCGCCAGTGCTATTTCGACGAAAATCACAAAAGACGTCATGTCCCGCCTCTCAGCCGAGCCAAGTCCAGACTGACTTCAATCACATTTCAGCAAGACCGGCATAATGGCGGGCTAAAAGGTTCGTAAGGAAGACGTAAGTGCCAAAAAACCTAAGAAGGTGGGAGAGCGGCGCTACTGCGGGTCGGCTTTGCCCGGTTCAAAACGATAGCCAATCCACGGCTCGGTAAGAATGTAGGAGGGGGAATCTTTATCAGCCTCTATCTTTTTTCGCAGTTGGCCAATAAACACACGCAAATACTCTGGTTGTTCGGTACTATTGGCACCCCACACAGCGGACAACAATTTGCGGTGCGTTACAACTTTATGCGCATTGCGCGCCAGGTACACAAGAACATCGAATTCTTTCGGAGTCAATTTAGTTTCTTCGCCGCGAACGAAGACCAGATGCGCATCAATATCAATGCGGAAATCACCGTCTTCAATAGTTCCACCTTTGTTCTCTTCCTGCGGCATGCGTCTCAAGTTGGCGCGTACGCGCGCTAGAAGTTCATTGATTCCGAACGGCTTGGTTACATAGTCATCGGCGCC
>Ga0134128_10004611_pt1 | contig 16839 bp, 16 predicted proteins | sample KB31754_FD_96462 | JGI IMG/M metagenome (GOLD analysis project Ga0134128, IMG submission 96462) | Terrestrial soil microbial communities with excess Nitrogen fertilizer from Kellogg Biological Station, Michigan, USA - KB3-175-4 | ecosystem: Environmental > Terrestrial > Soil > Unclassified ...
CCGGATGCAGGCCGCACCCGTGAGCCTTGCGTGCAAAGAAAAGTGCACTTTACGCACGCAAGCAACAACAGGGCAGCCAAATCAACCGGCATTCCCTGCGCGATGGTTTACGGCTTATACGTGATCTCCTCGGAGTACCGGGCTTGTTAGCCTCCGTCCCCCCGGGCTCGTGACCCGGGGGTTGACGCCAGCGTCGGGGCGTCGGGACCGCACGATTTCGCTCGTCCGCGAGCAATGTTTTCGTCGGCGCGGCAAGCCGCGCTGAACACCCTCGCGTCCATCGCATCCCGCATCCAACGTCCGTGACGATCGCGATACGTCCCTCTGGCGGACTCGGGATGAGGGGAGATAATCACGTTCTTCCGAAAAACGGAAGGAAAATATTTTTCGCACGAGGGGTTGACATTCATGCCAAGACTTCTGGTTAGGCGAAGTGATTTGCCCGCCGGGGCAGAGGGCTTTGCCGGCTCGGAACTCTTTATTGCGGGATTTGGTTGCGTACCCGGCGCTTATGTCGGGGACGTCCGGTTTAGGGCATGTAATCATTGTGCGGCTGGCCGACTGATGTCGGCCAACCCCCAACGGCGGCCGAGGACCGGACATTCCCCGAGGTCGCCAGTTCATCATCGAGGCTTAGATTGAGGCCAAGCTATTTGGCTCTCTTCCAGGTCACTTCAGTAGTTCCTCCCGTTGACGCCAGGCCCGAGCGAGTCGGCATTGGGCACCAACCATTTCCGGAAGTCGGCTATGCCCAATCCCAAAAGCATCATGCTCAGTCTTCGTCCGGCTCGCGCACGACCGGCGGTTCGTCGGCGCTGTCCTCCTTCTCCTCGTCGTCTTCGTCCTCATCGGGATCTCGGGGCGGCATCGTGACGCCCATGATCACGACGGAACTCCAGTCGATCAACCCAGCAGAAAATTCCTCGGGGATGTGTGTGGTCACGTCAATTGCTCCTCGGGAGTGGACCCAAATACGAGCTTGAGCTCATCACGATGCTCAAGTCCGAATATGATCTAAACAGACATCGCCGCTTCGGCCCGAATGAAACTTGTGATACGATCTTAGTCCAGTTTGGTTCCAATTCTTGTGTCATCCTCAAAACAAGGAGATCGACATGGCTAACCGCCAGCAGAGAGGGAATCGGGAGGCCAAGAAGCCTAAAAAAGAGAAGATCAAGGCAATCGCCGCCGCACCAAGCCAAAAGGCTTCGGCATGGCAGCCGACCTTGGCTTCCGGCAAAAAGAAATAGCTAGAGTCATCTGATGCATTGTCGGGAAAGGCCGCTTGGTCGCGTCCGCCCCCGCGGGGACGGCGTCCTTATTTTTAGGCTTTGGTGATCTTGTGCTCCGAGTGACCGGTCTCATGATCACGGTGGTGCTGGCTCAATGATGTCTCGTTTGGCTTAAGCAGAACTTCGCCGAGCTTCTCGGTGTCGGGATAGCTAATGGTGCGCTCGTCTTTGCCTTCGCGAGCCTGGGCCGGAGGGCAATGGGATGCATTGGATTACAGCTTGGTCCGAGCAACCGTAACTTTAGAGGTAGACAGATGTCACATGCCTATGAGCTGAATGAGGACGTTCAACACCTGCCCCAAGGTCCACAAGGTCGTGCCGCAATTGATCCACCGATGATTTACACCATCGTTCGACTCATGCCCATCGAGGCGGATGGACGCCTTCGATACCGCATCAAGAGCAAGTCGGGGAACGTCGAGCGAGTAGTTACGGAAGATCAGCTTTCGTACTCTCAGTGAATTAGCGCTGACTGTAGGAGTCCAGTAGTACTGAATGATCGAGAAAATGTACTGAAGGCGCTTCGCGAGAAGCCGCTCAAAGTGTACGAGGTCATGAAACGCGCCAATGTTCTAAATCAAGAAGCTCGCCAATCCCCCCTGTTGAAAATGCGAGACGAAGGCTTGGTGAAGTTCGATATCCACAATGGGCGATGGCTCATCGGATGATTCGTGAAATTGCGGCGACCGTCCAGCGTTGATCACAGAAGACCCGCTGCGGCACGCTCAGGGTTGAGGGATTGAGCGCCTCGCAGCCGCCGATCGACCATGAGCGGTTACCTAAAGCTTTTTATCGTCCCCGCCGCAGCCTTCTGGCGTGGCTCGCCAGCCGCTGTTTCAGGCGCTTTTTCATTCGTTTTGCACGTCTCGACATCTGCCCTCCTTCAGTTGCCTTGCAAACACTGGGGGTCAGTGAAGGCCCTCAATTCTACCGCCCCAGCCGGCGAGAATGTGTCGCCAGCCGCTGGGCGATTCCGGTCCCTATCTGGTGCCGGGGCCCGAATTGACTCGCGTTTGAGATCGCTGCGGCGCATAGTCGCGCGATCACCGTTCCATATCCAGGCTTTTGCCGGTGACTGAGAGTGTTGCGCTCCCGCCTCAGCATAGGGAGGCATCATGGCCCAATCTCAACGGTCGTCGCCCGACATTCCACCGATCCCACCACTACAGCGCCCCGTCTGTCCGAGGTGCAAAGCTTCGATGATGCTCGTCAGCATCGAGCTAAAGCGCCCAGGCGTGGACTCGTACACGTTTCAGTGTGCCGTCTGCAACTACGCACTTACCACCCTTTTCGCCTACGAAGATCCTATGCATTCCAAGGACCTTGGGCGCTGGCTTCAAGGCGATTTACACCCACCGAGGTGATATGGAGGATGGCCCGTACTTGCCGTACTTCGCGATTGGGCGAGCGACAGGCGCACGGTGCGAAACAAGTCGAATGCCGTCGAGCGGCCGCCCGCCAAGATACCGCCAGCGCTGAAGAGAGCGCCAAAGCTCAATCGCGCAGACGAATCTCCGGCGCCAAGCGGGAACGTCGTCTTCAGTCCGGGTTACCAAGCCCAAGTAACTTCCCCAGCCTGTGGAAATCAGCCTCCATGCGTTGCATTAATCGGCGCACCTGCTTCGAATGAGCCCGGCAACCGGAGCGTATGTAATGTCCTATGTCGCGGGTGCTTTGGCGATCGTTGCAGGCGTATTCTGCGCGGCGGGGCTGCTTGAATTAGGAGCCACGGGCGCCGAACTCTGCCGATACGGAACCGCATTCTGCGACAAACCGCTTTACCTACTTTTCACGGCCGGACTGGCTGCGGCCTGGGGCGTTTTTGTAAGCGTGCGATAGGCCGAGGTCCATCGCATGGGCGACCAAGATGCTGATGCTGAGAACTATGAGAACACCTGCTACAACCGAAAGCATAGTTTGTTTCCTAGCCGCGGCTGACTTTAGAAGGCCCTCAAGACGCACAGTCAAAGCGAAATCCTGCGCAACCGAAGGCTTTCCTTCCGGTGATGAGTTTAGGCCACACTTCGCTTGGCGCCGGCTGGTCGAGATCGCGCGTGAGAGGCCGCCAACTAAGATCAATATCAAGCCGTCTCGCAAAAAAGCGCGCTGCGGAGTTGGCAGCAAAGGTGATCGATGGAATGGTTGATGCTGGGGCGACGGCCGGAGAACGCGATCGGCGAAGGCTGCGGCTTACGGAAGGGCCGCTTGAATTTTCGTGAGGATCGCGTCGATCGGCCGAAACTGAAGAAATAAGAGGAATCAAAAAGGGGATCGGCATTGCTCAATTTTATCGAGCTTCACTATGACAACGCCGGCACTTCGGTGATTATCAACGTCAACAAAATTATCTTTTACGAGCGTGTCCCCGGTCGGAGCTATACCGACTTGCTCATTGAACGAGAAAGCATGACGGTGCGCGAAACGCCGGACGAGATATCCCGACTCATCGTTGCAGCCCAGAGAGCGACGTCCTAGTCTTGGTCTCTAGTTGTTTTATGCGCGGAGTTTTTCCGATTGCCCATTATTTCGCGAACCTCGCCGGGCTTCAGATTGTGGGCTTCTTCTTCCAAAGGCTTCAACCGCTTCGACAACAGCGCAGCTGTCCACCCCTCCGGCACAGCATTCAAGACTTGAGTGATGGCCTCTTCACGAGGGGTAGCGGCCGCCCACAACTGAGGCCCCCTCCATCGGTGGTGAGGCGCGTGCCATGCTCAAGTATGCTCGGAAAAAGGACTCATGTTCCAGACTGCGGGCAGGTGTAAGGGGCCGCAGAAGCCCCTGCGATTGAACATAATCGAGGTGTGCAGGTCCGCGTTTTGTGGTACGGACCAGCTTCCCTCTCGAAGAGGAAACGTTGTGGCTACAGGTACAGTAAAGTGGTTTAACGGCCAACAAGGGTGGTAGAGCGCGCCGGATATCAGGCCTTGCCGAGGGTCAGAAGGTTTCTTTTGAAATCAAGGTGGACAAGCGTCGGGAAGGGCGGCGCAGAGAATCTGAGGATTTGATGGCCGAGAAGGCGGATGAGAAAGCTGCCAAGGAAAACCGTCTGCGCGTGTTCAGGGCGGAAGGCGCGCAGGCGTTGGAGGATGCCGCCAACGAGGCCATTGCCATTCGCAAGAACATGGCCCGTCTCAGGGAGCTAAGGTTAGCGAGAGAAGCGGCCACAATCCGCGAACAGATCGCAGCCGGAAACGATACAAAAGCTAAGCCAAAAAAACGATCTCGGTAGACAAGGGCGGGTGGGTGATAAGCACCCACGATGCGCTGAAGCTCGCCATCGCTCCGCGCCCTGGGGGATTGATAGAAGCACTTTGTCAGCGATGGCGAGGCCATCATCCGCGGCGTCGACGGCTACTCGGATTTCAATGCTCTGCACTCCGGAAAGCAGAATGACGAGGTCGAGCTGATCGTCTTCGATGTTCTGGCACTCGAACGCGACGACTTACGCAACCTGCCGCTCTCGATGCGCAACAGTCTGCAGCGCTTGCTCGCGCCCGGCCGGATGGCATTTTTCTGTCTGATTTTCGAGCGGGGTGAGATTGGGCCAGATGTGTTCCGCAAGGCCTGGACTTGAAGGGCTGGTGTCTAAGCGCGCTGATCGACCTTACCGCGGCGGCAGGAGAGTCCGCTATGCCTCCGAAACCCTCCGTGAAAGCTGACGTCGCCAATCGTCAGGGTTGGGCCGGCAGGCGACATTCGAAATCAAAGAGGCCGCCAATTACGGCGGCCTTACTGGCCTAGCTCTCTAAGGATCTGGTCGCGGTGAGCGATGTTTTGGGCTTGTGTGAGGCGAAATGTTTCCAAGAGGCAGCGGGCCAATGTTGCATCGTGCCCGTGAAGTTCGAGGTCTTCTATACGCAGTTCTTGGCTGGAAATGTGTTGCGCGCCAAGCGCGAGGTGTCGCTCGGCTTCCGCCAGATGTCGAATTTGCATATTGCGTTCCATACTGCTCCCTTGAGGCGGGGCCTCACCTCGGCGCCTGCAATTCCTTCGAAGCCATCCACTTCGCCATGTGGATATCCTCTTTGGGCATCGGCTCATGATTTTTGCGGCCGGCGAACGAGTCGGGCTTGGGCTGTCTAAGCAATTTCGCTGAGAAGGTGGTAACCTTGCGCGCGCCTTCGATCTGCTTGGCGATCCGATCAGTTAGGCGAGAATTCGAATGGAGGCCAGCCATGGACACGCTCCTTGTTGTGCAGGCGGGAGCGCGATCGGTCTCTCAGCCACCGACGTCTACAGGCAGAGCCTCGATCGGTGATGCGGCAACAATGAACGTCGGCGGCCTACATTGATAGTAGAAAGGGGCCAATCACGAGAACGTGCGGTGCAAAACAATTTGGGGGTCGAGGCGGCCAGTCCCCTGGCATTACTCGTCTGATGGCCTCACCGGTCCTGCGACTAGGCGATAGGCGGGCACCCAGGCTGTGTTCCAAGTCTCCATCGTCACTCCGCAAACGGCACATTCAAAGCTGCCGATTTCCCGGCTCGGAGCCATTGCCTCAGAGCGGCTATAAACTGCGCCGCAATTGCACGCTCTATGATGAGCTTGAGTCATACCTGCACATGCGTTCGCGGAGCTACGATTGCTAGTCCATATTCTGCGCGGGCATCAGCTTTTGACCAAGCAGCACGCCGACGGTTCAGCCTCAACGTGCGAGATGGGGATCAACCGAAACTGCCCCGACGCCACTAGCGGAGCTTTCGAAGCAGATGCTCGCGTTCTGGGAGGAGAGCCTGAAGACCAGCTTTGAATACGCACGGAAACTCGCCTTGACCTCCAGCTTACAGGAGGCGGCAAATGCTCAGGCTGAGCTTCTCAAGCGTCAGATGAGCAGTGCAGACCAATACATCCGGAAACTCGCTGGATTGACTGGGTCGTCGAAGGACCGGACTTGAAGCACCTCGCGGGTCGCATGAGACAGCATGCGCGATAGCGAGCCAGCGGGGCGCACGAATGCGCGCCATGGCGGTGGCCGACGCGGCGCATGTCCTTCGCGAGATCGGTCTCTAGGTCGTGCGATCTAGCACAAGCGGCACGCTCCCCAGGACAGGCAGCAGCCCGCGCAACCCGCGCAGCCGATGCAGCCCACGCAAATCACAACGCCTCCGAATCCGCAGCCGCCGCAGCCTCGGCAGCCGGCGCAACCATGGCAACCTCCGCAACCATGGCAACCGCGGCAGCCGCCGCAACCATGGCAGCCACCGCAACCATGGCAACCGCCGCAACCACCGCGAGCGAGTTGCACGCCGCCGTCCGTATTTTCCCGATCGAAGAGATGGAACGTCGCGAGAGTGACGTCGGCCATTTCCTCGTCGCCGAGAACGAAGCGTTGATTGGGCGAGGTAGTGTCAGATTGCGGGATATCGGCACTGGGTAACGTGGATGCGGATGTGCCACCGACCAGTGAAAGACCTAGTCCGGCGGCACCCAGCGCCTTCATGGCGGCGGCTTTGGTTGCACGTTTGCGCGTCGAAGTTTGCTTGGTCCGTGGCATGGCCGCATCCTCCAAAAATTCTTTTGAAGTGGCGATCTGGCGAGCGTGCTCCCGGCGAACCCGGAGCGCAAGTGCTGCCTGGGAGAGAAGATGCAAAATATCTCGCCGAGTTCCCATTCATGTTTATGAACGGGATCGATACATAGCGCTCGTACAGCGTGCGACGGGCGAGACAGAACGGGAAGCTTGCCGACGGGCAAAATGGGGATACCTGTCGCATCGGACGGGAACTGTTCCATGGACCTTCGGTTGCCCTAACCGGAGGTGAAGCGAAAAAGGGGAGCAAAGTCCAATGGCGCGCCCACGAGCTGGATCGCTTCGCTTCGGCCGACGCATCGTCGGTGGAGCGTGGCTAGCTGTCGCGCTTGCGGTAGTCTTTCTTGCGACGCCTGCCTTCGCCCAGGACGCAGGCGTAAGCGGGATTCCGCCGGGGCCGGCAAATATCAATGGGCTTAACAATACGGGCAGGGACCCTTCCGGGATCGGCAATGCGGCCAGGATCGCGCCGCTGCCGCCGCCCAACCTCGCGCCGGTCCCGGTGCCCGGCGCCGTGCCGCTCACGTCGACAGGGCCGGCGCTGGTGCGTCCGCCGCGGGTTTACGTGGAGGCGCCGCGGCGGTCGCACCTGTCGCCGCGCGAGCGGCGCATCTCCGAGAGGGCGCGGATCAGGGAAAATAACCGGCTGCCCAGGCACGGGGTCCCCAGCATCTGCCGGGGATGCTGAGGTTGGTTGGGGCCGGCTTGTGCCTTTCAGCGACTTCGTTTCAATCCGGCCGTGGAATGCAGTATATCGCTTTCTTGAGCCACAACCGTCGCCTTGCCTCGTGTGGAGGATATCGTGAAGACCTACCAGCTTTATATCAACGGCCAATATGTCGACCCCGCCAATGGCGAGTGGTTCGATTCTATTGATCCCTATCGCGGCAAGCCATGGGCGAAGATTCCGCGCTGCTCCAAGGCCGATGCGGATCGCGCCGTCAAAGCCGCCAATGAGGCGATGTGGCGCGGCCCGTGGGCGAAGATGACGGCCTCCGCGCGCGGCAAGGCGATGCGCAAGCTCGGCGACCTCGTCGCCGCGAATGCGGAGCGTCTTGCCGAGATCGAGGTGCGCGACAACGGCAAGCTGATGGCCGAGATGCTGGGCCAGCTTCGCTACCATCCGGAGTGGTGGTGGTATTTCGGCGGGCTCGTCGACAAGCTCGAAGGCGGCCTCGTGCCGATCGACAAGCCGGAGACCTTCGCCTACACGACGCATGAGCCGGTCGGCGTCGTCGCCGCGCTCACGGCCTGGAATTCGCCCCTGCTGTTCGTTGCCTGGAAATGCGCCGCGGCGCTGGCCGCCGGTTGCGCCGTCATCGTCAAGCCATCGGAGTTCACCTCCGCCAGCACGCTGGAATTCGCCGCGCTGACCAAGGAGGCCGGCATTCCCGACGGCATCTTCAACGTGGTGACGGGCTTCGGACCCGAAATCGGCACCGAGCTGATCTCGCATCCCGGCGTCGCCAAGATCACCTTCACGGGATCGGATACGACCGGCGCCAAGGTTTACGAGACTGCGGCGCGGAGCCTGAAACGTGTCTCGCTCGAGCTCGGCGGAAAGTCCCCCAACATCGTGTTCGAGGACGCCGATCTCTCCGCGGCCGCGGCCGGCGCCGTCTCCGGCATCTTCGCGGCCACGGGCCAGACCTGCATCGCCGGATCGCGCCTCTTGGTGCAGAGCTCGATCAAGGACAAGTTCGTGGCGCGCCTCCTGGAGCTGGCGCGCTCCGCCAAGATCGGCGATCCCATGCAATCGGACACCAATATCGGCCCGTTCACGACACCGGCCCAGTACAAGAAGGTGCTCGATCATATCGACGTTGCGAAGGGCGAGGGCGCGCGCTGCCTGCTTGGCGGCAAGCCGGCCTCGGGCGCAGGCATCACCGGCGGCCAGTTCGTCGAGCCGACGATATTTACCGACGTCGAGAACACCATGCGGATCGCACGCGAGGAGGTGTTCGGGCCGGTGCTCTCGATCATCACGTTCGATACCGAGGAAGATGCCATCCGTATCGCCAACGACACGATCTACGGCCTTGCCGCAGGCATCTGGACGCGCGATCTCGCGCGCGCCGTGCGCGTGCCAAAGCTGCTCCGCGCCGGAACCGTGTGGGTGAATACCTACCGGGCCATCAGCTACATGATGCCGTTCGGCGGCATGAAGCATTCGGGTGTCGGGCGCGAGAGCGGCATCGACGCGGTCCGCGAATATCTGGAGACCAAGAGCGTGTGGATCTCGACCGCGCAAGACGTGCCGGCCAACCCGTTCGTGATGCGCTGAGCGATAGCGGCGCCGGCCCTGACCGAGCGCGCCAGATGGCCGCACTTGGTCCTGGCGGCACGGCTGCTTGGCTTTTACGGCAAAGCGGATCCTGGATGGGAGGATCGGCTGGTGGCCGCGATCGCCCTGCGGCCAAATGGTGGATTGGCCCTCGCCGTTAACCATCCCTTAACCATCGCGGCCTAGCTTGTGGTTACTTTTCCGTTAACAGACCGCGCGGTGCGTTCGGGGAGAACAGCCGATGGCCATCGATACACTGACGTATGCCGAGCTTGGCGCTCGCCTGACAATCTCGCCCATGGCCGCTCGTTCGCTTGCCAAGCGGCTCGGGCTGCCGCGCTTCCTATCGCATGATGGCAAAGCATTGGTGCACGTGGACCTTGCGGAAATACGGCATACGCCAAGGGCGCCTGGCCATCGCGAGGCGGGCAACGTCGCCCTCACGGCAAAGATCGCGACGATGCAGACGGAGATCGCGCGGCTCGAAGCGGCGGCAGGGCGCCACCGGGCCGATTTCGAGCGTGAGCGCGAACGCGCCGATCGGCTGATGGTTGAACTGCTGCAGGCCAATGCGCAGACCACGGCAGCCAAGGAGGCGACGGCGCGGCTTGAAGGTTTTCTGCGAAGTAGTGGTCGAATGGAGGACGCGATCAACAGCCGCGGAGTGGCTGCACGGCGGCCGGGAAACCTGGCCGCCGACCTGGTGGCCGCAGACCGCAAGGCGGTCAGGGAGCAATCGACATCGGGCAATTCCGGCTTGCCCGGGAAATCCTGAGGCAACAATGACCAGCATCACCGATATTCGCGAGATGAAGGCGCGCATTGTCGTATTCGGGGTCGGCGGCGCCGGCGGCAATGCCGTCAACAACATGATCGCGTCGGGCCTGCAAGGTGTTGAATTCATCGTCGCCAACACCGACGCCCAGGCGCTCGCCTCGTCGAGGGCCGAGCGCATCATTCAGATGGGCACGCAGGTAACCCGGGGCCTTGGCGCCGGCGCGCAGCCCGAAGTGGGGCGCGCGGCGGCCGAAGAGGCCATTGATGAGATCCGCGATCATTTGACCGGCGCGCACATGGTGTTCGTTACGGCCGGCATGGGAGGCGGCACCGGCACCGGCGCTGCGCCCGTCATCGCCAGGACGGCGCGCGAGCTTGGCATTCTCACCATCGGTGTCGTTACCAAGCCGTTCCACTTCGAGGGGCAACGGCGCATGCGCTTTGCCGAAGCAGGCATCGCGGAACTGCTCAAGGCGGTCGATACGCTGCTCGTCATCCCGAACCAGAACCTGTTCCGGGTGGCGAACGAGAGGACCACCTTCGCTGACGCGTTCGCGCTGGCCGACCAGGTGCTTTATTCAGGTGTGGCCTGCATCAGCGATCTCATCGTCAAGGAAGGTCTGATCAATCTCGATTTTGCCGACGTTCTCGCCGTCATGCGCGAGAAAGGCAAGGCCATGATGGGCAGGGGTGAGGCTTCCGGCGCCAAGCGCGTGCTCGATGCAGCCGTGGCCGCGATTTCCAATCCATTGATCGAGGATCCCTCGATCAAGCGCGCCAGCGGCCTCATCATCTCCATCACCGGCGGCAGGGATCTCATGCTGCTCGAGGTCGACGAAGCCGCGACCCGCATTCGCGAAGAGGTCGATGCCGACGCCAACATCATCATCGGCGCCACGTTCGATGACAGCCTGGAAGGTATCGTCCGCGTCTCTGTGGTGGCAACCGGGATCGATAACCTTGGTGCGACGCGGCAGGAGCAACCAGCGAGCCCACTCACGGAACTCGCCAGCAGGCTGCGGAGCGAGAACGATCGCAGCGCCGAACGGATCGAGCATCGTGCATCGCGACCGCCATTGCGGAGCCCGGCGCTCCACCCGACGGCCCGGCACCTCGAACAGCCGCTGGCAAAGCCGATATCGGAACAGGCGCGGAATGCGGCCCGGCGTGGCCTCGATTCGTATGGCCGCTTATCCACTGTGCGCAATTCGATCGAGCAAGTTCTCGATATCCCGGCCTTCCTTGGTCGCAAGACCAGCTGAAGGCCGGTTCGTGCGCAAATGCGAGAGCGTGCTCGTCGAGCTTTTCGAGGGCGGCGGCGAGCCGATCAGGCGATGCTTCTGTCCTCCGTCATCCGGCGTTTGACGGTTTCGCAGGTCTTGCGAACGTCCTCGGTGAACAGTGCGCACTCCTCGATGCGCTTGAAGATCTTTTTGGCTTCCTCGCGATATGACGCCGCGGTATCACGAATGAAAGCAATTGTCGTATGCACCTCGGCGGTCATTGCCTCGCATTTCTTCGCCGCACTGATCAACTCGGTCCCCATCGCTTCGATCTCTTTGGCCGCGGCTTCATAGTCGCGCACCACGGCTTCGGCAGTGAGCTGGCCCACACGCGACACCCCTTGTCGGTGCTCGACATAGTCTGGCAACGGTTCGACCGGAACGCGGGGGGCGGCCCTGCCGGGCAATATGGGCAAAGCCGCGGTGACGTCCGCTTCGAGCTTGGCCAGATCGAGTGTGTTGGTTCTCGGAAACTTCTCGATGTTTGCCATGAATCAAATCTCCTGCTGGACTCTACCCCTCTGGAAATGGAACCAATGAGCGAAATTCCCGACAGTCGTCGCCCGCCCCGACCACCCTGCGGGATCGCATCCCGGAGATGGCGAGCTGATTAAAAATCCTGATTCGTGGCGAAAGATTCGCAAAACTACGGCTATCGTCTATCGTGAAGATGTCAGCGTTAAGTGTCCGGCTTCAGAGCCAGAGCAGGCTTGCTCATGCTAGATGCCGGCCAGGAGTCGCTCCCACCGACACGATCTACGGGTTGGCGGCCCGGCATCTGGACACACAATCTTGCAGGATAGCTCTCTTTTCGTGGAGATATGGTGCGTTCGCGATATGGGGGAGGGGGGATGAGGCGACGTGAGTTCATTACGCTTGGTGCCGGAGCGATAGCGTTTTTGCCGCTCGGTGTGCTTGCGCAGCAAAGCAGCATGAGGACAATTGGTGTTCTGGTGCTGGGCAATCCCGATCCCGCACCGTTTATCAAGGGACTGCGGGAAGAGCTGCGCGACCTCGGATACAGGGAGGGGCAGGATATTCGATTCGAGGTGCACTCCGCCGGCGGGAAGGCGGCCGAGCTAGCGGTACAGGCAGCGCAGTTGGTCGAGCGCAAAGTCGATGTCATCGTTGCCTATCAAACGCCGGCTGCTACAGCGGCGAAAAAAGTCACGACAGACATTCCAATCGTCATCCAGGTTGCCGACCCGGTAGAAACCGGTCTCATTGCAAGTCTTGACCACCCCGGCGGCAACCTGACGGGCGTGAGTGGTGCCACAGCCGAACTTGCCGGGAAAACCATGGAATTGATTGGCGAGGCACTGCCCTCTGCCAAGCGTGTCGCCATCCTCGCCAATGCCAACGATCCGTTCCACGTCCTGTTCCTCAAGCATACCGAAGCTGCGGCAAGTTCGCTGAAGATGGAAGTCGAACTGATCATGGTGCGATCCGCGGGCGAACTTGAAAGCGACTTTGCCGAAATCGCGGCGTGGCCGGCTGCTGCTGTGCTGGTCCAGCCGTCGCTACCCCAAAAACGCGTTGCCGATCTGGCACTGAAATTTCGTTTACCGGCCGCTGCGCCGACATCGACCTTCATCAAGGTGGGCGGCCTGCTCTCTTACTCTGCGGACTTGAGCGCGCTTTACCGTCGCTGCGCGGATTTCGTAGATAAAGTTCTGAAAGGTAGTCGGCCGGCCGATCTACCGGTTGAATTGCCGACCAAGTTCTGGTTGGCCGTCAACAACAAGACCGCAAAACGTCTCGGCGTCACCATCCCGTCGACGATCATGTCCCGCGCCGACGAGGTGATCGACTAAAAGGCACCGATGTCCCCCGAGGCGTCCACCGTCCATCAACAACGTGGTAGATTACCCTTTGATTACCCTTGGCCGCAAGCGCGATCGGCCCTATGCCTGCCGGGCGTGATTGGTTGATGCGCCGCCCCGAACCGCCGCTTTTTTGGTGTGCCGTTCGGCGGCGTTTCACAGCCTGGACCAGTTGACGGGACATGAATCGAAAAGAACGACGTGCGGCCAACAAGCGACGCGAGGAGTCCGCAAGCAGGCCAAAACGCGCCTGCCTTCGGCTCGGCGGCCGTCGGCACTATCGACCTCGCCGCCGAGGCAAGCCGTTTGCACAGGATGGGCCGCATCAACGAGGCACGAGAGATTTGCCGTCAAATTCTCGCACGCGAGCCGGCACATGTGCAGAGCCTCAATCGTCTCGGCCTGATCGCGCAGGCATCCGGCGATCAACGGCTCGCAGTCAAGATGTTCGGCAAAGCGATTGCTTCGGACGAGGCGAACGCCGCCTGCCATTACAATGTCGGCAATTCGTACCAGCTGCTGGGTAACCGCACCAAGGCCATCGCGCACTTCAGCAAGGCGCTTGCGCTCGGCATGGACGAGAAGGCCGTCCCCTTCATCCAGCAGAGACCTGTCATCGCCGCATATGTTGCGCGGATTGCCGGCAAGTGGCCGCTACCGGTCACGAACCTCGAATTGTTCGGTGCCGAAAGCGTCAGCCCGCTTGCAAACGACCTTTTCCTCCGTTGTGCGATTGAAGCAACGACGCTGCCGAGCGTGCAACTTGAAGTGTTGCTGGGACATGCTCGCACCGAGCTGCTGCGGCTTGCCGGTGAGCAGGGCGAAGATGACCGCGAAATCGACGACGATACGCTTGCCTTTGCCTGCGCACTCGCCCGGCAGTGCTTCATCAACGAATATGTCTATGGACAGGCCGAAGCGGAAAGCGGACTTGCGGGCGTGCTGCGCGATCGATTGCTGCGGGACCTGGCATCAGGGGCCGCCATCACTCCGTTCGCGCTGGCGGTGGTTGCGGCCTATTTCCCACTTCATGTCATGCCGATGGCGGAAGCGCTTCTGCGCCGGGATTGGCCGGCGACCATGGCCGGCCTGCTGCAGGTGCAGCTCCGCGAGCCGCTTGAGGAGTTAAGCGAGCGCGCCGCCATTGCGAGGCTCGCCCCGATCAAGGACGGCGTATCATTGCAGGTGATGCGCCAATACGAGGAAAATCCTTATCCGCGCTGGACCACCAACCCGCTGAACGCATTCGCCGCCGATCAGGCGCGGGGAAGGATCGTTCCGACAGCGGAACGGCAAGCCGAACTGGATATTCTGATCGCGGGCTGCGGCACCGGCCTGCACGCGATTCAGATCGCGCAAGTCTATCCGAACGCCCGCTTGCTCGGGATCGACGTCAGCCTGAGCAGTCTCGCCTACGCGCGCCGAAAGACACGAGAGCTGGGTTTGCGCAATATCGAGTATGCGCAAGCGGATATTCTGGAATTGGGTACGATCGATCGCACGTTCGACAGCATTGAGTCGGTCGGCGTGCTCCATCATCTTGCGGAGCCGACGGCCGGGTGGCGCGTGCTGGTGTCGCTGCTGCGACCCGGTGGCAGGATGCGCATCGGCCTATACAGCGATCTGGCGCGCCGTGTTATCGTGGAGGCCCACGCCCGTATCGCGGCGCGCGGTTATCGCGCCACGGCCGGCGACATAAGAAGGTGTCGCCAGGACATGATCCGGGAGGCGGAACACTGGAAAATGCTGATCGGCGCGAAAGATTTCTACAGCATGAGTGGCTGCCGCGACCTGCTGTTCAACGTCATGGAACATCGCTTCACGATCCCAGAGATCGCTGCATTTCTGAACGACAACGATCTGTCTTTCCTCGGCTTCGAACCCTTTGACGATGCGACGGTGATCGAAAGATTTCATCGCCAGTTTCCGGGCGCGGCCGATGAGGCGAGCCTGGATCAATGGTACCGCTTCGAAGCCGATCATCCCGAGACTTTTCGCGACATGTATGTCTTCACGGTGGGCAAGAACGCACACTGAAGGTTCAGGGCTGTCGTTTAGTTCCAACCGGACTACTACGTCGGCACTTGCTCGCCGGGTCCTGTCAAAAGCTGACATGATCGAGATTGTAAGTGGACGCCTTGTTGTCCGGGCGGCGCCGATCAGGCGAGGCTCGTCTCGGTTTCGAGCGCAACCCGCAGCATCCGCGCCAGCTCCGGCTTGCGATAGGGCTTTGCGAGCAGCAGTACGCCCTCGTCGAGGCGGCCGTGATGCAGGATGGCGTTCTCGGTGTAGCCCGAGGTGAACAGGGTCTTGAGCTGCGGGCGGCGTTTGAGCGCCTCGTCGACGAGTTGCCGGCCGTTCATCGCGCCCGGCATGATCACGTCGGTGAACAGCAGGTCGATGTCGGCGGTATCGACGATCTTCAGCGCCTCCGTGGCATTGGCGGCTTCCAGCGTCGCGTAGCCGAGGCTTGCCACCTGCGCCACCACGTACTGGCGCACCAGCGCGTCGTCCTCGACGACAAGCACCGTCTCGCTGCCGCCCGTCACGTCAGCGGACGACTGATGCCCGCCCGCGGCTTCGCCCTGTCCCGTCGATCGCGGCAGATAGATCTTCACGGTCGTGCCGTGGCCTTCCTCGCTGTAGATCTTGATGTGCCCGCCGGACTGCTTGACGAAGCCGAACACCATGCTGAGGCCAAGCCCGGTGCCCTTGCCGACCTCCTTGGTGGTGAAGAAGGGATCGAACACCTTTTCCAGGAGATCGGCCGGAATGCCTGTTCCGGTATCGCTGACGGCGATCATGACGTAGTCGCCCGGCGCGACCTCGGTGTTCATGCTCGCATAGTCCTCGTCGAGATGAACGTTGTTGGTTTCCAGCACGAGCTTGCCGCCGCCCGGCATGGCGTCGCGGGCGTTGAGGGCAAGGTTGAGCACCGCCGTGGTGAGCTGGTTGGGGTCGACCAGCGCCGGCCAGGCGTCCTGCGTGAGCCGCGGCGAAATCTCGATCTGCTCGCCGAGCGTCGGATGCAGCAACTTGGCTGCTCCCAGCACCAGGGAATTGATGTCGATCTCGACCGGCTGCAGCGGCTGCTTGCGGGCGAAGGCGAGCAGATGCTTGGTGAGCTGCGCGCCGCGCTCGGCGGCATCGTCGATCAGCTTGGCGATCGAGACGAGCTCGGGGCGGTCGGCGACGGCGTCGGCCAGGATGCCGATGGTGCCGGTGATGACGGTGAGAATATTGTTGAAGTCGTGAGCGACGCCGCCGGTGAGCTGGCCGATCGCGTCCATCTTCTGCGCTTGCCGCATCTGCGCTTCGGCGGCGCGCTTGTCGGTGAGGTCGCGACCGATGAAGAAGTGGCGCTGCACCGGCTCGGACCAGCTTCCCATCCAGTTCAGCGTGATGATGTGCCCTTCCTTGTGCGGATAGCGCGCCTCGAAGTTGCGCACCTGCAGTCCGCGGCGCGCCGCGCGCATCTCCTGCCGCGTAGGGTCGAGATCGTCGGGATGGATGAAATCGACGGCGCTGTGCCCGATCATCTCTTCGGGCGTGTAGCCCAGGATCTTCGCCACGCTGGGGCTGACCTGGACGTAATTTCCGATGCTGTCGGTGACCAGGATGAGGTCCTGCGAGGTCTCGAACACACGCTGCCGCTCCTCCATCTCGCGGGTGAGCGCGGTCTGGGTCCGCTTGCTCTCGGTGATGTCGCGCGCGATTTTCGAGGCGCCGATGATGGCGCCCGCAGCCGAGCGCAGCGGGGAGAAGCGCAAGGAGACATCGACGTTGTGGCCGTCCTTGTGGACCCGCACCGTCTCGAAATGCTCGATCCGCTCGCCGCGGCCGACGCGA
>Ga0134128_10004613_pt1 | contig 16836 bp, 19 predicted proteins | sample KB31754_FD_96462 | JGI IMG/M metagenome (GOLD analysis project Ga0134128, IMG submission 96462) | Terrestrial soil microbial communities with excess Nitrogen fertilizer from Kellogg Biological Station, Michigan, USA - KB3-175-4 | ecosystem: Environmental > Terrestrial > Soil > Unclassified ...
CAAGCCGGCGTTCGAGGAACTGGTGGCTGCCAGAGAGGTCGCGCGCGACCTTGGGCAACGCCCGGCGGGGCTGTTGCGGCTCGCAGTGCCGCGCGCGGCGGTGCCGATCGTGCTGGGGCCGCTGATCGCTCCGTTCTGCCAGGCTTTTCCGGATGTCGAGGTGGAACTCGCCGCCAGCGAGGAACTGGTCGACCTCGCCACCGGAGGCTTTGACGCCGGGGTGCGGCTCGGCCAGTTCATCGCGGCCGACATGATCGCGGTGCGGCTGACGCCGCCGTTTCGCTCCATTATCGTCGGCAGTCCCGCCTACCTCGCCCGCAGCCGAAGGCCCAGACATCCCGACGATTTGCGCCGGCACGCGTGCCTGCGGATGCGGCGATCCGGCGGCGCGCTGGCGCTGTGGCCGCTCGACGATCACGGCCGGGCAATCGAGCTTGCGGTGTCCGGCCCGCTGATCGCCAACGACTATCCGACGCTGCTGGGGGCTGCGATCGAAGGCATCGGTCTCGCGCAACTTCCCGCGCCAGTGGTCGCCGGCGCGATCAAGTCAGGCAAACTGGTGCAGGTGCTGGAGCCGTACGCGCCGTTGGCGCCCGGGGTGTTTCTCTATTATCCCGGCCACCGGCAGATCATGCCGAAGCTGCGGGCGTTCATCGATCATGTGAAGCAGCGCGGCGGGACGGGTGAAAACGGCTCGCGCAAGCGCCAAACCGGCAAACGCTGATCACGCGGCCCGCGCTATCCGCCGTTTCCCGCCATCAGTCGGCTCGGCCATCCCACCCGGACCAGCAATTCATCGGGGCCGTTCAGCGCGAATTCGTACATGCCCCAGGATTTGTGCTCGGGCGCCCTCGCCGGTCCAATGATCGCATCGCGCGCGAGGCCGGCCAGTTCGTCGACGCGCGTCGTGTAGAGATAGATCCCGAACGGGTTCTTTCCCGGCACCAGCCACCCCGCCGGCGCGGGCTGAAGATGCACCTCCGAACCGTGGCCGTCGGACAACATTCGATAGCCGGCGTCGTCCTGATCGGCGGGCCGGCTAAAGCCAAGCCGGTTCCACCAGCGTTCGGCGGCGTCGATGTCGTTGCAGGGAATGATCGGGGTCGCGCAGCAGGTTCGTACGGTCATGATGGTTTCAAAGCCCTTGAGGCAGGTTATTTAATACGCCTTCTTCTGCAACACCGTGACATGCAGCCGCCGGCGGATCTCCATGCCTTGGCGCCGGTACAGCGCGATCGCCGAGGCGTTATTGGAAAACACGTGCAGAAACGGAATTTCGCCCCGTGCCACGATTCCGCGCGACACCGCCGACAACAGCATCTGGCCAAAGCCTTTCCCGCGATGCGACGGGTGCACGCAGACCGCGGTGATCTCGGTATGATGGCCGGGCTTCATGCGCTCGCCGGCCATCGCGGCAAGCTGGCCGCCAACGCGGATGCCGAAGAAGTTTCCGAGCTCATGGGTGCGCGCGCTGAACGGACCGGGTTTGGTCACCGCTGTCAGCTCCATCATGTCAGGGACATCTTCGACGCCGAGCCTTGCGATCTCGACGCCGCTGGCTGGCGCGTCCGCCGGTGTCCCCATCATCTGCTCCCCGGTCTCGGCGAGCAGCACCTTGAAGGCGTCGGGCGCGGACACCGCTTCGGGCGTAAACAGCACCGCGATCTCGGAAGGAGACATCAGTGCGCCCAGCGCGGTAAAACTCGCGGCCGACATGTCCGCCAGCGCCGCGAACGGCGCCACCGCCACCGGATAGCGTCGTGCCAGCGCGCCGCCTTCGGCAAGCGCACTTTGCCGCGTGGTCAGCGCGGTCCAGACGGGATAGTCGAGCGGGTCGATCGAGGGGGCCGAACCAGACGTCATTGCTTCACTCTCATTTACGTATTGTAAAACGCACTACAATGGATTACATTCCGGCTTTCTGGAGATAACCATGCCACGCGTCGTCAAACGGAAAGAGCATCCATTGTCGATGCGGATGCCCGAGACCGATATAGCCATTATCGATCGGGCCGCTACGCTGCGTGGTCGCTCGCGAACAGATTTCGTGCGTGAGGCGGCCGTGCGGGCGGCGGAGGATGTACTTATGGAAACAGCGCCGATCCGGATGAGCGCGGCGGGTTTCAAGGCCTTTATCGACGCGCTATCGAAGCCTGCCAGACCGGTGCCTGAAATACGAAAGCTGTTTCAGCGGACGGCGCCGTGGGAAGCCAGGGGCGCAAAAGCCGGGAAGTGAGCGGTGGCGATTTCCAACCCGGAACCACTTGCAGCGGGTCACGACCTGTCCGGTTTTTCCTGCGGCAAGCCCGCACTTGATCGCTGGCTGAAAACACGAGCGCTCTCCAATCAAGAGAAGGGCTTTACGGCCGTCATCGTGGTTCACGAAGCCAACCGCGTCATCGGCTTTTACGGCCTTGCACCGACCGCGGTCGTGCCTTCGACGTTGCCACGCTCCATTCGAACCGGGCAACCGCCCGATCCGGTTCCATGCCTGCTGCTGGGGCAACTCGCCACCGATCTTAACTGGATCGGGAAAGGGGTCGGCACCGGACTTCTGAAGCACGCCCTGCAACGCTGCGTGGCCGCGGCCCAGCTAGTCGGCGGCCGCGCGTTGCTCGTGAACGCGGTCGACGCCGACGCAGCGGATTTCTGGAGGCGGCGGGGATTTATTCCCTCGAAGGACGATCCGCTGCTGCTGCTTCGTTCAATTGCTGATATCGCGGCATCAATCCGGCCAAGCTCGTAGGGCGCAATGCACCAGCCCGCGCGTGGCGGAATACGCCGCGCTATTCCGCCTTACGGCAGTCACTCCAGCCCATGGAACGGATCGCGCCAGGCATCGATGGCCCACAAACGCTCGTGCCAGCGGCTGATGTTTGGAAATTCCGGCAGCGGCAAGCCCGCGCCTTCGGCGAACGGCAGCGGCGTCGCGACCCGGAAATCGGCATAGGATATCCGGTCGCCCATGATCCATTTTCGGCCTTGCAGATGAGATTCGAGGATCGCCGCATGGGTTCGAAAATCCCGCAGCGCCTGTTCCATGATCGCGGGATCCGGCGCTGCCGCCGAAAACGTCGGCGCGACAATCCGGAAGAAGTAAAGCGGGTCGGCCGCCCGGGTCAGGTGGTAGGCGCTCCAGCTCACCCACTTGATCATCTCGGGCAGGGATTCACCGGTCCGCCAAAAATCCGATCCCGCGATCTCCGACAGACGGCAGGCAATCGCGTCGGTTTCCCATAGCGTCCCTGCCCCGTCGGAAAGCACCGGCACCAAGGCATTCGGATTGATGGCGCGGAACGCATCGATCTGCTCGGGACGCCTGGGGCTAACGCGGACATATTCCACGGGACTTTCCAGATATCGCGCGACGGCAACGGCAACGCGTGGATTGAGATTGTGCGAGTAGAAAAGCTTCATGCCTTTGCCTCCAAACTCCATTGCCGGGATATGCTATGCCATACCGCCGAGCAAGCGACGTCCACCCACGCACGCCGATAGATTGATGCCCATCCTTCCCATCGTCCGCTACCCCGACCCGCGCCTTGCGCTAGCAGCGCAACCCGTGACCGCCTTCGACGGCGCGCTGCGCGAGCTCGCCGCCAACTTGCTCGAGACCATGCACGCCGCGCCGGGCATCGGGATCACCGCGCCGCATATCGGCATCTTGTCGCGGGTCGTGGTGCTCGACCTCGATCCCGCCATGGGCGCGCGGACCTATGTCAATCCGGAGATCGTCCGGGCCTCGCCCGAAACCATCCTGCATCAGGAGGGCAGCGTCTCGATGCCCGGCATCAATGACGAGATCAGGCGACACGCTCGCGTGCGGATCAATTATCGCGATCTCGACGGCAACACCCAAACCGAGGAATCCGACGGACTTCGCGCGGTCTGCCACCAGCATGAGATCGATCAGCTCGACGGCCTGTTCTGGCTCCAGCGGCTCTCCCGTCTCAAGCGCGAACGGCTGGTCAAGCGGTACGAGAAGCTCTCGCGGGGATGAGGCCCGAAGGCCGTGGGCGCTCAGGCTTCGCCGCGCCGGTAAAATTCGACGTAAAAACGCACCGGCCCGAGAGGCTCCACCTCATGCGGGATGGCGGGCTCGATCACGCCAGGCGGCGTCGTCGGCGTGAGGACCTCATTCGATGGAGGTTGTCCCGGTTTGGAAATCTTGTAGGCCAGTCGCCCTTCGAGCACATGGATCAAGGCCCAGACCTCCGGCTTGGTCTTGTGGGCCTTCAACAGCCCGGCCGGGACCGTCGCCTCCGTAAAGGTCTCCGTTCGCCGATAAGGGCGCACATCGGGAGGAAGAGCCATCACGATCGCCTCGGGTCCGGATGGAGCCGGCACCACCCGGCACGGCTGCGGACTCTCGGCTGGATAGATGATTCTGCCGTCGCCGCATACGATCGCTCCCGGCGTCAAGCTTGCCTCGTCGACATGCCCAGCGCCGAGGATATGCATCACACGCTCGCCCCGACCGAGCAGGTAATCCGCGATGATGCGGCGATGGCAGCGCCACCAGACCGCCTCGGCGCACATGATGGCGCAGTGGTTCTGCTCGCCGCGCTCCAGCAGTCGCGCGAGGCCGGTGGAGAAGGGCTTCGTCAGGGCATAGTCCGCATAGTTGCGAAAGCCGCGCACCCGCCAATAACCGTTCGGGGACGGTTCGGCGCTGCGCGACTTTCCGCGAAGGCCGCCGAGTTCCGCGATCTGCTCATAGCCGATCCGCCAGGACGCGAGCGCTTCGGGGAGGCTTTCACCGTTGAATTGCGGATTGGTGCGCGACCGCGGCATCGATCGCACGTCGACAACGAGATCGACGCGCGATTGCTGTAGCAGATCGACGAATTCGTCGATCGTTCGGGTGGAATGACCTATGGTGAAGAAGGTGTTCGTTTTCGCTCCGAGGAAACAATGACGCCCGGCCGGCGGAACCCGATCAGCCCGGATCCAGCAGGGGAAACGCACGGGTTTGCCGAACGTTTCAGGCGCATGACAGCTGGGCGATCCGACCCGGCGCGGCTTTCTGCAGGCGCTACGGCGCGATTTCCCACAGCGAGGCGTAATTCATGATCGGGCGCTCGAATGTCGCGCCGTTGGCCACGAACACCTTGCCGAGATCGAGCATCGGCTGAAATGTGTCCAGTTGCCTTGCGTCCTCCAAGGTGCGCCACGCGCTGACATTGGTGAGCGAGTTCACGGCTTCGTCCGATCTCGCGTAGAAGCGGATCAGACCGCGCATCCGGCGGATGCCGGGTTCCAGCACCGCGATCGATTCCGCCATCAATCGATCGAGTTCGGCGAATTGCTGCGGCGGCAGCTTCGGCGGGCCGGTCGACACCGCGCTCGGCTAGCTCGGGCGAAAGCGCCGCATCGCGGTGTCGGCGGCGAGCTTCCTGTTCGTACCCGAACTGGTCGCCCGCTCCGACCTGATCGCGACCGTGCCGGAGCGGCTGGTGCGCGACCGCATCAAGCAACTTCAGGTGTTCGAGCCGCCGCTTGCGGTCGAAGGCTTTGCGATCGGTCTGGTGTGGCACGAGCGCACCCACCGTCATCTGGCGCATCGGTGGCTGAGGGAACGGGTACGCATGCTGTGCGGGGAGTGAAGCGGCGCCAGGCGGTTCATCCGGCCAGCAGGGCATTGCCGCGACGTTCCATCTCGGCCGGAGCGAGGTCCTGTTTCCACGTCAGCATCACCCAGCCGTGGCCATAGGGATCGCGCACGCTGGCGGAATTGGCGCCATAAAACATCTCGGTCGGCTTCTGGACCTCTTCCGCGCCGGCCTCGACCGCGCGGCGTTGCAACGCCGCGTTGTCATCGGTGAAGACGTGCAGGCCGGCCGTGCAGCGGCCAAGCTGGCGTGGCTCGCCGTACAATTTATCGTCGGGATCGCCGAGCATCAGCACCGAGCCGCCGATCGAAATTTCGGCATGCAGGATCTTGCCGTCCGGGCCGGCAATCCGCAGCAACTCCTCCGCGCCGAACGCGCGCTTGTAGAACGCGATCGCGTCGGATGCACCCTCGATATAAATATGCGGAACGACGGCGTTGCGATAACGATCCGGACGCACGGTCATCTGATGTTCTCGCGAGGGGTCCATCCGACTCAACGGCCGAGGCCCGGTGCAGTTCCGGCGCACGCCGGCGCGAGCGACGGATCACGCGGTTTGGGAAGGCGTCCCGGAACCGAGATCGGTAAACACTTTCAATTGCGCGGCAAACGCCCGCTGGAAGGCGGGCCGCGCCTCGCCGCGGGCGACATAGGCTGCGAGGTTTGAAAATTCCTCCAGCAGGCCCGATCCTTTCAGGCGGCGCAGCACGCCGATCATCAACAGGTCGCCGGCGCTGAACGCGCCGTCGAGCCAGTCGGCCTCGCCGAGGCGATTGGAAAGGTCGCCCAGGCGGGCACGGATGCGTCGATCGACAATCGGCAGCCGCGCTTCGTGCCAGGCCTCGTTGCCCTCCAGCAGGATGGCGTTTGCCCGATCGACGATCGGCGGCTCGATCGTGGAGTGCGCCGCAAACATCCAGTTGATCGCCCGCGCCCGCGCGTCGGTGTCCGCCGGCAGCAGGCCCGGATAGCGCTCCGCGATATGCAACACGATGGCGCCGGACTCGAACAGCGCGAGATCGCCGTCCTCATAGGTCGGAATCTGGCCGAACGGATGCCGCGCCAAATGCGCGGGCTGTTTCATCTCGTCGAACGACAGCAGCCGAACATCGTAGGGCTGGCCGACCTCCTCCAGCGCCCAGCGAACCTGCATGTCGCGCGCCAGGCCGCGGCCGCGGTCGGGCGAGGCCGCGAAGGCGGTGATGGTGGCGGGCATGGGAAAGCTCCGGTTGTTTCACCGCGCCAGCACGAAGTGCGTGGCGTGTTCACTCGCCTGGTGTTCCGTGACGCTGTAGCCGAGCGCCGGCAGATCGATGCCGGCGAACATCGCCTCGCCCCGTCCCAACACCACCGGCGACGTGGCAAAATGCAGCTCGTCGATCAGCCCGGCCCGCAAATATTGGCGCACGGTCGCAACGCCGCCGCCGATCTTGACGTCGCGTCCGCCGGCGGCGCCCCTCGCCTGATCGAGCGCGGCCTCGATCCCCTCGGTGACGAAGAAGAACGTGGTGCCGCCCTCCATCTCGATCGGCGCCCGTGCGTGATGGGTCAGGATGAAGGTCGGCGCGTGATACGGCGGATTGTCGCCCCACCAGCCCTTCCAGTCGGGCCCGCCCCAATCGTTGCCGGCCGGCCCGAACATGTTGCGGCCGAGAATGAAGGCGCCGAACCCGTCCATCGCCCGGTGCGCATAGCGCTCGTCGAGACCATCCGAGCCGCCGTCCTGCCCTATCATCGCCTTGAAGCTGCGGGTGTGGAAGAACCACCGGTGCAATTCCCTCCCCCCCTTGCCGAGGGGATTTTCGAGACTTTGCTCCGGCCCGGCGCCGAACCCGTCGAGCGAGATCGAAAAGCCTGCCACGCGCACCTTTGTCATATCGGATATCCTCCTTGAACCTGTTGTTGCCAACACTGGTGACCCATCGGCGGCTTCAGGCGACGCCAAGCCTGAGCCCGGCCGCGTTGGCGTCTCATCGGAACGACGAACGAGCGTGCCGGAAACCGACGGCGTGTTGCCGTTTTTTCGATGCTACCGTCAAGCCGCTCGGGTCCGGGCGAAACCGCGGCACTAGCCGTTCCACGGCCAAACCTCGATGCCGGACTGGACCATGCGCCACGCCTCGGGCTGTACCCAGCAACAGAGCGGACCGAGCAACCTCGGCGGCGGTGCCGGACTTCGGCTGCGGAGGGCTGCTGCCAGGCAGAAGTTCTCCGATCAGCAGGATATCGGCGGCGTCGCCTGCTTTCAAAGGTTTATGGCGAGCAATGCCTTGATGCGCATAGCGCTCATCGAGACCATCCGAGCCGCCTTCGTGCCCGATCATCACCATGAAAACCGCGCGTGTGGAAGAACCACTGATGCAATTGCCTGCCGCGCTTTCCCAGCGGATTTTCGAGGCTTTGCTCCGGCCCGGCGCCAAACCCGTCGAGCGAGATCGAAAACCTCCTGCGCGCGCTTTCATCATGCTTGATATTCTCCTTGTACTCGTTCCTTCCCGCACCTGATTTTACAGCCCTCCATTCCGGCCCGTCATGCGGACGACGAACGGACTTGCATAGATCCGACAGCAGCTCTCAAACTTTCTGCGACGTTCAAATGGATGGGTGACCAGCTTTGAATGCCTTACTGCTTAAAGCAATTGTCGCGGTGCCACCGAGATACGGTTACGCGGACACGATCACGTTGCTGCTCGGTTTGGAACGGTGCCTGCGCCTCAACACGACGAAGATATTGGCTGGGGAATTGGTAGCGTTCAGCCGGGCTGTCGTCGTAGACCGAGTCTGAGCGATGAATGAAAACGCCAAATGCTATAATGGGCGCAACCTAGCGTCGCAAAACCCCTAAGGGAAGGTTTTACCTGCCCTATTCCCACTCGATCGTTCCAAGTGATGATAACGCGCTGATTTTTCAGCGCAAAATTTTTCTGCGCATGAGAGAGAACCGTCTCCACGATCCGTCAAAAATTTGTGCTCTTGAATTCAAAGGAGAATTTCGCCGATTTGGAATCTGGTCGATTTCAGCGACTATCGACATCGATTGGCCGATTTTCCCGCTGATCGCGCCGGCTGACCGATAGCCAGCAACCACAAAAAGACCGTCACGAGACTACCGAACACCCGAGTGCGTGACCAGACCTGCGTTCGTCAGCAATGTCATGGCGAGCTAACCGCAGAGCGGTCGTTCTGACCGATGCCAGTCGATTTAGAGAGCTGGCAATCGTCAACTAAATTTCTTCCTTCGCAATGCCCTCGACGAAATCCAGAAACGCTTTGACCTTCGCGGGCGGCCGATGGCGGGAAGGGTGGAAGGCGAAGAGCGGATAGAGTTCGTTCGACCAGTCGGGCATGATCTGCACGAGCTCGCCGCGTGCCAGAAAGGGGGTGAGGCCAAGTGCGAGGCTTTGAAAAATTCCTTGACCGGCCACACAAGCAGAGACCGCTACCGAAGGATCATCCATCACGAGACGACCGGAAATGTTGACATCGATGACCTCGCTGCCGCGCTGAAAACTCCAAGGAAAAGGCATACCAGTCTGCGGATCGCGGAAGAGCAGCGCTTCGTGATGAATGAGATCATGCGGCGATCGCGGCACGCCATGGCGCTCTAGATAAGCCGGCGCAGCAATCGTCATAACACGCGTCTCCAAGAGCTTGCGCGCGATCAGCGATGATGCATCGGGCGGGCCGAAGCGAACGGCTACGTCGACGCCGACCATCATTTCCTCGCGGTAGTTGCTGGTGGAGAAATCGAGCGACAGCAGCGGATAGCGAGCCAGGAACTGCCGCAGCCTCGGTGCCAGCATCGTTCGGGCAAACCATGGATCGACTGACACACGCAACCGCCCGCGGACGACCTCCGCCGCGCCCGCGGCCTCGCCGGCCGCCTCCTCCAGCCCCGCGAGAAGGGGTATAACCTGCATATGGAAACGCCGTCCTTCCTCGGTGAGGCTGACGTCACGGGGATTGCGATCGAACAGCCGAACGCCGACCCGCGCCTCCAGCCGCGCGACGGCTCGGCTCACACCTGAGGGTGTCAGGCCGAGGATCTCTGCGGCGCGCGCGAAATTCCCAGCCTCCGTGACGGTGGCCATAACGCCAACGCCGGTCAGCAGTCGCGTGTCGAAAGCCATCCGATCTCCCGTTTCTCGCGATGTCCTCGGTCAGGGTCCCATCCGCGACCGCGTATAGATTAGTGAATCTGAGTCACTGTAGCACTGATATTAATGCGTGTGAATCATGTCGGGGCGCGGCCTACAACGTCGGGCGGGGCGAGATCATCGCCTGAACGGGAGCCATCAGCATCAATCCTTTCGGAGAACGATCATGTACGCAATCACCGGAATCACTGGCAAAGTTGGCGGCGCACTCGCGCGCTGCCTTCTTTCCGAAAAACTGCCCGTCCGTGCCGTTCTGCGCGATGAAGCCAAGGCGGCGGAATGGAAAAGCCAAGGCTGCGAGATCGCCTTGGCGGAAATGGACAATGCCGCGAGTCTCGCGGCTGCCTTCAACGGCGCCGAAGGCGTGTTCATCCTTCCGCCGTCGGAGTTCGATCCGCAGCCGGGCTTTCCCGAAGCGAGGCGCGTCATCGATGCCGTGAGCACGGCGCTGGTCGAGACGTGTCCTGAGAAGGTTGTGGGTCTTTCGACTATCGGTGCCGATGCGACCCAGGAGAACTTGCTTATGCAGCGCACATTGCTGGAGCGGGCTCTCGGCGGCATCGACCTGCCGGTTACGTTCCTGCGGCCCGCCTGGTTCCTCGAGAACGCGCTGTGGGACGTTCCCTCGGTGCGTGATGAGGGCGTTCTGCGCAGCTTCTTGCAGCCGGCGGACAAGGTGTTTGCCATGGTCGCGGCACAGGATGTGGGGCGCGTGGCCGCCGCACTCCTTCGCGAGACGTGGAGCGGGACGCGTGTCGTCGAGTTGGAAGGGCCGGCCCGCGTGTCGCCGAACGATCTCGCCCAAGCCTTCGCCAAGGCCGTCGGACATCCCGTCGAGCTCGAGATCGTGCCGCGTGAGAGCTGGGAGCAGATCTTCCGCTCTCAAGGCGCGCGCAATCCGCTGCCGCGGATAACGATGCTCGATGGCTTCAACGAGGGCTGGATCGCCTTCCGCGACAATGGCCGGTTGGCCGTCAAGGGCACGACGACGCTCGAAAGCGTCATCGCTGAACTCGTCAGAACGAGCCAAGCCAAGGCAACCGCCTGACTCGCGCGACTCTGCGACAAGCCGGCGGCTCCCCAATGCGCCGCTGGCATCCACGAGGAAAGCATCATGCAGACCATCACCACACAGGGCGTCGCGATTCCCCGTCTCGGCTTCGGCACATTCCGCATGCCGGGAGCCGACGCCCAGCCAGTCGTCGAGAGCGCGATCGCGCTCGGCTATCGGCATATCGATACCGCCGCGATGTACGAGAATGAAGCAGCGGTCGGCGCGGCCATCGCCGCCTCCGGCGTGAACCGCAATGAACTCTTCGTCACCACCAAGGTTTGGCACGACCAGCTTGCACCGGACGCGCTCCATCGCTCGTTCGAGAGCAGCGTGCGCAAGCTCGGGCTCGATCATGTCGACCTTTACATGATCCATTGGGCCTCAAAGGACATGGACATGGTGGCGACGCTCGAAGCGCTGATGTCGTTGCGCGAATGCGGCCTCACGCGCGCCATTGGCGTGTGCAACTTCAACCTTCCGATGCTACGGCGTGCCGTGGAAGAAATCGCTGCGCCGATCGCCAGCCTTCAGGTCGAATATCACCCGTTCCTGTCGCAGGCGCCGATGCTATCCTATGTGCGGAGCAAGGGCATCACACTGACAGCCTATGCGCCCCTCGCCCAAGGCCGGGCGGCAGATGACGCGACGCTCGCCACGCTCGGGCGCAAGCATGGCCGCAGCGCCGCCCAAATGGCCGTCGCATGGCTCTTGGATCAGGAAGGCGTCATCGCGATCCCGAAGGCCGCCCGCCCCGCAACCCAGAAGTCCAACCTCGATGCACGCAGCATCCGGCTCGATGACGAGGACCGCGCCGCCATTGCCGCTTTGCCGAAGGACCAGCGCTTCGTGCGGCCGCCCTTTGCGCCTGAGTGGGATGCCGCTGCATAACGATCCCGTTCACTCATCGTCAGTCCAAGATGCGGATAGGGCGCGAAGGAGGCCGGGAGCCCGGGCGTCTGGAAATGTCAAGCAAGCACGCCTTGCACGTAGACTCGCAACAAGCCCTTGGTGGCAACGAATAGGAGAAACATCATGACGAACGGCATGAACAAGGTCGCCATTGTCACGGGATCTGCTCGGCGACGGCGAGCGACCAGATCGATCATTGTCGGAAATTCAGTTCGGAACCGCGACCATTATGTCGCTTATGGCACCAGGCTGAGGCGTCGGAACCTTCGAAGATTATCGAAGTCGATCGATTGATCTCGTGACGCGGGCCCATCCCTGGCTATCCCACACCCCCCTCTTCGACTTGCCACCGGATTTCCAAGTCTTGACGTTCTGCGTCTCCCATCGCAACGCCGGACAGACTTCTATCGCGTCGCGCACGGCTTCTGGAACATCCATATGGGACGCATCGATTTCGCCCCGATCAAGCGAAGCGGTCCTTCTTTAAGGTGTCACCGCCCATCACCCAATCTTGCCCCGCAAGCTGTTTGCGAGCGCCGAAAGCGCATCGGCAAGTTGTCTCGCGGTTTCCGGCGGCGGCAGCGGCATTTTGAGGTTTTGCGCGCCGGTGGCTGGATCGCGCTCGATCCAGGGATGAGCTGCAGTGTTGGGATCGTTGGCGGCCGTCAGAGCGGCAATAAACTGCGCGCCGATCTGCGCCAAGGCCTGCCACGGATTGGGACCTGTATCGCGCGGTGGTGCTCCGGCCCCATCAGTCCGCCTGATCGCAATCTCGCCAGCGCCAATGTTCATATCCGCATTTATATCTTCCGCGGACCCCGCATCGTCAGCAGTGACGATATTCCTCACTTCCTCTGCCGGCGTCACGGCCTCGCCCTCACCCATACGCCCCGTGACGTTTTCCACGTCCTTCATGAAGCGGTTGAGACGCGAACCGCCGAGCGAGATCTCACCGCTGCCGCCATCGAGAATGCCTGCCGACAAGGAGCGTTTGAACGCCAGCACCGAAAGCATGCCCTCCTCGATAGTGCCCTTCGCCACGAAATTGATGACTTGCACCGGCCGTCTCTGGCCCAAGCGATGGATGCGCGCGATGCGCTGTTCGAGAATCGCCGGATTCCACGGCAAGTCCATGTTCACCAGGGTTGACGCGTGCTGCAGATTGAGGCCCGTACTGCCCGCATCGGTCGAGAGGAACACGCGGCAGGTGGGGTCGTCGCGAAACCGCTCAACCAGTGCCGGCCGCTTTTCCGACGGCACACCACCGTGGAAGCTGACATAACCCAGACCGCGCGCCTCGAGGCGGCGGATGACGATGTCGTGGGTCCGCGTCCATTGCGAAAACACCACTGCCTTGGCTTCGGGCTCGGCTAACAATCCGTCGAACAGTGCCGCCAATTCGTCGGCCTTGACGCCATGGTCGGTTTCCTGGTCCAGCAGATAGGTGCTGTTGCACGACATGCGCATGTTCTGCAGGGCGCAGGTCATCCGCCGCTGATCCTTATCCGACAGAAACTTGGTCCTGCGCCAGCGCTGGACGATCTTCGCCACGACGTCGGCGTTTTCCTGGTGATAGAACATTTGCATCTCGGTCATCGGCATCAGCAGGTTCTGATCGGTCCGACTGGGCAGTTGCCGCAGCACCTCGGACTTGCGCCGGCGGATCATGACCGGCGCCAGCGTCTGGCCGATCTTCTCCAGCCCGGTATAACCGGTGACGCGCCCACCTGCGTCCTTGACCTGATGCTCGTGCAGCAGCTTCCAGGTCGGCCCCAACCGATGCTGATCGACGAACTGGACGATCGAGATCAGTTCTTCCAGCTTGTTTTCCAAAGGCGTCCCGGTGAGCACGATCGCGTAGGAGCTGTCGATACGTTTTAAGGCGCGTGCCGCGATGGTGTTCCAGTTCTTCACCCGTTGCGCTTCGTCGACGATGACCAGTTCGGGCGCCCAGGCGGCGATCAGGTCGAGATCGGGCTTGAGCTTCTCATAGTTCGTGATCTTGCAGAAATCCTCCAGGGCGTAGTCCTTCTGCCGCTGCGCCCGGCCACCGTTGATGACGCGCGACGCGTTTTTGCCCTGCCGCCTCGAGAAGCGCGCGATCTCGCTTTGCCACTGGTACTTGAGTGAGGTCGGGCAGATCACCAGAACTTTAGAGACGCCAAAATGCCGTGCCAGTATTTCCGTCGCGGCGATGGCCTGTATGGTCTTGCCCAGTCCCATGTCGTCGCCGATCAGTGCGCGGCCGGCCCGCAACACGAACAGCGCGCCTTCGGCCTGATAGGGATAGAGCGGCACCTTCAGAAGCGCCAACAGCTTGGGATCGGCAGCGCCGCGTGGATACAACTGCTCGAGCTTTGAAACCCGACGGTCCGCATCCCGCCTGCCTGCGATGAAATCGAGTGCGTCGTCATAGGCGCGGAACTGGTGACCGCTCTTCGACATCATATCCATGAAATGATCGAGTTCGCCGAGGCGATCGTCCGGCAGCATCCCGTCGCGTTCGGCGTCGAACAAACCGGCGGCGGCCTTGCGCAAGGCCAGCGGGCAATCCGTCCCGGCGCGAAAATGCAAGCGGCGTTTGCCTTCATTGCGCAAATACAGCTCGGAAAATGCCGGCTGGTAGCCGCGCGCAAACGCCGCCTTGGCGCCGCGCTTCTTCTCCAGCCGGGCAAGCGTAAATTCGATGTGCTTGCAGGTGCCCAACTCGCTGGTGGCGTAATCGGGGCATGAACAGAAATTACCGCCCGGCCCCCGGCCTCGAATCGCCACGCGATAGCTGGATTTCGAAACCGGATTGCTGACTCGAAACTCGGAGAAAAACGGTTCGCTGGTCAGATTTTCAAGCCCGAAGGCCTGCTCGCGGCCGAACTGGCGGCGCAAGCCGCGTTGCCAGTCCAACGGCGAAAGATCGGCGGGTGCGTAAGTGCGCGAGAGCTTAGGTTCCTTGTTCGCCTTGGTCGCGGAATTCAGGTTTCGGCTCTTGGATTTCATCGAAGTACATTCCGTTCAGCAACAGGCGCCGATATAGCGCGGCCATGTGGGTTCTCATTCATAGAGCTTCGCAATGTCCGCCATCGATCGAAACAGCCTCAGAGGTTGATCGGGAAACGGCAGGAAGCTCTCGCGCTCATAGAAGTGACAGGCTGCATCATCCTTCGCGTCGACGATGATGGCGAACGATGCGATCTCACTACGGACTGCGCGAAACAGAGCGTCGGCAAGCAGGAAGCGGCCGTAGCCTCGTCCGCGATAGTTTTGGTCGACAGCAAGCCGGCCCAAGAGCGTCGCCGGAACGAGTGGGTACCTGGAAAGTTTGCGCGTGATGTCGACCGGAAACTCACTGAGTTTCACGCCCGTCGCTGAAAGCGTGTAGTAGCCGCCGATGGCGCCGTCCGGCAGCACAAGCACGAACGGTGCCGCCATGTTCTTGCGGGCATCTTGGCCGGCCTGGCTCCGGAAGTAACGATCAAGCGGTTCGACGCCACTGACCAATGAGTTGCGATCGTGATGGGAACCAAGCGCCTCGACCCGACGCGATCCCTCCGGGCCGCCCTGCACGAGCTATACGCCAGTAGCTTCGCGATAACGGCGCACCGTGTCACGCAAGCGATCGTTGACGGGCTTTGGATTCAGCAGCGCATCGACAAACGCCTGGCTGTCGCGCACCGACAGTTCGAGTTGCTGGTGTTCCTCAATCGCCCGCCGTGCAGCATCCTGGACACTGGTCAATACAAAGTCGGTGACCGTCCGTCCCTGGAGCGCGGCGGCATGTTCGATGAGCGTCTTCTGCTCTGCCGTTACCCGCGTCTCAAGACGCTGCGCGCGGGTGCGGCCACGGGCCGATTTCGAGGCTACGTTTGCCATGGCAATTCTCCCGCCTCAAATGTACGGCCAATGCCCGGCCATTTCAAGAGCGGGGCCCGAGCACGACTCTTTGCGGAAGCGGGCTCAGCGACCGTCCTTTCGGTCGTAAAAGCAGCGCCGACCGGGCTATAATTTACCTCTTCCAGTACATTTTCTAGAACTTACCGGCCAGGAAAAGACCGTCAGCGCCATGCGCTCTATCTGACGGTCTTTTGGTTTTCCCTCGATGTGCTCTTCAGAAAAGACCGTCAGAAATACCGTCAAGCTATCCTCGGTGCGCTAAGCCCATCCACTAGCCGGTTTCGAGTCCGGCCCGCAGCACCGCTAGGTTCAGTCGTTTCGATCGACTCGAACCCCGAACAAGTCCCTGGTGACTGGTAAAACGCTAGGAACAATCTCTTGACTAACGGCTCCGAATAGTAAAGCGTTCGTTTTTAGTAGGATCGACAGGGAACGTGAGCGTTCCTTGCGTCCAACCGTTGGAACAACGTCGTCCCCGGGTTGAGCCGCCAAGTCATGTCGAAGCGCACAACAGGCCGATACGAAAGCGTGACCGCAGGCGGCGAAAAGGTTGATGCCTTCGTTCCCTTCGATCTGCCGCCCGCGCGGCCGGCGCTCGTCATTGACGGCAAGCTCGAACGTCGCCTTGGGCAAGCGGAGCAGGCGCTTGTCCGGCTCGATCTGGCGGGCGAGATGGTGCCTTCGCTCGACTGGTTCATCTACGCCTTCGTGCGCAAGGAAGCAGTGATCTCGTCTCAGATCGAGGGTACGCAAGCATCACTCGTCGACCTTCTCGCTTTCGAAGCCGAGGAACAGCCGCAACCCAACGCCGATGTCGAGGAGGTGACAAACTACCTCGACGCCCTCGCCTACGCGCGCGGCCAGCTCACGTCGAAGCGTGGTCTGCCGCTTTCCCTGCGGCTCTTGAACGAAGCACACAAGCGGTTGATGCGCGGCGTGCGCGGCGGAAGCAAGCAGCCCGGAGAAATACGCCGCAGCCAAAACTGGATTGGCGGAAGCCGGCCCGGGAACGCGGCTTACGTTCCGCCGCCTTCCGAGAAACTCCCTCAGCTTCTCGGCTCTTTCGAGAAATACATCCACGCCGACGACCAGCTGCCGAAACTCGTGCGGACGGGTCTCTTGCATGCGCAGTTCGAAACCATTCACCCCTATATCGATGGCAATGGGCGGATCGGGCGCCTGATGATCGCCCTCCTGCTGGAACACTGGGGACTCC
>Ga0134128_10004616_pt1 | contig 16831 bp, 19 predicted proteins | sample KB31754_FD_96462 | JGI IMG/M metagenome (GOLD analysis project Ga0134128, IMG submission 96462) | Terrestrial soil microbial communities with excess Nitrogen fertilizer from Kellogg Biological Station, Michigan, USA - KB3-175-4 | ecosystem: Environmental > Terrestrial > Soil > Unclassified ...
CGCGCGGGACGCTGCGAATCTGAGTTCGCTGGCAACGGACGAGCGCTGGTCGGCCCTGCCCGGAACGGGCGCTGGCCGCGTCTGGACCGACGACTACGCGAACGTGGCCGGGGCAGTCGTCTGGAGGCGCTCGGATAGGGAGTGAACGGGAGAGGTTCGGGCCGCAAGGCTTAAGGGCAGCGCGTTCACCTATTTTGCGGCAGACCAGGCCAGAGGCCTCGTGTCAATTCTGGTGGATCGCGAGTCCGCTCGCCGCACCAGTCGCACGCGAGGGCAGGGAGCTGGGGGATGGCGAGACGGTTAGGCGAGCACGCGTCGGCGATGGTGTCGTCGTTCTGCAAGGCCGCCGCCTCCCCAAGCACCTGATGATGCGCCCGACATTGGGTTCGGCTTGATGGCGACGCGCCGGGCCGATCGCCACCCCAACCCCATGCGGGTTGAGCCCCGCCAGCAGCGAGTCGACAACGCAGTTATCGACTTTTTCGCGCGCGGCTTACAATGTGGTACCTGTTTACTATTCCTTACTAGGAGATGTTATGCGGACATCCATGCTCGCGGCGGTAATGATCACTCTCCTTTCCGCCTGCGCAACTGATATTCCAGATCAGAGCGACAACCGTCCTAGCGCTGTGCCGTTCGGTACGTTCGAGGCCTATGTCCTGAGCCCCCTCGTGGTCCAACACATGGAGGGCGACAGTGGTGATCAGGCCGCGGTGAAACGCATCGATGGCGAGCTGCGCAGCTGCATGACCGGAGCACTATCAAGGCTGAAGGCAATCGGCCAAACGGATCCAAGTCACGGCAAGACCATTCTGATTGAGCCAAGCATCATCGACCTTAAGAAGGTCAACGTGTCTGAGCGCTTCTGGCTGGGTCCGTTGGCCGGCAGTTCCGCCGTGCTGCTTAGGGTGAAATACACCGACACCGCCAGCAGCAAGGTGATCGCAGAACCCACCTTTTATGCCAAGGCGAACTCCTGGGGTGGGGCTTTCACGGTAGGGGGAACAGACAACAAAATGTTGACGCGAATCGTGAACGACGCGTGCGGGTACACGAGCCGAAACTTCTAAAGGCGACGAACGAACCGAGCATGGAATGAGAGTCTCGGATCGAGGATGTGGGCTCTGGGTTGGTTAGGGAAGCTTCGAGACGAGTTCCCGAGCCGCGCGACCGACCACCTCTTGAAAGGTCAGCGGCTTCTCCGTGATCGTGTCGTACGCAACGTGTAGCTCCTGCGTCGCCTCCCAGGCGACCGTGCCGTCTTTGGTGTCCCATATCTGAAAGAACAGGCGCACACTGGCAGCTTTCGTTTCGATGATACGCAGGCCAAGAATGGCCAAACGGTCTCTTCCGATCTGTTCAAACTCTTGCACCTTGATCTGCGCCACGTACCGCACCTTGGTCACCTCCCCGATCTGTCGCAAGATCTCGCCATTAAGGAGGCCGGTATCACGATAGTCGCTGTACATATGGCTGTATCGGTCGGCAAGTCCGGCCTTGTTTACTGCGCTTAGGGTTTCAGCAAGAGGCACCACACGTATACCGCTGCGCTGCTTTCGCATCGCATCAGCAAACACCAACGCGACTGCCTGCTTTTCCTCTTCCTGCCCTGTGGTCGCTGACGGCGTGATGAAGCTGATGCCGTAGCTCTCGAGGTTACCGGGTTGGAGCGAAATGCTGTGTTGCTCGATCGTTGGATAGATTTGCGCGGGAGAGCACCCAGTGAGCAGGCACGCGACTACTGTCAAAGATAAGATGCAGTATGTATTACCGTTCGACATCACAACCTGTTCTTTCATCTGAGCGTCGATGTTGCAAAGGAAATGCTGAAATCATTAAGACTCGAAGAAGGAGCTCCTGTGAGCGGCAATTCTACATCCATGATGCCGTGTATACCGTGACCTAATTGTCCATGGAAGTTATCTGCAGCACTGGCTTGATAGCCAAGCAGTTCTCGCGGTGTTTACGATGCAAGATGTGGAACTGAGTACCGGATCATCAACCGCACGCAAGCGACTGTTACAGATCTTCATGGCGAAAGCCGCAGCGTATGTAGCCGATGCCAGTTGATATCCAAATACCCAGTCTTGGTGCTGTTCCGGGCCGCACCAGACTTGTGTGTCGGGGGTATCGGAGAAGTAATCTCTCCCATCTACAAGCTGCATGAACCCAAGACCCGTCGCTTTCGCAAACGCTTCACGCAAGGTCCAGATTTTGTAAAAAGTTGTGGCACCGCCGTTTGCGATTACGCGGCACTCCGCCTCGCCAAAGCTCGAGGCCGCTATATCCGCAAACATTCGGCGCGGCTCACAATATTCTACGTCAATCCCGATGGGCCCGAGGTTAGTCATGGCGCAAGCGACCAAATCCTTACTGTGCGATATTGAAAGAGCTATATGCCGGCTATTATCTGCGAGTACAGCTGCCGGTTTGCCATTTGCATCGTATGTCAGATGCCAACAATCCGCGGCATGATCAAAATATTTTGTAAGTAGGGACCGAACTAAGGCTCGCGCTGCTAATCCTTGGCGTTGACGCCGGCGCAGTTTGTGGCGCGCGCTCGCGTGGCGATCGCCGTCTGTCACAAAACTAGCTACCAGGTGATCCGTCTCGGCTGTGGCGATATCAACCGTGGCCAGTGCAATCATTTGACCAATTAACGCTCTTTAATTGAACCGCGTTATAGTAATCACCCTTGCGTTAAGCAACTGTTGCGACAACGTTCGGTAGTGCCGGTACCATCGGATGGCCCCCCCGTTCTCCCCTTACAGAGCGCGGTCCGGACCCGCACCACTGCTTCGAAGCGTGCCTGTCCCGGTAAGGAGCTCTCCCCCTCCAAACCTTGGCGCGAGGCCGCAGACTACCTACTTTACGCTTGTATACCTCTAAGGTATAGTACCGTTTCAGGCGAGCTTTTGTCCCATTTCAGCCGGGGAATGCTGCGAAAGACACATTCGATGGGTATTCGAGGAAGGAATGGGTCTCCGGTAAGCCGCGATGTCCACGTCGGGTCAGCTCAGCTTGACCAGAACGGTTTGCTAGACCCGGCCGACCTCTTGAGACAACCCCTGGAGGAAAAAGGTTTACGGCTGGGCAGGCCTGGGGGTTGATCAGCCATGACGCAGCTCAATGGTCTCCCGCTGTCGCTTCCATCCAGCACTGCGGCGAGCGAACTGCGCTTCAGAATTGAAGCGTGGACTGCACTCGGGCCGGGCTTCGAGGCACACTCCTTGCCGCGATGTAGCGACGTCGCCACTCAGGAACGATCTGTGCCACTCCTACTGCGTCGACGCGTGACGCCGATAGGTCAGTTCGCGTTGCGCGCGGCCTATGATCTGGGCAAGGGGGCGGACCGGTTCGTTTTCTGTTCACGCCATGGCGAGTTTCAGCGCACGCTCAATTTACTCAACATGATTGTTGCACGCGAGCCAACATCGCCATCTGATTTCAGTCTTTCGGTACACAATGCGCTAACCGGACTTCTCTCGATGGCGCTCAAGAACACGGCAGGTCACACAACCATTGCTGCCGGCGCGGACAGTCTCGGAGTTGGCTTTGTGGAAGCCGTGGCGTCCGCCTCTGTTCCGTTTAAAAGTCGTGTACTGCTTGTTTATTTCGACGAAGCTCTGCCCGAACCGTACTCCGAGTTGGATGATCACGGGGACCTTGGCATCGCGGTTGCGCTGATTGTCGCGCCAAAAGCTTTCCGCGACGATGACCTGATGCTCTCCTTCAAGCCGCGACGTGGGCCGGAATCCCCAAACACTCAAGTGACGGAGTTCATCGAATTCCTCTCGTCATCTCGGCACGAGAGCACCATGCTGGGTAGTCGCATGATGTGGCGGTGGAAGCGTGCTGGCTGATCGAGTGAACTATTCTTGGCGTCTGCTGGCCACCGGGGTCGCCTTTGCAGCATTTGGGATCGGCGCATTGATTCTTGCCACCGCGGTCATTCCAATAGCGACCTTCACATCCTCCGATTCCGATGTCCGTGCGCGCCGGGTGCAAGCCTTGATGCATGCCAGCTTTAAGCTGTTCATCCTGATCCTCCGTGCGTTCGGCGTCATCCGGTTGGAGGTCAGCAATGCGGAGAGGTTGGCACAATGTCGTGGTCACATCATCGTCGCCAATCACCCAACCCTGCTGGACATCGTGCTTATCATGTCACTAGTTCCGCATGCGCAATGTGTTGTGAAGCATCAGCTGTGGCGAAATCCATTATTACGCCAGGTGGTGAGGGAGGCAGGTTACGTCCGTAATGATCTCGAACCCGACCTGCTCGTCGCGAAATGCCAGGAGAAACTCGCCGCTGGTAGCAACCTGATCATCTTTCCAGAAGGAACGCGCTCAGTGTCGGGCCTCAAACGCAGATTGCAGCGTGGTTTCGCCCATATCGCGACTCTTACTGAGGTGGATCTCCAACCACTCACGATCACCTGCAATCCTATGACTCTGGTGAAAGGACAACCCTGGTACGAGATCCCGGGGCGTATACCGCAGTTCCGTATCGAGGTCGATAAGACAATTTTAATCAAACCCTTCCTAGACTCCTACCCACGTGCTCTAGCGACGCGCAAGTTGGTCTCCCACGTGGAGTCATACTTCGATGAAAAACTCAACCATGGATAGACTAGAGCTAGACCTAAAGCGGCTCATCATCAGCGCTCTGAATTTGGAAGATATTCAGCCAGAACAGATCGACAGCGTTGAACCGCTGTTCGGAGAGGGCCTGGGACTGGATTCCATCGATGGGCTGGAGTTGGGGATGGTGATCCGTAAGACCTACAATGTCAGGATCCAATCTATCGATGGCGAGGTGCGAGAGATTTTCCGGAATGTCCGGAGCATCGCGGAGTTTATTGCTGCGCAGACTGGAGCTGCCTAATGCCATCAGAGAGTGAAATCTTGAGCACGCTCAGCTCCTATCTACGCGAATTGTTCGAGATTCCTGCAGAACGGATAACTCTTGGCGCAAGGCTGCTTGAGGATCTCGACCTCGATAGCATCGACGCTGTCGATCTGGTTGTGAAGCTGCAGCAGTACACCGGTCGACGGATTGAGCCGGGTGAGTTCAAGTCCGTGCGAACCGTCGGCGATGTAGTGTCTAAGATTCATGCACAGTTGCTCAAGAGCGCGTAGTCTCTTTTTACCGATCCTCGCGGTTGTGGGCGTTGCCTACCCTGTTCTTGTCTGTTTCGGCCTGCAAGTTTTACCGCCATCTACGGTGGTAATTGGGCTGTTGATGCTAGTGGGTTTGCGGCTCCTCCTCGGTCAACACGGAATAGCGAAATCCCTGACTTATGTTTGCTGGATCGCGATGAGCGGGCTCGTGCTTTTGGCTGTATGGGAACCGCTTGCTGCCTTGAAGGCGTATCCGGTTCTCTTGAGCCTTGGGCTTGCCGGGCTGTTTGGGTATTCGTTGATCCATCCACCGACTGTCGTAGAACGTATCGCACGTATCCGCGACCCGAATCTTCCGGATTCTGCCACACGCTATTTACGCAATGTAACCGTTGTCTGGTTCGGATTCTTCATAGTGAACGCATCGGTCTCGACATGGGCGGCGCTCAGCGGCGACCTCACTCTATGGACGTTCTATAACGGTTTTGTTTCGTACGTTCTTATTGGTGCGCTGTTCATTGGGGAATTTGTATTACGGTCCTACTTGCGACGTCGCAAGCTGCTGGCGCCATGAGCATGCTGTCCCTTTCGGACCTCCTTGTCGGCGACACGACGAATGACCACGTCGTCGCAATGCGCGGAACCGAGGTACTTTCACTTGGCCGACTGCGCTCCGAAGTGGCGCACAATGCACGTCGCATCAGAACGCGTGGAACGCGGCATGCTTTGCTCGTGTGCGAGGATACCTATCAGTTTGTCGTGGGAATGCTGGCATTAGTTCATGCGGGCTCCGAGGTTGTGTTGCCAGCGAATGCACAGCCCGGAACCCTGGCATCGCTCAGCAGTGGATTCGACTTGATAGTCAGCGATGCCTCGCGTGACGGTCTTTCGAACGTGCTGGTCCTCGAATCCGGCAACGCCGGAGATACTCTCTATCCATATCCCTCGTCTCATATGCGAATCGATTTCTTTACTTCTGGCTCGACGGGCACTCCAAAACGCATTGAGAAAACTCTGAGCTTACTTGAAAGGGAAGCTCTTGCGCTTGAGCAGAACTGGGGCAAGCAGCTGGGAAGTGCGCATGTTGTCGGGACGGTCACTCACCAACACATCTATGGGTTGGCCTTCCGGGTGATCTGGCCCCTTGCGACTGGGCGTTCCTTTTGCTCGCGCGTACATTCGAACTGGGAGGAACTGATCGCGCAGTTGCCTCCCGCTGCAGTCATTGTATCAAGTCCGGCGCATCTCAGCCGCCTGGCGGGCCTGCCGCCAATATCGCCCGCGAACCAGCCTTGCATGGTGTTTTCGGCCGGCGCGCCACTTCCCGCGACTGCAGCCTCCGATGCCAAGCGAATCTTCGGGATCGAACCCACGGAGATCTTCGGTAGCACGGAAACTGGCGCAGTGGCATTCCGATGGGCCGGTGATGAATCTCCCGCATGGCAGCCTCTGCCGGGGATCGAGGTGAATAGTCGAGAGGGTTTGCTGCACGTCCGATCGCCTTTTGCCAGTGGTGCAGGTTGGTGTGCTTTGGCTGATAGAGTCGCGCTTGATGACAACCGTTTTCGACTCGAAGGGCGCGCGGATCGTATCGTGAAGATCGAGGGTAAGCGCGTGAGCTTGCCAGAGCTTGAGCGGACGATCGCACAGCTACGTTGGGTTGAGGATGCCGCTGTCACTGCGATGCCACCAAGCGGATCTTATCTCGGCGCCGTGGTTGTGCTCTCGATCGAAGGAAAACACGCGCTGGCACGGCTTGGGAAGTTTCGCTTTGAGCGCGTGCTACGCTCTGATCTTGCGTTCACCCAGGAAGCTGCTGCATTGCCGCGTCGATGGCGATTTGTCACTGAAATTCCAGTGGATGCCATGGGCAAGCGGCGATGCAATGAGCTCGAGATTTTGCTCGAACGCAGGGTACAGGAATGATGGACTGTGGAATCGACGGCACAACCGAACCCGTCATTTGTGCCGTCAACACAGCCGATCGGCGCGTCCATTTCGATCTATTGATTCCAGAGACACTGTCTTTTTTTCGTGGTCATTTTCCCGGCTTTCCAGTGTTGCCGGGGGTTGTACAAGTTCACTGGGCGACGGGGTACGGGCGACGCTATTTCGGCGTTGGCCAAGTAACGAGCCTTCAAGTGAAGTTCAGGAGCATTATCGTGCCGGGCGAGCGAATCCGGTTAACGCTCGCTCATCGTCCAGAGAGCAGTCGATTTGACTTCGAATACTCGCAAAGCGAGGACGTACGCTCCTCAGGAACGATTACCTTCGAATGTCGATGACCTTTAAGCCGTGTGCCATCATACCGAGCCGGAATCACCATCGCGCCACGGGTGCGATAGTGCGCGCCCTGCGCTCCAGCGGCCTCGCAGTGTTCATTGTCGATGACGGCAGCGACGAACCAGCGCGATCTGCGTTAGAACGTCTACATGCTCCAGATGACGGTATCGTTGTTCATCGCCTGAATATTGGCCGAGGAAAAGGCGGCGCTGTCATCGAGGGTTTTGGTTTGGCCGACGCTGCCGGTTTTACCCACGCCGTGCAGGTCGACGCAGATGGGCAGCATGACCTTTCTGCTCTCGGTAATCTACTGGCGAAGGCGCAGGCCAATCCTGAGAGCTTAATCGTTGGATCGCCTGAATTCGATAACAGCATGCCTGCCGGACGACGCATGGGTCGCTGGATCACGCATTTTTGGGTATGCATCGAGCTGCGGTCGCTGCGAGTGGTAGACACGATGTGCGGATTTCGTGTGTATCCCCTTTCTCACACTTTGGCGCTGCTCCGCGATGAATGCGTCGGGCTGGGAATGGAGTTCGATACCGAGATCTTGGTTCGCCTCGCGTGGCGAGCTGTCCGACCTCTGCTTGTTCCGGTGCGAGTCAGCTATCCAACTGAAAATACCTCCAATTTCGATCTCATCTGGGATAACTGGCGCATTACGAAGATGCATACCCGGCTTATCTTGACAATGTTAGTGCAGCTGTTGCCGAGGTTGCCCAAGAGACGAGACGGCGCGCGCCAATCGGATCATTGGTCTGAGATTTCCGAATGCGGCATGTACTGGGGACTTCGTTTCTCCGCAGCCGTTTATCGCCTGGCTGGGCTGCGTACATGTTTGGCGGCATTGTTGCCGGTCATCCTTTATTTTTACGTGACCAAGGTCCAGCAGCGAGTGGCTTCGCGATTGTTTCTGAGCCGAGCATTCATCGCGCAGGGCCGTAACGCTGAGCCCAACTGGATAGATGTTTTTCGACACTTTCAAAACTTCGCTCGTAACGCCGTCGAGACCTTTGGCGCGTGGGTCGACGGCGGCCAGTCCAAGCACGTGGAGATTTCAAACTCCGGAGAGATCGAAAGGCTTGCCGCGAGCTGTCAAGGAATCATCCTGATCGTGTCGCATTTCGGCAACGCGGAACTCAGCCGTGCGATGCTGGAGCGCGAACAGCGCTCTCGAATTGCATTCTTAGTGCACACGCGTCACGCCGAAAACTATAACCGCATTTTACGGCGCTTTTGTGCCGATGCGGCGGTTAACGCTATTCAGGTCGACGAAATAGGACCCGAATCGATCATTGCGCTGAAAGGGCTCGTTGAGCGCGGGCATTGGGTCGCGATTGCCGGCGACCGCACACCAGTTCGCGCGGGCCACCGCGTCAGCCGGGTTCGATTCCTTGGTCATGACGCGCCGTTCCCACAGGGACCCTATGTGCTCGCCCATTTGTTGGAGTGCCCGGTGTACCTCATGTTCTGTGTCCGGACGGCTGGTGGTCACAGGATTCACTTCGAAAGATTCTCAGATCGAATTGATCTTCCACCTGGCGATAAAGATAAGGCAATCACCGTGCTTGTGGAGCGCTATGCGCGCCGACTCGAGGCATCGTGCCTGCTGGATCCGTTCCAGTGGTACAACTTCTATGACTTCTGGACACCTGCAGTCTCTTTCCCGAGTTATCGATGATTTCCGCCACACTCACACTCAAAGCACAGTTTTATGATCTTGACCCGATGCAAGTGGTCTGGCATGGCCATTATGCTCGCTTTCTGGAGCAAGCACGCTGTGCGTTGCTTGACAAAATTGAATTCAACTATTTGCAAATGTCCCAAACACGGTATATCTGGCCCATCGTCGATCTGAGAATAAAATACATACGACCAATTCGTTTTGCGCAGGAGATTGATGTTACTGCTACGCTCTCCGAACACGAAAATCGTCTCAAAATAGATTACGTCATAACCGACTTTTGTACTGGCGAGATACTGACTAAAGCGCACACCATTCAGGTCGCCGTCGATTCGGAAAACAATGAAGTTTGCTTCGAATCTCCACCCGAACTTTTGGAAAAGGTCCGTTGCTTACTATGATAGGCGTTCTGCGTGTCGTCGTGATCATCTTCGCATCAATTGGCCTCGCGGCTGCCTCGACGCCAAGGATCACAATCATTGGACCAGGCCAGACGCTTGAAGGACGGTTCCAACAGGAGCGGCATCTGCCCGGCATGGCCGCGCCGCTCCAAAGCGAGGGACGCTTTCTGCTCAGTCCCGGCCACGGCCTGATCTGGCAATGCGAGAAGCCATTTACTACCACGACGGTGATTACACCGGCAGGATTGTTGCAAAAGGTTGATGATGATGCGCTACGGCTTCCAACATCCCGAGTTCCCTTTCTTCGACACTTCTATGACATGCTCAGCGGCGTATTGGCTGGTAACTGGAGCGCCACAAATTCGGACTTCAAAGCGGTGCAGGAGGGGGAGGCCGGGGAATGGCGTATTCGTCTAACACCTGTGCACGCGGAGGATTCGATTGGAGCGGAAATTGAGTCGATTCTCCTTACCGGCGACAGCTTCGTAAATATCGTCGAAATTCATAAGATCAGCGGCGACTGGGAACGGCTCGTTTTTGCTCATCAGGTGATCTCGAGCAAACCTCTCTCCATCACTGACACGGCACTGTTTGATTCGGTTGGGCAATGAAGCTTGCGGCGCTCTCCTGGCTTGGCGCGCTGGCTGCCGCTGGTGCATATCTCGCCCTTCGGCTGTGGACGGGCGTTGAGTTTCAGACTGATCTCATGGCGCTCATGCCACAGGAAGAACGCGATGCAGCCGTGCAGCATGCCAATGACCGGATCAATGACGTATTCGGACGCCGGATTGTGTTGCTGGTGGGCCACGCCGATCGCACAACTGCGCGTACTGCCGCGGGAATACTAGTGCAAGCGCTGCAGGGCTCAGGGATGACTCAATCGATAACTTACCGTATCGGAGAGGAGGGCTATCGCGCGGTCGGCCGGATGTTTTTCCCGCATCGTATGGGTCTTCTCTCTTCGAGTGACCGTGCGCGGCTCCAGGAGGGGCGTGGTCAGGAGATCATGGTCCGTGCGCTTGCCAACATTTATGGACCAATCGCATTCGGCGACGCGATTCTGCTTCGGCAGGACCCCTTTTTCTTACTTCCCACTTATCTCGCTTCACTGCCGCTTCCGATGTCGCGAGTCGTGAACGACGAGGGGTTACTTTCGGTAAGCGATCGCGGCAAGACCTTCGTTGTAATCGAGGCGGAACTCAACAGCAATGTGTTCTCGCTCGCTGCGGAAAAGCAGTTTGTGAGCATAATTAATGCCTCCGAACGTGATCTGCGCGCCAGCGCGCCTGATATCGAATTGCTCCGCGTAGGTTCTATTTTCTATGCCCATGCCGGAGCCGTCACGGCCATCCAGGAAGTATCCGTCATCGGCATGATCTCCACCTTCACCATTGTGGTGGTGATTTTCATCGTCTTCCGTGCACTCCGCCCACTTTGGTTCAGTTTGCTCACCGTGTCGGTCGGAATCATGTGCGCGTTTTCGGTGTGTTTCTGGCTCTACGGCACCTTGCACATCGGCGCCCTGCTGTTCGGTGTCAGCCTAATCGGCGTTACCGTTGATTACAGCTTACATTACTGCAGTGAAGGGCTTAGCTCACATAGCGGAGATGCGTGGACTAGGCTCCGCCGGGTTTTACCTGGCATCACGCTAGGCTTAGTGACGACATTGATTGGATATCTTACGCTGTTACTCGCGCCCTTCCCAGGACTGCATGAGCTTGCGGTGTTCTCGGCAGTTGGACTGCTAGCTTCATTTATAACAGTCGTCCTTTGGCTACCGTGGTTTGATCGTGATCAACCGGCTCCACACAGGAGCCGACGCTTTCTTCTTGCCGCGAGCTGGCTCTGGACATTCTGGGAGGAGCCCAAGTACCAGCGTACGCGCATCGTGCTGGTTGGGGGTTGTGTCATGCTCGCAGTTATCGGCGCGGCACGATTCAAGGTGGATGATGATGTTCGTAGGCTGCAATCACTGGCCGACGATCTGAAGCTGCAGGAATTTTCAATCCGACATTTAATCGGAATTGGGGCGGGAACACAGTTTTTTTTGATTCAGGGCCCTGACGAAGAAGCGGTGCTGGAGAAGGAAGAGCAACTGACTCAGCGGCTCGAGTCAGCGAAGCAACACGGCGTACTCGCGCAGTTTCAGGCGGTATCTCAGATTATTCCCTCCATCGCACGCCAGCGCGAGAACAGGGCGCTCATTCAAGACCGACTCATAATCCCATTCCTGCAGGCCTATTACGATCAGATTGGAATATCGGACCGCAAGGTGCCCGAAGTAGACGAGCGCAGCTTTTTGACCCCGGCCGAGATTCCCAAGAACTCGCCCTTGTCGTTCATGCGCAGCCTGATCCTCGACAACAAAACGGAAGGATCCAGCCATCTTGTTCTTTTAAATAGCGTTGTGAAGGAGGAAGAGCTGCGCGAAATCGCCCATGGCCTCGATGGCGTCCGTTTTATCGACGCCGCCGGTGACTTCTCACGCTTGTTCGGAGAGTACCGGCGTCGGGCTGTCGAGCTCCTCGCATTGTCCTCATTGACCATGATGCCCATTCTCATCTGGCGGTACGGCATAATGGGCAGCCTGCGCGTCTTGTTTCCCCCCGCCGTCGCTCTAATCCTTACGCCTGCACTCGTCGCGCTGGGCGGGCAGCCGTTTACGTTCTTCAACGCAATCGCGCTTGTGCTAGTACTGGCCATCAGCATCGATTATGCGATCTTCTGCAAGGAGGCAGAAGTTGGACACAAGTCCTCGACCATGCTCGGAATTTCACTGGCAACGCTTACGACAATTTTGTCGTTCGGCCTACTCGCACTGAGCTCCGTATATGCCGTTCAGGCATTTGGGATCACGCTAGCGGTCGGTATATCGCTGGCTTTTCTGCTTTCGCCCCTTGCTGGATTCAAGCAGGCCCAACACCGACCCCGCGCGAGCCTTCTTGACATAGGCGACGAGCGTCATTCTGTGCCTTCATGTTGAGCGGGGATTGTGCTGTACATGTTCGGTTCTTTGTAGCGTTCCTTGCCGCTACCGCCAGCACTCTCCAGGGATGCGCTAGTAGTACACAAGCCGATGATTCTCGCGCCTTTCTTGCGCCTGGTCTGCAATTTGCCACACCTGGTCCGCAAGAGCTGGGCGCCGTCGTCGACGTCGCTCAACTGATCACCGCGCGCTACCGCGGCGAGATATTCGTCTTCGAAACGCAATTGAGTATATCGCGCGACCAACTGATGATGGTCGGGCTTGATCCACTCGGAAGGCGGGCGATTACCATAACTTCCACAGCAACCGGCATCACGGCGCAAACAGCGCCGTGGCTGCCCGCGTTCATCAAGCCGACGAACATTCTTGCTGATATGGCTGTCGTCTATTGGCCAACGGAGTCGGTGCGGCGCGGTCTTGTTGGATCTGGCGCAGAGCTGCACAGCGATGCGCTGCAGCGGACGATCACGCTGAAAGGGCGTGAAATCATTCGGGTTGATTATGAAGAACCACAAGGGCCGAGTTGGGTGGGGACGATCCGCTATCACAACAGCGCCTTTGGCTACGAGTTGACGCTCCACTCGGTGAAAGCCGCCAAATGAAGCTATATCTCAACGCGCTCGGGATCGTGACCCCGCTTGGTGTCGGTAAGGAGTCGGTTGCTATCAACCTCTTCGCCGGCTCGCGCTCTGGACTGATCGAGCGCCATGACATCGTGCCTGACCGGCCCGCGCGCGTAGGTGCCGTAGATATGGATTTGCCACTGATACCCGATTCTCTTCGCGATTTCGACTGCCGCAACAATCGGCTAGCCCTAGCGGCCCTACAAGAGATCGAACCGGACGTCACCACGGCGATTCGCCGTTACGGGAAAGATCGCATCGCAGTCATCGTTGGCACCAGCACCTCCGGGTTGGCCGAGGGCGAAGAGGCGCTTGCCATACGGCTCCGGAAGGGGTCGTGGCCGCCGGACTTTCGCTATAGCCAGCAGGAGCTCGGCAACGTCGCAGAGTTTGTGGCCCGTGTGCTCGGCGTCGATGGTCCCGCCTACACAGTTGCAACTGCTTGCTCATCGAGCGGGAAAGCGTTCGCGTCGGCCCAACGCCTTCTCGAAGCGGGGCTGTGCGACGCCGCCATAGTCGGTGGCGTGGATGCGCTCTGCCGAATGACGGTCAATGGCTTTCATGCGTTGGAGTCGCTGGCGGTTGGCTATTGCCAGCCGTTCAGCCGCAACCGCGACGGTATCAATGTCGGCGAAGGCGCGGCAATTTTCCTGGTCTCTCGGGAGCCCGGACCAGTGTTGTTGCTGGGCGTGGGAGAAAGCTCGGACGCCCATCATATCAGCGCGCCTGACCCACAGGGCACTGGCGCCATACGGGCCATGCAGTTGGCTTTGAATGCAGCGAGCATTCCGCCGTCAGCAATCGATTATGTAAATCTCCACGGAACAGGAACCCGGTTGAACGACCATATGGAAGGGCATGCCATTGCGCGGATGTTCGGAACCGGGATTTTCTGCAGCTCCACCAAATCAATGTCTGGGCACATGCTGGGAGCAGCGGGTGCGGGCGAGGCGGCTTTCCTATGGCTCGCGCTGAACCCGGAGTTCTCGCAAGGTCGGCTCCCGCCTCACGTGTGGGATGGCGCAGCCGATCCCGAGATTCCTGCCCTGAATCTCGTCTCGATAGGAACAAGAACCGGGTTAAAGACACGAAGTGCGATGCTCAGTAATTCATTTGCGTTCGGCGGCAGTAACGTTGCGCTCGTGTTAGGGCGGGGATGGTGATTAATGAAGCGATGTGCTTATCCGATAACTGACCTGCTGCCGCATCAAGCGCCAATGATTCTGCTCGATGAAGTCCTAGAGTACGACGAAGCCGCATTGCGGGCCGCGGTCACGATAACGCCTTGGAGCCCATTCATCGAACCGGAAGGCGTTCCAGCATATGTGGGACTCGAGTACATGGCCCAGGCTTGCGGCGCTTACGCGGGAACCATCGCACGTGATGCCGGTAGGCCAGTTCGGGTTGGCTTCCTAGTCGGGACCCGGCGGTACCTGAGCCATGTAGCGCGCTTTCGCGTCGAGGATCGGCTTACAGTCTCGGTTGCCATGATTTACTCCGATGAGGAAATGGGAACCTTCGATTGTCGGATCGAAGCCAATGGTCAATGTGTGGCCGAGGCGCGACTGAATGTCTTCCAGCCCAAACCAGAGCATGTATTGATGAAAATGGCGCGGCAGCATGAATAGAGAGATCCTCGTCACCGGAGCAAGCAAGGGGATCGGCCGCGCCATCGCTACACGGTTGGCCAGCGATGGATTCGGCATCGTGGTTCATTACGGCCACGACCATGCGGGCGCCGAGGAAACGCTAGCTGCCGTTCGCGAATGCGGTGTGGCGGGCAGGCTGTTGTCGTTTGATCTCGTCGACCGAGCCGAGTGCCGATTGCGACTGGATGCTGACATTACCAAACACGGCATCTATTACGGCATAGTGCTCAATGCAGGAATCGCGCGGGACAACGCGTTTCCGGCCCTTGCGGACGACGATTGGGACAGCGTGCTGGACACTAATCTCGACGGGTTTTTCAATGTGCTGCGTCCGTTGGTTATGCCGTTGGTGTCAGCTCGGCGACCTGGTCGTATCGTAACCCTCTCATCGGTATCCGGGATCACGGGTAACCGTGGCCAGGTCAACTACAGCGCCGCCAAGGCTGGAATCATCGGGGCCACCAAGGCCCTCGCAGTAGAGCTCGCTAAACGCAACATCACCGTTAACTGCGTTGCACCCGGATTGATTGATACACAGATGAGCGCTGGTGTGCCGGCGGAGATTTTGAAGATCATTCCCATGCAGCGGGTCGGCACGCCTCAGGAAGTCGCGGCAGTCGTGAGCTTCTTGTGCTCAGATGACGCGAGTTATGTGACCAGACAAGTTATTTCGGTCAATGGAGGAATGCTGTGAGCCGCCGTGTCGTTGTTACGGGGATGGGAGGCATCACAGCGCTAGGCGAAGAATGGCCGGTAATTCGCCACCGATTGCAGTCGGGAAGTACCGGCGTGGTCCGAATGGCGGATTGGGATCGTTATCACGGGATGAACACCCGCCTGGCGGCGCCGATCATCGGGTTTTCCGTCGACGACCGCTATGAGCGCAAGAAGCTACGAACCATGGGGCCGGTGTCCCGCATGGCCGTTTACGCCACAGAGCGTGCGCTCGGCGATGCCGGTTTGCTAAAGGCGGCTTGCCTGACAAACGGTCGCACCGGAATTGCTTATGGTTCATCCTTTGGCAGTGCGCAGCCAGTCATTGCCTTTGCTGAAATGGTCACCGACGGAGCGTCCAATAAGCTAAACGGCACTAGCTATGTGCAGATGATGAGTCATACGGCAGCCGTGAATATCGGTCTCTTTTTTGGAGTAAAAGGGCGCATTGTTCCGACCTCAAGTGCTTGCACTTCTGGCAGCCAAGCGATTGGATATGGGTATGAAATGATCAGGCAGGGTGTACAGGACGTGATGCTAACCGGGGGTGCCGAAGAGCTGTGTGCGCCTCAGGCTGGCGTTTTCGATACTCTCTATGCCACAAGTACAAAAAATAACGCCCCCGCAACAACACCACGTCCTTTTGACCGTGATCGCGACGGCCTGGTGATAGGCGAGGGCGCCGCCACTTTGGTCATCGAAGAGCTTGAACATGCGCGCGCGCGCGGTGCGCGAATTCATGCCGAAATCGTTGGGTTCGGCACCAATTCAGATGGCAATCACATCACCCAACCTGCTGTCGAAACGATGCAGATCGCGCTGCAACTGGCGCTTGATGACGCGAAACTTCCGTCTACCGAAATCGGGTTCGTGAGTGGGCATGGGACGGCAACCGATTGGGGGGACGTAGCGGAGAGCCGGGCGACGGCCGCTATTCTTGGAAATCGTGCCCCAATTCACTCGCTAAAGAGTTTCTTTGGCCACACCTTAGGAGCCTGCGGCAGCATAGAGGCGTGGCTCACAATTGAAATGATGAACGAGGGTTGGTTTGCACCGACGGCGAATCTCGACAATGTGGATGAAAAATGCGCGGAGCTTGACTATTTGACCGGCAAAGGGCGACGGATGGATATCGGGTATATCATGTCTAATAACTTCGCTTTCGGAGGTATCAACACCTCCATTATTTTTGGTAGGTCCAGTATTTAGTCAGACAATGTGATCGGCTGTGTAGATGCGCAAGCGTAACAGCTCGGACATCGCCCGTGAAATAGCGCAGTTACACGTGGCAGAGTCATGGTTCGGAATCTGGTTTATCAGCTCAGAGACCTGGGCAACCCACGTGCTTCGACCCGCGATCGACGATCTAA
>Ga0134128_10004618_pt1 | contig 16829 bp, 14 predicted proteins | sample KB31754_FD_96462 | JGI IMG/M metagenome (GOLD analysis project Ga0134128, IMG submission 96462) | Terrestrial soil microbial communities with excess Nitrogen fertilizer from Kellogg Biological Station, Michigan, USA - KB3-175-4 | ecosystem: Environmental > Terrestrial > Soil > Unclassified ...
TCCGTTCGTTTATGCGGGACTCGGCTTCAGTCACGAGTCGGCCGCTTGGATCAGTTCCGGAAACTCTCTCGCGGGCTCGACCGGCGGGCTCCTGCTCATGCGCTTCACCGATCGCCTCGGCGTCGGAAGCATCGCAGTATTTCCGGCGATCGCGCTGCCGTTGTTGATGGCAGCGGCGTTCGCTCATCTCACGCAAGGCTCGTTCATCGTGCTATTCCTTGCGATCGGCGTTTTCCTCGCGGGCAGCCACTTCGGCGTGACGAGCGTCGCCGGGCTCTTCTATCCCACCTCGCACCGAGCGCTCGGCACAGGATGGGCTTCCTCGGTCTCCAAGCTCGGCTCGCTTGCGGGCCCCTCGCTCGGCGGTGTGGTGCTCTCCTCGGGTCTCGAGCTGCAGCACATCTTCGCCGTCATGGCCGTGTGTCCGGCGATCCTGAGCCTCTGCATGCTCGGGATTGCGACTCAACAAAAGCGGGCTCGCCGCGAAGCTGCGCTCCTCGCGGCGGCTGCCGGGTAAGACGCCATCTCGATTGCCCGCGCCCTCAGCCTCCGGGCCCGTGCGGCAGGTTGTACATGACCTTGCCGTCCGAAAGCTTGACGCTCACGTTGAAGCCGCCCTTGCGGCCGTCCTTCAGCGGGTGAATGACGAGCTCGACCTTGTCGCCCGGTTTGAGCGTGTTCTTGGTCCACCCATTGCGGACGAGATAATTGGGACTCATCCCCTCGATGCCGTACTGATCCGTTCCGCCCTGCCGGTTCGGCACGAGAAAGACGATCCACGTGTGCGGATTGGTCCACTGAAAATCTTTGATCGTACCCTCGAGCGTCACGTCCTTCTTCATGTCGAACATCGCAGTGGAATGGTGGGCCGACGCGGCGCCGGCGCCGAGCAGAGCGGCGGCCGCGGCACCCGCGACGAGGGATGGGCGTAGCCTTAGCATGGAGGGTTACTCCTCGATGGATAATTGACGGTACTCACGGTCCGACGCGCTCGCCGGCGCGGCCTTCGGAGTCCGCACTGTCCCGATTGTTCTGCTCGCAGACGTATTCGCGAATGCGATCGTCGAGGTGCTTGTATTTGTGCACCACTGTCCAGGGCTTCGCGAGCACTTTCGGATCGGTAATGGTCTGCCGGATCTCGATCTCCTGTGGATTCAACTTGCGGATGCGCTCGACGATGTGCATTTGATCGCTGTGGCCGATGCCCGGCGCGATCATCGTGTGCGGCACGAATGCGATCGTGTCGACCACGAGCGTGTCGCCCTCCCAGTGCCCGATCGAGTCGCCCTGGAAGGTCGGTGTGATGACATCGTCCGACGGGTGTTTGCGCCCGTCGGTGAAGATCGTGCGCTCCTGCTGATAAGCCTCGATGAGGATCACGACCTGTCCCGGATTGAACAGAAACTCGATCGGATAGGGCTGAATCATGATTTGCGGCATGCCGGGAGGCAGACAGTTGGCCTGCACGGGCTGAACGTCTTCGCCGTGCTTCTGTGCCTGCATGTAGGCGGCGTACTTCGCCTCGGCCTGCGGCGTGAGCGCCTTCGGCCCGGCGAGGCCGATTCCGAACTCGGGCTGCCAGATACCCTGCCAGTTGGGAAGCTTCGCGATCTCAGCCCACGTGCGTCCCTGGTCGGACGCACCCGTGGCGGCGCACGCGAGTCCGAACGCGCTCAGGCCGAGTAGCGCGAGAAGCGCTCGCGCACACACGTGAACACCAATTCGCCTCATCACGCCTCCTCCTCGCAACATGCGGTCGAGTTGCAGCGTCAACAAGCTCGATTTTGCCATGGGCCGCGCGCGACGCGCGCATTGCGCGTGAATCGCTCGTAAATTGCCGGCGCCATTTCCGCCCCGTTAATATCGCCATGATTCAGCAGCCACAGCCGGGGCATACCGATCGCGCCGCTATGCAAGGCTGTCGTTCCAAAACGTCATAGGAGGCACGGCCTTGACCTTACCCGACTCTCCTGCGGGTCCCGAGCTCGTCGCAACCGGCCTCGAGTTCCCCGAGGGTCCGGTCGCTCTCGCCGATGGATCGGTCGTCCTCGTCGAGATACGGCGCGGCACCCTGACGCGCGTCACTGCCGATGGGCGGCGAGAGACCATCGCGCAGCTCGGCGGTGGACCCAATGGCGCCGCGATCGGGCCGGATGGAGCGGCCTACGTCTGCAACAACGGCGGCGCGTGGGAATGGACGCCGGGCGAGGTGCATCTGCCTGCGGGACCGCCGGCGCGGTACAGCGGCGGACTCATTCAGCGGGTCGACCTGCGGAGCGGCGCGTTCACCACCCTTTACGAGCACTGCGAGGGGCGCCCGCTCAACAGTCCGAACGATCTCGTGTTCGACCGCACCGGAGGATTTTGGTTCACCTGCCTCGGCTACTCGGACGGCGAGAACCGCCGGCTCGGCGCGGTCTATTACGCCCGCGCCGACGGCTCGAAGATCACTCGCTGGCGAAGCGAGCTCATCTCGCCGAACGGAATCGGCCTCTCGCCGGATGAGAGCAAGCTCTACATGGCCGATTGCATGGTGGGCCGACTCTATGAGTTCGATCTGCCGCAGCCCGGCGTCATGGCGCCCGCGACATCGCTCGCGCCGGGTCGCGTCGTCTCAACGCTGCCCGGCTTTCAGTGGCTCGACAGCCTCGCGGTCGAAGCGGACGGCCGCATTTGCGTCGGCACGCTCTGGAACGGCGGCATCACTGTGTTTCGGCCGGACGGCGAGTACGAACACATCGCCTTCCCGGACCCCGTGACGACCAATATTTGCTTCGGCGGAGCCGACCTGCGCGACGCCTGGGTGACATGCTCGAGCACCGGCCGGCTCTACAAGTGCCGCTGGCCGCGGCCGGGCCTCAGGCTCCCGTTCAACGCCTGATTGGACGCGTACCGCCGGTCATCCGGGCTCGAACAGCTTGATCACGTAGTGACTGTCGAAGTACTCGCGAATCGCGAAGACCTTCCGGTCACGCACCTCGACGGCCCACGCGTAGAGATTCTCGTAGGGGCGACCGTCGGCGAGCCGGCCGTCGCTGTGCGACTCGGCAAACACGAGCCCTCCCTTCGATGCGATGCTATCGACGATGACCTTGGGATCGCCGGGCCGAAAGAGGCCCCTGACCGGCGCGAGGAACTCATCGACGATGCCCCGCTTGCCGCGATGAACACCCGCGCCCGGCACATCGCGCACCTGCGGCGTCCACGTGGCCTGCTCATGCAGGAGCAGGCGAACCTTCTCCAAGTCCCCGGAGCCCAGAGTCGCAAAGAACTCGAGCACCAGGCGCTCGTTCTCGTTGCTCGCTTCGACCGGCATCGCGCTCTCCTCGAGGTCAGATCATGGAATTCGCGTTGGGCGTCGAATCGGGGATCTGCTGCAGCACATCCCAGTGCTCGACGATTTTGCCCGACTCGAGCCTGAAGATATCGACTACGGCCGCGCCCTTGTCCTCCCGCCCGAGCCGCGCGTGGACGTGCAGGATCACGAAATCACCGTCGGCGAACACACGCTTGATCTCACATCGCATCTGCGGGTGCCGCTCGAACATCGGCAGGAGAAATTCGCGGAGCCCCTCGAAGCCGTCCGCCGCGAGCGGGCTGTGCTGGCGGTACTGCGAGCCCACATACTTCCGTGCGCCCTCGAAGTCCTTCGCATTGAGCAACGTCTCGTAGAAAGCGACGACGGCGCGAACGTTCCCTCGTTCCTCATCGGAGCGGCCGACGTCCAACTCGCACGCGTTCGGGTTCGTCATGATTCTGTTCGATCGAGCATACGCGGGCAGCGGGCCTCTCTCAATTCGCGAGCTCCGGCCGGTTGCGAAAGTGCTCGAGCGCTTCTGGGTTGGCGAGCGCTTCGAGATTCTTGACCGGCCGGCCGTGTATCACGTTGCGCACGGCGAGCTCGGTCGTTTTGCCCGAGCGCGTGCGCGGAATGTCCGGCACGGCGATGATTCTGGCGGGCACGTGCCGCGGTGTCGCCTGCGTGCGGATCGTCCGGCGGATCCGCTCGATGAGCGCCTCATCGAGCTCGACCCCGCGTTTGAGTCTGACGAACAGCACGATGCGCACATCGCCCTGCCAGTCCTGCCCGACGGCGACCGACTCGAGGATCTCGGGCAGGCTTTCGACGGCGGCGTAGATTTCCGCGGTGCCGATCCGCACACCGCCGGGATTCAGCACTGCATCGGAGCGGCCATGGATCACGATGCCATCGTGCTCGGTGATCTCGGCGTAATCACCGTGGTGCCAGACGCCCGGGAAGCGCTCGAAATAGGCCGCGCGGTACTTGGCGTCGCCGGGATCGTTCCAGAACCCGACGGGCATCGAAGGAAACGGCGCCGTGCACACGAGCTCGCCCCGCTGCCCGCGGATCGAGCGGCCCTCCTCATCGAAGATTTCCACGCGCATCCCGAGCCCGCGACACTGCAGCTCGCCGCGGTAGACGGGTCGGATCGGACACCCGAGCGCGAAGCACGACACGATGTCGGTGCCGCCGGAGATGGAGGCGAGAAGCAGATCGGACTTGATCGCGCGATAGACGAAGTCGAACCCGTCCGGCAGGAGCGGCGAGCCGGTCGAGAGCACGGTGCGCAGCGCTGCAAGATCGAGGTGTCCGGCGGGTGCGAAGCCGCTCTTCTCGAGCGCCGAGAGATATTTGGCGCTCGTTCCGAAGATGGTGACGCCCTCCTCCGCCGCCATTCGCCAGAGCACATTGGGCGCGGGGCTGAAGGGATTGCCTTCATAGAGCACGACAGCCGCGCCCGTCGCGAGAGCGCTCACGAGCCAGTTCCACATCATCCAACCGCAGGTCGTGAAGTAGAAGACCCGCTCGCCGCTTCGCACGTCCGTATGCAGCAAGTGCTCCTTCTGGTGCTGGAGCAGCGTGCCGCCCGCCCCGTGAACGATGCACTTCGGTACACCGGTCGTGCCCGAGGAGTAAAGAATGTAGAGCGGATGATTGAACGGCAGCGAGGCGAACTCGAGGGGAGCGCCGCGCCGCCCGAAGCTCTCCCAGCGAGCCGCGCGGGCTCTTGCCGGACCCAGCCGCTCGAGCCGCGGCGATTCGCTCACGTACCCGACCACGATGACCCGCTCGATGCTCGGCAGCCGCTCGAGCACCTCCGCGACGGGGGCGAGTGAGTCGAGCGTCTTGCCGCCATAGAAGTAGCCGTCGGCCGTGAAGAGGGCCTTCGGAGCAATCTGGCCGAATCGATCGAGAACTCCTCGCACGCCGAAGTCCGGGGAGCACGACGACCAGATCGCCCCGAGGCTCGAGGCCGCAAGCATTGCGATAATTGCCTCCGGCAGGTTCGGGAGGAAGCCTGCCACACGGTCGCCCGCTTCGATGCCCGCCGCCCTGAGGCCGGAGGCGATGCGAGCCACCTCCTCGTTGAGCTCCCGATAGCTGAGCACCCGGCGCACACCGCGCTCGTTGCGGAAGATGATCGCCGGACTCTCATCCGCGAAGCGCAGCAGGTTCTGCGCAAAATTCAGCCGCGTTTGCGGAAAGAAACGCGCGCCCGGCATGCGCTCCGGGTGCTCGAGCGCAGGCCCGGCCCACTCGGCTCTGATGTCGGCGAAACGGGCGAGCTCGGTCCAGAATGCGGCCGGCTCCTCGATGGACCAGGCATGGAGGTCCTCGTACGCGCCAAAGGATCTGCCGACCCGCGCTCCGACACCCTGCATGAACCGGGTGAGATTCGCCTCGGCAATGCGCCGGGCGGAGGGAGTCCACAAGACATCGCCCATCCCTGTTGTTTAACATTCCCCAGCCGGCCGGGGAAGCGGCGCCGCTCCGGCCGCGACTTCACCGCAGGCGCACTCGTGTATTCGCTCACTCGACACAATAATCTGGGGAGATCCGAATGAAGAGGTTCGCTACGACCCTGCTTGCCTCAAGTGCGCTCGGCGCTCTCGCCGTCAGCGGCGTCGGCTCGGCACAAGCGCCCGGCAGCCGACCGGCGCCTCCGCCCAAATCGGCGGCCATTCCTCGACCGACGCTCGAAGCTGCCCAAAAGGCGCTCAATGCAGCTATCACGAGCGCCAGAACCCAGGGCGTTGCGCTCTCCTGCGCCGTGGTCGACGTGCGCGGCGACCTCGTCGCGCTCATCCGCATGGACGATGCCGCATTCCAAACGGCCTCGATCGCGGAGGGCAAGGCCATGAGCTCGGCCCTCTTCGATCGCCCGAGCGCCGATCTCGCCCGCATGGGTGGCTCTCCGTTCTTCGCGAGTCTCAACGCTTCGATGGGCAATCGCATGATTCCCGCGCAGGGAGCGGTTCCCATCCTGCGCAACGATCGGGTGATCGGCGCGATCGGCTGCAGCGGCGGAGCCCCTCAGCAGGATGAGACAGCCGCGAAGGCGGGCGAGGCAACCTTCTGAGATCGCTACCGCATCGGCAGTACCTGCTCTCGGTCCCCGAGCGCGCAATTCGTGCCGCGCTCGGCCTGAGCGCCGGATTCCTGCGTGAGGTGGGAGAAGTCGCGCTGCCGCGCGGTGTGCGCCGCAGCAAGCTCTACCGCAATCTCGTCGATGTGACGCTGCGCTTCGTGATCGAGCAGGTCGGCGGGGCGCGAGGCGTATATCCGGCGGAGCAGCCGCAGTCCGACGATTTCCTCGCGAGGCGTGGCGCGGGCCATGCCATCGAGCTGCTCGGCCTCGCGGCGTTTCGCGTCTCGCCGGTGTGGGTGCTCGCGGCGTTAGCGGACTTGAGCGGCCTTGGGCGGCGGCTGATACCGGAGATCGCCGAGGCTTTGAAAGCGGAGGGCCTGCTCGAGAAGGAGCGGCGGTTCGAGAGTGTGGATCAGCTCCTCGATGGTCTCGAGAAGACCTCCGCGCGCCTGGCCGAAACGTTCAACACACCGCCGCTCGACATCGCAGGACTGCGCAGCGAGTGGGCGGCGATTCGCGGCCAGGCGCGGGGCCGACGGCCGATCGCCCTTCCGCCACCTGAGACAATCGATGATCAATGGACGGAGCTCAAACAGGAATCGGCCCGGCAGGGACGCTCGATCTTCGAGACCTCCTCCGTGATTGCGCTCTCGACCGTTCGAGCGCTGCCGAAGAAGGCGCGCTGGCTCTCTGCCTCCGCACGCGTCGGCGCGACCCGCACCGGCAAGCTGCTTGCCGCCTCGCTCCTCGAACACTACAGGCAAACGCTGAGCGAGCTGCGCGAGGTGGGCTACCTCGCCTACGCGAAGCGGCAATTGAGCCCCTATTTCCGCGCGTGCGTCGAGCAGTTCTCGCAGGAGCGGCCGACACTCACGCAGCGCGCCCTCGAGAGGATGCGCAGCCGGCGCAGACGGACCAGCCCGCACGATGCCTGATCGGCACCACCGCTGACTTCGGAGTCGAACCCATGCTCCTATTCCAATTCAAAGCGACCGTCGCGTGCGCGCTGCTGGGTGCCGCATGCATCGGCTTGTCGGCGCCGGCCTCCCTCGCGGCGGCAAACGTGCCGGCCGCCGCCGAGCCATCGGCGCCCGGCGTTTGGGTCTACCCGCTCATTCGAGGCTACGGCGGGGTGCGCCCACGACCCGATCTGCCGTCGAACCTGTCCTCGGGTAGCGATTACAGGGTCCTCGTGGACGTAGTGCACGGCGATCCGAATCATGCGCAGGTTCTCGGCTCTCTCGCGCGCCTGGCGCGACTCGTAAATCTGATGGCCTACGCGGGGATTCCGCGCAATCACGTTCACATCGCAGCCGTGATCGAGGGCATGGCAGGTTTCGCCGTCCTCACGAACGATGCCTACCGCAAGCGGTTCAAAATGAATAATCCGAACCTGGCGCTGCTCCACGAGCTCAAGAGCGCCGGCGTTGAGCTCATGGTCTGCGCTCAGGCGCTCGCCGAGAACGACTGGCGCGACAGCGACGTCTCGTCCGACGTGACTGTCACGCTGTCGGCACTCACGGATTTCGTCGTATACGGCCAGCGCGGCTACAGCTTCATGCAGCTCTGAGTTGCACCGTCGATCGCGAAGCCCCGACGGGAGCTTAGGGCTGCCGCTCTCGTGAAGGCGCCGCAGCTCGATCCCGCAGGTCGCGCAGCACGAAGCGCAGAGTCGATTCCAGCAGCACCGACTGAGGAAACGGGTGCTTGCCGATGCGCCGGTGAGCGAGAAATGGGAAGCGATCCTCCAATCTCACCGCCACGGACCAGTGGTCCGCGTTCACGAAGCCGAGCAAAGCACCGCCCGGAATCAGCTGATCTTCGGCGAGGAGCTGGCCATCGTTGCGTGGACTCAACTTCGAGAGAATGCGCTGCGTGTGAGCCAGCATACGAGCGACTCGCTCGCCCGTCGCAAAAGTGACGATCGAGTAGTAGCGGACGCCCCGGGGCAGCGGATTGGCGCTCAGCCACTTCAAACGCGCGGTCGGTTGCAGGCTCTCGAGGACACGGCCGTCGCCTGGGCCGCAGGCGCCTATCTTTCGGTGGCGCAGCAAGACCCTGTACAGTCGCAGGTAGCGCGCGGCGAGCGGCGAGCCGTTGATGGCGCCTGAAATCGAGAGGACTGCGGCCACTCGCGCCGCCACGTCCGGATACCGCACGAGAGCCTCGAGGATGTCCACCGCTCCTTTCGAGTATCCGAGGAGGATCAGTGGCTCATCATCGTGAGGAGCGGCGAGGACCTTGTCTCGAACTGTGCGCGCATTGTGCTCCGAGCTCGAGCGTCCGCTCACGGGCACGATGTCGATATCGAACCCGGCACTTTCCGAGGCCGCAGTCGCGTCGGCGAACGGGACGCTCCACGGTGGGAAGCAGTCGCCGAAGGCGCCTCCGAAGATCAGCACTCGCGCCCGACCAGGCTGCCGATCCTCATCGAGCCGATCGGCTTCGGGCGGCTTCTCATCGGGAAGGCGCCAGAGATACGCGCCGCAGTCGCCCGAGACTGCTACCTTCGTCTCGCGCAATACCTCGCAAAATAGCGCGCGAAATCTCGGTCGATCATCGACGATCGCCGGTTTGTCGAGCACCGAGAGTGCGGTCGCGGGCTGCTGAGTCACGACTCTCCTCGAAGTCGATGCGCAGCCCGCGAGGCACAAGAGAGTCAGCCACGGGCCGAACCGCCATCGAATCACGAGAGCATGGACCGGGCCGCAGGCCTATAGAAAGGCCCATTCGACGCCGATCGTCAGCAGGCTCGGATGGCCACCGCCTGCGTTGAAACGCTCGTACTCGCCGCGCACGGTCCACGGGCCGAGCGTCCATTGCAAACCTCCGCCGAATGCGAAGGCAGTGTTGGTCGGATCGAGAGTGGCAACGACGCAGCTATCGACCGCGCAGTACGTGTAGTCCGCGTGGGTCGTGATGTGCGATGCGCCGGTCTTCGCGTACAGCTGCACGATCGGAGTCGGCAGGAAAAAGAGGAGAAACAGACCTTCCCCGCGCTGCGAGACGCTGCCGTGCAGAAAGCCTGGCCCCGAGTACGGCGGCAGGTGCGGCTCCCCGAGATCGAGATATTCGAGCTCGAGCGCAACTGGGGCACCCGCGGGGTGGATCCCGAAATCGAGGTGGTAGCCCAGATGCGTCTGATTGAAGTTGCCTATGCCCGGCGGCGCAAGGCCCGCCGTTCCGGCTGCGACTCGACCCTCTCCAACGCCGCCGCCGACGTAAGCGCCGGTGAGGTCGTCCGCGAATGCCGGCTGCGCGAGACAGACAGCGATCAGCGCGACGGCTGTCGTTGCACGAAGAATCGATGACATGCGGATACCCCGATCAAACAAAGCGATTCGCGTTCTTCGGGAACCCCGACCTCTGTACGCGCACCACGCAGAAGCGCTGGCCGGTCGGCGCCTGCATCACCGTCCAGCGCTCGAGACGCTCCGCCACGCGGGCCCCGAGCCTCTCGAGGCGGGCCACTTCGGCCGGGATGTCGTCGGTCTCGATGTCGATATGGACGCGACTCTCGTGATCGACACGCTGAATCTCGACGATCGGCTCATCCGATGGCGTCGCGAGCATGCGGTAGTTGCCGCGACTGCCGGGATGGTTCGTGTCCACCGGCCGGCCGAGCGCCTCACCCCAAAAGCGGGCAGCTGCATCGATGTCCGAGGTCTTGCAGTCGATCAGGATCGCGCAGAGACGTGAGTGGTGCATCTGGCAAGTTTAGCGGCTTCGTCCAGTGCGCGGCACCGATACGCGTTGCCGGCGCGGCCAGATGGGCCATAATCCGAGGCAGCGGACGGCCGACTCGCAGGGTTGGGGGGAGACAAGCCCAAGCGGCGGCCGACAGATACAGGCTGCAACGAAGCATTGTGGCCGTGCTCTAGTGGCGTGAGGTAGCGATGTCTCCATCGACAGGTCGTCCTGCGGCCATGCGTCGGTCCAAGGAAGCACCGGAAACCGATCTCGATCTCCTGGCGGGCGGCGGAGCGATGGGAGCGCTCATCCGCGCGCATGACTGGTCGAGCACGGCGCTCGGTCCCCCGGAGAGTTGGTCACCGAGCCTCAAGATGATGGTGAGCTTTCTGCTCGCCAATCGCTTCCCGCTGCTGCTCTGGTGGGGACCGGAGTACATCTCCCTCTACAACGACGCGTACCGGCCGGTACTCGGGGCCAAGCACCCCCGCGCGCTCGCCCAGCCCTGCCGCGAGTGCTGGGCCGAGATCTGGCCAGTGCTCGCGCCGCTGATCGACACACCTTTCCAGGGCGGTCCGGCCACTTGGATGGAGGACCTCGCGCTCGAGCTGCATCGCCACGGCTTCACCGAAGAAAGCCATTTCACGATCGCCTACAGTCCGGTACCCGACGAGACGGCGCCGCGCGGGATCGGCGGTGTGCTCGCCACGGTTCACGAGATCACCGAGAAAGTGATCGGTGAGCGGCGCATTGCGGCGCTCCGCGAGCTCGGCGCGTGCTCCGCGGAAGCGAGGACGGCAGAGCAGGCTTGCACCGCGGCGGCCGAAATGCTCGGCGGGTACCCCAAGGATGTGCCCTTCGCCGTCCTGTACCTCGTCGACCAGGGCGGAAAGGCGGCCCGCCGCGTGGCGTCAACGGGATTTTCGAGCGCCGAAGCCGCCGGCCCGGACCTCGTCGCGCTCGGTGAGGGCACCGAAGGAGGGGTGCAGTGGCCGATCGTCGAGGCGATGCAGACAGAAGGGACGATAACGATCGAGGACCTGCGCATCCGATTGGCCGAAGTCCCGCCCGGCCCGTGGTCCGACGCGCCGGATCGGGCCGTCATCGTTCCCCTCCACTCGAACACGGCGCACCAGCTGGCCGGCTTTCTCGTCGCGGGTGTGAGCTCGCGGCTCGGGCTCGATGAGCAGTACCGCAGCTTCTTCGAGCTGGCCGCCGCCCAGATCGCGACCAGCATCGCGAACGCACGCGCCTACGAGGAGGAGCGCCGCCGCGCTGAGGCTCTGGCTGAAATCGACCGAGCGAAGACGACATTCTTCTCGAATGTGAGTCACGAGTTTCGAACGCCGCTCGCGCTCATGCTCGGGCCGGTCGAGGAAATTGCCGCCGATCCCGCAACGCCCGTCGCGGTCCGCGCTCGGCTCGAGGTCGCGCATCGCAACGCTCTGCGCCTGCTCAAGCTCGTCAACAGCCTGCTCGATTTCTCGCGCATCGAAGCCGGGCGCGTGCGGGCCTCCTATGAACCGACCGACCTGGCAGCGCTCACGGCCGATCTCGCGAGCACGTTCCGCTCCGCCATCGAGCGAGCCGGCCTCACTTTCACCGTCGAGTGCGACGAGCTCGGCGAACCAGTCTACGTCGATCGGGAGATGTGGGAGAAGATCGTCCTCAATCTTCTCTCGAATGCTTTCAAATTCACGCTTCATGGCGCGGTCGCCGTTCAGCTGCGACGCGAGGCATCCGCGGCCGTGCTCGAAGTGAGCGATACTGGAGCCGGTGTCCCGGCGGACGAGTTGCCGCGCCTGTTCGAGCGCTTCCACCGAGTGGCGGGGACGGACGCCCGCACACAGGAGGGCTCAGGGATCGGCCTCGCGCTCGTGCAGGAGCTCGTGAAGCTTCACGGCGGTCATGTCGAGGTGCTGAGCGAGCTCGGCGCAGGGACAACCTTTCGGATAACCGTGCCCCTCGGCACGGCGCATTTGAATGCGGAGCGCATCAAAGCGCCCCGCTTCCTCGCCTCGACTGCAGTCGGCGCGCAGGCATTCGTGCAGGAAGCGCTCCGCTGGATTCCGGGGGATGCGGCCGAGAACGCACCCCGGCTGCCCACGTTGAACGAGAGCGTGGTACCGGCGGATCGGCGCTTCGCCGGCACCGCGGGCTCTCGCGTCCTGCTCGCCGACGACAATGCGGATATGCGCTCGTATGTCCGCGATCTACTCGCATCCACTTATCTCATCGAGACGGTGGCAGACGGCAAAGAGGCTCTCGAGGCAGCGCAGCGGGAGAGACCCGATCTCATCCTTTGCGACATCATGATGCCGCGTCTCGATGGCCTCGGGTTACTCAAGACCTTGCGGAGCGACGAGCGGCTGCGAGATGTGCCGGTCATTCTGCTCTCTGCCCGGGCGGGCGAGGAGGCACGCGTCGAAGGACTCGACGCCGGCGCCGACGACTACCTGATCAAGCCCTTCTCGGCGCGTGAGCTTCTGGCCCGCATCGGATCGCTTCTCGAGCTCACGCAAATGCGTCGCGAGAACGAGGAGCGCTTCCGTGCTTTCGTGAGCGCGACTTCTGATGCGATCTACCGGATGAGTCCCGACTGGAGCGAGATGCGGCACCTCCAGGGCCGCAACTTCATCGCGGACACGGATGACCCGAGCCGCACCTGGCTCGACAAATACATCGATCCGGACGATCAGCCTCAACTCTGGGCGGCGATCCAGCAGGCCGTACGGACGGCGAGCATTTTCAAGCTCGAGCATCGCGTGCGGCGCGTCGATGGCACGCTCGGATGGACCTTATCGCGGGCCATTCCGCTCAGGAATGCGCGCGGTGAGATCGTCGAGTGGTTCGGCGCCGCAAGCGATGTCACCGAACGCAAGGAGACGGAGCGCGCGCTTCGCGAGCGGGAGGAGCAGCTGCGTCTTGCGACCGAAGCGGCCGAGGTCGGGCTGTGGGATCTCGACCCGATCACCGATACGCTGTTCTGGCCGCCGCGTCTCAAGGCGATGTTCGGCATTTCCCCGGATGTACCGGTATCCATGGCCGATTTCTACTCCGGGCTGCATCCGCAAGATCGCGAGCGTACGAGCGAGGCGCTCGCCGCGGCGCTCGATCCAGCGCGGCGCGCCCTGTACGACGTCGAATATCGGACAGTGGGCAAGGAGGACGGTCTCACTCGTTGGGTGGCGGCGAGGGGACGAGGCGTATTCGACGATCGCGGCCGTTGCGTGCGGGTGATCGGAACGGCGATCGATATTTCGGTCCGCAAGCGTGCCGAGCAGCTCGTGCTCGGCCAGCGGCGGATCCTCGAGAAGGTGGCGATCGGCGCTCCGCTCACCGACACGCTCGATGAGCTCATGCGCTTCCTCGAAGCGCATGAGCCAAGCGCCCGCTGCGGCCTGCTCATCGTCTCGGAGGACGGGCAGTACTTCCGAGGCAGCTCGGGCCCGAGCCTCCCCGAGCGATATCACCGCGCGTTCGAGGGCACGGTCACCATGCCGCCCCATCTCAGCCCGTGCCGTCAGGCCCTCCAGGGATGCGAGCCCGTCGTCATTCCCGAGGTGGAACGGGAATCCCGATTCCCGCCCGAGTGGCGCGATCTGCTGCTGTCCTGCGGGCTGCGCGCCGCGCGCTCGACGCCGGTGCGTGGCGCGGACGGCCGCGCGCTCGCATCTCTTGCGATCTATTACGACCACCCGCGCGACCCCACGCCGAGCAACCCGGAGGTGATCGACATCGGCACGCAACTCGCCGCAATCGCGATCGAGCGCCACCGGTCCGAGGTGGCCACACGCGAGCGCGAGGAGACCCTCAGCCGGACAAACGCCGAGCTCAAAGTGCGTACTGCGGAGCTCGCCCGCTTCAACCAAGCCGCCGTGGGCCGCGAGCTGCGGATGGTCGAGCTCAAGGAGGAAGTCAATCGGCTGCGCATCGAGCTCGGCGAAGGTCCGAGCTACTCCCTCGAGTTCGAGCACGAGTCTTCTGCGTCTGCACCGCCATGCGAGCCAGACGGCGATCCTCGCGTGCCGCTCGAGTCGATCCTGCGCACGGAGCAGCTACACGCGCGCTCGAGCAGAGCACCGGACTATGAAGCCGAGAGTAGAGCCCTGGCGGGGCTCGTGCAGGCTCTTGCGGATTCGCCGCGTACCGTCCTTCAAACGCTCGCAGACAAAGCGCTGGAGTTTCTGCAGGCGGGCTCGGCGGGCCTGAGTCTCCTCACGCGCGAGGGCGAGCGATTCTACTGGGCGGCGATCGCGGGGGCGTGGTCGCCGCATCTGGGTGGGGGGACACCTCGCGGTTTCGGGCCGTGCGGCGATGTGCTCGATCGTAACGCACCGCTCCTCTTCAGCCACTGGGAGCGCCGCTACCCCTATCTCGCCGCGGCAACGCCGCTCGCCGAAGAAGGCCTTCTCGTCCCCTTCCATGTCGGGGACAAGGCGGTTGGCACGATCTGGGTGATCTCTCACGATCGAGAGCGCAAGTTCGACGCGGAGGATCTGCGCCTCCTCGAGAGTCTTGGACGGTTTGCCTCCGCGGCTTACCAGTGCGTCGAGTACCTCGGCGCCGCCGATCAGCGCCGCGCCGCGCTGAATCTGCTCGAAGACGCGGTCGACGCGCGCCGGGAGGTCGAGGCTTCCAATCGCAAGCTCCGGGAAAGCGAGGAGGAGCTGCGCGAGGCCGACCAGCGCAAGACCGAATTCCTGGCGCTCCTCGGCCACGAGCTGCGCAATCCGCTCTCCCCGATCAGCACGGCGAGCGAGCTCCTCTCGCGCACGCTTGCGGACAGCACACGCGAGAAGGTCTCCGTCGACATGATCAAACGGCAGACCGCGCATCTGACGCGGCTCGTCGACGATCTGCTCGACATCGGCCGTATCACGCAGGGTCGCATTCAGCTCAAGCGCCGCCCTCTCGAGCTCTCGGGAGTCATCGCGCAGGCAGTCGAGACCGTCGAGCCATTGTTTCGCGACAAGCACCACCACGTCTCGATCATCAGCAGTTACGAGGCGCTGTACGTCGACGGGGATGCGGCCCGGCTCGTGCAGTGTGTGGTCAACATCCTCACGAATGCCGCCAAGTACACCGACCCGAATGGGGACATCCGCGTCGTGACTCGCGCCGAGGGCGCACAAGCCCTCATCGAGGTATCCGACACCGGGGCCGGACTCGCACCGGAGCTCCTGCCGCGCGTGTTCGAGCTGTTCGTGCAGAGCGATCGCACGCTCGATCGCGCACAAGGCGGCCTCGGAGTCGGCCTCTCGGTCGTCAAGCGGCTCATCGAGATGCATTCGGGCGAAGTCACCGCCCGCAGCGAAGGCCTGGGCCTTGGCTCGACCTTTCTCATCCGACTGCCGCGGGTCGCACGGCCCGAAGCACGTGCTCCCGCCGCCCCGATCAAGGCGCCGCCGGGGCGCGTGCTGATCGTCGACGACAATACCGACGCGGCAGACTCCCTCGCGATGGTCCTCGGACATGACGGGCATCAAACGCAGGTCGCTTACAGCTCCGATGAGGTCCTCGAGCGGGTCGAGTCTTTCCGTCCCGATGTGGTGCTGCTCGACATCGGTCTGCCTCACATGGACGGTTATGAGCTCGCGAGGCGGCTCCGCGCGCAGCCGCAGCTGAACGGTTTGCGTCTGGTCGCACTGACTGGATATGGCCAGTCGGATGATCGCCAACGAGCTCTGGCTGCGGGATTCGACGATCACCTCGTCAAGCCCGTCGACTTGCAGGTCCTGGAGCGCACTCTCGTCGGCCTTAGGTGCTCCGTCGAGCGTCCCTAAGTTGGAGTGATGCGTTGCCCGCCGCCCAGAAGCGGCAACCTCACGATGAATTCACCCTTTGCCGATGCCCTCGCTTCGGGCCTGGATCGTACCGTCGCGCAGGGATACGAGATCGTGAGCGCCCACAGGCGAGGGCCGTTCTTGCGAACGTGCCAACGCTGGCTCTCGGAGCGGCCGTTGAGGGCCGCATTGTGAAAGACCCGCTCGCCATGCCGCATCAGTTTCTGCTGATTGCCTTCCAACCCAGGAGACTCGGGTGGATGACATCAGCGAAAATTTTAGGCTTCGGCGGCACCGTCGTCCTACAACGACGATCCTCCTACAGCGACGATCCTCCTACAGCGGCGATCGTCCTACAGCGGCGATGCCTGAGATCGCACAAGAAGATTCGCCTTCCGACCCGAGACTTGGATCGGCCTTTGCCGCACGCTCAGATGAATGACGTCCCCGACTGCCAAGCCGAGCGGCAACCCGGCATGAGCGCGCCGGTCCCCGATATCGAGTGGTTCAAATCGCAACTCTCTCTCGCGCGCGCTCACCTCGACGACGCAATCGGCACGACCCAGGAGGCGGTCGCGATTGCGAGCATTGCAATCGCTCGCGAGATGTGTAGCAAGGTTTCAGCGGAGCTATACAAGGCGCAGCTCGCCCCCGGCGAACGGGGAGAGATCGAGCGCGAGCTCTCTTCCCTCCGTACAAGCCTGCAGTCGCTTCAGGCGCAGCGACCTTCGCTGAAATGAACCGGGGCCGCACGCTGCGGCCCCGGTGCCATCCGTGGCCTACTGCTCTCCTGCAATGCGAGAGGTGGTGCGGCATCAAATGCCGGAGGTCGACGAAGTTCCCGGCGCGGCGGTGCGGCGACGCGGCGGCTAGCCGTCGCGTCTACGCCGCAGCGCGATCGGCGTAGGAGTGCCTGGAATGCCGGCTGTAGGAATCGAACCTACGACCCCATCATTACGAA